>ERZ772973.1204-NODE-1204-length-9798-cov-6.1049_pt1 | contig 9798 bp, 13 predicted proteins | sample MGYA00580672_ERZ772973 | MGnify/ENA primary metagenome ERZ772973 (study PRJEB29015, sample SAMEA2737938) | human oral metagenome | biome: human oral; feature: human-associated habitat; material: dental | place: China | collected 2152 ... | reverse complement strand
GCCGGGTACACGAATCCTTCCCGGGTGATGGGCGTGTGGGTGATGGTCTCCCACCGGTTTTCGGAACTGGTGCATCAGCTGTGAAGCCTCCTTTTTGATCAGGTCGGGGCGGCCTGTCAGGTCGGCGGCAGGCATGGTGGTTGTGGGCCTTGGGGCGGGGCTGGCACGCCTCCAGGCCCTCCAGGCTGCATGAGCCGGCGCATCGTCCCTCGGGATTGGTTGCAACACCAGCCGCGTTCCACGACCTTTGTGGACCCGTGTCTATAACAGGTGGGTTTGTTCGGAGCTCGTGTGAGGAAGACACGTCACAAAAATTGGCGAGTTCCTTCACGGCGTTTTGTGGGATGTCTGACATGCCCCTGTTGCGCCAGGGTGTAGCAGCCCTGAATGTGACACCACCCGGGCAGTGGCACATCACGCAGGTTCCGGGGTGGTTGCCTTCCTTGGCGGAGGGGTGTGCGCGTATCGTGTTCTTGGCTGGAGCTCCCGCCGCGGAGGAAGGCCGTCGTTTAATATCTGAAGTCGATCCCCCTGTCCGGGCCTCACGCGGCTCGGCTTTGATTTTCTTGTACTCGGCAAGTTGGGCTGCCGTCATTTCCTCATCCTCGATGCCGGAATGGGTTTTCCTCCACTTGTTCACCCAGTTTCCCACGGTTTGCGGGACCAGACCGTAGGACTTTGCCACCTCGCTGATCGTGCGGGACTTCTCAACGACCTCCAACACGACTTGCTGTTTGAACTCTTCGCTGTACTTAGATGCGGACATAATACAGATTTTACCTCACGTGTTCGATTAAACCTGTTTTTCGTCACTGTCCACAAAACGCGTAGCACTCCAGATTTCTGGTTTGCATTTGAATAAGGCCCCGGGTGGTGGATCGGCGGGTTTGCCGCGTCCTGATTTGGTTGATTCTGTTGTCACTCATGGGGATCCTGGTAAACCGCCGTCGCGTTTCGGTGTGGATGATGCCCCTGATGTGGGTGCCGCTCCTGGTGGGAAGAAGCCTTCGTCCGGGCTTGGGAGTGATGATGGTTTCGGGTCGTGGTCTCGGGAGAAGGTGGCTGCTTCTTCTCCGTCGCCTGATGGCAAGGGGCCGTCGGGTCATGGTGATGGTGCCGGGGCTCGTGAGCCTGCGATGGCTGGGGCTTCTGCTGGGGCGGGGCGGAATGTGTTGGACCGGGAGTCGTCGAGGGTGTCGGCGGGGGCGGGGGGAAGTCGTCCTGTCGAGGTGGGCGGGTCTTCGTCCCATGCGCGAGCACCGGAGCCCGTTCATGCTTCGGCCGGCAATGGTGGTGGAGGGCCGAGTGCGCATCATCACAGTGGTGGGGTCGGTCATGGTGGTGGATCGTCGCCTGGTGGCGGTGGGTCCGCGAGCGCCCACCTCGGAAACAATGGTGGGGTTGGTCATGGCGGTGGATCATCGCATGGTGCTGGCAGCACGACTCCTCATACCGGCGGTGGTGGGGCCGGGCATGGGGGTGGAGCCTCGCATGGCGGGCCTTCGGGGCATCACGGTGGCACGCCGGGTCATGCGCCGGAGCCGGAGGTTGGGTCGCGGCCGAGGCGTTCTCCGGATGAGAACAACGTGCCGGATGATCATGCTCCCAAGTCGGGCAACCGTAGGGGTGAGCCGGGAGGCGATGTTCCTGATGCTTCTCGGAAGAAACCGGATGCTGATCTCGCGGATTCGCCTGACCGGCGTCCTGGTGACAGGACGCGTCCGGAGGGGCGTGGGGACGATATCGATCGGCCCCGCACTGACACCGGCGATCCTGCCAAACCCAGAACCGATACTACACCCGACAACCATCCGGGTCGGGATAAGCGTCCCGATGTGGATGAGCATTCGGGTCGGGACAAGCATCCTGATGTGGATGAAAACCCTGCCCGGGGTGAGCGTCCCGGTGACGGTGCTGATGGTGGTGACAATGGTGTGGATGATCATCGTCATCCGGATGAGGGTTCTGGTTCTGGTGGTGATGGGTCGGATCATGGGACATCGGGTTCGGGAAATGATCCGATAGATGATCTTCCTCGCTACGACGAGAAGGGGAATCCTCTCTACGATGACCACGGCGATCCGGTGGAGGTTGATCGTGGTGATGGTCGGAAACACTACGCTTCTGATCCGGAAGGGACTTTCAGGAGCCAGGACGACAGGCTGCGGCATTCCGATAATGGGCAGTTCGCGGAGGATCCGTATGCTCACAGGCCCAAGGGCATCAAGTACTACGCCCGGAAGATCCTGTTGGGTGATCATGACTGGAACAATCCCGCGCTGGCTGAACGCACTAAGGCTGATACGCGTATCTGGGATGAGGCCCGCACCAAAGCACGCACGGATCGTCGTGCGGCCACTCAGGCGATCAATGACATCCAAACCCTGAAAACACGAGACGGCAAGAAACTACAACTCGACACCACTGACAAGTCCTATAGGAAACTTGCAGAAGAAGTCAAAAACACTAGCCACAAATTGGATCCCGAATCACAAGCGAAGGCAGAGCAGATCAGGAATAGTCTCGAGGCCGCTGCGGATTCTGCGTCTGATTTGCGAAAGGTCTCGGAGTGGGCGGGGGATCGTGCGGGGCATCATCTCACTCTCGACCACGCCCCGGGAGCAGACGGTATGGGTCGCAAACATTTGCTGGGTGAACCCGCCGATACCCCTGATGGGGCGAAACCCACCGGTGCGGGGAAGGGGGACCGGTTCAGCACCGAGGGCGATTCGCGGCTGGTGGTTGGGGAGAACAAGGGCGGTGACAGCCCTGGACTCGGAAGCCGGGAGACTGCTGCGGGTCCCCGGGCGCAGCAGGGAACCGCGGAGTACGTGATGGACCTGCTGAGCGGCAAGAACCAAGATCCGAGACTCCTCGAAACTCTGACGGCCTTGGAGCACTCGCCAGAGCACGCTGGTTTCTACCAGAAACTGAAAACCGAAGGCGTCGAGGTCGTCTACGAGATGGTCAATGCTCGAACCGACGGCACCGTCAGGGTGGGGCAGTTTGATCTCGGTGGTAAGGTCATCCTCAAACTCAAGGACGGACAACTCATCGCCGAATTCATCAAGAAAGAAACATAATGATCATATTCCCTCCGCAAGAATTCATCACCTGGACCAACACGCTCGTGCAGTTTCCGTGGCCCATCCAACTCAACGACTTCCCCCCCTGCGCTGAACAACTGGGCTGGACGCCTACCTCGCGACCGACGTGGTTCAACGTGCTCCCTGACAATGATTATGCAGTGACGAATATCAGTAGTGACAGGGATGGGAATGTGCGCAATCTGTTTTTGCCCATGGCGTCGAATGAGACCGAGGATGATGAAGGTGCTGCTGAGTTGAATGATCATTTTGTGTCCTGTGTGGCTGCCGGGAGGAAGGCGTGGGGGGAGCCTTTCCTGCTGGAAGCTGGGGATGGGCCTGGTGTGACGTGGAGGTTCCCCGGAGACATGTTCACTCAGGTGACAAGCGGGTGCTGGAGTGTCTTGTTTCAGTTCTTCACCCCGGAGGGGCGGAGGCAGTTCCTCTAGAAAAAGTAAGGGCGGGCAGGCCTTGAGAGGAACCGCTAGTGGGTCTTGTGGGGGAGGCTGTTTTGTGTTTTGGTGTGGTCTATGTGTGAAGGAGTTTTGTGTACATGTCGTGGGATGATTTTGAGAAGAGGTTGTTTTCGACTGTTATGGCGTTTCCGTCGCACACGATTTTGATTGTTGGTATGCCGGATCAGGCTGGGAAGGCGGGGACGCCGTTTGTGCAGTTTGGTGGGATCTATGCGTTTGGTCACAACACCACCATGACTGCTGAGTTGTCCTTGTTGAATGCCGGGAACCAGCGGGTCGCCTTCACTGATGCGCAGCAGGCGGAGTTCCGGGAGTTGGGGTTTGCTCCTGATGAGGATGGTTTCACGTGGAAGCAGGAGCTTCCCTGGCCCACACCCAGTCACATCATCAGGAATGTTGTTCGGGCGTGTGTCATTCGGCTTCGGGACATTGGTGGTGTTGATTCTCCGGAGCGTCTCGTTTACAAGGCGTGGAGTTATCCCGATTATCGTGATGAGATCCCTGAGGAGGAGCGTAGTGTCGGGACCGATGAACTCGACCTCCCGACCCTCGGCCTCCAGCGGGAGCGTGCCTGATGGCCGGTGCCGGCTGAATGAGATTTCGAATTTTCCTGATCACTGGTTCCTATGCGCCAGTGATCAGGTTTTCCATCAGGATTTGCTGGTAGAGCTGCCTGCTGTTCGTTTCTATAGAGAACACGGGATAGTTGTGGATATTTTCTCGTCATAAGTAAAACCCATAGCGATCCACAGCTCTGATTAGGCATCCAGATAATCGAGTAGCTAGGCTGAGCAGCGAGGAGGAGTGATGAGCGCAGCGGAGCGATTTATGGAAGCTTTTAAAAAGGCTTTTAGTGGCAATAAAGAACTGCCTGAATCTGAGAGGGAGCAGATGCTGCAGCGACTAGAACAGGCCTATAGAAATGAACCCGTACCGACGATTGCAGTGGTAGGGGAGGCGGGTGTAGGGAAGTCTACGACCCTGAACGCTCTGTTCAACGCGGGTGCGGCAGTGGGGCATTCCCGTCCAACTACGCGTAACTCTGACCGTTTCGATGTTCACGTTTTCGACCATTCTGGCAACAAGGGGATAGTTCACGTTCTGGACCTTCCAGGGCTCGGTGAATCGATCCAAAAAGCCGATGAGATCCTTGCTCTCTACCGTAAGGTTCTGCCTGCTGCGGATGTGATTCTTTGGGTTCATCCGGTAAATGACCGAATGCTTGAGTTTATCCAACGCCAGATCAGTTCTGTGTTCGCGGGAGGGAGGCAGCCGCTTCTGGAGCGCCTCGTGTTTGGTCTCAATAAAGCGGATGCTATTCAGCCAGGTGATTGGCGGAAGTATGCATCCATTCCGAGTGAAGAGCAGATCTGGAATCTTAATGATGCAGAAAAGTACTTCTCGGATGTTATCTCCACGGTTCTGCCCAGTGGTAGCCCGCCGCGAATCGTAACGTACTCAGCCCTCTGTCGGTATCAACTTCCGCTACTTTTCAGGCTTCTCATGGATGCCATGCCAGCTAACCGAAAATGGGTGTTGGAACAACGTATGGATCTTGCGGATTTCCGAGAGTTAGCAGACCCCAAGTTCTTGGCCGCCGCCATCGGTGAGCATCCGCGGAAGCCCAAGGTTGTTCCGGAGCGTGCTGCCATCGTGGCTGCCATGACGCAAGAAGATCTTCGGCACATGGCGCTTCGGGGATGGACTGCCGAGGAATGGTGGGAGCGTGAACGTGGATGAATGACATTTCTCCCTCGGATCCTACCTATGCGGAGACGTTTGCTCGATTGAGCAAACTTATCGCGCAGGAAGAACGTGAACACGGTCGAATCGCTGAAATGTCGCAGGCCTCATTGCGTGATTGGCTGAATGGCTTCATGCAGGAGGCGGCGAAGGTTTTGGGGATCGCGGCTGCTAAGATCGCAGCGATGGTCGCTGATTATGTTCAAATCAGCCGGAACGCTTTTGCAACTGCCAAAGATGAGTTTCGTAAGAGTTACAAGGCATCTCGCCGTATAGGTCCGCTTTAGAGGTGAGTATGTGGCTTCCTTTTCCTTTTCCGCGATGCCCGAATTGCCGCGAGCAGTGGACGTATTCCTATCATCGAAACTGTGTTTATCGCGGGCGGATAGAGTTGGATCCTGACACGCGTGACTGTCGCTGTGAAGACTGTTATAAGCAGTGGTCGGTCTGGGAGACGACTTTCTATTGCCAATGTGATCATGTCTTCGACAGCTCCGATGTCGATTTGGCGATACGGGATATTACGGCTGCACTTTCAATGTTTGCGCATATTGTTGAACAGAATTCAAGAGAGGCTGCAAGGGTTCGTTCTCAAGGTGAGAATTCTTTGCGTTCTTGGATTCAGAATTTCGCAAATGGTGTTGCAGGGGCAATGGGGTCGTTGCTTGGCAAGTTTGCGGGAACGCTTGCGCGAATTTTGATGGGAGGTTAGGCGACTACCGACTGAAGGTCGGCACAAGCTGAGGAACGACTCCTTCTCGTGGCCTGCGGCTGGTACACCTGCTGTGTCCCACTTTGGCGGCTCTTCGCAGAAGGCGGTGGGTGGTGGGGTTGGAGGGGGGCCTTGGGTGGGCAGGATGAAGGTGCCTACGCCTCATCTGAAGCCCAAGGCCCCTTGTACGAAACGCTGCCCCACCACGCCTTGATACGTTCTGCCGGCTTGATCGGCTTGGGGTGAGCGTGACCTGCCAGCGGGTCGAGTCCGATCACACTGTGCTGTGTTGCCGTCCCACCACACCGCCGGCGCCGTGTCCGGGTCGTGTCGGGCAGGGAGTCCGTCATGACGCGGTCGCACATGTTTGGTGCATGTGCCTTATGGCTGGAAACCAATGTTCCTGGAAGTGGTGGTAGCGCTTTACAGATACCGGTTGTGTCGCCAGGTGTGGCGTCATGACATTCGGGCTGCGGCCCCGTCGCAGGGAAAGCTGTCACGTGACGAGGCGGTCATGTCAATCGTGGTCGACCGGATGTCAATTGCTAGGGTTGCGACCAATCTTGGAGTAGCTTGGAACACCGTATGCGAAGTAATCTTGGCTGCCGGTAATGAACTTGTTCATCGACAGCACCGCCTTGATGGTGTTACCACGGTCGGGGTGGATGAGCACGTGTGAGCTTGATGCTCCTATTGTTGTCAAGTGGCGGTTCTGATGGGTTGCTGCGAGGTGAGCCAGTCGCGGTATTCATGGAGGAATCGGGTATCGCGGATGTGGCCGCGTTCGATGCGTGAGATCTTCGCGATGCCGCATCCGAGGGCGTTTGCAACGTCGGTGATGGTGAGCCCGAGTTGCCGGCGTGCGGGCCGGAGATCGGCTGCGGATTGCACGGGCTGGGGGTGGGTGATGAGGTGGAAGACCTCGCGGGCGATGGCGCGCTTGAGGCAGCGGAGGATGTCCTTCTTGCTTTTGCCCTCGGCGGTGCGCTTGGCCGCGTAGGCGCGCGTGTCGGGGTCGGTGGCGAGGCGGACCAGCGCGATGCGGTGCAGGGCGGAGTTCGCTGCTCTGTCGCCACCGCGGTTGAGGCGGTGACGGGTGGTGCTGCCAGATGAGGCGGGGATGGGCGCGGCGCCGCAGAGCATCGCGAACGCGGCCTCGGAAGCGATCCGTTCGGGGTTGTCGCCCGCGGTGATCAGCAGCTGTGCGGCAGTGATCGTCGCGATACCCTTGGCCTGCACGAGGGCGGGGTTGACTGTCTCGACGAGTTGGGCGAGGTCGCTGTCGTGCGCGGCGATCTCCTCGTCGGGCTGCTGGTAGCGGGCCGCGAGGCGTTTGAGCGCGGTCCGGGTGCGGGCAGCGACCTGGTCGTCACCGGTCCGGGCACGTGAGGCGGCCAGGCGAGGGACGAGACGGGTGGCGGGTTAGGTCGCGGTACTCGGCGCGGATGTGCTCGGGCGCGGTCACGAGCAGCGACTTGAGCTGCGCGATCACCTCGGTGCGGGACTTCAGCGCGCTGCGGCGTGCGGCGTGGATCACGCGGATCGCTTCGATGTTCCCGGTGCCGGTCTTGGCCGTGACGGTGTTTGTGGCGGCCAGGGCGGTGTGCGCCGCGGCGTACGCGTCGATCTCGTTGGGCTTCCCCCGCATCCGCCGGATCTGCCGGGAAGAGCGGATTACCTCGACGATCTGGACGCCTGCATCATGGAGATGGCGGGACAGGCCCGCGCCGTAAGAGTTCGTGCCCTCGACCCCGGCTCGCACGAGCACGCCGTGACAGGTGATGAACCACTGCAACGCCTGGTAGCCGGCCTGGGTGGCGGGGAACTCCGCGGCGGCGAGGTGCTCGCCGGTGACGCTGATCACTGCGGCATAGTGGGTGTCCTTGTGCGTGTCGACGCCCGCGACGACGGGCCTGCGCTCGTCGGTCATCGTGTACTTCCCTTCGTTGGTGTTTCACAACGGGAAGCGTCGGCCGGGCATGGCAGACAAGACGTTGACGAGATACCGGTCCAGGGATCACGCTCCTATGAGGTCATGCCCGGCCGGCCGACGCTCCGGCACCGCCCAAGGGCAGACAGATCAAAGCGAAGATAGACACCTGAGCGGGGCCGTCAGTCAAGTTGTGGGTCATGCCCTCGGCGGCTGTTTCCAGTATCAACGTTAAGTTGTTTGTGTAAGTGGTTTGGGTCACAGGTGGGGGTTGATTCGTTCCGGGTAGGCAAGGGCCAGCTGTTGGAGGGCTGTGGTTGTTACTTCCTCAATGAGTCGGCCGGGTGCTTTTCGTTTGTCGGCTGGTAGCCCTTTCTCTTTGTCCCGCTGTCGGGTGCGCCTGTCCTCGATGTTGCGGATCGCCAGCCACAACAGTTTGACCACCGCGGCATCGTTGAGGGCTCTGACCACGGTTTTTGATGATCTTGCGCAGCTGGTAGTTCAACGACTCGATGCTGTTGGTGGTGTAGATGACCCGGCGCAGCATCGGCGGGAAGGACAGGAAGGGCACGAACCTGTCCCAGGCGTCGGTGAAGGTCTTGACGGCCGCGGGGTAGCGCTGACCCAGCTCGCTGCTGTCAAAGGGCGTCCAGGGCCTCCATGACGGCCTCCTCGTTGGCTGCCTGGTAGACCGGCCGCAGCCCCGCGCAGACGGCTTTACGGTCCTTGTAAGACACGAACCTTGTGGCGGCCCGGATCAGGTGGACCACGCAGGTCTGAACGGTGGCCTGAGGCCAGGTGGCTTCGATGGCCTCGGCCAAGCCGGTCAGCCCGTCACAGCACACGATCAGCACGTCACGCACGCCGCGGTTGGCCAGCTCGGCACAGACCCCGGCCCAGAACTTGGCTCCTTCATGGGTCTGGATCCAAATACTTAAGCCACGTGTTTAACACCGTCCATGTCCACGCCTACGGCGATGTGGGCAGCCTTGTTGATCACATGCGCGCTGTCACGGACCTTGACCACCAGCGCGTCCAGGTAGATAACCGGGTAGAGCGCTTCCAGGGGCCGATGCTGCCAAGCCAAGACCTCCTCGCTAATCTGGTCGGTGACCTTGCTGATCGTCTCGTGGCTCAGATCGGTGCCGATGCTCGAAGCCAGGTGGTGCTGGATATCACGCACCGTCATCCCCCCGGCGTACAGACTGATGATCACCGCATCCAGCCCGTCCAGATGACGCTGCCCCTTGGGAACCAGCATCGGGGCGAACGTGCCGGCCCGGTTCCGCGGCACGTCCAGAATCACGTCACCAACCTCGGTGGACACCGTCTTCGCGCTCGTGCCGTTACGCGAGTTAGGATATGCCGCCGCGTCCGGGTCGCCCCTGTCATAGCCCAGGTGATCACTCATCTCGACCTCCAGGCCCCGCTCAAGGACGGCTTTGAGCATCCCCGACAACAGGCCGTCCGAGCCTGTCAACGCAGCGCCCGCGTCGATCTGGGCGAAGATCCCGTCCAACGCACCCGACGCCTTCAACTCCTCAGCAATCTCACGCTGCCTATCACGAGCCGCAGCCCGCGTCTCATTCATACTCACAATCTCATCTCCTTCAGGATCCGACCACACCCCTTACACAAACCATCTGACACCCTCTTCACGTCCCCCTCGGGTAAACCGTTAGCTGAGGGAAACCAAAACACCCCTATGAATAAGCCTCATTGGACTACATCAAAGGCCTCCTGAGTGGGAAGAACCAAGATCCCCGCATCATCGAGACCCTGACGCGCTTGAAGCGGGAAGGGAAACATCCGAAGTTTTTTGAGAACCTGGCCGCTGGGAAGGTTGAACTG
>ERZ772973.1202-NODE-1202-length-9806-cov-2.81356_pt1 | contig 9806 bp, 7 predicted proteins | sample MGYA00580672_ERZ772973 | MGnify/ENA primary metagenome ERZ772973 (study PRJEB29015, sample SAMEA2737938) | human oral metagenome | biome: human oral; feature: human-associated habitat; material: dental | place: China | collected 2152 ... | reverse complement strand
CCAATGGTACTGCAACCGACAGGTTGTGGGAGAGTAGGACACCGCCACAACACACCTCAAGTCGAAGGGCCTCATCCACAAGGATGAGGCCCTTCGCGCATCATGCTGAGAGTCTTTCCCCCGTTGCGATTTCTCCGCGCCTGGGACTGGCGGTCAGTACACGTGTCATGTGTCCACCACATGAAACATCGCACGTCACGGACCAACGTCGCCCGCATATCGCTGTATCGCGTGCGATGCTATACCCATGGTCACTTCTTCACATCCGCACGGGCCTCACCACCACGGTGGCAAAGATGAGGTTCTTGCTCAACGCATGGCGGCGCACGATCGCCTTGCCCATCAATCCCAGGTCGTTCTCCGACTCGGCCAGATGCTTCTCTCGTTTGGTGCGAGTGCGTACCGCGTGAAAAAGTCGATGGCAGACGTCGCGCGCGCTGTCGGAATTTCTGAGCACCGAGCACAGGTCACCTACACGGAGATCATCGCCACTGCCTACGCGAACGGTACATTCCGCACGGAGCTCGCTGAGCAGCGCCTCATGGGCGTGAACGCAGACAAGATCGACCGCATCAACAACTACGTGGCCTCTCTGCACGGCAAGTCCGTGCGTGCCGAGGACGTATCGGATGAACTCGACAAGATCGCGAAGGTTCCCGGCCTCTACGACTGGTTCTCCAACGCGCTTGCCTCCGGTCTCGCCTGTGCGGCCTTCGCATTCCTGAACGGTGGGGGGTGGGTCGAATGCTCTGCCGTCGCCGTCGCCTCGTTCTTCGGGCAGGCACTGCGCCGCCAGATGCTGATCCGCCACATGAACCACTTCGGCGTGTGGATGGCCTGTGGCGCTCTCGCAGCAATGATCTATATACTTCTCGTTGCTCCCGCACAGCATTTCCTCGGCATCGAGTCGACGCATCAGGCTGGCTTCATTTCCGCGCTGCTCTTCCTGGTCCCCGGCTTCCCGCTGGTGACGGGTCTGATTGATTTGGTGCGACAAGACTTCCAAGGCGGCGTCGGCCGCCTCGTCTACGTCACGATGCTCGTCATGTCGGCCGGCGTGGCTGTCTGGGCAATCTCGGCTGTTTTTGGGTGGTCGGTGACCCCCGAGTACGGTGTATCGCTCGTTCCCTGGCTGCACTATCTCCTGCGCTTCCTCACGAGCTTCGTTGCCGCGTACGGGTTCGCAATGCTCTTCAACTCACCGCAACGCGTGTGTGCGACGGCCGCCCTTATCGGTGCCGCTATCAACACCGCTCGCATCGGCCTGCATCTGGAACTCGGAGTTCCCGCTCCGGCTGCCGTTGGCCTCGCCGCTCTCGCCGCCGGCCTTCTCGCAGTCTTCGTGGCCCGCAGGACGCGCTTCTCGCGCGTGACCCTGTCCGTCCCCGCTGTCGTCATCATGATCCCGGGCGTGCCGCTGTACCGTGCGCTCACCTACCTGAACAACCAGCAGATCGACGATGCCCTCACAGCTCTCTTCACAGTCATGTTCACGATCGTGGCGATCGGCATGGGCCTGGCGCTCTCCCGTATGCTGACGGACAAGAACTGGCTCGTCGAAGAAGAAGAACGAGTCCCCAACCTGTGGGAGTACGAGGAGGAGAACGCATGAAGTTCGACATCGAGGCGGGCCTGAAGCCGCCGTCATTCGAGATTGAGTACGAGATCGACCGCGACGAGATCCGCGCCGTCGGACGCAACATCGCCATCGTGTGCGTGGCGGCAGTGACTGCACGAGTTCTCGTCGCGCTGATTTCGCGCTGACGCTCATTCATTGACGAGGCCGTGGCCGAGAAACCGGTCGCGGCCTCGTTTGTCCGTAGGCCGAGTTAGCAGGCATAGAGGGTTATGACAACGTACTGAGCAAGCGTCGCCCTTGTGGAGGGCGCTGCAGGGTCTGCGGGGCCTGGCCGGGCTTCGAGGCGACGCGCCGAGCGCAGCTCGTGGCGCGGGCGACGAGCGGGCGGGCAGGCCATGCGGTGCCCGGAACAAAGGCGACGCCGCGAGGAATGATCAGGTGAGTGCGGCAGTCAGGCTCTGCATCCTGGCTACCAGGCCCTGCCACCGCCCACGGGCACCGCAGGCGGGTGCTGCAAGCCTCTACAGTGCCTCTGGTAGGGCGGCGCTGTAGTGCTCGTGACGCGCTCAGGAGATGGCGAGAGGGCATACGAATGGGGCCGGCCCGAAAGGGCCGGCCCCATTGTTGTCGCAGGATCGAACCCGCGGGAGAGGTTGCCGCTACATGCCGCCCAGGATCGTGGCGACGATGATCTTGCCGACCATGGCGACCGGGTAGACCAGCGCGTAGCCGAGCGACACGCGCGGATCCGCGTTGGTACGGCCGTTCGCGAAGGCGAGGACGGCGGGCTGCGTCTGAGCGCCGCCGAGCAGACCGGCGAGCTTCGTACCACCCATTTTGAACACCCAACGCATCGTGCAGTACAGGCCGATCGCCATAATCGACGTCATGACGACACCCAGGGCGAAGATGCGGATCCAGTCGCCCGACGTGAAGGCCTCGAGGATCTGGCCGCCTGCTTTGGCACCCGCCTGCGCGAGGAAGATGAGCAGACCGAGCTCGGCCATCACCTGGCAGGTCGTGAAGGGCAGAGCCGTCGCGATGGGGCCGATGCGGCCGATGCGGCCGAAGATGAGGCCCACGATGAGCGTGCCGGCGGCGGAACCGATCGAGAAGTACTCGCCGGAGGGGGTCAGGATCGGCAGCTCACCGATCGCAATACCCAGCGCCATGCCGATGCCCAGGGCGATCGGGTTGAGGTCGGTGAGGCCTCGGGACGAGTCGCCGAAGAACTTGGTGATCTCAGCCATCTTGGACGTGGGGGCGACGACGCGCACACGGTCACCCTGCTGGAGGACGAGGCCTGGCTCAGCGACCATGTCGACGTCGCCGCGGCGCACGCGCGAGATCGTCGCGGAGAATTCCTTGGCGAGGCCAAGCGAGGCAACCGTGCGTCCGGCGACCTTCGGGTTGGAGATCGTCATGCGGCGGAAGTCCAGGTAGGAGCGGTCCTGCATGAGGGAGTGAGAGGACGCGTGGCCGAGCTCCGTTGCCGCACGTGCGACGAGCTCGCGGGGACCGACGACCGTCACGAGGTCACCAGGATCCAGGGTGTCCGACATCTGGGGACGGGTGATCGGGCCGGTCTCGCCGCGGCGCAGACGGGAGAAGGAGACCTTCTCGCCGAGCTTCTCGTAGATGTCGCCGACGAAGGGGTGGTCGTCGCGCTCGACGCGGATCGTGCGGTTCGACAGGGGAGAGGGAGCGTCCTTATCGTTGCGGCCGTAGTGCAGTGCGGCCATCGCAGCGGCAAGCATGCCGATGACGCCGAAGAGGTAGGCGATCGAGTAGCCGACCGTCGCACGTGCAGGATCGCCGGAGGCCTCGCCGGCAGCGGCCAGAGCGGGTGTGTTCGTCAACGAGCCCGCAAAGGTACCGGCGATGAGCGGAACGTCCATACCCATGGCCTTACCGAGGTAGAGGCCGACGGTGGCGGTGATGCCGTAGAGGGCAACCATCGACAGAATCGGGCCGACGGCGGTCTTCAGGTTGTGGAAGAACGACGCACCCGAGTTGATGCCGATCGCGAACGTGAAGAGCGTCAGGCCGAGAGTACCCAGCTGAGGGGTGACTCGCAGCTCGATGTCGTAGGACTGCGCCCACGCAGCCAACACGATGGCAAAGAACAGAACGGCGGCGGCGCCGAGGCTAATGCCCCTGATTTTCACATGGCCGAACGCCATGCCTATACCGATGAGAAGGAAGAGGAACAGAACTGGCTGTTCGCTCAGAATCTCGAACACCTGATGCACGATGAAGTCTCCGTGTTGTGGATTGTGATATGAGGTATGAGTCAATTTAACCAGTAAAGCGTGCTGTGTATCTCAGTCCTTTGGCCTAGATGGCGATGAGAGCCGGAAGTTCCGCACAATGAGATGAACAAGAGAGCAGCGCTCGGGAGAGATACGGTAAAGGCATGCTCAACGTTCGCGGAATTGGAATTCTCGCTCTGGTCATCGTACCCGGGCGTGCGATGCCTGCCGTGTAACGTGAGGATGGATCGCACGCCGAATTCCCCGCATCCGCGCGACTGCCGGATCTGACGGGGTTTTTTCTTTGAGACGGTCCCAACGATTGAGAGGACAAATGGTGAGCGACACCGCCAACACCACCCGCATGACCGGAGCCGAGGCTATCGTGGCCAGCCTCGAGGCCCTGGGCGTTACCGACGTGTTCGGTATGCCCGGTGGCGCAATTCTGCCGACCTACGACCCGCTGCTGGCGTCGACGTCCATCCGCCACATTCTTGTCCGTCACGAGCAGGGCGCGGGCCACGCCGCCGAAGGCTACGCTCTGGCCACCGGTAAGGTCGGCTGCGCGATCGTGACGTCTGGCCCCGGTGCTACCAACGTGCTGACGGCCCTGGGCGACGCCTGCATGGACTCGGTTCCGATCGTCGTGATATCGGGTCAGGTCGGCGCATCCCTGATCGGCAGCGACGCCTTCCAGGAAGCTGACGTCGTGGGCGCGTCGATGCCCATCACCAAGCACTCTTTCCTCGTCACGGATCCCGCGGAGATCCCCGCGCGCCTGGCCGAGGCCTTCCACCTCGCGGGCACCGGCCGCCCCGGCCCGGTCCTCGTGGACATCACCAAGTCCGCGCAGGTCGCGGAGATGGACTTCTCCTGGCCTCCCGCCATCGACCTGCCCGGCTACCGCGTCGCGGACAAGCCGAACATGAAGCAGGTGCGCGCGGCTGCCCGCGCGATCGCCGACGCCCAGGCCCCCGTGCTCTACGTGGGCGGCGGCATCGTGCGCTCCGGCTCCACCGACGCCCTCGCCGACCTCGTCGAGGTCACGAACGCCCCCGTCGTCACCACGCTGACCGCCCGCGGAGCGTTCCCCGACTCTGATCGCCACAACCTCGGCATGCCCGGCATGCACGGCACCGTGGCGGCCGTCGGTGCCCTCCAGCGCGCCGACCTGATCGTGGCCCTCGGCGCCCGCTTCGACGACCGCGTGACGGGCCGCCTCGACTCCTTCGCGCCCCGCGCCACCGTCGTGCACATCGACATCGACGCCGCGGAGATCTCGAAGAACCGCCACGCCGACATCCCGATCGTCGCCAACCTGGCGACTGCCCTGCCGATCCTCACCGAGGAAATCGCCCAGGCCTCGTCGGACAACAAGGCGGATATCTCCGGATGGTGGCGCTACCTCGACCGCCTGCGTACCAAGTACCCGATCGGATGGGCCGAGCCCGAAGACGGCATGATGGCACCCCAGGAAGTCATCAAGAAGCTCTCCGACAAGGTTGGCCCCGAGGCGATCTACGTGACGGGCGTGGGCCAGCACCAGATGTGGTCCGCCCAGTTCATCACGCTCGACAACCCGCGCAGCTTCATCTCCTCGTCCGGCTCCGGCACCATGGGCTACTGCATCCCCGCAGCCATGGGCGCCCAGGTCGCTGCCCCCGACAAGGTCGTGTGGGCGATTGACGGCGACGGCTCCTTCCAGATGACCAACCAGGAACTGGCCACCTGCACGATCAACAACATCCCGATCAAGGTCGCCCTCATCAACAACTCGGTGCTGGGCATGGTCCGCCAGTGGCAGTCCCTGTTCTTCGGCAAGCGCTACTCGAACACGACGCTCAACCCCGTCGAGGGCGAGCAGATCCCCAACTTCGAGATGCTCGCGCAGGCCTACGGCATGGCGGCGCGCACCGTTCGCTCCATCGACGAGGTCGACGAGGCCATCGAATGGGCCATGTCGATCAACGATCGCCCCGTTCTCATTGACTTCCGCGTCTCCAAGGACTCGATGGTCTGGCCGATGGTCGCCGCGGGCGTGTCCAACGATGAGATTCGTTACGCCAAGGGCATGGCGCCCGACTGGGAGGTGGAAGACTGATGACGAATCGTCACACTCTGGCCGTGTTGGTCGAGAACAAGCCCGGCGTGCTCACTCGCGTCGCCGCGCTTTTCGCCCGCCGCGCCTTTAATATCAAGTCGCTGACCGTGGGAGAGACCGAACACCCGGAGATCTCCCGCATGACCATCATCGTGGACGCAGACTCCGCGCCCATCGAGCAGGTGGTCAAGCAGCTCAACAAGCTCATCAACGTCCTCAAGGTTGTTGAGCTTGAACCCGAAGACTCCGTCGAACGGCGTCTGCTCATGATGAAGGTCCAGGCTGACGAGACCCGTCGCACCTCGGTCCTGCAGATCGTGGACCTGTTCCGCGCACACGTCGTCGACGTGCAACCTGAGTCGGTCGTCATCGAATCGATCGGCTCCCTATCCAAGCTGGAGGCGCTGCTGCGGGCCCTGGAGCCCTACGGCGTCACCGAACTCGTCCAGTCGGGCGCCGTGGCTATCGGCCGCGGGTCGCGCTCGATCACGGATCAACTGAAGGAGAAATGAAAATGGCAGAAATCATCTACGACGACGGCGCAGACCTGTCGCTGATCCAGTCCAAGAAGGTTGCCATCATTGGTTACGGTTCGCAGGGTCACGCGCACGCGCTGAACCTGAAGGATTCCGGAGTTGACGTGGTCGTCGGCCTGCGCCCCGGTTCCTCCTCCTGGGCCAAGGCTGAGGCCGCCGGCCTTGAGGTCAAGGACGTGGCCGAGGCCGTCGCCGAGGGCGACGTCGTCTCGCTGCTGCTGCCCGACCAGGTCCAGCGCTACGTGTACGCCGAGCAGGTTGCCCCCAACCTGAAGGAAGGCGCCGCCCTTCTCTTCGCGCACGGCTTCAACATCCGCTACGGCTACATCGAGGTCCCCGAGGGCCACGACGTCGTCATGGTCGCCCCCAAGGGCCCCGGCCACAAGGTTCGCGAGACTTACACCCAGGGCAAGGGCACCCCGGACGTCGTCGCCGTTGAGGTGGACGCCTCCGGCCAGGCCTGGGACCTCGTCCTGTCCTACGCCAAGGCCATCGGCGGCACCCGCGCCGGCGTCATCAAGACGACCTTCACCGAAGAGACCGAGACCGACCTGTTCGGCGAGCAGGCTGTCCTGTGTGGCGGCGTCTCTCACCTGATCCAGGCCGGCTTCGAGACCCTGGTCGAGGCTGGCTACCAGCCCGAGATCGCCTACTTCGAGGTCTGCCACGAGATGAAGCTGATCGTCGACCTCATCAACGAGGGCGGCATCACCAAGCAGCGTTGGTCCTGCTCCGACACCGCTGAGTACGGCGACTACGTCTCCGGCCCGCGCGTCATCAACGAGTCTTCCAAGGAGGCCATGAAGGCTGTTCTGGCCGACATTCAGGACGGCACCTTTGCTCGCAAGTTCATTGCCGATCAGGATAACGGCGCCCTCGAGTTCAAGGCGCTGCGCGCCGAGGAAGAAGCCCACCCGATCGAGAAGACCGGCCAGAAGCTGCGCAAGGCCTTCGGCTGGACCGACTCCGACGAGGACTACACCGAGGGCAGTGCCGCGCGCTGATCTCGAGCTAAGTTCCGGTACGTCTCAAGCCCCGGCCTCGTTCCTCTTATGGACGAGGCCGGGGCTGGTCTATGCGTTCGTCTGCCGCTAGCCAGAGGTGGCGCTCGGGTTTGGCCTCTGTGGATGCGCCAAGGCGGACCGAGGGCCTCTCAGTGCTGACGGCAATGCGTGCGCCGCTTGTCGTGAGCTCGAGCGAGGCAACAATTTGGAGCTTGTAGCGTCGTGGTGTCGTGCTCGCGATCGCGCGCGGTCCCATCGTTGTCCCAAGCCAATCTTCTCTTCGCGCTGGAAACGTGTGTCGGGTGTACGTTCGAGCTCTGTCACTCGGTCAAGAGAGATGGGGTTTGACCGATCGGGAGCTGGCTTGTTGGCGGGAAACGCGCCGCTATCATGCCTTAGGCACAGAGTGTGACACCCGAAGCTGTCCGTGTGCGTTGGGATGGTGCTATTGGCTCCTTCTGAGCAAAGCTGGCGAGCAAGCGGGGTGTGACAGTTGTTCGCGTCCTCATGGTTTTGCGTTATCCATGGGGTCTGATGGGGCGCATACATGTCGTATAACTGGTTGGTCAGCATCTAAATTTGTATGATGAATCTTGTGGAGAGTGAGATATGACTTGCTCGCCTCAGAATGACCACCCACATCGGAAGGACCAACGATGACCCTCCGCCACTACGGGCGTGCCCTCGCGGCCCTCTCGGGAGCAGCGCTGCTATGCGCGACGCTCTCAGTTCCCGCGTTTGCAACGCCCACCAGTGACACTGACGCCGCCGCTCCCACGGTGGTCGCGGCAACCGATGAAGAATCGGCCCCGATCACCGTCACCGCCACTCGCACCGACTCCCACGGAGACAAGGTGTACGAGGGCAACCTCATCACCGTCACCTTCACCTACACCAACAACACCGACAATGCGCTCACCGTCATCCCGGTGGACTCCAACCTATCCGGCGTTCTCACCACCGGTGCTCCGAACTGCCGCTGGCACAACCTGGCCGCGCACACGACCAAGCAGTGCACGACCGCGACCCACACCGTGACGGCAGCAGACGTAGCAGCCGGTAGCTTCACCCCCACCTCAACGTGGGCAGCCACCCGTGACCGCAACGGCACCGACGTCATCGCCGGCGGCATCACCGCCAACAGTGATCCGATCACCGTCGCTCAGGGGTCGCATCCCCCGGCTCCCGACCCGCTCGAAACCCCCCAGGACTACGCGATCGGCGACAAGGTCCGCCTCGCGTCCCCCGGCCTCGCCGGATTCAGCTGCCACCGCATCCCCGCTCTGACCACCGCCAACAACGGCTGGATCATCGCCTCGTGGGACGGTCGCCCGAACACCTGCCAGGACGCGCCTCAGGCCAACTCCATCGTCTACCGCATCTCCAAGGATGGCGGTAAGTCCTGGACCCCGATCAAGACCGCCCTCGCCGGCACCCCCGGCGCCCAGAAGATCGGCTACTCCGATCCCTCCTTCGTCGTGGACCGCACCACCGGAACGATCTTCCTGTTCTCGGTCAAGTCCTACGACGCCGGCCTCTTCCAGTCCCAGCTGGGCACCGATCCTGCGGCGCGTAACATCCTGCATGCCCACGTCGTCGAGTCCCACGACAACGGTGAGACCTGGGTGAACCCGCGCACCATCACCGACCAGGTCACCGCCGGATACGAGGACAAGTGGTTCACCCGCTTTGCTTCCTCCGGTGAAGGCATCCAGCTGCGCTACGGCGCCCACGCCGGCCGCCTCATCCAGCAGTACGCCGTCGCCAACTCCGGAACGACCTCGCTTATGGCCGTCTCCGTCTACTCCGACGACCACGGGCAGACCTGGAAGCCCGGCGCATCCACCGAGGGCAGCGCCGACGAGAACAAGGTCGTCGAGCTCTCTGACGGTCGCCTGCTGCTCAACTCGCGCACGCAGGGCACCGCCGGCCAGCGCCTCGAAGCCATCTCCTACGACGGTGGTCAGACCTGGGGCCCCTTCCGCCACAACTGGGATCTGACGGACCCGCGTAACAACGCCTCCATCGTGCGCGCCTACCCGGATGCCCCCGAGGGCTCCGCGCGCGCTCGCGTCCTGCTCTTCTCGAACGCTGACTCCTCCAGCGCCCGCGCCAACGGCACTATCCGCGTCTCCTACGACGACGGCTTCACCTGGAACGATGGCAAGGTCTTCGAGAGTGGCGAGATGGCCTACTCGACGCTGCACCCCCTCGGTGACGGTACCTGGGGCCTGCTGTACGAGTCCGGCGGCTACAAGAACATCGAGTTCATACGCCTGGACGCCGCCTACCTCGGCCTGAACGAACCCGGCGAGGAGCCTGCTCCGGAGCCGC
>ERZ772973.1189-NODE-1189-length-9893-cov-103.216_pt1 | contig 9893 bp, 10 predicted proteins | sample MGYA00580672_ERZ772973 | MGnify/ENA primary metagenome ERZ772973 (study PRJEB29015, sample SAMEA2737938) | human oral metagenome | biome: human oral; feature: human-associated habitat; material: dental | place: China | collected 2152 ... | reverse complement strand
CAGGGTCACGGGCCTGGGCAACGAGCTCTCGCGGGCCCTGTCTGCGTGGCGGCGGTCGTGGGCGGTGCACGACCCGGGCAAGATCATCTTGGATCTGGCGGTGTGCGTGGCCCTGGGAGGTCGGTGCCTGTCGGACCTTTCGCTGCTGCGGTGCGACAAGGAGGTCTTCGGGCCTGTTGCCTCTGACCCGACGGTCTCGCGACTTGTGGGGACCCTGGCCGACCACGTCGAGGCTGTCGAGGCCGCCGAGGCCGGGCTCGCAAGACGGTGCGGCAGCGGGTGTGGGACCTGGCCGGCGAGCACTCACCAACGGCTGGAATCAGCGCTGAGCGTCCGTTGGTGATCGACGTCGACGCCACCTTGGTTAATGTGCATTCAGAGAAAGAGGGTGCGGCCCCGACCTTCAAGAAGGGGTTTGGCTACCACCCCCTGACCGCATGGTTCGACCACGGCCCCGATGGTGGGGGTGAGTGCGCGGCGCTCGTGCTGCGGCCCGGAAACGCGGGCTCGAATACCGCCGCCGACCACGTCGAGATCATCCGCCGGGCACTGGACCAGGCCGGGCTCGGCCCCAGACCCGGGCGGCGGGTCCTGGTGCGCATCGACGGGGCCGGAGGCACGAAGGAGACCATTGAGTTCCTGGCCCGTCGGCGGGTGTCCTACAGCGTGGGGTTCACGCTTCCCGAGCACACGCCGCAGATCCACGGGCACCATCCCCGAGACCGCCTGGGCCCCGGCCTACAACGCTGACGGCCAGCCCAGGGATGGTGCGGACGTCGCTGAGACCCGCCGACCTGCTGGACCTGACCGCTTGGCCCAAGGGGATGCGGGTCAACCGTGCGCCGAGAGCGGCTCCATCAGGGCGCCCAGCTGCGCTTCGAGGACGTGGGCGGCTACCGACTGACCGCCTTCGCCACCAGCACGAGGGTGGGTCAGCTCGCCGATCTCGAGGTGCGCCACCGGCTGCGGGCCCGCTGCCAGGGGACCGTATCCGCTGTGCCAAGGACACCGGGCTTGACCGCTTTCCCTTGCAGGGGTTTGCGGCCAACCGGGTCTGGTGCCTGATCGTGGCTCTGGCCCGCAGGCCTGCTGGCCTTCTCCCAGCTGCTCGCCCTGGCCGACGCCCCCGCCCGCGCCTGGGAGCCCCGGACGATCCGCCTGCGGCTGATGAGCATCCCCGCTGTCATCGCCCACCACGCCCGCCGCACCGTCCTGCGCTACAAGGCCGACCACCCCTTCACCAGCCTCCTGCTTGACGGCCTCGGGCACCTCCAGGCCCTACCGGCTCCGTAGACACACGGCTCCTGCCTCCTGTCCACCACGCCCCTGAAGGAAGAACCCTCTGGCCCCCGGAAAGGCCCGACCACCGCGAGACGACACGCGGCAAGCCGTCACACCCAACCGGCATAATCCCAGCCACGACACCGGCAACGACGCCACCAAACCCCACTCAACCAACCAATGAAAGATCGAGGTTAATGAGTCTCGTCGCGATATTGCCTTCTGGAGTGAGTTGAGATATTATTACGTTCACCTTCACTCTACTTTTGGGGTATCGCAGTCCGAACGAGATCGAAACTAAGTTACTGGGCTTAGTTGAGGCAGCCTGAAGCGCGAAGCAAGCAGTGTCCGAAAACAGTCAGCAGCTCGAGACTCGTCCAAGGTGACACTTTGTACGTCGGACGTCATACGTCGCTACTCAGGTATGTCGTCCCAGAGCCTGGCCCGCCCGCTCGCATCAGGCCTTTCATCGGGCCGGAGACCTGACGCTGCGGGTGGTTGCTGCCGTGGACGCGGACGTCATCCATAGGGATGTCTCCTAATAATCCCCACATAATCCGGAGGTATGCTAAACTCGAGGTCGTAGGATCATTGATGGTCCTACGACGAACGCATTGCGCTCATATCTGAAATGCACCTTCGACGCTCCAGGAGATCTTCAATGCGAGTACTCATCAGTCCTATCAATGCTGACGAAGCGGTCATTGCCTATGAGTGCGGCACTGACATCATTGACATCAAGAACACTTCTGAGGGATCGCTTGGCGCGAGCTTCCCGTGGGTGATCCGCGAGGTCATCGAACGCGTAGGTGATCCTGAAGTGACCTTTAGTGCAACGCTGGGAGATCTGCCGTTCAAGCCCGGCACTGCGGCGTTGGCCGCTCGCGGTGCAGTGACCAGTGGTGTCACCTATATCAAGGCTGGGCTCCATGGACCTAAGACGGTCGACGAGGGTGTGCAGCTGATGACGGCAGTTAATCGAGCTGCCAAGGAAGTCAACAACGATGTCCTAGTGGTCACTGCAGGTTACGCCGACTATCGGCGTTTCGACGGCCTTAAACCACTTCAGCTGGTTGAGATCGCCACCGAGGCCAAAACTGATCTGGTCATGATGGATACCTTGTTCAAAGACGGCAAGACTCTTTTCGACTCCTGTGATTTGGCAGAACTTCAGGAGTTTGTCGCAACAGCTCACGAGAACGCCTTGGAGGTTGCGCTAGCCGGGTCGATTCGGCTACAGCACCTTGACCAGTTGGTGTCCATTGGGACTGACATTGTGGGAGTCCGCGGCGCCGTCTGCGGAGGACTCAACCGCAAGGCGACCATTGACCGCGAGAAAGCCCACGAGTTCATGGCTGTGGCTTCGGCATGATGATCTTTCGGATTGGAACCAGCAAAATCCGACTGACTTTTCTGCGCTCATGACTCCGCCCGCCCCGGTTGCAGTCAAGTTAGGAGGCAGCCTGATATCGCGTGCAACTGCTGGCTCAGCGATCCTGCTTGAGAAACGCCTAGCTGAACTCTGCGCCCAGTTACCCCTTGACCGGCCCTTATTTGTCGCTCACGGGACTGGGGCGTTCGGTAAACCAGCGGCGATCGAGTTCGGATACCTTGATCGCACACTGTCGGATGATATGGGAAGAGTGGTCTCACACGTCAACCACCTACTTTTGGAACTGGAGTTGGCTGTCTACCGGCAGCTTGAGTTTTGTGGTCTGAGACCCTTCCGGATATCGCTGCTGGAGTGGTCTCGTGTACCAAGTACCCAAATGATTCATCAGTTGGAGCTGCTCATCATGCGGGGCCACACTCCAGTGGTTGGCGGCGGTTTCATCGTCACCGACACCGGATACGAAGTTTTGTCGTCCGATGACATTGTGGTGGATGCCGCACTTGCTCTGCGGGCTAGTGATGTCGCATTCGCCATCAACGCTTCAGGGGTCTACGACGACACGACGCCCGACCACCGGATCTATGAGTCGATCAACGTCGCTGACCTAGCGCGGTTGAACGGGATACCTGATATGGCTGGTGACTGCACAGGTGGCATCGCGGCCAAGCTCCGCGCCGCCGCCCGGGCTGCCTCAGCCGGGATCAGGACCTTCATTGTTGATGGTCGGTCAAGCCGGAACCTGGGCGACGCTCTTACAGGACGACCATTCCAAGGTACTGAACTCCTCGGTTCAGCCAAGGATGCATCATGTGCGGCATTGTAGGGATCTTCCGGCCGGAGAGCGTTGGTGCCGAGGACGAACTGCTGGTGGCTCGCATGCTGGGCACGGTAGTCCATCGAGGTCCCGACGCACAGACCATCGGTCGAAGCGACGGTGTGGTATTGGGCAGTGCTCGGTTGGCGATCGTTGACGCGTCTTTTGGAGGCCAACCCTTCAGCGACGAGTCCGGATCGATCCTGGTGGTCTTCAATGGAGAGATTACTAACTATCGCGATCTCTCTGCGCAACTTCAAGCGCTAGGGCACCGCCTCGCCTCGCACTGCGATGGGGAGGTAATCGCTCATGCCTATGAAGAGTTCGGGGTGACTTTCGCTGAGTACTTGGACGGACAGTTCGCGATCGCGCTGTATGATCGGCGGAGTAATAGGTTGGTCCTAGCCCGCGACCGGATGGGAATCTGTCCTCTTGTCTGGGCATGGAACGGTATTACCTTGAGTTTTGCGTCGGAAGCTAAGGCCCTCTTTGCTGCGAATCTGCCCAGCCCCCGGCCTGACCCAAGAGGATTGGCCCAACTCTGCTACTTTGGCACGACCGTCGCACCGCAGACTATGTTCGCCGGTGTCAACGCATTGCCAGCCGCGCATTATCTGGTGATCGATTCGACTGCCTCTCCCAAACTAACACGTTACTGGCGGTTGCGGTATCCTGAAAAGGATGCTGGCCGCCGACTTGATTGGGAAGCGGCCCGCGAGGAACTCGACACCCTGCTGGTTAGGGCGGTCGGACGTTGTGTCCAGGGTGAGTTCGCGCCGGTCACTTACCTCAGCGGCGGAGTGGATTCAGCTCTGGTCACCGCGCTCACGAGAAGGCACGTTCGAGGCCGATTGACTGCGCTTTCAGTCGGTTCCACTACTCCCAAACTTGATGAAACTGTCTTGGCTGCTGAGATCGCTGATTATCTGGGCGTCGACTTAGTCGTCGAGGTAATGACCGACGATGACATCGCCAACGTGTTCTCCTCACTGATGTGGCACCTGGAAACCCCGACTTTATCAACCGAATCTGCCGCACTGCATGCGCTTGCCTGCCGGGCCGGCGGTCTGAGTAAGGTGGTTCTGACGGGAGAGGGAGCCGACGAGGCCTTTGCTGGTTACCAAGCCTTTGAGCAAGGACGACAACTCGGACGGATCTGGGACTCGCCACCGACAATCAGAGCTTTGGTTCGTCGGGTGCTTCGGACCCGGCTTGCCTCGCAATGCTTGACCCCGGGCGACAGCCGTCTAGATCGGATCCGCGATGCTTTTGGTTTCATCCCCGCACAGGCGATCGAGTGGGAGTTCTACCGCGAGGTTTTCGGCCCGATTCTCACCGGCCCGGCCGGGGTACTACTCGAGGCCGATGTCCCGCTCACCACTGTGGAATTCGATCGGGATCTACCCGCCCGGGCGTCCCGCCTGAACGCTTCCTTGGCGGTGTCGTACGATGTCATGCTGGGCAACTACCTTCTCGGTCCGCACGGCGACCGGGTACTTGCTGGCGCCTCGGTCGAGGGGCGGTACCCCTTTCTCGATCGGGAAGTGGTCGAGTTTGCGGCCCTACTGGGCGACCAGGCCAAGATCGGCCAGGGATACAATAAGGTGTTGCTCAGACTCGCTGCCCAACACCATGTGGGTCCGGAAGTGGCTTGGCGTGCGAAGAAACGATTCACAATGCCATTTGTCAACCCCTTCGTCTCGCCGAATTCTCCCGAAATCTACCGCTACCTGATGGCCCCGCAGACCATTGATGACTTTGGCTACTTCGATGCCGAACGAGTTGCCGCTGTTCTGGGCCAATTGGGCAGTCCCATTCCGTCTGGTTCACGGGGACGGCGGCACTTGGCCAGATTACGGCAGGGATTGTTGGTGACCCTGGTAGCCACAACCCAGCTTTGGCATCACACCTTCTTTGAGGATCCCGGTAGTTTTGAGGTCAACCAGCCAGAGTTGTCAATGGGAGGAAGCCATGTTTGAGTCAACCGATCAAGCAAATGCGGCAGCAGCGCGGCTCGAAGACAACCGATCCGAGATCGATCACGCCATTGCTGCGCAGATCGACTGGTTGATCCAGCATGGGCCAGCAGCCGACGATCCCTTCATCGGCGCTATCTACCGTTGGCTGGAACACTACCTTCACGTGGCTGGTAAACGATTCCACGGACTCACGGCCATCCTGAGCTATCGGGCGGCGGGCTACTCGGATGTGTCGGCAGTCTTGCCCGTTGCGGCCGCACTCCAGCTTTACCATCACCACACGCTGGTGCACGACGATATCTACGATGGGGATGTCATGCGGCGCGGGTTGCCGACTAGCCATGTGCGCCTCGCCAGCTTGTTTGAAGGTGAGACGACAGGTGCCGGCGATCCGAAGCCCTTTGCTAGTCGTGATGACCGCAGCGGTGTCATTGCTGCTTTCGCCTACGGCAAGATCTGCCGAGCCCTGGCGAATCGGGCGGTCTCCTCCGCACCGCTGGACGGTGGCAGCGTCCTGACGATACTCACGATGCTTGAGGAGCATGATCTGTGGGACAACGTGGGGCAGCTGCTTGACGTCTATCACGAGGGTTCGCGACTGCCATCTCCCGAGGCGTGTCTGCGTAACGTTTGGCTGAAAACCGGGCGGCTGTTCGAGATCTGCGCTCGGGCGGGCGCAGTTGCCGCAGGTGCTGACCCATCCATCACCAGCGCGCTAGTCTCGTGGGCGGGTCACTTGGCGGTCGCCTACCAACTCAAGGATGACCTGGAGGACACCGTCGCTGACAGCGAAAAAGGTCTGGGACGCGGCGTGGGAGTTGATCTGGTCGCCCTGAAACCAACCTATCTGCTGAGTCTGGCCAATGAGTTGGCCGATGGCCAGGATCGCGCCAGGATCAGTGCCTGGCTCAACCGCGAGCAGGACTATACCGTCGAGGAGTTCTCCGCACTGATCGACCGAACCGGGGCCCGCCGGGCGACCCAGCTAAAGATTGAAGAACTCATCTCGGCGGGCCTAGCCATCGTTGGTGCCCTGGGGACGGTCCGGCCCGATGTATTGGCGGAATTAGCTGAACTAAGCAGGTACGCGATCTCCGATGAATACTGGCGGAGACCGCTGGTCGACGAACGATCGACTGTAGCGGATACGGGGGCCAGTGATGGGTAGACATGCGATCGTTGACGTCCACGGAGTCCTGTTTGGGAGGCAACACTATGACGATTCGCCGCCGGGCGATTTCATCGTCGGCCTTCGTGACGCAGGATACTTGGTACAGGTCGTGACCAACTCTAGCAGCGTCACTCCCGCTGACTTGACCAACGAGCTGGTAGCACGCGGTATCCCAGTCTGTGTGTCGGATGTCGTCACGATGGCGATGGTCGCAGCACATCGGCTGTCATCCCTCGGTGTGGGCGAGGTGGCGGTGATCGGTTCTGACGTGTTGCGTTCCGAACTAAAACGTCTGGTTCCCGGCCTACGGGTCATGGAGGTCGGCGCATCAGAGGTGCTGCTAGTCACTCGTGATCCTGGCCTTACTGAGGAAACGCTGGACTGCGTGCGGCTTCACCCACCACGGCTCATCTTTGCCACCTGCAAGGATGCCTCCTTCACCGACGCTTCGGGGGTCCACGTCGGCCCTGGAGTAACCGTGCGTCGAGTCGAAAAGGCGGCTGATCGTGAGGCGATCCTGGTCGGTAAGCCGGACCCCTATGTGATCACCGAATACTTGGGCCTGCGGGGTGGCGAACTCGATACCGCCGTGGTCATCGGCGACTCACTCACCCAGGACGCCGAGTTGGCTGAGCGTGCCGGATGTCGGGTGTTGATTACCGGCACCCCCGAAAACACCTCATGTGACCTACCCAATGTCACCCGCCTCGACCAGGCACTGGATCTTCTCAGGAGAATCGAGTGATTACCATCTGCGGTGCGCGGCTGCAAGCCGTGGGTGAAATACTGTTGACGAACCGGTTTCATCTCTTCGCCCTGCCGGTCCTTTTGACCGCATTTTGGAACCAGTCGATGCGCCTGCCGCTCGACTGGCAATACTACGTCATGATTACCGCGTCGGTAGTGGTCAGCTATGTCTACAACCAGATCACTGACCGTGACGAGGACGCCGTCAACTACGACGCCAAAGGCCACTTCTTCGCTAACCTGCAAGTGGCGTTGTCGATTTGTGTGGTGGCCAGCGTGGTGGGTGTCAGTCTGGCGCTGCGGGCTGGATGGGGCTTCCTGATCTACTCCTTGGTGGTCAACATGCTGATGAACCTCTACAGCATGCCGATGCCTTGGGCTGCTCGGCCAAGTCTGTCGCGGATTAAGCAATATCGGTACGTCAAGAACGCCTTCGCTGCACTGTGTTGGTCGGTGCCGCTGCTGGTCACCCCCCACGTCTACGTGGGGAGTTGGCCGCAGTGGTCCCAATTGTTGGTCATGATCGTAGTCACCTTCGGGTTGGACTACCTTTCGGAGTTGCTGTGGGACGTCCGTGATATTGAGGGGGACCTGAGGGCACAGGTGAAGACTATCGCGAACACCCATTCGACCCGGGTCGTTCGCCGGATCTCACGGGTGGTAATAGCGGTCACTTCGGTTACCTACTTGGTGGGTTTGGTCACCGGCGTGCTGGCGCTGCTACAGGGCTTGCTCTTCCTAGCCGCGTGGGTGCCATACGCTTGGATGTTCGCCGACCGGTATCTGAAGTCGGATTCGAAGTTGGCGCTGTCGCACCGCTTTGTTGTCTTACAAGCAGTCATCGCCCTAAGTGCGTTGGTGGCGCAACTTGTCGTGGGGTGATTTGCAGTGCTGGAAAGGAGAGAAGGGATGGATTTGACCACTGCGTGGTTGAAGGCTCGCGTGGCGGCCGATGAGGCCTTGAAGACGGCCGTGCCACCGCGACGGGATGACCAATGGATGGTCACATACGTAGATGAGCCGCGATTCGGATGGGACTGGGATGGGCTTGAACGGGGTTTCCTGGCCCCTGTCCATGAGTTCAACAGCCAACATCCTGCCGGGTTGCGGACGCTGTTGCTATACCTCCTGCTTGCAGGCAAGGAGCCACAGCGGCGCCCATCGGCACAGCTGATCGCGGCAATCGAATGCCAGTACCTCTCGTCGATCATGCTCGATGTAGTCGCCAACAAACATGACTTGCCGCGCCAGGACGAGTCACTGCCGCTTCCCCCACCTGTATGGGTGACGGTCGCCTACAACCTGCGTCAACTCGGCATCCTGCTTGCTTATGAGGGAGAGCCCGCCCTCGCACCGAACGATGGTACTCGTCTTGGCGAAATCTTTGGTGAGTATCTGGTGCGGCAGGGCCTTGCTCGGACCGTGCACCTTGGTGTCCGCCGGCTATCGGATGAACTGGAGTACCAATGGTTACTCGGTTATCTATCGTCGGCGGAGCCCTCGGCGTCCTTCGAATTGGTGGGTCTTACAGCCGTTGCTGTCGCCGGGCAACCGCAGGCGGGCACCGTGCTGGCCGCGGCCTGTCGACACCTTGGCGCGGCGCTACGTTTGGAGGCTATCTCGCGTTCGGTGCTGGACGCAGTCGGAGAGAAACCGGTCGTTTCGGTCGAGGCTCGGCTGTCTGAAGCGGCCCTGCAAGTGGACGCCGACCTGGCCACGCTCGCCGCCAGGCAACTTAGTCTGGCCCTCGGATTCGCCAAGCGCTCCCTGCCGGGAGCGGAGCAGGCGATTCTCAAGTTCACCCGGCTTGTCGCCCCTAGGCTGTACGCAACAATCGGAGTCAACTCATGAGTATCGCCCTCGCCCCTGGAATGACCGGCGCCTGGGCCGAGCAATACAAAGCCTGGCTGCCTTTCGCCCGCCAGGCCGTTCTGGAGACTGTTGATCGGTGGGGCACTGCTGCGGCGATCCGAGAACTAGCCGGAACCGATCTGGCCGATGAGATGATTGAGTTGCTGCGCCGCGACTGGTACCAACCCTTCCGATCCTATCTGAATCGGACTGGCAAGATGATCCGGCCGGTGCTGGTCTGCTTGACCGCCCGCTCGTTGGGCGCTGACCCGGTGAAGGCGCCCAGCCTCGTGGCAATGGCCGAGATGATCCACTCATCCTCGCTGGTACTGGATGATATCGCTGACGATTCCGACCTGCGCCGCGGCGAGCCGACTGCGCATCGAATGGTCGGTGTATGCACAGCGGGAGCCCTTGGCTCATCCTGGCTAAACATGTGCTTTGACATCCTCGCCAACTCCCAGTCGAACCTGCATGACAGTTCTAGGAGACGGCTGGGACGCGAGCTTGCCTGGGAGCACTGGGTGACCGGACTTGGCACAACCATCGATACGATCTGGCCGTCCGAGGAGTCCATGGACCACGATCCCCTCGAATACCTGCAGTCGGTATTGCATCGCTCGACTTCCTATACCTATCGGATGCCGTTCAAGATCG
>ERZ772973.1186-NODE-1186-length-9904-cov-11.5104_pt1 | contig 9904 bp, 10 predicted proteins | sample MGYA00580672_ERZ772973 | MGnify/ENA primary metagenome ERZ772973 (study PRJEB29015, sample SAMEA2737938) | human oral metagenome | biome: human oral; feature: human-associated habitat; material: dental | place: China | collected 2152 ... | reverse complement strand
CCGTCGGAACACCCCCGACCGTCTCAGCATCGCCAAGTTCTGCGCTCGCTGCGGCAAGCACACCGAGCACCGCGAGACCCGCTGAGCATCGCACAGCGATCCCGGTCTCGGCCGGATAGCGAGCCCCGTCGACCTGACGTCGGCGGGGCTTCGTCGTCTCCTCGAGGCGGGTGCCTAGCATCGTGAAGGTGAACGGTCTCAGCTCCTGTGACGACGCCGTCGAGCGGCTCGCAGCAGTCCTGAGCGGGGTGCTCTCAACCGGCTCCTCCGGACTGTCCGACCGCGAGGCTCACCGCCAGGCCCGGCGGGGAGCGACGGCGATCCTCCCCGCTGTGCAGGCCATGCGCCGGATCCAGGACCGGCTGTGGGACTGCCGGGGGGAGACCGCCTGGGAGGGACTGGTACACCGCCGATGCCGGATGAGCCCGAGCAGCCCAACGGGAGGCGCGGCTGCCCCGGGGCCGGCCGCGGCCGAGGGAGTCTCGATCCGGCAGGTCGAGCGCGCCGGGTGGGAGCTCATCCACGTGACGGTCGAGGCGCCGGTGGAGGGACAGTACTGGCGAGTGACCCATGAACTCGCCCGCCGGACGTCGCCGCACGGACCGGGCGCCGTCGAAAACGGGAAACTCACGGCCCCGGGGACCGGATTTGATACGCCATCGGGCTGCGTGTTCTACCGGCTCACCGACTCCGATGTGGGCTCCTGGGCGCAGGCCAGCGGAGACCGGAACCCCATCCATCTCATGCCCGGAAGAGCGGCTGCGGCGGGACTGTCGGTAGGCCCCGGCGAGGTCGTCGCTCACGGCCTGCTACTCGGAGCGATCAGTCTCGCCCTGGTCCAGCCTTCGCCTTCACGGCAGAATGGCCTCGTATTCATTGGTTCTGCTGATGTCCCGGCCTCCGAGTGTGGCGTGGAGGAGTCGTGGGCGACGCTCGCCGTCGATCCCGTCAGTGGGGACATCGCTCAGGGCCGGCGTCCCGTCCTGCGGCGCCAGTGAACCCATCCACCCCCGTCAACGCCACCCGAAGATGGTGTGGAAGCCAGCCATCGTCCTATCAATACATGAAGGAATAGTGATCGCTTACTGGAGAGAATTCTGACGGAGATTCATTGCTGCCTTGAAGGAAGTGACACGAGGACGTGAAAATGAATTATCGACCCCCACCCAATCATCGGTAGATGGGGATGATAACGTGACAAAGATGGGTATTCAGGATGTCAAACTGATGTATGTCAGGTGACATGAAGTCAGTGCCTGAATTGTTTTCCTGCACGGAAGTGGATCTCCAAGATCCGCTCAGTACCAACGAAAACTGGAGGGGGTGCCTAATGTTTCCAAGGTTGCCTGATGCTGTGGGTCACTGTGGTGGAGTGCTGAGGCTCCGACCGAGTGTGATAAAAAAGAAGTGGAGTCGTGCTTGTATGAAAGCCAAAGGCGATCAACAAGTTCGTGCTCGAGGGTTCGCGACCTGCCACAGGTCGGTGCTGAGAGGAGTCGATAAAGGTGATTACCGCAGAGCGGACGATGGTGGAGCCGACGGCCTGCGCCGAGGATGTCGAGATGACGTGGACTCAGAGCGATCAGGAAGCCGTTGAGGCCACCTACGGCCAAGAGCTGGCCGGGGTTGCGGGATCTCCCGAGGATGGTCTGAAGCCGACCGGTGGCTGTGGACAGAGCGACTCCTCGGAGCAGAAGGGCTTCCGTCGGCTCGACGAGATCGAGATGGATGCCTGGCGCTCCTTCCTGGCGGCCTCCACCTCCGTCACCGCCCGTCTCAACCGTGAGCTTGAGGCAGGGTGCGGCATCTCCATGCACGAGTACGAGATCCTGGTGCGCCTGTCCGAGGCTCCCGACCAGACTCTGCGCATGTCCACTCTGGCCGAGCACGTCTCGCACTCCCGCTCACGGCTGACCCACACGGTCCGGCGCCTGGAGAACGTGGGGTACGTCGAGCGCAGCTCCTGCGACTCCGACCGTCGCGGCGTCAACTGCACGCTGACACCGCAGGGCCTCAGCTTCCTGCGCGAGGCGGCTCCGGTACACCTCGACGGCGTACGCCGCCATGTCGTCGACCGTCTCAGTCGTGAGCAGCAGGTCGCCTTGGCCGAGCTCATGAGGGTCATCGCCCAGGCCCCGGACTCCTCCTGCGGGCTCTCGGCGGCCTCGGCCTCCTGAGGCCCCCGCGCGCCGCCTGCGCGATCAGTGGGCGTCGTCAGCCGGTCTCGTCACCGGTGGCGGCGCCCACAAGTCTGTCCAGACCACGTCCAGGTCCGCCAGAAGGCGGCGCAGCAACGGCAGGGAGATGCCGACGACTCCGTGAGGGTCGCCGTCGATCCCCTCGATGAAGGCACCGCCCAGGCCGTCAATGGTGAAGGCTCCGGCGCACCACAGTGGTTCCCCGCTGGCGACGTAGGCCTCGATCTCGGCCTGGGACGGGGAGCCGAAACGGATGGTGGCCGAGCTGACCCCCTCGGCGATGGCGCCGTCGGCGGTGCGCACCAGGAAGTGCCCCGTGTGCAGGGTGCCGGTGCCCCCGCTCATCAACCGCCAGCGCTCACGAGCATCGGCGGCGTCGGTGGGCTTTCCGACGACCTGGCCGGAGATCTCCAGCATGGAGTCGCAGCCCACGACCACCTCGGCCTCCTGCGGGTCGGTGGAGGCCGCAACGTCGAGGGCCTTGGCCCGAGCCAGGGCCTGGACCTGCTCGGCGGCGGTCGGGGCCGCTAGACCGGCCTCGCGGCGCCGTCGGATCAGCTCGCCGAGCACGGCCTCCTCGTCGACGTCGGAGACCCGCACCAACGGCTCGACCCCTGCGGCTCGCAGGGTGGCCAAGCGGCCGGATGACTTCGAGGCCAGGAGAATCACGTCGCCAGACTATACGGGCCGGTAGTCTCGGATCATGATCTCAGGCGGCAGCCCCTTCTCGCGTCTCGACACCGTTCCCGTCACCGGATCCACCCAGGACGACCTGCGCGCAGCCCTCACGGGACCTGAGCGCGCTTCCTGGCCGCACCTGTCGGCACTGCGAGCGCTTGCTCAGACCGCCGGCAGAGGGAGGTCCGGGCGCGCCTGGGTCACCCCCGACGACGGAGGCGCCCTCCTGGTCTCCGTGGTGCTCAGGCCCCTCGTCCCCGCCCAGTGCCTGGGCTGGCTGCCGCTGCTGGGCGGCCTGGCAGTCCGTGACGCCCTGGCCCCTCTCGTTGAGGACCTGCCCTGGCGCGTGGGAACCAAGTGGCCCAACGACGTCGTCGCCCTGCCCGATGACCCGGCGGCCGTGCCCGCAGTGCCCGGCTGGGCCGGCACGCGCAAGATCGCCGGCGTCCTCAGTGAACTCGTCATGCCCGAAGCCGCCGCAGGGGGCGCCGCCGGCGTCCTCACTGCCGACACGGTTCCAGCCGACCGCGATGAGGCGCCCATGGTCATCCTCGGAATCGGCGTCAACATCGGGCAGAGGGCTGAGGAGCTGCCGGTGCCCTGGGCCGGCTCCCTGCGCACGCTCGGCGCGGTCGGTACGGGAAGCGGACCCGAGTCGGAAGACGTGGCGGAGAGCGTTCTTACGGCGATCGGCCACCAGCTGGCTCGGCTCGTCGGGCAGTGGGAGGAGGTCGGCGGGAATGTCGACGCCGCGGGCGGCGCGCTCGGGCGCCGGCTGCGCGAGGCGCTGACCACCCTAGGCAAGCAGGTCAGTGTCCAGGCTCCTGACGGTGAGCTCGGCGGGCTGGCTATTGACGTCACCCCCGCCCTCGTACTGCGCACCCAGGCCGGTGACACCGAGGTTCGCGCCGGCGATGTGACCCTCGTGCGAATGGAGGGCTGAGGCGGTCGTGAGAATCATGAACTCGTTGCTGATGAATGCGGTCTGTTACCCAATGGGCATGAGCGTGTGATCTGCGCTACTGTGGCAGGGTGACATTAGACAGCCAAGCGAGCGAGGGGCTCGCACCGGACTCCCGTGGGGGCGTCCCCCAGCAGAAGGCTCACCAGGGCGCGCATCGTGTCGAGGGTGAGGCCACTGCTGAGGTGGACCCCACGGAGAGAACCACCCTGGCGGGACACGAGAGCCTGCTGTTGGGGACGCCCCCCAGCCTGACCCTGACCGAGCTGGCTCAGCGAGCTGGAACCAGCGTGGAGGTGGCGCAGAAGTTCTGGCGCGCCATGGGCTTCGCCGATGTCCAACCCGATGAGGTCCGCTTCACTGACCAGGATGTTGCCGCACTTCAAGACACGGTGGCGTTGCTGGATGAGACCAGTGACTCCTCCCTGGCCTCGGCCAGCGTGCTCGAGCTCCTCAGGGCCCAGTCCTACACCATGGACCGCCTGGTCCTGTGGGAGCTGGAGACCTTCGTCACCGACCTCAGTGAGCGTCTCGGGCTAGATGACACCGCCGCACGGCTGGTGGCCCTCGACCGCATCGACGGCCTCGTGGAGCTCTTGTCGCGCCAGCTGACCTACGTGTGGCGCCGCCACATGGCCTCCATCCTGGGGCGCACCGATGCGGAGGTGTCGACCCGGGGCAGGGAGGACACCGGCCCCGACCTCTACCCGCTCATCCGCTCCCTGGGCTTCGTCGACATCGTCTCCTTCACTCAGCGCGCTCAGGGCATGAGCAAGGCCGCCCTGACCCACATGCTCGAGGACTTCGAGAACACGGCCCGGGACGTCATCACCTCGCGGGGCGCGCGGGTGGTCAAGACGATCGGGGATGCCGTCATGTACATCTCCGACGACCTGCTGATCGCCGCCGACGTCGTCACCGCCCTGGTCGAAGAGCTCCAGAAGGGACCGGATGCGATCCGGGTGCGGGCCAGCCTCGTCGAGGGGCGGGTCATCTCCCGCTCCGGGGACGTCTTCGGTCCCACCGTCAACCTGGCCTCCCGGCTCGTGGACGCGGCCGAGCCCGGCGGCATCCGCCTGGACGAGTCCACCGCCATGGCCATCCTCCGCTCGCCCGAAGCAGGACGGTACCGGGTGGGGCAGTGCCACGAGGTCGTGGCCAAGGGGCTGGGGCAGATCGTGCCCTGGTCGCTGGAGCGGACCTCGCCGACCCGCCCCTGAGTCGAACCCCTCGTTCCGTTACCATCTCGTGATTTTCTATCCCTTCGGCTCGTGAAGGGGCCGCTCGATCCCGGGGTTTTCCGCAGTATCCTCGCCGAAACATGTCCTGGCTGTGAGAGGGGCGGGAGGCCGCCGGCCCGGAGGTGGTCACGTCTTGATATCTTCTCCACCTCTGGGACGATGGCGGAGGGGAGCGTCGTCACATAACATCGCGGATGTGACAACTGTTCTGCTCGTCGAAGACGATCCTGCCATCTCCGAGCCCCTCGCCCGTGCCTTCGGACGCGAGGGCTACGAGGTCCTGACCCATGGCACCGGTAAAGGCGCCCTTGAGGAGGTCTCGGCCGCCGACATCATCGTCCTGGACCTGGGGCTGCCGGACATCGACGGCCTGGACGTGGCCCGTCAGGTGCGGGCCCAGGGGCTGACGATCCCGATCCTCATGCTCACCGCCCGCAGTGAGGACTCCGACCTCGTCGTCGGTCTGGACGCCGGGGCTGATGACTACGTCACCAAGCCCTTCCGCCTGGCTGAGCTGTTGGCTCGCGTGCGGGCACAGGTCCGCCGCGCCTCGGGGGAGGCCACCGAGGATGAGCTGAGCGTCGGGGAGATCCGGGTCGACGTGGCCGCTCACCGGGCCTTCGTCGGCTCGCGCGAGCTGCAGCTGACGACCCGGGAGTTCGAGCTGCTCCGGGTCCTGGTGCGTGCCGGCGGCAAGGTCACCTCCGGTGAGGACATCCTCAAGGAGGTCTGGGGTGAGGACCCCACCGGGAGTCCCCAGACCCTCCAGATGCACGTGACCTGGCTGCGTCGCAAGCTCGGTGACGATGAGGAGCGGCCCGCGCTTCTGCTGGCCCAGGAGGACGGTTACCTCCTGACCGCCGGCTGACTCGCTGACCGGGAGGGCCTCCCGGGAGGAGTGCTGGGTTCCCAAGGCGCCTCGATGAGCTGATCGGGGCTGAAGGAGGGCTTGCCATGCGTCGTTACGCCATGACGATGACGATGTCGGCGGTGTCCGTGGCCGTCCTCCTGCTGGGACTGCCGCTGGGGGGCGCCTGGATCGCCAGCGCGTTGCGCTCGGCCGGAAGTGGTGACCGGGTCATCATCATCGGCACGGTCATCCTCACGGTTCTGGTGCTCACCGGCACCGCGCTCACGGCGGCCTCCGTAGTGGCCTCCCGGGTGTCCAGGCGCATCTCCGCCCCGCTCATCTACCTGGCCGCCGAGGCCGAGCAGCTCGGCAGCGGCCAGGTCCGCCCGAGGCTGCGCTCCTCGGGGATCGAGGAGATCGACCTGGTCCAGGCCGAGCTCGTGCGCTCGGCCGAGCGCGTGGCCGGACGCATTGCCGCCGAGCGGCAGTTCGCCTCCGACGCCTCCCACCAGCTGCGCACACCGCTGACCAGCCTGTCGCTGCGCCTGGAGGAGATCGAGCTGCTCGCAGGCGAGGAGGAGGTGCGTGCCGAGGCGCACGCCTGCCTGGAGCAGGTCGAGAGGCTCACCGGCGTCGTCGAGGACCTGCTCAAGGTCTCGCGCCGCTCCGGGGGCGGGACCACGGAGGCGCTTCACCTCAAGGACATCTTCGCTCAGCAGCGCGAGGAGTGGGAGCCGGCCTTCGAGCAGGCCGGGCGCGCCATCACCTTCTCCGACGAGATCAGCCACCCGGTCCTGGCCACGCCGGGATCCCTGGCCCAGGTGCTGGCGACCGTCATTGAGAACTCCCTGCGCTACGGGTCCGGGACGACCTCGGTGAGCGTGCGCGGGGCCAACGGCGGTCACGCGGTCTTCATCGACATCGCCGACGAGGGTGAGGGCGTGGCCGAGGACATCGCACCGCACGTCTTCGAGCGGCACGTCTCCGGCTACGGCTCCACCGGCGTCGGGCTGGCTCTGGCCAAGGACCTCGTCGAGGCCGACGGCGGCCGCATCGAGCTGTCGCAGCGCAGTCCGGCCGTCTTCTCCATCCTGCTCAACGCCGTCCCCAAGTCCCTGGATCCCAATAACGTCCTGCCGCAGGGCGCGCTGGTCTCGGTGGGCCGGCGTCGTCGCTTCTGAGTCGCCCCTGAACCCTCGCGCGACGGCGAAGGTGAGGGCTGAGGGGCGGGGCGTCAGGACTTCTGGCGGCGGGACTTGATGAACTGCGAGATGCCGGAGATGAGCATCGGCGCCACCGAGATGAAGACGATCACCAGGATCATGGCGTCAATGTTGTCCTGAATCCACGTGATCGTTCCCAGGAAGTAGCCCAGCCAGGTGATGCCGAAGGCCCAGAGGGTGGCGCCCAGGATGTTGAAGGTGATGAAGTGGCGGTAGTGCATCTTGCCGACACCGGCGATGACAGGCGTGAAGGTACGCACGATCGGTACGAACTGGGCCAGGGTGACGGCCTTGCCACCGTGGCGCTCGAAGAAGTCCGAGGTGCGGTCCACGTACTCCTGCTTGAACAGACGGGAGTCGGGCTTGTTGAAGATCGCGGGTCCCGCCTTACGGCCGATGAGGTAGCCGGTCTGGTTGCCGGCGACGGCCGCGAGCCACACGAGGGGGGCCGCCACCCAGATGGGGACGGGAACTCCTTGGGCCGGGTTGGTCTCGCCGATGGCCACGAACATCCCCAGGGTGAACAGCAGCGAGTCACCGGGCAGGAAGAAGCCGATGAGCAGGCCGGTCTCGGCGAAGATGACGAGCATGACGCCGAGGATGGCCCAGGGGCCGATCCAGCCGACGAAGGCTTTGATGATGAAGGTGGCGTCGAGCCACTCGGGGCCGAGCATCGGTGCGTGGACTAAGGGGATGGCGGTGGGCGGGTTCAGCGCCGGTGCCAAGGCGTTCAGGGCAGTCACCGTGCAAGGCTAAACGGTGCCCCGGCGGCCATGCCGTGAGAGCGATCCCCTCCGGACTGTGGCATCGGGCACCCCGCCGCCTGCCTGCCCCTGGGGGTCGGTGCTGTCGGTGTCGTCGCTGGGGGAGCGGTCCTTGTGTCCGGTGAAGACGATGTAGTGGTAGAAGACGAAGCGGAATGCCGTCCCCAGGCCGAAGCCGACGACGTAGGCCGCGACGTTGTCCGCCAGCGGGGAGGTCAGCCCCAGGACGTGGTGGGTGAAGAGCAGGCAGAACTGCGTGATGGCGATGCCGCCCAGGTTGGCCAGGACGAACAGCGTGGCCTCGCGGGCGACGTTCTTCTGGGTGCGGCCCCGGTAGGTCCAGTAGCGGTTCGCGATCCACGAGAAGACGGTCGCGGTCGAGGAGGCCAGCAGCTGGGCGGAGTTGGGGTGACCGGAGAGGACACCGGTGGGGCCGTGCTGGAGCAGGTTGAACAGGCCGACGTCGATCACGTAGGCCGCAGCGCCCACCATGCCGAACTGCATGAACTCCTTGACGAGGGCGATGAGCCTCTGGGTCAAGGAGTTGCCGGAGGAGCGCGTCATGGCGGGCATCCTATGTCGATCACAGTCAGGTCACGCAAACCGGGGCCGCTCACGGCACCCAGTGAACACTGACGCTGCCCAGGTCCCACACCCACGAGACCCACAGCAGCTGGCCGGCGACGCCCGCCGCCAGCAGGGCCAGCCGCCGGCGGGTGGTACCGGCCGCCACGGCCAGCGCCCAGCCCACCGGGGCCAGGGGAAGCAGGAGGCGCAGCACCGACGTCGTCGGGTCGAAGAAGACCAGGAGGTAGAGCAGGTAGCCCAGGCACCAGAACCAGGCCGCGGGCCCCAGGGCACGCAGGCTCGGCGCGCTCAGCAGCAGGCCCACCGCGACCAGCACGACGGCCAGCAGGGCCAGTCCCAGGTGCGGGCCCACCCAGTCGCCCAGGCGGGTCGCCCACTGCACGACGGGCGCCAGGTCCGCGCCGCGCCAGGAGGTCTCAGTGGCCGTGTAGGCGTCCTGGCGGCCCGTGACCTGCCAGGCGATGACCGGCCAGCTCAGGGCCGCCGCGCAGGTGAGCAGGGCCAGCGCCAGCAGTCGCAGGCGTGCGCCCGGCGCCTGCGGGGCGTGGCCGGGCACCAGACGCGCGAACCAGGTCGGCGGGACCCAGCCGCGGGCGCAGGCCACCTCCCAAGCCCACCACAGCCCCAGCGCCGCCCCCAGCGGGACTCCGACGGGACGGGCGAAGCAGGCGGCCAGCGTCAGGGGGATCGCCGTCAGTGACCGCCCGCGGCTCGCCAGCCACAGCGTCAGACCCACCAGCACCAGTCCCAGGGACTCGGCGTAGGGGACCTGGAGAACTGCGGCGCATGGCGAGGACCAGACCAGGGCCACCGCCCACAGGGAGGCTCGCCTGCCCGTCACCGGTGAGAGCCAGCGGTCCATGACGACCGCCGCCGACGCCGAGGCCAGGACCGATACGAGGGCGGCGCGCGCGTAGAAGGACCAGCCGGTCCAGCCCAGCAGGGAGGCCGCGGCGCTCAGCAGCGGCATGAAGGCCCAGGTGTTCTGGGCCACCCGTCCGTCGCCGCCCACGGGCAGCCGTTCCGGGTAGCCCTCCTCGACGATCCGGTTGTACCAGCCCGAGTCCCAGAAGCGCAGGTGCTCCTCCCAGGACGGTGCGGCCCCGGCCCACGGGGTGGCGGGCGTGTCCTGGGCGCCCAGCCGCAGGATGAGGAGGGACACAGCGCTCGCCGCGGCCCAGACCACCAGGACCTGGAGCCAGTGGCGCGACCCCGAGGCGGCGTCGTGCGTCGAGGGCGAGGGCGGGGCGTGCCGGGCGCTGGAGGACGCGGAGGACTCTGAGACGGGTGGGGTCACGGCCCCCACCCTACGGTCTGGACCCGTGTGCGGTGAGGATGAGCGACATGCGGGTAGCCTTGGGGTGTGAGCGCACCCATCGTCGCCGTGATCGGAGGCGGGCA
>ERZ772973.1178-NODE-1178-length-9962-cov-74.5711_pt1 | contig 9962 bp, 6 predicted proteins | sample MGYA00580672_ERZ772973 | MGnify/ENA primary metagenome ERZ772973 (study PRJEB29015, sample SAMEA2737938) | human oral metagenome | biome: human oral; feature: human-associated habitat; material: dental | place: China | collected 2152 ... | reverse complement strand
CTGGGCGGCTCCCTGACCGCGGGGCCCCGCGGCGACGCCCCCGGCTTCGCCGTCGAGGCCGTGCTCCCCCGGGTCCCGGGCCCGCGCGCGTCCGAGCCCACTGCGGGGAGGTCCCGTGACTGAGCCCGACGGCGACGGCGGGCCGGGCGGCGCGGCTGCCGGCGCCCCCATCCGGGTCCTCATCGCCGAGGACCAGGCCCTCCTGCGCACCACCCTGGCCGCCCTGCTTCAGGCCGAGGAGGGGATGAGCGTCGTCGGAACGGCCGGGGACGGCGCCCGCGCCCTCGCCCTGACCGCCGAGCTGCGCCCCGACGTCGTCCTCATGGACATCCAGATGCCGGGGCTGAGCGGCATCGAGGCCACCGCCCGGATCTGCGCCGACCCGGCGCTCAGGGGCACGCGCGTCCTCATCCTGACCATGTTCGAGGTCGACGACTACGTCCTGGGCGCCCTGCGCGCCGGAGCCTGCGGCTTCCTGCTCAAGGACGCCGACCCGCAGTCCCTCGTCGACGCCGTGCGCACCGTCCACGAGGGCCAGTCGCTGCTCAGCCCCCGGGTCCTGGCCCGCCTGGTGGCCCGCATGCCGAGCGCCGCGGCGGTCGGCGCGTCCGCCGGTCGGCGGGCCGACGGCGTCGGGGCGCTCACGCCCCGCCAGCGCGAGGTCCTCCTGCTCATCGCCCGCGGCCTGTCCAACAGCGAGATCGAGGTGGAGCTGGGCATCACCCGGGCCACCTGCCGCAGCCACATCACCGCGCTCCTGGCCCGCCTGGGCGCCCGCGACCGCGCCCAACTCGTCATCGCCGCCTACGAAGCCGGCCTCATCAGTCCCCACCGGGGCGCGTGAGCCGGCGGCGGGGCCCGCCGACCGGCGTCGTCGCCTCTCACTGCGAGAACCCAAAATTGTAGAAGACGGCTGGCGGGGGATGAAAGGGTACATAAATTGTACGTCCGCGCACGTCCGGCGAGGGGCCGCACGTTCATACCATGCCCGCATGACATCCTCCCCGCCCTCTCCGGAAGCATCCGGGTCCGACGCCGACGCGGACCGCCTGGCCGCCTCCTCCCCCACCACCCCGGCCGCCGAGCTGGCCCGCATCGCCGCCGCCCGGCCCGACCTGCACCCCGCCCTGGCCGCCAACCCCGCCACCTACCCCGACCTGATCGACTGGCTGCGCACCTTACCCGACCCCGCCGTCCAGGCCGCCCTCGCCCAGCGCACCACCGCCCAACAAGAACCAGCGCAGGCGGAGCCGGCGCAGACGGAAGCGCCCGCCCAGGCGGAAGGCGCCGACGCGGCCGCGCCGTCGGCCAAGGCCGGCGGGACGACTCCCCGACGCATCTTGCGGCGCAGGCCTCTCGCGATCGCCGCCGCCGCGCTCGCAGTCGTGCTCGTGCTCGCCGTCGGAGGCGCCTTCGCCTGGATGCGAACCCACCGCGGCAACCCGACCAGCACGCCGACCGGAGCCGCGGTGGACGCCAGTGGGGCCCCGCTGTCACCGGATTGGGCCTCGGGCTCCCATATCGCCTGGCGGATAGATGCTCGTGGCTTGATGACGAGCAAAAGTGACCAGGTACTCGTAATCGATATGTCGCACGACGGTTCCAGCGACGACGCGTTCTACCCCGTTACCGCCTTTGATATTAGCAGCGATACTCCGACGCAGCAGTGGAGCAAGTCGCTCCCCGACTTCCCCGCCTACTGGGGGGAGTACATTCTCGCCGGCAACCAGGTCATCGACCCCGCCACCGGCGACGAGATCGCCGAGATTCCAGTATATACTAACGGCGACAGATACGAAAACCAGTTCTGGATCGCCGGCGACAAACTCATTGTATGCGATAAGTCGGACACCTGCACCGGACGGTCGAGCACGCAGCCGGGCACAGAACTATGGCGCATCTCCAGGCCCGGTCTGAGTGAGGATGTAGCCCACGATACAGGTATCGACGTCATGTTGTACTCGTCGTGGGAGATCTCGGTCGAGGACGTGTACTGCAATAATTCGACGATGGTGGTTCACCTGGGCGACGTCTTCATCGATACGGAGAATGGACAGATCGGCTCCGCACCCGATTACCCCAGCGGCTGCGATAGTCCCGTCAAACCCACGAAGGATGGACATTTCACGATCACCGACCCGACCGGGAATGTCACCGCAGTTTCTTCCGCCGCCTATCTCACGGTCGAGTCACAAGAAATTAGCGGCATCAGGTTGAAGGACGACTGGGTAGACCTCGACGACAAGGACTACCTCTATCTCGCGCGCCCCGACCTCGTCGTAGGCGAGATGGACGGCGAGGGAACCATCACCGGCTACGCCCCGGGCCGCTCCTGACGTCCGCCTCCGGAGCCGGACGAGGGATGCACGGCGTCGGACTTACCGGTGAGCTGACGTCTTTTGGCAGTCCTTGATACCCGTCCCGGAGGTCAGGCTGACTCGCCGCGCTCCGAGGGCGGTCGGCGGGGTTGAGAAGTACAAGAAATTGTAGGTCCACGAACGTCGAGCGGGGGCCCGCGCGTCCATACCATGTGGGCATGACCACTGCTCCGCCGCCCCCGCTGGCCCGGCCGTCCCCGCCGGGCTCGTCAGTCCCGACGGGCCCGGGCACGCCCGACCCGGATCTTCTGGCCGCCGGCTCCCCCGCCACCACGGCCGCCGAACTGGCCCGTATCGCCGCCTCCCGGCCCGACCTGCATGCCATCCTGGCCGCCAACCCCGCCACCTATCCGGAACTGGTCGACTGGCTGCGGGCCTCCTCCGACCCCGCCGTCCAGATCGCCCTCGTCCAGCGCGCGGTCCCCCAGGCGCCTCCGGCGCCCCTCGCCCTCACCCCCGCCCCAAGCGCCGGGTATGCTCCGGCCCTCAAAAGGGCCCGGACCCCCCGACCGGTCGTCATCACCGTCGTCGTACTCGTCACCGTCCTCGTCCTGAGCGCCGCCGCGGCGGGAATATGGTTCTTCTTCAAGACCCCCGATCCGATCATCGCAGTGCCCTCCGCGTCCTGGGCGAAGGGCGCCCGTCAGACCTGGACGATGGACGCCGGTGGGAAGTCGGTCCTCCTCGGGAACGAGGATCAGCTCTTCGTCGCCAATACCGATTCGGACCAGAATGTCACGAGAGTGACCGCCTACGACGTCTCCGGCAATAAGCCGAAGGAGCAGTGGACCACGAAACTCAATCCCAACCCCTACGCCTCCACCAATATCTACTGGGGCGGTTACTGGGGCGGCTTCATCATCGCCAACGACAAGCTCATCGACGCCGATGACGGCGAGACGACCAGCGTCCCCTGGGGTGAGGCCTGGATTCGGGCTGGCACCTACATCATCGGCTGCAGTTCCGGAGACCGGTGCACCGGCTGGAGCGCCAAGAATCCTGACAAGGAACTGTGGAGAACCACCATACCCGGCAGCTACGACTATCTCACGACGGACCCCCAGGTCACCAGATCCGTGTATCAGGGTGACGACAACACCATCGCACTCGTCGCGTCGGACACCGGAGTCAATGCGACTACCGGCGATACCTACGACTTCGGTGAGGGAGAATTCCCCAGGGTGCTGGCCGACGGCTGGTACACGTATATCAATAGCAAAGTCACGATCCTGTCCCCCACGGGCGAGAAGCGCGAGACCTTCACCAGCGGGGAGGATCCCTACTACTACTGCGGCACCTGGCGCCCCACGACCGAACAGCGGAGCATGACCGCCGCCCAACTCAAGTCCTGCGTCCAGGATGATGACTTCAGTTGGGCACAGGTCCAGGGCATGCGCAATAATAAGCCGACCGGCGACTGCTGGGATTCACTCAAAATCGGCGACTCAACCCTGAAGCCGTACGACGAGTCGGGCCGCTGCGCCGAATCAGACGGCACCATCTACTCCCTGTCCTCGGACGGCTCCGTACTGCTGCGCGGCAGTGTCATCCCGGTGAATACGGGCACGGGCCTGCAGATCAGCGGCGCGTGGACCGTCGAGGACGGTGATCTCATTCATTTCCCCGGAAATGAATTCTCCGACGAAAAAACCAGCTTCTACCTCGTCAACCCCGAACTCATCGTGGCCATCGATGAATACGATATGATCACCGCCTACAAGCCCGCAAAGAAATAGGGGCGGCCTGGGGACCGGCGCAGACGGCGGGGGCGGAAGCGGTCCCGGACGGCGCCACCGGCAGGGGACTCCTCAGCCGGCGCCCGCCCGCGGCCCGTCGCACGGGCGGGCGCCGAGACTGCGGCCGGGGGTCGGCGTCGAGCGTCCTTCCGGGGCGCCCTCGATCCTGCTCGCCACCGGCCGCGGGAGAACCCTCTCACCGGTCTCTGGGGGTACAGGTCCGGGGTTCTCGCCGTCGCCACGAGGACCGGTGATTGTAGGTGCGGTCGGCGGGGGTGGGAAGTACAAGAAATTGTATAGCGGCGAGTGCCGGACGAGGACGGGCGCGTTCATACCATGTGGGCATGGCCACCGATCCGTCATCCCCCTCGTCCCCGTCACCACGGCAGAATCCGCCCTCCCAGGCGGGCTCGCCGAGCGCGTCGTCCCCGTCGGGCCCGGCGGCGCCCTCAGATCCACCGCCATCCCCGTCGAGACCTCCTATCCCGCCGGTTCCGCCTCCTCCATCGAATCCGGGTGCGGCCGAGGCCGACACCGACGCGGACCGCCTGGCCGCCTCCTCCCCTTCCACCCCGGCCGCCGAGCTGGCCCGCATCGCCGCCGCCCGGCCCGACCTGCACCCCGCCCTGGCCGCCAACCCCACCGTCTACCCCGACCTGGTCGACTGGCTGCGCACCTCACCCGACCCCGCCGTCCAAGCCGCCCTCGCCCAGCGCACCACCGCCCAACCAGAACCGACGGAAACGACGCCGGCACAGGCGGAAGCGCTCACCCGGACGGCAGACGCCACCGCGAACCCGTCAACGTCCACCGCGCCCGCACCGGCAGCCAAGACGAAGCGGAGGGCTGGACTCACGCGCTCCACAGCCAGTGCCGGCTCCGGCGCCGATGCGGATTCAACTGCATCTCCCGCCCCCAGAACCAGACGGCGCCCGCGGATGGGCATTATCGCCGCGATCCTCGTCGCCGTCCTCGTCCTCGCCGGAGGAGCCGCCATCGCGGTCAAGAAACTGCACGGCGGCACCGGCGCCCAGGCCACTTCCCCCGCCTCCGGATGGGCTGGAGAATGGCGCCAGATCTGGAAACTCGACGCCGTAGCCTCCGGTTATCACAGGGATATTCTGGGAAATGAGAACCAGTTCGTGGTAATCGACACGGACGACAGTTCATCGCAGGCCGTGGACACGGTCACTTCCTACGACGTTTCTGGCGACACTCTCGAGAAGCAGTGGGAGATCACGGTTAATCGCACTCGCAACGACTACAGCGGCTCGCCGAGGTACTGGGGGAACTACATCGTAGACCGCACCTGGCTCATTGACAGCAGGACGGGAGAATATATTCCGTGCCCCTGGCAGGTGCAAGAGTATCCTGAAGAGTTCATTGATAACTACGCTGTTTACTGCAGCACTGGGGATCAGTGCAGCGCCTGGCGCTCCGACGCTCCCGACCACAAGCTCTGGACCAAGAATATCCCCGGAACGAACGACTTCCTCCTCACCAACCGCTCATTCGACTCCGTCTACCAGGGCGACCAGACCATCGCCAGGCTCGCCAACGGAGCCTTGGTGGATCTTGCCACCGGCGAGGCCTATAATATTGACACGAATAGTTTTTCCGGCGCGAATCATCCCGTGGAGATAGATCCCGCCACCGGCGAGACCTATGAAGTTGAGACTCCTGAAACGACAGGGATAGTAACCGCCCTCACGGACGGATGGGCCTTCTCCAGGGATGGAAATATTATTCTGGCGTCTCCGTCCGGCCAAGAAAAGGAAATCATTGGTGCAGTCAATCGTAAAGATAATGATAAGTTATTTCTAGCAACGGCCCGTCAGCCGCACGCAAGTACCGAGCAGTACAAGTCCTACCTGATCGATGGAGATGTCTCCTGGGCCGAAGTGGCGATCATGTCGGTCACTCCCAACAAATGCGATGGCGAACTCACCGTGGCCGGAGTGACAGCCAATACTTTTGGTGATAAATGCGACTGGGACGCAGACGAAAGTTTCCCCTGGAGCGGGAATAAAATTGCCGTCGTGTCCGACGACCAAAGTCTTTTGATTCGAGAGCAAGACGACACTGCTTTGCGCACAAATACGGGTGCATACATCGATGCCATGTGGAATATCCAGAACAGCAGGCGCATCAACCTCTCCAAACAGTACGACCATTTCTACATGGTCAACCCGAATCTCATCGTGGCCCAGGTCGATGACACGGGCGAACTCGTCGCCTACCGGCCCGCCGGGAAGTAGGGCTGGTCGTTAGGCTTTCGGACGCACCCGGATCAGGCGAAATCGCCGCCCGCGTCCCGAGAGTTGGCGAAGATCGTGCACCGGCAGGTGCCGGACGGGGCCGCGTGCTTCCCCATACCATGTGGGCATGGTCACCGATCTGTCCCCGTCACCGTCACCGTCACCACGGCAGGGTCCGCCTATCTCGCCTTCTCCGTGAATCCGGGCGCGGTCAGGTCCGACGCCGCCTCCTGAGGTCGGGGAATCGGACGGGGGGGCGAGGCCGGGTCGGCCGAGAACGCGTCGGAGCCCCCCTCGGCCGGTCCGACCACGAATGTGGCCGTGCCCGACGCCGCCTGGGCCGACGGCGCCCACGAGGCGTGGAGCATCGCCGCCGAGGGCTGGCAGGCGCTCCTCGGCATTGACGAAATGAGGTTCGACTCGCGGACGAACGTCCATGTCGGGGAGCGCACCATTATCTCCCTGTCCCCGAAGACGCTCGTGGACGTCGACACCGGGGAGGCCTTCGACCTGAGCCCGGACGATTACGCCTCCGTGAGCGCCACCACCGACGGCTGGATCGCCTACAACGGCAGTGAATACACGATTCCCTCCGTCTACTCCCCCTCCGAGGGCGGGGAGGTCATGATGGCCCTGTTGGATTCGCCGTTCTCCCCCGAGTCCGCCCGTATCGTGGGAGCCTGGACGCTCGCCGACCAGCGAGAAATCACCTTCCCCGGATCGAACATGGAGAAGAGCATCTCCTACCTCGCCGGCCCCTCCCTCATAATCGCATTGGACTACCAGAGCGGGCGGGTCACGGCGTACGCGCCGGGGAAGGGATGATCGCGGCCGACCCCGGCCCTCAGGCCGACTCGCCGCGCGCCAGGCCCCGCAGGACGTACTGGAGGATGCCGCCGTTGCGGAAGTAGTCGGCCTCGCCGGGGGTGTCGATGCGCACGGTCGCGTCGAAGGAGACGACCGACCCGTCGGCCTTCGCCGCCTCCACCTTCACCGTCCGGGGCGTGACGCCCTCGTTGAGCGCCGTCAGCCCCGTGACGGAGAAGGTCTCGGTGCCGTCCAGGCCCAGGCTCGCCGCCGACTCCCCGGCCGGGAACTGCAGCGGTACCACACCCATGCCGATGAGGTTGGAGCGGTGGATGCGCTCGAAGGACTCGGTGATGACCGCCCTGACCCCCAGCAGCGCGGTGCCCTTGGCGGCCCAGTCGCGTGAGGAGCCCGAGCCGTACTCCTTGCCGCCCAGCACCACCAGCGGGACGCCGGCCGCCCGGTAGGCCAGGGAGGCGTCGAAGATCGACTCCTGCTCGCCGGTGAGGAAGTTGCGGGTGTAACCGCCCTCGACGCCGTCGAGCAGCTGGTTGCGCAGGCGGATATTGGCGAAGGTGCCGCGGATCATGACCTCGTGGTTGCCGCGGCGCGAGCCGTAGGAGTTGAAGTCCGCGCGGGCCACGCCGTGCTCGGCCAGGTAGCGGCCGGCCGGGGAGTCGGCCTTGATGGCGCCGGCCGGGGAGATGTGGTCGGTGGTCACCGAGTCGCCCAGCAGCGCCAGCACCCGGGCGCCGCGGATATCGGTCACCGGGGTGAGCTCCATGGTGAGCCCCTCGAAGAAGGGGGCCTTGCGCACGTAGGTGGACTCCTCGTTCCAGGCGAAGGTCTCCCCCTCGGGCGTGTCCAGGCCCCGCCAGCGCTCGTCGCCGGCGAACACGTCGGCGTAGTCGCGGGTGTACATCTGCCGGTCGATGGTGGCGTCGATGGTGGCCTGGACCTCGGCGGGGTCGGGCCAGATGTCCGCCAGGAAGACGTCACGGCCCTGCTCGTCGCGCCCCAGCGGCTGGGTGGCGAAGTCGAAGTCCATGGTGCCGGCCAGGGCGTAGGCGATGACCAGCGGCGGGGAGGCCAGGTAGTTCATCTTGACGTCGGGGTTGATGCGCCCCTCGAAGTTGCGGTTGCCGGACAGCACGGAGACGACGGCGAGATCGGCGTCGTTGACGGCCGCCGAGATCTCCTCCGGCAGCGGCCCGGAGTTGCCGATGCACGTGGCGCAGCCGTAGCCCACGACGTTGAAGCCCAGCGCGTTCAGCGCCGGCCACAGCCCCGCCTTGGCGTAGTAGTCGGTGACCACCTGGGATCCGGGCGCCGTGGAGGTCTTGACCCACGGTTTGCTCCGCAGGCCGCGGGCCACGGCGTTGCGGGCCAGCAGCCCGGCGGCGACCATGACGGAGGGGTTGGAGGTGTTGGTGCACGAGGTGATGGAGGCGATGGCCACGTGCCCGTGGTCGAGCTCGGTGAGCGTGCCGTCGGCCAGGGTCACCGGCGTGGGCTTGTGGGCCTGGGCGGCGTAGGTCGGCAGGGTCCGCTCGAAGGAGGCCTTGGCCCCCGACAGCTCGATGCGGTCCTGGGGGCGCTTGGGCCCGGCGATGGAGGGCACCACCGTGGCCAGATCCAGCTCCAGGTACTCGGAGAACACCGGTTCGCGCCCCGGATCGTGCCACATGCCCTGGGTCTTGGTGTACTCCTCGACCAGGCGCACGTTCTCCTCGCTGCGCCCGGTCAGGCGCAGGTAGTCCAGGGTCACCTCGTCGATGGGGAAGATGGCGGCGGTCGAGCCGAACTCGGGGCTCATATTGCCGATGGTGGCGCGGTTGGCCAGCGGCACCTGCGCCACGCCCTCGCCGTAGAACTCGACGAATTTGCCCACCACCCCGTGGGCGCGCAGCATCTGGGTGATGGTGAGCACGACGTCGGTGGCCGTGGCCCCGGCCGGGATGGAGCCGGTGAGCCTGAAGCCGACCACGCGGGGGATGAGCATGGACACGCTCTGGCCCAGCATGGCGGCCTCGGCCTCGATGCCCCCCACGCCCCAGCCCAGCACGCCCATGCCGTTGACCGTGGTGGTGTGGGAGTCGGTGCCCACGCAGGTGTCGGGGTAGGCCTGGACGGCGATCGCGCCGTCGGGCCCGGCGATCTCGCGCGTGAAGACGGTGCGGGCCAGGTACTCGATATTGACCTGGTGGACGATGCCGGTGCCCGGCGGGACGACGCGGAAGTTGGACAGGGCGCCCTGCCCCCAGCGCAGGAACTGGTAGCGCTCGGCGTTGCGCTCGTACTCGCGCTCCTTGTTGATCTCCAGGGAGGAGGCCAGGCCGAAGGAGTCGATCTGCACGGAGTGGTCGATGACCATCTCGGCGGGGGCCAGTGGGTTGATGACCTTCGGGTCGCCGCCCAGGTCCGCCACCGCCTCGCGCATGGTGGCCAGGTCCACGATGCAGGGCACGCCCGTGAAGTCCTGCATGATGACGCGGGCGGGGGTGAACTGGATCTCGGTGTCCGGCTCGGCGTCGGGGTCCCAGGCGGCCAGGGCGCGCACGTGGTCGGCGGTGACATTGGCGCCGTCCTCGGTGCGCAGCAGGTTCTCGGCCAGGACCTTGAGGCAGTAGGGCAGCCGCTCCAGGCCGTCCACGGCGTCCAGGCGGAAGATCTCGTAGCTGCGGCCGTCCACGTCGAGGGTGGAGCGGGAGTGGAAGGTGTCGAGGCTCGTCAACGTCGCTCCTGTTCTGCGCAAGGGAGAGCGGACCGCCGTGCGCCCGCGC
>ERZ772973.1170-NODE-1170-length-10013-cov-74.3694_pt1 | contig 10013 bp, 7 predicted proteins | sample MGYA00580672_ERZ772973 | MGnify/ENA primary metagenome ERZ772973 (study PRJEB29015, sample SAMEA2737938) | human oral metagenome | biome: human oral; feature: human-associated habitat; material: dental | place: China | collected 2152 ... | reverse complement strand
GCCCCGCTCCCGCGGCCCGCCCCGCCGGCGACCGCAGCCGCACCGCCCCGGCCGGGCGCCGCCCGCGCCCGTGGGTCTACACGCGCATCGACGCCCTGACCACCCTGATCCGCCCCGACATGCTCTTCTTCACCCTCATCATGCCGCTGGGCATGTACCTGTTCTGGGGCGCCATGCAGGACTTCTCCGCCCACGACGCCGGCCGGGGCAACGTCGCCTCCACGATCATGATCAATATGTCGGTCTTCTCCGCGGCCGTCGCCGCCACCTGCACGGCCGCCGGCGCCGCCGTCGAGCAGGCCGGCGGGTGGGGCCGCCAGATGGCGCTCACGGCGGGCGGCCTGCGCGCCTACGTCACCACCAAGCTGCTGACCGCCCTCATCGTCTCGGTCTTCCCGGTCACCGTCATCTTCATCGCCGGGGCCCTCACGGGCGCGCAGATGGACGCGCCCTGGGTGTGGGCCGCCAGCTACGCCCTGACCCTGCTGACCGCCGTCCCCTTCGCCTGCTACGGCCTGGCCGTGGGGCTGTGGGTCCCGGCGCAGGCGGCGGTCGGCATCGCGGGCGCCTCGATCAGCATCTTCGCCTTCCTCGGCAACCTGTTCATGCCGCTGAGCGGGAGCCTGTTCGACTTCGCCCACTTCACCCCCATGTACGGGGTCGGCAACCTGGCCCTGCGCGCCCTCCAGGGCGACGCCGTGGCCACCATGAGCGCCACCGGCGAGAACAGGATCGTCCACGAGGCCCTGTGGCTGCCCCTCACTAGTATCGCCGTGTGGACTCTCATCTTCGTCATCGCGTGCCTGGCCGCGCGGCGCCGGACGACGGCGCGGCACTGACCGGCGGGGAACCCGAGATGGGCATCATCTCCGCAGGACGCACGGCCGTCACCGCCCCGGTGGCGGCCGACGCCCGTCCCGGCCCCTGGTACCGGCGGATCGACTGGGCCTCGTCCTTCTGGATCGTCTTCCTCTTCATCCCCCTGGTCTTCCTGATCAGGACCGACATGCCGGCGCCGCTCAAGGCGCTGGGCATCGTGGGGATCGGCGTCTTCGCCTGCGTCTACATCTGGGCCGTGTCCACCATGGCGATCTGGCTGGAGCTGCCGGCGCAGGCGGGCGTCCTCGACCAGCTGCGACCGGTGGCCGGCAGGATCGCGCTGCTGACGGGCGTCGCCGCCGCCTCGGCCCCGGGCCTGAACTGGTGGTACGCGCTGACCTACCTGCCCTACTTCTGCGCGATCATCCTGTTCGCGACGAGGCTGCGCACCGGCCTGATCCTCTCCGGCTGCCTCACCGCCCTGACCGACCTCGTCGTCTTCGCTCTCGCCCCGACGACGGACATCATGTGGGCGGCCTTCGGCTTCTCCCTGTCCACCGTCATCGTCGTGGTGTCCCGCATCGCGGCCGAGCTCAACGCCCGGCGCGAGGCGGAGAGGCGCAAGCTCGTCGTCGCCGCCGAGCGCGAGGAGATCGGCCGCAACGTCCACGACATCCTGGGCCACTCCCTGACCGTGCTCACCCTCAAGGCGGAGGTCGCCCACCGGCTCGTGCGCCGCGACCCCGGGGCCGCCGAGCGCGAGCTCGCCGAGATCGTCGAGATGTCCCGCTCGGCACTGGCGGACGTGCGCGCCACCGTCTCCCGCCTGCGCGCCCCGGACCTGGCCGGGCAGATGGAGGCCTCCCGCACGGCCTTCGCCGCCGCCGATGTCGCCGCCGAGTTCTCGGGGCGGGCCTCCGACATCCCCCTGCCCCAGCGCGAGCTGCTCGCCTGGGCCCTGCGGGAGGGGACGACGAACATCCTGCGGCACGCCGGGGCCGCCCGCGTCCGCGTGGATCTGGCCCCCGGGCGGGTGCGCGTGCAGGACGACGGCGCGGGCGTCGTCGGTCGCCGCCTGGGCAACGGGCTGAGCGGCCTGCGCGAGCGCGTCGAGGCCGTGGGCGGCGCCCTCATCCTGACCAGTCCCGCCCCGGACGGCACCGACGCGCGCCCGGGCACCATCCTGGAGGTCACCCTGTGAGCGCTCCCATCCGCATCCTCATCGCCGACGACCAGGCCCTCGTCCGGGGGGCCCTGGCCACGCTGCTCGGACTGGAGCCGGACATCGACGTCGTCGCCCAGACGGGCAGCGGGCGGGCGGTGGCGGCCCTGGCCCGGGAGCACGCCGTCGACGTCGCCCTGCTGGACATCGACATGCCGGACATGGACGGCCTGGCCGCCGCGGCGGCGCTGACCGCCTCGGGCGCGGCCTGCCGCAGCCTCATCGTCACGACCTTCGGGCGCCCCGGCTACCTCTCGCGCGCCCTGGAGGCCGGGGCCTCGGGATTCCTGGTCAAGGACACCCCGCCCCAGGAGCTGGCCGAGGCGATCCGCAAGATCGCGGCGGGGCTGCGCGTCATCGACCCGACCCTCGCCCAGGAGTCGGTGATCGTGGGGCCCAACCCGCTCACGGACCGGGAGAAGGACGTGCTGCGGCTGGCGGCGCGCGGCGCGGACGCCCGCGATATCGCCGACTGCCTGCACCTGGGCGCCGGGACGGTGCGCAACTACCTGTCCAGCGCGATCAGCAAGACGCACGCGCGCAACCGCACCGAGGCGGCCCGCACCGCCGAGACCAACGGCTGGCTGTGAGGCGGGGCGGACGTCAAATCGCACCGGCCCGTGCGAGCGCGGCCAGGAGATCGGCCTCGAACGCGGCGAAGGACGGGCTGCGCCCACGGGCTTGGGCAAGGTCCATAACGGCGGAGAAGCGCGCCTGGTGGAGGGTCTCCCTATACGATTCCGTCATCCGTGTCGCGAGGACTCCCTTGGCATCTCTTGGGCGCTCGGGTTCCCCGTCGAACACCGCGTCGCCACTGACGCCGCCATGCCCTCGAAGCGACTCGATGGCCGCCAAGAACCAAGCCTCGTACTCGCGTACGGCCACCGCGATGACCGTGGTTCCTCCGGCTCCGCGGCCAAGGATGCTCGTGATCTGCGCCTGCATCTCACCAGGATCATCGTCGTCGGCATCGAGAAGAACCAGCACTACACCATTATCACCAACGCGAATGCGCTGCATTCTGACTGCACCAACCAGCCTCCCATTCAGCATCTGGGTCCTGGGAAGGCGATATGGATGCTCCACATGAAGGTCGAACACCTCGTGAGCCTCGCAAATTCTTCGAATGAGGATCGGAGCCCTGACTTCTCCGTGGCCCTCAACTACCGCACCCACTCGGACAGTCATCGGGATACGGCTTCCTCAGGTTCGGGCTGAAACTGATCGGCTCGCAGCAGCTCGCCCGCGGTGAAGAGCGACTCGTCGAATGCGAACCGGACCGCGGCATCGGGATGACCGACCTCGGTCGTCCCCCCGACCGATCGCACAGCGAACAGCTCACCGGGAAGGATCGTAGAAGAATCGAGAAGATCGGGACTGTGAGTCGTCAGCAGCACCTGACGATGCTCACTGGCGTCTCGGATCGCGTCCAGGAGGACGCCCGCGGCCGCCGGATGGAGCGCGATCTCGGGCTCCTCCACGCCGACGGGGCTCAGCGCCTCGCCCGTTCCGGCGAACAGCGCCACGAGCACGCCAAGGGCGCGCAGCGTCCCATCACTGACCGCGGAGGCCGGGAACGACCACGGACCGACCGACCCCGAGACGTCCTGCTGGAACTCCAGAGTCTCCCACCCGGACACCGCCGACGACCTGACCGACCTGATGCCGGGAACGATCGCACGCAGGTACTCCTCGACCCGCCGTTCAGTCTCCGGGTTTGAATGCCGCAACCTCTCGAGGACTGAAGCGATATTGGATCCGTCGCGTCGGAGAGGATCTCCGGGGGTCGGCGCCTGAGGACGCCGCATGGCCTCCGGCGAGGGATTGAACACCTCCATGCCCGCGAGTCCGTCGTAGACGGGTCTGAATTCCTCGAGACCCGACAGCGCCACGAGAGCCAGACGGTCCACCGCCGTTCGCGGCAGGCGGCTTTCCGAGCTCCGAACGGCACGACCATTCCTCAACTCGTAGAAGTGGTCCTCGCCATCGGCGCCCTCGGGATCAGAGGAGGATATGCGGCACACCTCTCTCGCCACTCCGATCCCCCCGTCATCGGTCGTCCCGATTCTGACCTCATAAACTCCACTGAATTTCCCGGAAGAGAATTCCAGGGAGATGGTGAAATCGGTGGGGCTTCCGGCAGATCTGCGTCTTACCCCCGCGATGCCTCCCCGCTCGCTCACGGCCCTGGAAATATTCTCCTCGAGCGCCTGGCGGATGAACCTCAAAGAGTCCAGGACATTGGACTTGCCCGCCCCGTTCTGACCGACGAATATCGCCAGGGGCCCGAGCTCCAGATCGCAGGATCCGATACTGCGGTAGTTCTTCAGTCCGAGACGGCGCAGGGAGAAGGTGGCAACGGTCATGGAGCAAGGCTAGACCATGAAGGTTATTCTGGAGGCGTCTGGGGATGTCGAGTCCTTCTCATCGGGGAGTCGTCGGGGCGGAGCCGGCGGGGAGCGCGTGTTCTGCGGGCGGTTCGCCGGACCCCGGCCCGTCACCTTCCGCGAGCGCGTAGGTTTCTAGTCGAACGCGCACCTCCCATCTGCGCGTTCGACTAGAAACCTACGCGCTCGCGGAAGGATCGGGGCCGTCCGGGCGGGACCCGGGGATGGGCGAGACCCCTTTGGGCCCGGGTTGGGCGCCGGGATCCTTCCCGAACTGACACTCCCGCAGGCCCGACGGGGTCGTCGAAGTGGTCACCGCGGTCGTCGGGGCGCCCGCAGCGGCCGCCGCCCGACCCGCGGACGCCTTCCCCGCCCGGCCCACGCGCGTCGTTTGTCCAAATCTGCCACAAAGGCCCCGATCGAGCCGGAGCACACGAGAAGAAACGTTGATATTCCGCGCTTTTCTTCGCGGCCGATACCGCCGCGAGGCGCCTTTGTGGCAGATTTGGACACGCCCCCGCCCCGGGTCACCACAGGAGCCCCACTCGCCCCACGCAGACACCCCAGAATAACCTTCCATGAAAGGAACCGATCCGACCCGCACGCGGCGGAATCCGGAGCGCGCCTCCCCGTCTACAGGCCCAGGTGGCGGCGCAGGTCCTCGGGCAGGGCGTCCACGGCGTCGGCGACATCGTCCGCGCTCGGCTGCCCGCCGCGCTCCGCCGCGCTCCGCCCCGGCATGATCCCGTAGCCCTGGGAGGCGTCCTGCCCGCCCAGCCCGAAGGCCGCGCCCCGCCCCGGCGCGCCCGCCGGGGCGGACGTCTCGGCGCTGCGCCTGGCGGCGGCCTCCTTGGCCTGGCGCGCGGCCTTGGCGGGGTTGCCGCTGCGACCCTTCCTGCCGCCCCTGCCCCGCTTGCCCTTGGGGGCCTGGCGGGCCCTGGCGCGCTTGCCCGTGCCGGGCAGGGACCCCATGCCGGGCATGGGCCCGCCCTCCCCGAAGCCGCCGGAGGCCATGGCCTCCATCATCTTCTTGGCGGCCTCGAAGCGGTCGACGAGCTCGTTGACGGCCTGGACGGTGGTGCCCGAGCCCCTGGCGATGCGGCTGCGCCGCGAGCCGTTGAGAATGGACAGGTCCGCGCGCTCGGCCGGCGTCATGGAGCACACGATCGCCTCGACGCGATCGACCTCGCGCTCGTCGAAGTTCTCCAGGGCCTCGCGCATCTGCCCCATGCCGGGCATCATGCCCAGCAGCTTCTTCATGGAGCCCATCCTGCGGATCTGGCGCAGCTGGCCGAGGAAGTCGTCGAGGGTGAAGGTCCCCTTGGCGAGCTTGGCGGCGGCGGCCTCCGCCTCCTGGCGGTCCAGGGTCCGCTCGGCCTGCTCGATGAGGGTGAGCAGGTCGCCCATGTCCAGGATGCGGCCGGCCATGCGGTCGGCGTGGAAGCGCTCGAAGTCGGTCAGGCCCTCGCCGGTGGAGGAGAACAGGACCGGGGCCCCGGTGACGCCGCGCACGGACAGGGCCGCGCCGCCGCGGGCGTCGCCGTCGAGCTTGGACAGGACCACGCCGGTGAAGCCGACGCCGTCGCGGAAGGCCACCGAGGTGTTGACGGCGTCCTGGCCGACCATGGCGTCCAGGACGAAGAGGATCTCGTGGGGGTGGATCGCGTCGCGGATGCGGATGGCCTGGTCCATCATCTCGGCGTCCACGCCCAGGCGCCCGGCGGTGTCCACCACGACGACGTCGTAGCCGTTGGCGCGGGCGCGCTCGACGCCGGAGCGGGCCACCGCCACCGGGTCGCCCACGCCGTTGCCGGGCTCGGGCGCCCACACGTGGACCCCGGCGCGGTCGGCGACGACGCTCAGCTGGGTGACGGCGTTGGGGCGCTGGAGGTCGGAGGCGACCAGCAGGACGCGCCTGCCCTGGTCGCGCAGCCAGCGGCCCAGCTTGCCGGCCAGGGTGGTCTTGCCGGCGCCCTGGAGGCCGGCGAGCATGATGATGGTGGGGCCGCGGTCGGCCCAGTTGATCTCGCGGGCCTGCCCGCCCAGGACGTCGATGAGCTCCTCGTTGACGATCTTGATGACCTGCTGGGCGGGGTTGAGGGCCTGGGAGCGGGCGGCGTCCTTGGCCTTCTCGCGCACGGCGGCGGTGAAGGAGCGCACGACGGGCAGGGCGACGTCGGCCTCGAGCAGGGCGCGGCGGATCTCGGTGACGGTGGAGTCGATATCGGCGTCGGTCAGCCGCCCCTTGCCCCGCAGCGAGGCGAAGGCGGCGGTGAGCCGGTCGGAGAGGTTGCCGAACACGCGGTGTCCTTCCTGGGGCGCCGGGGCGCCGTGTGGTTTTCCGCGCCCGACGGCGATGGCGGGTCTCGCACGGGGCCGCGGGCATGACTGGAGCCAGGATAGCGGGAGGACGGGCTCCGCCCCTCCCCCGCGCCCGGACCGGGACTGAGCCCACACCCGGCCGCGCGCACCGGGGCCGTCCCGACGCGCGCTCCCGGATCCCCCTCGCCGTGCTCCTTGCGCCGGCCCCGACCCCTGAGATTTGTCATGGCAGAGTGATGACCGATGGGCTACGGGCCGGCGCCGGGGCGGCGCGAACCTGGCGCCATGAGCACAGCAACCCTCCCCGCCCCGGGGCGCCCGCTCCACGCGGGCACCGTGGACGCCGTCAGACTGACCGGCCTGCGCAAGTCCTTCGGCGCCGTCGACGCCGTCAACGGCATCGACCTGACCATCCGCCCCGGCGAGGTGGTCGCCCTCCTGGGCCCCAACGGCGCCGGCAAGACCACGACGATCGACATGATCCTGGGGCTGAGCCGCCCCACCGGCGGCGAGGTGAGCACCTTCGGAATGCCGCCGCGCCGGGCGGTCGACCGGGGCCTGGTCTCCGCGGTCATGCAGTCCGGCGGGCTCCTGCCCGACATCACCGTGCGCGAGACGGTGGCCCTGACCGCGAGCCTCTTCGCCCACCGGATCGACATCGACGAGGCCATGGAGCGCGCGGGCGTCGCCGACTTCGCCTCGCGGACCGTCAGGAAGTGCTCGGGCGGCCAGCAGCAGCGCCTGCGCTTCGCCATGGCGCTGGTGAGCGACCCGGCCCTGCTCATCCTCGACGAGCCGACCACCGGCATGGACGTGGAGGGGCGCCGCAGCTTCTGGCAGGCCATCCACGCCGACGCCGCGGACGGGCGCACGGTGGTCTTCGCCACGCACTACCTGGAGGAGGCCGACGACTTCGCCGACCGCATCGTCCTGGTGCGCCACGGCAGGATCGTCGCCGACGGCACCGCCGCCCAGATCCGCGCCTCCGTGAGCGGGCGCACCCTGCGGGCCACCCTGACCGGCCCGGCCGAGCGGGTCCGCGGCGCACTGGCGCCGCTGGCGGCCGGCGCCCGGATCGACGACGTCGAGATCCTGGGCAGCGCCCTGAGCCTGACCGCCGCCGACACCGACGCCGTCGCCGCCGTCCTGCTCAACGAGCGCCTGGCCAAGGACCTGGAGATCACCAGCCGCGGCCTGGAGGACGCCTTCGTCGCCCTGACCACCGACACCCCCGCACGCGCCTGAGGACTCGAAGGAGCAGCAGCATGAGCCGTACCACCCGCACCGTCACCCTTCCCCCCGCCGCCGCCCCGGCCGCGGCCCGCCATCTCGACCCCGGCGCCCGCACGACGCCGCCCCTGGGCGGCCTGAACCGGACCCTCCTGGTGCTCGAGGCCCGCAGGCGCCTGCGCAACCGGCGCTCGGTGATCTTCTCCCTCGTCCTTCCCGTGGCCTTCTTCCTCATGTTCGCCTCGGCCGACTACGCCTCGATGCCCTACGGCAGCGGCAACGTCGTCGCCGACATCATGATCGGCATGGCCCTGTACGGAGCCCTCATGACCACCACCGGAGCCGGGGCGGCCGTGAGCACCGAGCGCGCCACGGGCTGGAGCCGCCAGCTGCGCCTGACCCCGCTCAGGCCCGTGGCCTACATCACGGCCAAGGCGATCGTCGGCATGCTCATCAGCGCGGGCGCGGTCGGCGTCGTCTACGCCTGCGGCCCCTTCCGCCACGCCCGCATGCCCGCGGACGCCTGGGCGTCCACGGCGCTCATCGTGTGGCTGGGATCCCTGGTCTTCGTGGCCTTCGGCTTGTTCATCGGCTACGTCCTCCCCTCGGACAACGCCATGCAGGTCGTCGGCCCGCTCATGGCCCTCCTGGCCTTCCTCGGCGGCCTGTTCATGCCCCTGACGCCGGGCTCCGTCATGGACCGCATCGGCAGCTTCACCCCCATGTACGGCCTGCACGAGCTGGCGCTGTGGCCCCTGGGCGGCGAGACCTTCTCCTGGTGGTGGATCGTCAACATCCTGGCCTGGCTGACCGTCTTCCTGGGCGGAGCCGCCTGGAGGATGGGCCGCGACACCGCCCGCGTGTGAGCGCGCAGCGCGCGAAGGTACGATCCTGCACCGTGACCGCCCGCGTTCTGTCCCCCGATGAGGCACGGGCGCGCCGCACCTACTGGGTGATCGCCGCGTGGGGGCTGGTGTGGGCCTTCGCCACGCTCCCGGTCGTGCGGGCCGGGCTCGCCGGGGGCGGGCGCGGGGCGCTGGGGGCGGCGTGCGCCGTCGTCTCCTGCGTCAGCCTCTTCATCTCCTGCTCCTCCAGCCTCAGGCGGGTGCGCCGGGGGGAGGTGTGGCCCGGCCGGCTGAACCGGGCGATGCTCGCCGTCGGGGCGATCACCGCCGTCGGAGCGATCGTCGGCGTCGGCGCGCAGGGGCTCCAGCTGGTGGTCTTCCTGACCATCGCCCTCGCCTTCGCCCTGCCCTGGCGGGTCTCCTGCGGCGTCATCATCATCCTGTGCGGCCTGCTCCGCCTCGCCCCGGGGGCCGTGCCGTCGTGGGGGCTGAGCGGCCACGAGTGGATCGCGCTGATCGGCGCGGGGGCGGCCTGCGCCTTCGGGCGCTACACCACGGAGCAGCGGCACCTGGCCCGGGTGCTGGAGGAGCGCACCCACGAACTGGAGATCAACGACGAGCGCAACCGCATGGCCCGCGACATGCACGACATCCTGGGCCACTCCCTGACCGTCATCACCCTCAAGAGCGAGCTCGCCGCCAGGCTCGTGGACGCCGCCCCCGACCGGGCCAGGGCGGAGCTGACCGAGGTGCAGTCCCTGGCGCGCTCCGCCCTGGCCGACGTGCGCTCCACCGTCAACAACTACCGGGAGCTGAGCCTGACCGGCGAGCTGGCGCGGGCGGCGAACACACTCCTGTCCGCGAACGTGCGCGCCGACCTGCCCCTGACGGTCGACGGCGTCGACCCCGAGCTGCGCGAGCTCTTCGCCTGGGCGGTGCGCGAGGGCGTGACGAACGTCGTGCGCCACGCCCGGGCCTCGCACTGCCGCGTGACCCTGTCCGCCACCTCCATCGAGATCGCCGACGACGGCGTCGGCCTTGGTCCGCCCGGCGCCGCCGACGGGCACGGGCTGGAGGGCCTGCGCCGGCGCTGCCAGGACAACGGCGCCGACCTCGCCCTCGAGTCGCCTCCCGGCGGCGGCGCCGTCCTGCGGGTGAGCGCCCGCCGTCCCTCCCCCGGCCGGCGCG
>ERZ772973.1168-NODE-1168-length-10026-cov-3.53936_pt1 | contig 10026 bp, 10 predicted proteins | sample MGYA00580672_ERZ772973 | MGnify/ENA primary metagenome ERZ772973 (study PRJEB29015, sample SAMEA2737938) | human oral metagenome | biome: human oral; feature: human-associated habitat; material: dental | place: China | collected 2152 ... | reverse complement strand
TTTCGCCAAGTTGTCCGTAATTACAATGCCGACTATCCAGCCTTTCATGATGTGAAACTAGACATGAGCAATGTTTCAGTCCAAGCAGGCAATCAGACAAGAAAGGAAATTATGGCCTATCCTCTCTTGCCCCGACTAGAAGATCCTGCTTTTCCTATTACCGTGACTTTCGGTGACAATGATATTTTTGGTGCTAGCATGCACTTTGTCATCAGCCGCTATCCCAGCGCTCAGGTGTTCACCATTAAAAACAGCGGCCACTTCCCATTTCTTCATAATCCGCAGGATTACTTTGCTATCTTGCACCAGCATTTTCAACCTTAGCATGAACCTCTAAAGTTTTCTAACTTTAGAGGTTTTCACTTATCTGCAACTTATCCCTTTTTTTCGGGCTCTTTGTCAACTGTAGTGGGTTGATGAAAAGTTATAATCTGGAGAGGACTGATTTAGTCCTCTCCTTTTTGATATTCAAAGCGATGAGGATTCTAGTTTTAAAGTTTTCAAAGTTCCGAAAGCCGAAAGCATTGGGCTTGATGACCTTGATGAGGTTGTTAGTAGCTTCTAGTTTTGCGTTTGAGTAGGGCAGTTCCAGAATGAAAAAGCAGGAGTTGGTAGAGTTTATAGTGTTCTCGGAGTTCTTGAGAGCAAGAGAGAAGTTTTTCTAGAATCTCTCCGCTGGTCAAGTGCATGCGAAAAGTTGGACGATAAAAGCGTTTATGGCTTAGTTTTCGACTATCCTGTTGAATGAGTTTCCAGTAGCGTTTGAGTGCCTTATATTCGTGAGATTTTCGATCAAACGGATTCATGATTTGGATGCGAAGGCGGTTCATAGCTCGACTTAGATGTTGTACAATGCGAAAACGATCCAGAACGATTTTAGGGTTTGGAAATAGTTTTCTGGCAATATCGTAGTAGGGCCTAAACATGTCCATGGTAATGACTTTCACGCGACTTCTCACCTGTCTGGAATAGCGCAGAAAGTGATTGCGAATGGTTGCTTGCGTTCGTCCGTCGAGGATTGAGACGATCTTGAGCGAGTCAAAATCATGCGCAATGAAGCTCATCTCTATCTGCCGATTGAAACAGTCACTTCCCTGACTGTTTCAACATCCCAGCTCATGTGTTCTGGGAGCCAGTTGAAGTCAGACTTGAAGTCGAATTCTTTCAACTTACGAATGACGGTGGAAGTAGATACAGATAAACTTTCGGCGATAGCTATCAGAGGGACTTTCTCGATTAATTTTTGGGCAATTTTCTGCTTGACGATGGTTGCAATTTGGTGATTCTTCTTGACTAAGGAAGTCTCAGCGACCGCCACTTTCCTACAGACTTTACAGCGGAAACGGCGCTTTCTCAATCGAACGAGAGTCTTGTAACCTGCACACTCTAAATAGGGAATTTTTACTTCTTTCTGGAAGTCATATTTAGCCATTTGTCCTTGACAGTGAGGGCATTTAGGAGCTAGATAATCTAGCTTAGCGATGATTTCTTTATGTGTTCCAACATCTAGAACATTCAAGATAGTGATATTAGTGTCTTTCATTCCCAGTAAGTTTGTGATAAAATTTAACTGTTCCATAAGAGTCTTTCTAATGATAGTTTCATCGCTTTTCATTATAGGACTTATGGGACTTTTTTTCTACAACAAAAGAGGCTCCATCATTCCTACAGCGGTTTTACCCACTACAGAAATTATAGAGCCTGAAAAGCCTTAAGTCCAATGGACTTAAGGCTTTTGCTATCTATGGATTGGCTGTGGAGCTAGAGCTGGAAGAGCTCGAGTCTTCCTGACTGCTGTCTTCGTCGCTGCTGCTAGTTTGGAACTGCTCTGGATGCAGTGCACGATAGCTTGGCGAATTAAAGAGGTCCACAGTGGAGACATTACCCCGCTTAGAGTAAAGGCTGGTCGACTGGTCGCCTTTTTCCTTTTCAATAGCCAACAAGGCCTTCATTGAATTAAGATAAGAGTAATCTTTAGGGTTGACTTTGCCTAAGTCATTTCCCTTGTAGAAGCGAATCAAGTCGCCGGTTTGAATAGCATCACTCATCTTAAGCTGAGTATTGGCGGCATTGCGAATCTCATCCAGTTCTTTCTTGATGGTTTCATCTGGATTGGTAATTTCTTCACCGGTCTGGGTGTAGTAGGTTCGTCCGTTGAAGCTAGTGTATTTTGGAGTGACAAAGTTATTGCTGGATCGGAATGCTGTGATTTGCTGGTGCTGAGTTGATAGCATATCTTGGCCGACCTGAAGGTAGTTTTTAGAGTCAATGCCCAGTAAATGCTCCAATGTTGGCAGCATATCCACTTGACCGGCGTAGGTATCAATTATCTTTCCTTTGTCCATGCCAGGCACCACTACCATGTAAGGCACGCGCTGCATCATAGCATTGTCGTAGTTGGACCAAGTCTCAGAAGTCTTGCCTACAAGAGGGGCCAAATTAGGATTGCGTGTTTGGGAAATTCCAAAATGGTCTCCATAGAGAACGATAATAGAATTGTCATAGAGGCCGGATTCTTTGAGATAATCAAACAAGGCCTTAACAGAAGAATCTAGATAGTTGGCAGTGGCAAAGTAGCCATTGATGGTTTCATCCTTGGTCTTAGCCAGCGGGAAGCCAATTTCGTCGCCAATCAAACTTGTCGTGTAAGGATAGTGATTGGAAACCGTGATATACTTAGCATAGAAAGGCTGCTGCAGATGTTCCAGGTATTTAATGGAATCTTTCAGCATAATCTTATCGTTCAAGCCGTACTGGAAGGAGTTGGTGTCGTCCTGTTTGGTAAAGTAAGACGCGTCGAAGAAATAGTTATAACCCCATTGCTTGTAGGCTGTATTTCGGTTCCAGAAGCTTCCTGTATTTCCATGAAAAACAGCAGAGGTGTAGCCGCCGTTTTTGGAAAGAATAAAAGGTGCAGCTTGCTGGGTATTAGTACCACCGTAGTTGACCATGAAGGACCCTTGATTGAGGCCGAAGAGCCCAGTTTCAATCATGGTTTCAGCATCAGAAGTCTTACCAGCCTTAACCTGGTTGAAGACATTAGAGAAAGCTAAAGTCGAGTTGGAGTGGTAGAGGGAATTGAGGAAAGGTGTCACCTCGTACTCTTTCCCATCTGCCTGTAGCTTATAGTCAATCAGGAACTGCTGGAAGCTTTCCAGATGGACATAGATAACATTGCGGCCTTTGGCAATCCCGTAATATTCTGGATTTGGTTCCGCATAATGGGATTGGATATATTCTGTTACTGGTTCCAAGTCTTTTTCAGAAGCTTTGGAGCGCTCACGATTGGCGGTATATGTCTGGTTAGCACTGTAACCTAGAAAGGCTGGCAAGCCCAGAGCCCGAACGACATAATAGTTGGAAAATCCACGTGACAAGAGCTCAGGCCGGTCAATTTCAGCCAAGAAAAGGTTTGCTGAGAAAAGCATGGCAGACAGGGAGGTCACAGCAAAGCTGGCGCGTTTATTGAAAGGCCGGTCATCCATTCGGATGTATTTCTTAAAAAATAAGAAGGCCAAAATTGGGAAATCAATCAGATAAAGAATATCCCAAGGGCGGAAGAGCTCAAGTGCTGCTTCCCCAAGTCCAGCTGAAACGCTGCTAGAAGCCAGCATAGTATTGACTGTGACAAAGTCACTGAACTCGCGGTAGTAAATGGAGTTAGATACCAGCCAAGCAAAGAGGAGCAGATAGATTCCGAAGGCTAGGCTGTAGAATAATTTGGTTCGTTTTACATAAAGTGCTAGTCCTAGCAGCAAAAGGCTGATAGGGAAAGGGTTGATAATAGCTAAAAATACTTGATAAGCACCTTGAATATCAAGGTTAAAATCAATCGTATAGGCCCACATGGTTTTTATCCAATAGAGGACCAGTAAAATCAAGACAAAACCTAGTCTCGTACTCATGAAATTGAGTAAATTCTTGGTTATTTTTTTCACAAAAAGTTACTTCCTTGTCTTATTTCCTAAAAATTTTCTTCTCTAAGTATAACATAATTTCTCCAGTTAAGGAAAATTTGAGCCGCATTTGAGATATTTTAAATCGGCGAAATTGTAATATTCCTATAAAAGCCTTATCCTCTCTATAGAGAGGTTTATAGTCGTTTTGCACTCGTTTGTGAAATCTTTTATTAACTCAAATGTAAAATATGTTTTGAGAATTTTCACAATCTTTGGTATAATATAATTTATGAATAAACTTACTGTTACTCAACAGGCAGAAGAAAAACTGAGAAAGGGCATTCTTTTATTAGATAAAAAGGATTTTGGTGCTCTTTCGCTTCAGAATCAATGCGTGGAGCTGCAAAACCGTCAGGGAAAGTTCTTAGGCACAGCCTATCTCTCTCCGCAGAATAAGGGAGTTGGCTGGCTGATTTCCCAGAAGAAGGTAGAGCTAAACTCGGATTTTTTTCAAGGTCTCTTTGAGCAGGCTAAGAGCAGACGTTCTGCTTATTTTCATTCGTCTGACATGACAGCCTTTCGACTCTTTAATCAAGAGGGGGATGGCTTCGGTGGCTTCACGGTGGATTTCTACAATGACTTTGCGCTTTTTTCTTGGTACAATGACTTTGTCGTTGCTATCAAGGAGCAGATTCTGACAGCCTTCGCTAAGGTTTTCCCAGAGATTCAGGGAGCTTATGAAAAGATTCGTTTCAAGGGTTTGAACTACGAATCCGCTCATCTCTACGGAGCAGAAGCTCCAGAAACCTTCACAGTCTTGGAGAACGGTGTTCGCTATCAGGTTTTTCTGAATGATGGTCTCATGACCGGTATCTTTCTGGATCAGCACGAGGTGCGTGCTAGTCTGGTAGATGGTCTGGCTGCTGGTAAAAGTTTACTCAATATGTTTTCCTATACAGCTGCTTTTTCAGTAGCAGCAGCCATGGGCGGTGCCAGTCAGACAGTATCAGTTGATTTGGCCAAGCGTAGCCGTGAGCTGTCAGAAGCTCATTTTCTGGCCAATGGTCTGACACTGGATCAGCATCGCTTTCAGGTGATGGATGTCTTTGATTATTTCAAGTACGCTAAGCGTCACGATCTAAGCTTTGATGTCATTGTGATAGATCCGCCTAGCTTTGCTAGAAATAAGAAGCGAACATTCTCAGTTGCTAAAGATTATCATCGTTTGGTTGCACAAGCTTTGGAAATCCTGAATCCTCAGGGAATCATGATTTTAAGCACCAATGCAGCCAATCTTTCCAAAAGTAAGTTTAAACAAGAAATTGAAAAAGGTCTTGCCGGCAGAAAGCACCGCTATCTTGCGGAGTATGGCCTGCCAGCAGACTTTGTCTATAATAAAAAAGACGGGAGCAGTAATTACCTCAAGGTATTTACAATAAAGGTGGACCAATGAAATTAGTCGTTTCTGTAATGCCCAAGAGTTTAGAAGAAGCTCAAGAAATTGATGTATCACGCTATGAAGAAGCGGATATTATTGAATGGCGGGCAGATTTTCTGGCCAAGGATGATATTTTAAATGTTGCGCCAGCTATTTTTGAAAAATTTGCCGGACGTGAATTGATTTTCACCTTGCGAACCCGCCAGGAAGGCGGAGAAATTGAACTGTCCGATGATGAATACGTAGCTCTTATCAAGGAAGTGGCCGGTTTTTACCAGCCGGATTATATCGACTTTGAATATTTCTCTCACAAGGGGAAATTTGAAGAAATGCTGGAGTTTCCTAATCTGGTGCTGAGCTACCATAACTTCGAGGAAACGCCTGAAAATATGATGGAAATCCTGTCTGAGCTGACTTCTCTGACCCCTAAGGTAGTCAAGGTTTCTGTCATGGCTCACAATGAGCAGGATGTGCTGGACTTGATGAACTATACTCGCGGTTTCAAGACTTTAAATCCTGAGCAGGATTTTGTCACTATTTCCATGGGAAAAGTCGGCAGGATTTCACGCATTGCGGCTGATTTGACAGGTTCAAGCTGGTCTTTTGCCAGTCAGGAGATGGCGTCAGCACCTGGTCAGATTTCTCTGAGCAATATGAAGAAAATCCAGGAGATTTTGAATGAGAATTAATGGCCACACCCGCATGGCTGCTGTGGTTGCCAAGCCAATTAAGCACAGTATTTCTCCTCTTATTCACAATATGGCTTTTGAAAAGACTGGTGTCAATGGTGTCTATCTAGCTTGGGAAGTAGAAGTGAAGGATCTGCAGGCCAGTATAGAAAATATCCGCAGATACGATATGTTTGGTGTCAATCTTTCCATGCCCTACAAGCAGGAAGTGATCCCTTATCTGGACGAGCTGGATGTCAGCGCTCGCCTTATCGGAGCAGTCAATACGGTTGTGAATAAAAATGGAATTTTAGTTGGTTATAATACAGATGGCAAGGGATTTTTTAAGAGCTTGCCTTCTTTTGCTATTCGGGGCAAAAAAATGACGATTTTGGGGGCAGGTGGAGCAGCGACAGCGATTATTGCCCAAGCAGCTTTGGACAATGCAGAGGAAATTTTTGTTTTCACTCGACAGTCTTCCTATGAGAAGACTGTCAGAAAGATGGCAGCTATCAGTCGCCAAACCAAGAGTTCTATCCAGGTACTAACCTTGGAAGATGCGGATAGTTTGCAGGATACAATCAATCAATCAGACCTTCTGGTCAATGGGACTAGTCTAGGTATGGATGGCATCAGCATGCCCCTACCTGAACAGCTTGAACTACCTGACCAGATTTTAGTTGCGGATGTTATCTACCAACCTTTTGAAACGCCCTTTCTCAAATGGGCCAGAAATCAAAATGTCACAGCGGTCAATGGACTTGGTATGCTGCTCTATCAGGGAGCAGAAGCCTTTGAGCTTTGGACCGGCAAGACCATGCCCAGTCAGGAAATTTGGCAGTGTTTAGAAGAATTGTACAACAATTGAATAAGAGGAGAGCAAGATATTGAAGAAAAAAATTATGGTATTAATTATTATTCTGTTTATTATTATCTTAGGAGGATTTATTTTTATGCAACAAATAGAACATTCAAAATTAGAATCTAGAAGAGACAAGCTGATTAAGCATGCTTTCTCTCTTTTTGAAGAACAAACAGCTCTTTATATTAAGGAAAACTATGCTGGTATTAATAAAATTGAATTTTCTCCTATCTTTTTTGAAGAAGGAGGACCTAATGATTACTTATCTATTCAAGTTGTGCCAGTCATTTATGATCAAGAAGGAAATAAGGCCTATTTGGGACGTAAAGTAGGAAAAACATCTTTCCTCAGTTATGGTTTGCATTTTGGTGTTGAATTTGATTTTGGGATTGATAATGAAGAAATTATTGTTTTAGAGAATTCGAAAGCTGGTGGAGATATTGATGTATCTGACGCTAAGACTCTCCCTGAGAATGCAAAAATGTCTAAAGGATATGGAATTGATGATAATATAAGTGCATTAGTAAAAGATGGTCAGTTGAAAAATGTCGAGAAAAAGGAGGGTGGTAGTCCTCAAGTCGAAATTGTTTATAACCTAGAAATTCAGAAAGGAAATTATCGGAAATGGCGTTGACAGATGAAGAAATTCAACAAGTTATGGCAAAACGAAAAGAAATAATTGAGCAAAATGAAGATACCGTGTTCTATATAGGTACTAATGAAAATAGAAAATATTATACTATTATAGAAATAAAAAACGAAACAACTCAAGGTATTGCTTTCGTGCCTTCGGATTCAGAGGGGAAAAATTTAGATTATACACAAACTAGTGTGGTTTATTTAGGAACTCAAGTTGGATTAGAGACGGTTTGGGTTACTCCGACGGATCCAATTCTTGTTCCAAACGAATCAACTAGAAATGCCATAAAAGCCCGTGAAGCTTTGTCTCCTCAGTATAATGATATGGAGTTGTTCTATAAAAATGCAGCAGAAGAGGTTGCTAAACATAATGGAACTATTACCAATCTCTCTGCTTATAGTCAGTCTGGTGTCCCTGGGGTAAAAATAGGGGCTAAATATAAGGTTCCCCAAATAACTACTTTTGTAGATTGGGGTGGCATAGGTGCTCTAAATAGTGGCGTATTTACAAAGAGTGAACTAGAGTATATTAATAGTCATACACACTCATATAGCGATTCTGGCAAAGATTTAACCTCCTTAGACGGTGGAGGGGGAAAAATTGTGTATGGAAAGGTTTTTACAGCAGAAGGTACTCATGGTATCAATTCTCCTTGGGGAGATCATGCTCCAGAGTTTTTCCATTTGAAGGGGAACCGTTTGGATATTGACTGGTATTATAAGAAAAATATGTTTGCTACTGGTATGAGCGAAGCGCAGGTAAGAAAGATTGCTAAGGTAAAGGCTCAAAAAGCGAAAGAAACTAATTTATTGGATTGGGGGACATGGTTTGACAGTACAAATCCAGAAGTCTATGTCAAAGAATATTTGGAGAAATATGGTCCTTTTGAACCTGAGCCAGTTGATAAAGTAAAATTGAATAACAAGACCATTATGGAACTGCACAAGAAAATGGGGAGTGTTTCAGGAAGTAAGCTCATCAGTCTGCGGGAAGAATTGGTAGCCACAGTAGCTGATAATGCTCGCTTGCAAGGCAGTCTGTATCAGTCAGAAGTTGATCAGAAATTGGCACAGGCTAAAGAAAGCGCGGAAAACCATATATCTGAGGTGCATGAGGCAGCATACCAAATGGCAAAGAGTTTATCAAGTTCGGAAGTGGAAACTTTGTTGAGCGAGTTTACCTTGGAGACTTGTTGGGATGCTGGTTTGGAAACTGGGACACTTGAGCAGTCGGCTAGCTATGCAAGAAAATTATCTGAGATTGCTGAGGTGTTGGAAGCTGCGTCTGGTAAAATAGTGGCTCTGGATAAGGAACAGGCTGCTTTGTTTGGTTTATCAAAATGATAGGAGGATGAAATGGTAGGAGGAGCTTTAGCTATTGATAAGCTGTCAGTTGAGAATGCTTTGAAGGAACTAAAGAAAGAGCAAGAAAGGACAGCTATTCGAGCGGTTATTGCGGCTAAGAAACTAGTCATTGCTCAGGAAGGGATTGAATTGCAGGATTGGTTTAATGGTCACGCTGAGAAGATGAAGTCTTTTGCGGCGACGGTCTTGGTAGAGGATTTGAAAGGTGGCTTTACTGGTAAGGCTGCCGAGGCAGCGGAGAGTGCTTTGCAGTCTGTACCCCAGCCGAACTTAACAAGTCCAATCATTGGAGGATAAACTGTGACTCTACGCCAAAAGAATATTGAAGAGTTAGAAAACGCATATATTAAAAAAACGAGGCAATTTAATGAGTTTGAATGGGACTGTGAGGATTTGCGAAAGGATGTGCAAAGGCATACAGAAGACTTGGCTGACTGGGTTTATTATTTCTATCGTCGGACATCAAGTAGACATTTTAATTCGATTTCTAATCAGCTGTTTTACCTACAAGAGGAGTTTGAAGTCAAACTGAAGCGCTTTGAAAGACGCTTGGAAGATGAGAGAGAAGTTGAAAGGAAGAAATTTCAACAGGAGCTGGATCGGTTGTGTCGCCAAGGATATGAGGAGGATTAGTTTTCTCTGATATACTAAACGAAAGTTTTCACCAAACTAAACAGAGTGAGTCTCTCAAAACAGTATTTTTGAGATTGTTGAACAGATTTATAAAGTTAATAAAAAGAATATAGATGTCTCATTTTACTAGACACACACAGGAGAGTATTAATAAGCAGACTAGAAATAGCTACTGATACTGAAATATTTGACGTAATTTGATATACTAGGAAGCAAGTATAATTTTTTTGATTGACTCGGAATGGAGGCGCTTATGAAACTGAATGTGAATCTCCCGCATCATCCCTATGATATTCTCATCGAAAAGGGGTCTTTATCTCAGGCTGGAAGTTGGCTGCGTCAGCTTTGGCAGCCTCAGAAGGTAGTCATCGTCACGGACAATCGAGTGGCTCGACTCTATGCGGAAAAGGTCAAGCTGAGCTTGGAAGCGGCTGGCTTTGAGACTTTTGTCTTTGACTTTTTGGAAGGTGAAGCCAGCAAGAACTTAAAGACGGTCAACAAAGTCTATGAGTTTTTGGTCAA
>ERZ772973.1167-NODE-1167-length-10028-cov-6.50817_pt1 | contig 10028 bp, 1 predicted proteins | sample MGYA00580672_ERZ772973 | MGnify/ENA primary metagenome ERZ772973 (study PRJEB29015, sample SAMEA2737938) | human oral metagenome | biome: human oral; feature: human-associated habitat; material: dental | place: China | collected 2152 ... | reverse complement strand
AGAGATCTTCTTGGGCGAGGACGAGATTGGTAAGGTGTGTGCTTCCTTGGTAGAGGGCTGCCTCATGGTGGAAGATAAGCGCTATCATACTTTGGTAGAGAAGACCCTTTTGGCGGCACAACTTCAGGAAGATCTCCGTCAGATGATCTTGGAGTCCTTGGACGAGACGACTATCCCTGTATTCCAGCACTTTATAGGAGTGATATTGGAGCACAACCTCAATCGCTTTAGCAGTGTGGTACGTGCCGTGGATACTTGGTTTGGCTTTGGCTGGGAAGCCCCCCAGCAGTCGGTGGTCAAGCGTACCTTGGAGCTGGCACAGGTCTATTTGGGTGACCTTGATAAGGCACGCGAAGTAGCCGTTAGCAGTCAGGACAACTTGGAGCGCTATGTAGCCCTATGGGCGGTGGCCGTTTATAATGTAGAGGAAGCCTTACACTTGGCCGTAGCGGCACTGAACAATACCAAAACAAGCTATGAGGCTTGTGTGGTGGTACTCTACTTTATGCGCCAGACCCAAAAGAAGACCGATGAAATCGTCTCCTTTGCTGAGAACTATTTTGGCATAGAACCCGCTTGGGATTATTGGATCTTGAAGAACCTACCACAGGGCAAGCTCACCCCTGCCTTGTTTGACAAGGTACATGCCTCGGCTAAGAAGCTCCCTAAGGATGGTAAGAGCTTCGAGGGCGTAGGCTTCCGTTGGCTTAACTTTGCTATAAAGCCTTTGGATCTCTACCAGGCGATGCTCAAGGCGGCCAATGAGGAGCAACAACAGCTTCTCGCTACTGAACTGGCAGAAATCCCTGTAGATGCCCGCCATGTCCTACTTGACGATATCTTCCCTGTGCTTTCTCGAGGTCGTTATAGTTATTATTCAGAGGAAGAGAAGAACTTGCCACCAGAGGATTACCCTGCCGACTCTTGGCAGCGTACCTTGGTGCGTACCGCTATCAATGACAAGGGAGCTTATGTGGTAAGCAAAGCGATGGAGGTGCTCAAGAAAGTGCCTTTGGTGCATGAGGATATCCTCGCCCTTGAGCAGGTACTCTCCCGCAAGAACAAGGAACAACGCAAGGAGAGCGTGGCCTTGCTTGTCAAACAACCCGAAGCGGTGCTTAAGGATAGCACCTCCCGTATGATTGTCTCCAAGAATGCCGACCAACGCTTGGCAGCCTTGGAAATCCTCACCGTATTGCAGGAGGAAGAGCGACTTGCTGACTATGTCACCGAGCAGGTGGAAGCCTATAAGGGGCGTAAGCTCTCCAAGAACGAGCAGGTGCTCATGGACAAGCTCACCTACAACCCCGAAACAGCCACTGAGCTTAGGTATGACCTTACCAACGGCTTTGGAGTGCTCAACTTGGACAACCTAACCTCTTTTGACCTACCCAAACCCCTCTTTGACAAGCAGCGCAAGGAGAAGAAGGGTGGTTTCCTCTTTGACAAGCTCGTCAATGTACAAAAAGTAGGGGAGGGTATCAGCGAACTCTTAGCCCTATGGCGCGCCAACAAGGATTATGAATACCAATACGAAGGCTATCAGGGAGCTACCGAGACGACCCTCTTGGGCAAAGAAATCAGGTGTCTGCACAAAAGAAAGGAGGAGGATACCCCTATGGATAGGTTGAATGACCTACCACTGGCCGACTTATGGAAAGGCTGGCACGAAAAATACCAGTTTACCGAGATAGAGTACTACTTTGCCAAGCGCTATTGTGATCATCTCTACTATGAAAACCCCAAGCCAAAGGACTTAGATGATTATTTGGCTATGTATTACCCTGACTTCAAGGTGCGTTTTGAGGGGCAAGTACATAGCTACTATGGGGAGGCCCGTAGGGCAGAAAGTCTATTAGGCTATCTGATGAAGGCTTATAGTGAAGACAGAGCCCTCTTGGCGAGCTTTAAGCTCTCTGTCTTTGAAGACGCTTTGGCGACTTTCCCCAAGGAAAAGCGAGGGGAGATCTACAAGCGCAGTTATTCTTCCTTGGATTGGGACGATGTAGTGAGGGATTATGCTGCCGTAGTCTATTATGGAGAAGATGGAGACTTCCCTTATTATACCGATGACCAGCTCTTTAGACTTTGGCAAATCCTCTATTACCTATATATAGAAGTAAAGAAGGACTTAGATGCCCAGAAGAATACGATAAAGGATGTTCTTCCTTATGTACGCAACTTTGTACGCCGAGAAGAGCGCCTGCCTCGCATCAACGAAGGCTTGCTACAACTGACCCTCATGCTTTATAACAAGGGCAGACTTACTACCGATGATCTTATTTTCTTCTGCTTGCTCAATAAGGAGCTCTTTGCTATGGCACAAGGAGCAGAAAATCACTTTAGCCGACGATTGCCTAAGTGGATCAAGGACACCCTTACTTTCCCAGAAACCCTCTTGGAACAGGTCAAAACCCACATGCTCCAAGTAGAATTACAGCGTGGTGACCTACCTACCGATGCCTCCGTATATATCAGTTCGCTTAGTGAGATAGAGGGCGCCCAATACTTCTTTGAAGCCTTGGAACGCATGGGCAAGGAGCCTTTTGCTAAGGGCTATGGCAGCGGAGTGGGCAAGCGCTATACCTTTAGCCATATCTTGGAGGTAAGCCAGCCGAGTGCCACTGATACCTTTGCGGCCTTCAAGAAACACTTGGATGAGGTGAAGCTCAGCAAGCAGCGCTTGGTGGAAGCCGCCTGCTATGCCCCTCACTGGACAGAGTGGTTGGGTGACTACCTCAAAATCAAGAGCTTCCGTGAGGCTATTTGGTGGTTTATCGCCCATACGACTGACTATATGGACGCAGAGAAAGAAACGATTGTCTCCCAATACTCCTCTGTACCACGTGACGACTTCAAGCGAGGTGCGATAGATGTGGATTGGTACCAACGTGTTCATAAGGCGGTAGGCAAAGAGGGCTGGAAACTCATTCAAGAGTCGGCCAAGTACCTCTCCGATGGTATGGGTTATCGCCGTGTGAAGCTCTATTCTGCGGTGCTTACAGGAGAAATCAAACTCACCGAGACCATTAAGAAAATTACCGAGAAGCGCGATAAGGATTACGTGATGGCCTTAGGTTTGGTGCCTATCAATAAGAAAAAAGTAGAAGAAGACTTAGTAAGCCGCTATAACCTCTTGCAAACCTTCCTCAAGGAAAGCAAGCAATTCGGTCAGCAGCGCCAAGAGAGTGAGAAGAACGCCGTAGAGATAGGGCTGGACAACCTCTCCCGCAATGCAGGCTATGAGGATAGTATCCGCTTTAGCTGGGCAATGGAGGCCAAGGCGACCCAACAGATTATGGAAAAGGCAACCCTTGTTATAGACGATACCCAACTCCAGTTGGTGGTAGATGATGAGGGTAAGGCCGATATTATCGTTACCAAAGGCGACAAGACCCTCAAGTCTATCCCTGATAAATATAAGAAAAACAAGGAAGTAGAAGCGCTCAAGGACAGCAAGACCTACCTAACAAAGCAGTACAGCCGTACCCGCCTATCTTTGGAACAAGCGATGCTTTCCCAAACACTCTTTACCGCTGCCGAATTGGCTAAGATCTTAGAGCACCCAGTGGTAAAGGCAATGCTTAGCAAGCTCGTACTATTTAACCCTGAAACCCAGGCTTCAGGCTTTTGGCAAGACGGCAAGCTCTTAAATGCCGAGGGTAGCCTCACCCCCCTCAAGGAAACCGATAAGCTCCTGATTGCGCACCCAAGTCACCTATTCTATGCGGTACAGTGGGATTTGTACCAAAAATATCTGTTTGACAAGGAAATCAAGCAGCCATTCAAGCAGGTATTCCGTGAACTCTATATTCCTACTAAAGACGAATTAGAGACCAGCAACCGCAGCGAGCGCTACCAAGGTCACCAAGTGCAACCTCAAAAGACGGTGGCACTGCTCCGTGGTCGTGGTTGGACGGTAAATTATGAGGAAGGACTCCAAAAAGTATATCACAAGGAAGGTTTCCGTGCGACAATCTATGCAGCAGCCGACTGGTATACCCCTTCAGATGTGGAGGCACCTACGCTGGAATACGTGGTCTTCTACAATCTTAAGGACGGCAAGGAAGTACCGATGAAGGAGATCAATCCTGTGATCTTCAGCGAGGTGATGCGCGATGTGGATTTGGTGGTGAGTGTAGCCCATGTAGGTGGCGTAGATCCCGAAGCCTCTCACAGCACTATGCAGATGCGTGGCGCCTTGGCTCGTGAGAGTGCACGTCTGTTCAAGCTACAGAACGTAGAGGTCAAGGAGCGTTATATTCTTGTTAAGACCGAGCATGGGGATTACAGCCTGCACCTCGGTAGTGGTATGATTAGTAAGAGTGGCCTACAAATCAATGTAGTAGCTGTACAAAGCCAACACCGTGGCCGTGTGTTCCTGCCCTTTGTAGATGACGACCCGAAGACCGCCGAGATTATCAGTAAGATGAAGCTACTGGCAGAAGGGAAAATCTATTGATAGTGACGAGTGACGAGTGACGAGTAACAAGTGGCAAGTGACTAATGACGAGTAACAAGTGGCAAATGGTTAATTCTTATGTAAAGGGATTAGTCGTTTGTCACTTGTCATTTGTCATTAACACGGTTCATGCTCAAAAATATACCTCTCATGATATTTTTTCAAAAATGCTTTTTTTATTAAATTTTTTTTATACCTTTGCTTTTGATAATAGGCGAGGACTATGAGTTTTGTAAGCATAGGTAGTCCTGTGTCTAATCATTTGTTTAACAATAAGTTATAAACAAAAGTTGATAACCTTTGTGAATAACTACGCATTTATAAGATAATCAAAAACATACCATCATGAGAAGGTTTTTGTATTTTTTAGCCGTTTTGGGCGCTGTCTTTTTCTCTACAGAGATGTGGGGGCAGGGATTTAACACCCCTCGTTGGAATAATGGAGGGGCGAGTCTCCGTGGCGATTTTGCATTGATTGGGAACAATACAGTCAATACAGCAGCTGATCCTAATAATTCCTATAATATACGGAATGGGGTGACCTTGAGAGGATATTTCCCAATGGCTTATATAGATATAGATGGTGATCCGAGTACCTTTCAGTCCAGTGCGGCTTCTTTGGCTATTTCCTCAGCCAATCAGGCCTGCTTGCGTGTAAAGTGGGCGGGTCTCTATTGGGGAGGTTATTACCAAAATGATCAAGGAGATGTAAGAACGATAAAGTTCAAAGTACCAGGAGGTAACTACGTGAATGTTACCGCACAGCAGCACTATAGTGGTCAGCCTGAGATGTATTCTTGCTTTGCAGATGTAACTTCTTTGTTGCAACCTTTAGGTAATCCTAATGGAGAATATATGGTTGCCAATGTCAAGACTACCTTGCGCCCCAGATACTGGGCTGTTTCTGCGGGGTGGGCGCTCTATGTGGTATATGAGGATATCAGTGCTAAGAATAAGAAGATATCTATCTATGATGGTTATACTACTGACCGTACCCGAATCAACATACATGGTTTCCAGACTATTCCTGCAGGTCCTGTAAAAGCCCATATGGGGGTTACAGCACTACAAGGAGAGGACTTCTTGGTAGGAGACCAATTCCAATTGAATGGACACAAATTAGGGACAGGTGGAAATGTAAACAATAAGGACAACTTTTTTGATTCAAGTGTTTCCAAAGACCATGTTTATACCACCAATAGGCGTCCTGCATCAACTAATACTTTAGGGTTTGATGCGGATGAATTCCAGCTGGATAACCCTGGCAATAGTGTCTTGGGGAACAATGCCACTTCAGCTAATATATATCTGACAACCAATGGTGACGTATATGTACTTACTTCTGTAGCCTTTGCGGTGGAGACTATAACTCCTCAGATAGAGATAGAGAAAAAGGTATTAGGAGTACGATCAGGCCAGTGGGTGGATTTTACCAACCAGCAAGTGGACTTTGAGACTCAACTGAAATACACCCTCCGCTTCCGTAATATAGGGAACGATGGGGTGCGCTCCGCCGTGCTTGAGGACTTGCTTCCCTTGGGGGTTACTTATGAGAACTTTGAAGCTCTCCCCACAGGGGTTACTTTCGTAGGAAAAACAGATAACTACAACAATACAGGGCGTACCTTGGTGAAGTTCAATGTGGATCCCACTTTGCTTACCCCTTCACCTACAGCGCCTTTCTCAGCCTATATTACAATTAATGTAAAACTACAGCCCGACTGTAATAACCTGATAGATTTCTGTTCCAATGAGATAAGGAACCAAGCCGAAATGGTCTATCATGCTGCCTTGGATAATTCCGAGGGGCGTACAGGTTCCTTTAATGTAAGTGCAGGAGCTTGTGCTATAGCGGATGCTTCTCCTACCAATATCTTTGTCAAAGACGATACTTGTACCCCACAAGATCTACCTTTTTGTGGGAATATGACCCTCAAGGGTGGGGCTGGTTTTGCTGCTTGGAAATGGACAAAAGAGGGAGATCCGTCTTTCTTGGTAACCACTCAGGACTTACCGATTTCTTCCCCTGGGGTGTATTGGGTAGAGCGTACCCCACCGGCAGGTGTAGGAAATCGTTGTAATAACAAGCTTAGAATAAAATATAATGTACAGACCCGTCGTGGAGACGACGAGCACCCTATGCGAAATGCCTCTTATATTACCGAGCGCAAGACGTGTAATATTACAGGTATAGAGTATCTTGGCTTCTCTGTATGTAACAATAGTCAATCTTTGGTAATTGATAAGGCCACACTTTCCGATTCTCAGGTGATATGGTTCAAGTACAATCGCCAAGTGGCGGCCAGTGATTGTCCTCCTTCAGTGGCACATAGTGGTATAGAGGGAGATAGCAACTGGACAAGAATCGGTTCAGGCAAAACCTATAACCTCACCGCTGCCAATGTGGACGCCAATGGTTCAGAATTTGCCGTACTGCTAAAGTATACCAACTGTCCGCTTACTTATCACTTCCGTGCCTATAAGGGAGAAGTTGATTATACAGTAACACCAGAGAACATCATCTGTGGAGATGGTAAGATCAAGGTATCCAATATCCCATCAGGAACTTTCCAATACAAATTAGAAGGACCTGCCTCCTCCGCTTATCAAGATGTACCAAGTGGGCGATCAGCTTTTGACATTCCTGTAACTCGCCCAGGGGCTTATAGAGTGTTCTTGCGCCCTAAGGTAACTCAGTTCCAGGATAATGTATGTGAGTATATCAAGCCTGTTACTATAGAACAAGTAACAGATACCGATGTCGCTACCCTTACCCAAGTGGAGGAAGTACAGTGTGTAAGTAACAATCCTGCCTCTGGTAAGATGCGTGTGGTGATCAACTCTCATACAACCCTCCCTGTGGAAGTTATGGTAAAGAAAGGTACCACCACTATTGTCTCTTATCGTGTAACCAACACTACCGAGATGAACTCTGACTTTACCTCGGCTAAGAACGCTCTCTATAGCTTAGCCGCAGGCAATGACTACTCGGTAACGGTAACACCTACTTATAAGACGGGTTGTGCTCCTACTATCAATAACTTTGAGATCACTCAGGTGCCTGAGCTAAAGATCAATAATGCCGCAGCCAAGACCATTACCTGTGGCTTAGATAAGGTCTTTACCATTACAGTACAAGGAGGAAAGCTTAGCCATCCGACCAATGGTCGCTACTCCTTTATAGTGAAGAACCAAGCAGGAACTGAAACCTATGATAATTCAGCAACCTTTGAGGGACAGGCGGGTACTCCTTCGGTACATACCTATACCCTTACCGTGAAAGACCCATGGACAGGCCCTGGCTCTAAGGTGTATAAGATAGCTGTTTATGACCAAAATAACTGTGTAGCCACACGAGATATTACTTATAACTATCAGGACAAACCTGAATTTAACTTAGTAAAAGTAATGGATGCTGTCTGCGGCCCTGCTACAGGTTCGTTGAAAGCCAATATCACCAATGCAGGCTTCATAGCCAAGGCTTCAGAGTATACCATAATATATAAGCTGATCAAGAAGAATACCAATGGTACTTGGCCAGATTGGAACAGTGCGATTAAGAGCCAGAGCGATCCTACTTTCACAGGCTTAGCTCCGGGGGACTATCGTGCCCGTATCTATTATACCAAGGGTACAGTAACTTGTAGCTATCCTGAGGACTGTGTGATCTATACCCCACAAGGGGGTGGAGCGCCTACTACAGCATGTAACCCACCACATACCGACCCAAGAGAGGGTAAGATAGAAAGCGGTAATGGCCCTATCCGTGCCTTTGCAGGGGTGATACAGTTGCCTTGTGAAACGCCAGCAAACTCCGCGGAGATCTTGGTAGCCAATGTATCGGGAGGAATAAGTACTAACTACCAGTACAAATTGGATGGAGGCAGCTGGGGAACTAACAAGCGCTTCCCCAATATTGCTCCAGGTACCCATATCGTATCGGTAAGAAATATGCCTGATGCCAATGGTAACTATTGTGAATGGACAGAGACAGTACAGGTACCTTCTCCTATAGCTAAGCCAACGCTCAATGGTACGATTAAGTACGATTGTGATGGTCGTGCGCGTATGGAGGTTACCACTGACAGAGCAGATTATAGCTATACCACCGTACATACCCCTACCGATGGAGCGAATGCAGCAGCCTTGCCAACTGCTCCTACTACAGCCTTTACCGCAGGTAGTGTACCTAAAGTAGATTTCCCTAATATCACTACCACAGGAGTACAGACTGTCAGAGTATTCTACAAAGAAACAGCTTCGCCTAATCCTATTGTATTGTTAAAAGAGGATTTTGGGCAGGGAGATAATACTTGTGATCCTAATGTATATTCAGCTTATACTTGTAAAACAGATGGTAATATATGGGATGGTGATTATCTAATCGCTTCTCGAGATAATACTACCTTTAGAGGCTGTTGGACAACTCCTGCTGACCATACAGGTCTTGCCAGAGGTCGTTATTTGGCGATGAACGTCGGAAGTATAGGTTATAACAAGCCTATATATACCAAGGTAGCTAATGATGTAGATCCTAACCAGCCTATCAAGTTCAAGATGTATATATACAATCTTTGTCATTGTAGGTCTTGTGCACCGCCTCTTTTCCAAATACGAGTAGTAGATCCTGTTACAGGGAATAACTTGGTACCACCTTCGGCTACCAAAGCACCTCCTCTGAATAGAAGAGATCCCAATGCTTGGCATGAATTCTCTGGAGAGTTACAAGCTCCAGGGGTAACCTCCTTACGTATAGAAATTGTCAGCATGAGTCCTGAAATAGATGGTAATGACCTTGCCTTGGACGACATCTATGTATATCAGGAACCTAAGGCTTGTACCAGCAGTTATATAGACATCACCTCTCAGGTAGAGGATACCAATAGCAAGAAACTCAAAATAACCACTCATACAGCTACAGAGGAAACATGTAATGGTAGCAATGACGGTAAGATAGAGTTTACCGTAGCTAACTATGGTACTAACTACAAGTGGCGTGTGGTAAGAAGAGGTACTACACATGTGGTTCAGCAAGGTACTCATAACAGAGATATCCACACAGTAACCGGCTTGCCAGCTGCCTTGTATACCTTAGTCATTACAGATACACGTCAGGCAAAATTCTCTGACAACCAGCCTTGTGAAGTATCTCAAGACTTTGAAATTAAGAGTAACCCAGCAATGGTGGTAACTCAAGATCAAAACAGAAAGGTATCTTACCTGAACTGTGATGTGGATAGAGAACGCCTTGTGATATTTGGACAGAACAATCCATCACTTAAGGGACTCTTTAATATCACAGGTGGTAAGCAGACTAATCTTCCTATCCTCAAGTATACCATTAAGGTAAAGAATTTGGGCAATAATAATGAAGAGGGAGTTACACCAGATAGTCAAGGAGTGTACCGATACACTTTCCCAGTAGGTAAGTACCAGATCACTATAGTAGATGACAATGGCTGTAATAATGGTGTTGCCTACAACTTTGAGATGAAGAGCCGCAATAAGCTCGCTTCTATAGATGTAGCTTATACGACCAACTGTAACCCTGGTACAGGTATAGGAG
>ERZ772973.1162-NODE-1162-length-10041-cov-48.5499_pt1 | contig 10041 bp, 6 predicted proteins | sample MGYA00580672_ERZ772973 | MGnify/ENA primary metagenome ERZ772973 (study PRJEB29015, sample SAMEA2737938) | human oral metagenome | biome: human oral; feature: human-associated habitat; material: dental | place: China | collected 2152 ... | reverse complement strand
GCCAACGGCCCGCGCCACATCGGGCACGTCGCCGGATTCGGCGTCCCCTCCGACGTCTTCTCCCGGTACATGCGGATGCGCGGCGAGGACGTGCTCATGGTCTCCGGCACGGACGAACACGGCACGCCCATCCTCGTGGCGGCCGAAGCCGCCGGCAAGACGCCCAAGCAGCTCGCCGACGAGAACAACCGGATCATCGTCGAGGACCTCGTGGCCCTCGGCCTGTCCTACGACCTGTTCACCCGGACCACCACCGTCAACCACGAGCGCGTGGTCCAGCAGATGTTCGACGTCTGCCGCGACAACGGGTACATGATCGTCCAGCAGCAGAGCGTCGCCATCGACCCGGTCACCGGCAACACCCTGCCCGACCGCTACATCGAGGGGACCTGCCCGATCTGCGGCTCGCCCGGCGCGCGCGGCGACCAGTGCGACACCTGCGGGAACCAACTCGACCCGCAGGACCTCGTCGACCCGATCTCCACGGTCTCCGGGCGGGCGCCGCGCTTCGAGGTCACCGACCACTACTTCCTCGACATCCCCGCGCTGGCCGGAACCCTGGGGGAGTGGCTCGACGGCGTCGAGGCGACCGGCGAATGGCGCCCCAACGTCATCGCCTTCTCCAAACACCTGCTCGAAGACGTGCGCCCGCGGGCCATGAGCCGCGACATCTCCTGGGGGATCCCGATCCCCGGCTGGGAGGACCAGCCTAACAAGCGCCTGTACGTGTGGTTCGACGCCGTCATCGGCTACCTCTCGGCCTCCGTCGAATGGGCGCGCCGCCGCGCCGCCGCCGGGGAGGGAAGCGCCGAGGACTGGCGGCGATGGTGGAACGACCCCGACGCACTCTCCTACTACTTCATGGGCAAGGACAACATCGTCTTCCACTCCCAGATCTGGCCGGCCGAACTGCTCGCCTACAACGGCGAGGGCTCGCACGGCGGAGAGCCGGGCAGCCTGGGAGCCCTCAACCTGCCGACCCAGGTGGTCGCCTCCGAGTTCCTCACAATGGAGGGGAAGAAGTTCTCCTCCTCGAAGAACGTGGTCATCTACGTGCGCGACGTCCTCTCCCGCTACCAGCCCGACGCCCTGCGCTACTTCATCTCGATCGCCGGGCCCGAGAACTCGGACGCCGACTTCACCTGGGCCGAGTTCGTGCGGCGCAACAACTCGGAGCTCGTCGCCGGCTGGGGCAACCTCGTCAACCGCACAGCCGCCATGATCGCCAAGAACTTCGGCGAGATCCCCGCACCCGGGGGCCTCGAGCCCGTCGACGAGGAGCTCCTCGCCGCGGTGCGGGGCGGATTCGACGCGGTCGGCGACCACATCGCCAACCACCGGCAGCGCGCCGCCCTGGCCGAGGCCATGCGGCTGGTGGGCGAGGCGAACGCCTACGTCGCCCGGACCGAGCCCTTCAAACTCAAGGCGCCCGAACAGCGCGAACGCCTGGCGACCGTCCTGCACACCCTCGTCCAGTCGGTGTGGGACCTCAACACGATGATGTCCGTGTTCCTGCCGCACTCCTCGAATGCGATCGACCGCGTACTCGGCGGTCAGGGAGACATCGCCCCCATGCCGCGGCTCGTCGACGTCGACGACCTCGACGGAGGCGACCCGTACCCGATCATCACCGGCGACTACTCGCACGTGCGTCCGTGGGAATCGAGCGCCGTCGTCCCCGGCACGCCGATCGCCAAGCCGCGGCCCGTCTTCGCCAAGCTGGACGAATCCGTTGTGGACGAGGAACTGCAGCGCCTGGGGCTGACGGAGTGACGCCCCGACGCGCCTCGCCCGGCCCCAGCCGGAGGGCCGGTGCGCTGCGAGGAGGCGACGCCCGCGCCCGACGCGCGGAAAACCGCAGGCGCTTGCGAACGGTCCGAAGCGATAGGTAGGGAACCATGACTAGGAAGAAGAGGAGCGTCTACCCCGACGTCCCCGCGCCGCTCGCCCACCCGATCGTCGACGACCACACGCATCTGCCGGTGCCGGGCGACCGAGACTACCCGGCGGCTGTCGACGAAGGCGAAACCGGCCCCGCCGAGACGGAGAGCCCCGCGCGAGCCGGGAAACCGGAGGCCGCGGGAGGCCTGCACGCCCCGGCCGCAGACGCAGGACGGGACGAACGGGACGGAACCGGGCCGCCCGATCCGCCCACCGAGCCGGTCAAGGGCAGCATCCCGTGGCATCTGGCCCGCATGGAGCAGGCGGGAGTCCGGCACGCCGTCACGTGCGGCTGCGAGGTCCCAACGCTCGCCCCGACCGTGGCTCTGGCCGAGGCGCACCCCCGGCTCTCCGCGGCGATAGCGATCCACCCCAACGACGCGCCGCTGCACTGCGGCGTCACCGAGACCGGCCCCGACGGGCTCGCGCACGGCCTGGACCCCTGGCACCGCGACTACTCGCTCGCCGACGCTGTGGCCTTGGTCGAAGAGCTGGCCCGCAGCGAGGCCGTCGTGGCGATAGGGGAGAGCGGACTCGACTACTTCCGCACGGCCGATGTCGGGAAGGCCGCCCAGGAGGAGTCGTTCAAGATGCACGTCGAACTCGCCAAGGCCCTCGACCTTCCACTCCAGATCCACGACCGCGAAGCCCACGCGGACTGCCTGCGCATCCTGACCGAGTGCGGCGCGCCCGACAGGACCGTCTTCCACTGCTTCTCAGGCGACCGCGAGATGGCGGAAGTCTGCGCCGACAACGGCTGGTACGCGAGTTTCGCCGGCCCCCTCACCTACCCGGCCAACGACTCCCTGCGCGAGGCATTCCTCGCCGTGCCCGACCGTCTCGTGCTCGTCGAAACCGACGCCCCCTACCTGACGCCCGCTCCATGGAGAGGCCATCCGAACGCCCCCTACGCAGCCGCCTACACGGCGCGGTTCATGGCGGAGCTGCGGGGACGGGACGAAGCCTCCTGGTGCGAGCGGCTCGAGGCCAACACCCGGGAGGTTTACGGGATCTGAGGCACGGCTTCGGGTGCCGAGGCACCGCCCCGTACGGCCTTGGCTTGCGCCGCCCCGTCCGCCTCTTCCTCCTCCGTGTCCGTGAGCGGAAAGCAGCGGGCGCCGCCGCGCGGCCGACGAACCTCGCACGAGCCGACGGTGCGAAGGCCTGCGCCCACAGGTCCGTGACGGCTTCGCACCGCGGGACTTCCGATAGCCGGCCGTCCGCGCGGTGCGATGAGCGATTGATCGGGTCGGTCACTGGAGGGGTGACTGAAAACCCTGCTGAGAGGCGGGAGGGGCGCCGCTGCTCCCGGGACGGCCGGCCGGCGGCTGCTGACCGGGACCGTAGGGAGAGGCAGGCTGGCCGGGATAGGGTGACTGGCCGGGTGCGTAGGGCGGCTGGCCGGCGGGCGGTTGCCGGCCGGGGCCGTAGGACGGGGCGGGCGATCCGCCCGGTCCGGGAGCCGCAGCCACCGCGGGCGCCTTGGAAGCCAGCAGCGACAGGAGGATTGCTCCGGCGGCGATCAAGATGCCGCTCAGGGCGTAGAGCCAGTACCCCAGGCCGCGTTCCGCATTCACCGACGGGATTTTGGACAGGCTGCCGACGTCGATGTTGACGACGAAGTTGCGGATGATGACGACGGCGCCGATGCCCACCGCCGTGCCCGCGGAGAGGAGGTACTGCCGACGAAGGTGCTTGCTGAAGAGGAAGACGATTCCTCCCGCCATCGCCACCGCGGTCGCGACGATGGAGAGATTGTAGGGGCCGTGGCCGGCCCTTCCCGCGTCGGCGAGGGAGAGGGAGATGGATTGCCCGTAGCCTTCGACCGTCACCCAGGGCGTGTAGAAGCTGATGAAGGCGATGATCACGCCCGCGGCCGTGATGGAGAGATACAGTAGACGTTTCTTCGGATCGAGGACCACGTAGTCCTTCGAGTTCGACGGTTTCCCCCTGCCAGGGCCCCGCCGCCACCGACTGGAGGCGCCCGCGGGGTTGTGCTGATTGCTCATGGGGAAACTAAAGCACGAACTCCGGAATTATGCGACCGGCGAACAGTTGGAGCATTCCCCATGGCGCATTCGCGATGGACGCGGACGTCATGTGCGCGGGGGAGGCCACTGGACTGCGCCGGAACGGGCCGTTCCAGCGCTGGACGTCGACGGAGCCGATGGTTGGCTTTCGGTTCGCTGGGAGGCCGGCTGGGCGAAACGCTCGGGAGGCTCCTGCGCGGGTGCCTCCCCGTAGGGGGCTGCGGTGGGGTCGGAGGAGCGCCCCGCGGTGGGCGACGTCGCAGTGAAGAGCAGCGTGGCCGCGCCCGCCAGGGTCACGAGAATCGCTGCAGCGCCGATGACCCAGAAACCCACACCTCGCGAGACGTCCGCGCCGAGGCCGCCGGGGGAGAAGTTGACGATCCAGTTGGCCAGCACTGTGCCCCCCGCCGCCGTCAGCGCCAGACCTGCGAGGCTCCCCCTCACCCGTCGAGCCCGCTTGCCGAAATGCGGCAGAAGCGACACGAGGGCGCCGAGGGTCAAAGCGACGAGAGAGGAGAGGAAAGGCGCCGAAGAGCCACCGTGGTCTCCCGCTGATGCCCACGAGAGAGATGCTCCCCCCTTGGCGAAGTAGGGGAGGAAGAGCCCGATGGCGGCGAGTATCCCCGCGGTGGTCCCGATTCCCGCGAAGACCGCGGGTTTGCTGGAGGCTTTCCGAGAGGAGGCGCCGACGTCAGCTGCTGCAAGCTGCCGGCGCTGTGAGGCCGTAGCCGGCGCCGTGGTGGGACGGCCGCTGTAGGCGGACTGATCGGTTCGGTAGACGTAGGGATCGCTCCCATAAGGGGGCTGGCTCGATCCGTAGGCGTAAGGCTCGCCTCCGTAGGCGGGGCTCCCGTAAGGGGGTTGCGGCTCGGATCCATAGGGATACTGGTCGGACCCGTAGGGAAGCCGGCCGGTTCCGTAGGCGGAGTGGCCAGAGGGGGCTCCGGAGTCCACGGGCTGGCCGGAGCGCCCGTTCGCCTCCGGGGAGCGACCGGGGCCTTGGCCCTCCGATGTGTTTCGTGGCTGGTGCGGACTGCTCATACCCCCAGAGTAGGTGCCGTGAAGCTGAAATGCACCGTCGACCACCCGGTGTCAGGCGAACGCCGATTCCACGGGTCAGGGCTGACCGTCGGGGTCCTTCGGCGGGGGAGCGAAACGGCTGGTGTCCCCGGGGGCGTCCGGGCCGGAGGCATCGTCCCTCGGCGCGGGCCCGGTGGGTTCGGCCCGAGGACGGGGCGGAGGAGAGGGGACGGGAGCGGGTTGGCCGTCGCGCGTCGGGTGCGAGGGCGCCTGGCGGGACGCCGGATCGCCCTGCGACTGGGGAGGCCCGGGAAACCGTTGCGAGTAGGCGGGAAACGGACGTGGGTTCCCCGCTGGCTGCGGATAGTTCCACGGATCGCCGCCCAACGGCTGGGCGGGCTGTCCGTATGGCGGCGGCGTGTGGGCCTGCGGCACGGGGATTTCCGGCGGGAAGCGCCGGCCGTCGATATCGCGGATGAAGCGGGCCGCGAACGCGCCCGCGAGGAGGAACGCCAATCCGGCTCCGACGAAGAGCCAGAAGCCGGGACCCGTACGACTGCCCGACAACGCGCTGTCGGCGGAGCGCCAGTAGCGCACGATGATCCATTGCTCCAAACCGGTGACCTCGGCGAACGCTCCGAAGGATAACGGCAGGACTGCGAACGCGGCCAGCATTCGCCGACGAAGCCACGTCGCCCTGCCGGCGGCGAGCGCGAGGAAGACGCAGGAGAGGACGGCCAGCGCCAGCGAGGTCAGGAGTATGCCGACGTATCTGGTGAGTATGCTCGCGCTTTCCAGCCCGGAATACTGGGGGCTGGTGGTGAAGAGCGGGAAGGCCGATGCGATCGTCAGGGCGCTGCCCAGGCCGCTGAGGGCTCCTAGGGCGATCCGCCTGCGCGCGGAGAGAGGGGAGGGCCACGCAATGACGGCGAAAAACCTCGCCCGCCGGGCGGCCAGCAGTACGCCCGCGATCCCGGCGGCGAGGAACAGGAGCCCGCCCACGCCGATAAGCCAGAAACCGACGGAGAATCCGGCGTCGAGGCGACCCCCGTCGTTGCTCCGCATCCTGATGACCCCCTGCCACAGGTCGGCGAGCCGGCCGATCATGACGATCCCGCTGGCCAGGAAGGCGAACTCCGCAAGGAGGGTGGCGTCCTCTTCCCCTTTTCTGATCGCGCGGGTCAGGTAAACCAGCGAGAAGTAACAGAATATACTGACCATTAACAGAAAATAAGGGTCTGATTCGAAAGGTGTGTACTTGTATCCATCTCCGTCATCGTGGTTGATGAAGGTCACCGGCACGAATACGCTGACGATGACTAGAAGACTCCCTGCTCCCGCGAGGCAGGCGACCGCGGGATGCATCCGAGGAGGCAGAAGCGGCGACGCGGCGCGCGATGCCCCGCCGCCGGCGGTCGGCGATTCCGGTTCCCGGGAGGCAGCGGGAGCCGCTCCGCCACGCGCCGCGTCGGCGGATTCCCGGTCGGCGGCGGTTCGCACCGCGAGGAAGGCCGCGAGGATGCCCGCGAAGACGAGGAGCAGCGAGCAAGCGATGTAACACCATGTGCCCGGTCCCCGTCGGGCGGTGAAGCTGGACAGCAGAACGGCGCCCCCGGGCTGTTCGAAGTCCCGGAAGAAGTCGATGGCGATGACCGTTCCGTAGGCGAGCGGCACGCTCGCCAAGGCGACGAGCGGCCCCGGCCGCGCCCTGCCGAGCCGTGAGCTCACCGCGGTCAGGCTGGTCGCGGAGAAGAAGAGCCCCGTCAGAAGGATGGCGACCGATATCGACGAGGTCAGGAGGGGAAGCGACCTCTTCCCGCCTCCTTCCCGATCCCCCACGTAAGGCAGGACGAGGGCGAGGATCCCCAGAGCCAGGATGGCCGCCGTGAGGAGTCGCAGGACCGCCGCGCCTTGAATTCCCTTACCCCGAGCCAGAGGGGCCGACTCGGCGATCGGGGAGGCGGAGGGAAACACGGGGCGGGGCAGACTGCAGGCCATCGCGACGGCCCCGCCCAGGACGAAGAACAGCGCGGAGAACCCGCAGAGCCACAGACCCACGCCGCCCGAGACGGCGCTGTCGCTGTAATCGTCGTGTCGGCGTAAGTCGGGCAGGCAGGCGCGGTGGGCCATCCAGGTCGCGAAGAGGACGATGCCGGTGAGCAGGGGGGCGACGCTGCCCCAGGCGAAGAAGGGACCGGGGCGCGCGCCCGGCCTGATCCGGAGGAAGAGGAGGCCGAGGACGGCCAGAACGATGACGAGCACCGTCCGGATGAAGGACGGAAGCTCCCATTGGAGCAGGAAGAAGGCCTTGGATCCCTTCTCGCCGGTTCTGTACGCCACGTAGGGGGTGGCGCAGGCTGCCACGCCCAGGGTGGCCGCTATGGCGAAGCACGTCAGGATCGCCCTTCGCCATCCGGGTGTCGGACCGGTGGCATAGGCGGGGCGTTCGAAGCGGTCCTGCCTCCACTGCGCGTACGCGCTGGCCGTGGCCCACATGCCGCCGACGGCCAGCAGGGCGCTGGACAGGAGGAACAGCCAGAAGCCGAGTTTGAGCTCGCCGACGTTCTCGCCGTCGGACCGCGATGCGCGGATGGTCGAGAAGACCCTGACCGCGGTGAGGATCGAGTTCACTGCTGCGAAGATCACGGTGGCCGCGAACGCCGAGGAGAGATAGGGCCGCAGGCGCCGGTGTAGCCACGGCGTGACGAGGCCCAGCCCGGACAGGGCCAGGAGGATCAGGGAGATCGCGAAGGCGCCGGGAATCCACTGCCTGAACGTCTCACGGATCTGCTCGAGAGTTCCGATCTCATCCCCGGCATTGCGAATCGTGCCCGGCGGCTTGACGAACGGCAGGAGCGTCGACACCACCCCGAGCAGCACCGCCAGCCCGACGAGAGCGACGGCTCCGTGCCAATTGCCGGGAGCGTCGGACGGCCCTCTCCCCTCCGGCGGCCGTTGGCGCCATGGCGGTGCCTGCTGGCCTTCCATCAGCGGCGATTGCCGTTCCGCCGGTAGACGGGGGATCTCCTGTGGTATGCGTTGATTCCTCGGCGGCATATCGCTCATGGCGTAGAGGCTACTTGCCTGTGGCCGTAGAATCCAGAGCGGTCCGGAGTATGAAAAATGGAATGTGTGGTCGACGGCGGGCGCGACCACGGTCGATGATGGGAAAGGAAGGAATTTACGTGTTTTCTCCGCTTTTCTTGGGGGCGAAGCGGTTGAACGGATCGGTTTGCGGCCGCGCGCCCCGCGAGCGCTCGGCGGCTGCGCCTCCGCCGGCGCGTGCGTGCTTCGCTCTTCCCGGAGTCATGGATTCCGGCCAGTCGGGAGGCGGCGGGGCGCCCGGCTCCCATCGGGGTACGGGTTGGGGTGCAGGCGGGGCGCTCGGGACACCGGACGACTCCTCGGCCTTCGCCCGGCTCCTCGCGGCCGCTTCCCGCTCCTTCCGGGCGATCCGGGCGCGCAGGGCGGCTATATCGTCTTTCGCGTCGTGCGCGTCGTTGCGCGCGAAGAGTCGGCGCTGAGGCCCCTGGGCAGCGGTCGGCTCCATCTCGGTCACGGCCCGCGTCCCGGTCGCCCCGCCGAGGATGAGGGAGAAGGAGCAGGCTAGGAGAAGCCAGAAGCCGGCCTCGGCGCGGAAGGCTGAGAGGGAGGAGTCGGCCTCCTCCGGCCCCATGACCGCGAACGCCAGTGACACCCACAGCTCCAGGAGCGTGATGCCCGACAGCAGGGGAACGCCCCCGACGGCGAACAACGCCCGCTCTCTAGCCTCCCTGGTGCCGAGCTTAACCGTCTGGCTCAGCCCGCTCATGGCGAGCAGGGCGATCAGCACAACGACGCTGCCCTTGGAGATCGTCTCCAGGGACATGCCCTGCCGAGTGGAGCGTAAGCGGAGTACGGGGGTCGCGGCCGCGATCAAGCCGCAGGCGATCCCGAACCAGGTCCACAGCAGGACGTATCGCCTGGCCCGCCGGGAGAGCGCCCTCTCGGGGGTCCGCCTGGCGCTCCCCCTGCAAGGAGGGGCCGGTCCGCCCATCACGGACGCGATCCCGCGGGCGCCGCATACGATGAGGCATCCGGCTGAGACGACATAGCACCAGAAGCCTGTGCTGAGCTCGACGGAAACGCTGTAACCGCCCTCCCCCAGAGCGCCGCGGACGGCGTTGGCGTCGAGCGCCTCCTTCAGAGCGAACAGAGCGAAGACGATTCCCGCGAACAGGGGGATTCCACCGACGGCGACGGCGGGCATCCGCGAGCGGTGGTTGCAGAGCAGCCTGAGGCAGAAGGCCGTCAGGAGGATGAAGAAGAGCGTCAGGAGCGCCTGGGGTGCATTGTCGCTCCACAGAGGTCCCGAGGCGCTGCGGTAGAGCGGTTCCGCCGTGCTCGAGAGGAACAATCCGCGGGTGTGGGGGAGGAACAGCGCGAGGACTGCGCAGACGATCCCGACGCCGCTCCACACGAGGAGCTCGTCGCGTCGGGGGCTGTCGAGCACCGGCGGCTTGGGCGTGCCGGCCTTGAGGCGTCGCGACGGACGGTTCCGGCCTCGGGGCGGAGGATCGCGCGGGGTGCGCGTCGTATCTGGCATGGCGAGCCTCGGGGATATCGAAGTCGAGCGCGGTATGCGCCTGGGCGAAGCGCTCACGGACAGCCTATAGGCTCGAAGGCTCCGATTCCGCGCTTTCGGGTTGCGGACGCCGAATTGCGGAGGCCGGAAGGTGCGGGCGTATGCGAAGGGGAGAGGCCGCAACGGCCCCTCCCCTTGCAGAGTCGAACCCGGAGCGGCGTGGGACGAATGGGACGGATCTGCGCAGATCCTCCCGAAGCTGCCCAGCGGCCCTCCGGATATGCGATTGCGCTATTGCCTCGGATACTGGTCCGGGTTGTTCGGCGTGATCGGACTGACGTAGCCGGTGGCGGAAGGCTGGCCCGGCGTGGCGGGGCCTGCGCCCGGTGCCTGGCCGGGGTGGCCGTAGCCGGGTTGCGCCCCGGGAGCCGGTGCCGAAGGTGCGGACGAGCTGTAGCGGGGTTGGCCCGGCCCGTAGCCGGGTTG
>ERZ772973.1160-NODE-1160-length-10062-cov-7.11602_pt1 | contig 10062 bp, 12 predicted proteins | sample MGYA00580672_ERZ772973 | MGnify/ENA primary metagenome ERZ772973 (study PRJEB29015, sample SAMEA2737938) | human oral metagenome | biome: human oral; feature: human-associated habitat; material: dental | place: China | collected 2152 ... | reverse complement strand
ATCACCCTCGGCTTCGACGGCTCCGAGGGCCGCAAGATCGGCATCGCCGACTCCACGGTCCTCATCGGCTACTCGGTCACCCAGCAGCACCTGTTCAAGATCGGCATCTGGTCCCAGCCCGACGGCCCCAAGGGCGAGGGGTGGCAGCCGCCGCGCCTGGAGGTCGAGCAGACGGTCCGCGCTGCCTTCGAGAGCTACAACGTTGTCGGCTTCTACGCCGATCCCTCGGCGGGGTGGGCGCAGGACGTCAAGACCTGGGAGGCCGCCTGGGGCAAACGCCTGAAGGCGAGGATCAGCGCCGCCGAGCCGATCCGCTACCCCCAGCGCAACGTCTCGGCCACCTGCGAGAACTTCGCCCAGCTCCTCTCCGCCATCCAGCAGGGGAGGGTCAGCTACGACGGCGACCCGCAGATGACCGCTCACTTCCTCAACGCCCGCAAGTCGCCGAGGAGAGCCGGCTACGTGCTGGCCAAGCCGGCCGACGATCAGGACTACTCCAAGATCGACGCCGCCTGGGGCGCCATGTTCGCCTACCGGGCGGGCCTGGACGCCGTCGGCAGGGGCGCCGCCCGCCCGCTGCGCCGCCGCAGGCCGCGCCGACTCTACGGCTGACGAGGAGGACGGAGCATGGGCAGGACCCTCGAGCAGTGGACGGACTTCCTCGCCATGCGTCTGGACCGGGCCCGCCCCCGCGTGGACCTTCTGCGCTCCTACACCAACGGACACGCCCCCCTGCCCGAGATGGGACCGAACCTTCGCGCCTCCTGGGAGGCGTTCCAGCGCCGCGCGATCGCCAACTCCGGCGCCCTCGTGGTTGACTCCCTCGTCGAGCGCATCGTCCCCAACGGCATCCTCGTGGGCGAGTCCCCCGACGACCCGCGCGCCGTCCGGGCGCGCCGCATCTGGCGCGACAACCGCCTCGACGTCGCCGTCAACGACGCCGTCCGCGATGCCTGCACCATCGGGGTCGGCTACCTCCTGGTCACCCGCGACGACGACGGCTCGGCCGTCATCACCCGCGAGGCCCCCGAGCAGTTCTGGGCCGAACCCGACCCCCTGCGCCCTTGGAAGGCCATCGCCGCGCTCAAGGCCTGGCGCCAGATCGCCGACGACACCGACTTCATGACCGTGTGGCTCGACGGCGTCAAGGCCACCTGGCGGCGTAGCGCCGCTAACAGCCTCAACCAGATCATCACCCGCGTCCAGGGCAGGTGGGACCTGGTCGACGTCGAGATCTACGACGGGCCCGCCCCCGTCGTCATCCTCGAGAACAAGGACGCCTCCGGAGAATTCGAGGCCCACACCGGCCTCATCGACCGCATCAACACCGGCATCCTCTACCGACTGGTCACCATGGCCATGCAGACCTACCGCCAGCGCGCTCTCAGGTCCACCTCCGAGACCGGCGCCGGAGTCCCCGACGAGGATGAGAACGGCGACGCCGTCGACTACCAGGCCATGTTCGAGCCCGGCCCCGGCGCCCTGTGGGAACTGCCGCCGGGAATCGAGATCTGGGAGTCCCAGACCGTCGACATCTCCCCCATGCTCAACGCCGTGAAGGACGACTGGCGCGAGCTCGCCGGCGAGACCCACACACCCGTCTCGGCTATGCTCCCCGACGCCGCCAACCAGTCCGCCTCCGGCGCCGAGCAGCCCCTGCAGGCCCTGGTGACCAAGGCCAAGGACCGCATCCGCCGCTTCCGCCCCGCACTGGCCGCCATGCTCGTGCGCGCCCTGACCATCGAGGGCGACGCCCTCGACGACGGCGCCACCATCGAGATCAAGTTCGAGCCCCCGGCCATGATCTCCATGACCGAGAAGTACGCCGCCGCCGCCCAGGCCAAGGCCGCCGGCGAGGCCCTGGAGACGATCCAGGAGAACATCCTGGGCTACAGCCCCGAGCAGATCGCCCAGGACAAGCAGCGTCGTGCCGAGGAGCAGCTCGCCCTCGCCCTCGGCCTGACCGCCCGGCCTCCCACCGCCCCGGCCGCCGAGGCCCCGGACGATGGGTGACCTGGACCGCCTCGACGACCTCGCCGCCGCCTGCGACGCCCAGGTCCACGCGGTGCGCTCCCGCCTGGAGGACTTCGCCGCCTCTCTGTGGGCGTCCCTGCCGGACTACCGCGACGATGCCATCGACCGGATGGTCGAGGCGATCGTCCCCCGGGTGATCGCCGGCCAGGTCCGCATCGCCGAGCTCACGCGCGCGTACCTGGCCCAGTGCGCCCGCGAGATCGGCCTGAACCCGGACCTGCCCCCCGTCGATCGGGACGAGGTCACCGGATCTCGCGGCGTGGACCCGAAGGAGGTCTACCGGCGCGCAGGAGCATCCGTGTGGAGCGCGCTCGCGGATGGCGACCCCGTCGACCGGGCGGTGGCCGCTGGCGGGCTGCGCCTGCACCAGTTGATCGGCGGGGATCTGCAGCTGGCCAGACGGGCCCAGGCCCGCACTTCCATGCGCGCTTCGGGGGCGCGCATGTACCGGCGCATCCTGACCGGCCGTGAGAACTGCGCCCTGTGCGTGGTCGCCTCCACCCAGCGCTACTGGGTCGAGAACCTCATGCCCATCCACCCGGGGTGCGACTGCGGGCAGGGGCCTCTGCCGTTGGACTACGACGGCGGGCAGGTCATCGACTCCGACACCCTGGAGCGGGTCCACGACATCGTCGCCCAGCGTTACGGGGTATCGGACCGGGGCGCCAGGTCGCCGGACTACCGGGACGTGCTCCTCGTGACCGAGCACGGCGAGTACGGGCCCGTCCTGTCCTTCAAGGGCGCCCGCGGTCGCCGCCGAGCCTCGGGGAAGGGATCGGTGACGATCCCCGAGGGGATGCCGCGGCCGAAGCCGCACGAGATCCGTACGGCCCAGGCCCTCGCCGCCGCCGGCCATGAAGTGGTTTTCAGGGTGCCGGTGAACCAGAAGGGCGTGAAGAACCCGGATGTTGACATGGACGGCCAGGTCTGGGAGTTCAAGGCCCCGGAGGGTGGGTCGGAGAAGAATACGATCTCGGACCAGTTCAAGAAGGCCCGCAGCCAGTCCAGGCGTCTGGTCATCGACCTGCGCCGCTGCAAACTTTCTGACCCGGTCGCCTGCGGGCAGATCGAACGCCGATTCCGAGGACAGTCGCGCATCGTGGAGATCATGGTCATAGACCACAACGGAGTCATCACCATCTTGACGCACTCGAGGTAAAATGATCGGTGAAGGCGACAGCCGACCCACCAGGGTGCGAAATGCACTGCGGGCCGGCTAGTCGCCTTCACTCATGCCCGCGCAGTCACGGTTCTTTCCGGAACGGCGGGAGCCGCATGATTCCTGAAACAGGAGGAGAGAAGAATGCCGCAGGACCAGGCAGCCGCCGCCGAGCAGCCGCAGGACGTCCCCGACGAGGGCCGCAGCGGCTCCGGCGGGGAGACGGACTGGAGGGCGGAGGCCGAGAAGTGGAAGGCTCTGTCCCGCAAGAACGAGGAGCGCGCCAGGGCGAACGCCGATAAGGCTGCGCGATTCGACGAGATCGAGGCGCGGGACAAGACCGACCTCCAGAAGGCCGTCGAGGCCAAGGAGGCCGCTGAGAGGCGCGCCGCCGACCTCGAGGTCGCGGCGCTGCGCGCCCGCGTGGCCGCGGCCAAGGGGGTCGACATCGACCTGCTCACCGGCTCCACGCAGGAGGAGGTCGAGGCGTCCGCCGCTCGGCTCCTGGCCTGGCGAGACGCCGCCGCGCCGAAGCCCCCGGCGTCCTCCTCCGCCGGGGACGCCGGCCCCCGCGGTGAGCCCATCGGCGCACCGAAACAGCTCACCCGCGCGGACCTGGCCGGCATGACCCCGGCCCAGATCGACAGGGCCCGCCGCGCCGGACAGCTCAACAAGATCATGGGCGTCACCTCATGACGCCGCACGAACACCGAAAGGGGCCATGATGACCATCGCCAACTTCATTCCCGAGGTGTGGGCCGCCTCCATCCTCGAGAACTTCCACAACCGGACGGTCCTCGTCTCCATCGCCAACCGCGAGTACGAGGGGGCCCTCAAGTCCGGAAGCAAGATCCACATCCCCGGCATCGTCGACGTCAAGATCAAGGACTACAAGACCGGAGTCGCCACCGCCCCCGGCGGCGCGATCCTGCCGCGCACCACCGAGCCGGACGAGGTCGCCTCCACCGGCATCGACATCACCGTCGACCAGGAGAAGTCCTTCGACTTCATCGTCGACGACATCGACGCCGCCCAGGCGAATCAGTCGGTCATGGACAAGTACTCCGAGTCCGCGGCGGCGGGACTGGTGGAGGACGCCGAGACCGCTCTCGGGGCGATCCTCACCGCAGGCGGTACCGCGGCCACGGGCCTGGCCAACCCGACCGACTGGGAGACGGCGTACAACGTCGTCCTCGGCCTGCGCCGCCGACTCGGCGGGCAGAAGGTCCCGGTCACCGACCGGACCCTGCTCATCAACCCCGAGTTCGAGCAGTACCTCCTCGCCGACGGTGGCAAGTTGACCTCCTTCGACAAGAGCAACGCGACCGACGGCCTGCGCGAGGCCACGATCGGACGCCTGCTCGGCTTCGAGGTCGTCGTCGACCCCTGGCTCGACGACTCCAAGGCGATGGCCATCGGCCTGTACAACCCCGCCCTGGCCTACGTCTCCCAGATCGACAAGACCGAGTCCATGCGGGCGGAGAAGAAGTTCGCCGACCGCGTCCGCGGCCTGCACGTCTACGGCGGCAAGGTCACCCGCCCCGCCGCCGTCCAGATCTTCAAGGCGGCCTGAGCCATGAGGGTCAGGGGAGAGAACAAGATCGTCTTCGAGGTGCCCGACAGCGTGGCCACCGCCCTCATCGCCGCTGGCCACCTCACCGAGGTGACCAGCCACGCCGCCCCCGAGGGCGACGCCGGCCAGCCGCCCGAGGGCGACGCCGGCCAGCCGCCCGGGAGGAAGCCGGCCCGGGGCGGCAAGCCCTGACAACGACGCGGGAACAGGGGAGGGGAGGGGCGATGGCACTGGCATCACCCGAGGACGTCGCCAAGGCCCTCGGCCGCGACCTGACCGACGAGGAGACCCGCCGAGTCACCCACCTGCTGGACCTCCTCTCGGACAAGTTCCGCACCGAGGCCCGCCAGACGTTCACAGTCGAGACCCACACCCACAGGGTGAAGGTCAACGGCCGGCGCGCCCGCCCCCACCGCACCCCCCTCATCGCCGTCACAGCGGTCACCGACGACGCCGGTGCGCCCGTGCCCTACGCGATGCGGCACGGCTACGTGGAGGTCCCCCTCCCCTCCGACCGGTTCGTCATCATGACCTACCGGGCCGGCTACCCCGAGGTCCCCGGCGACGTCACCGCCCAGATCGCCGACTCGGCCGCCCGGATCCTCCGGATCTCTCCCGACGCCGCCGCCGGGCGAACGACGACCTCGATCACGACGGGCCCGTTCTCGGAGTCGGCCGGCTTCGCCACCTGGGCCGTCGGAGGCCAGACCATGCTCTCCCCGGACGATGTCGCCCTCGCCCGCTCCTACCGGCCTCGCCGCGCCGGAAACGTCTGGGTCGGAGCCGCACGGTGACCGCTCCGCACACCCGGGCCTGGCAGGTCCCGGTCACCCGCCTGCGCACCGTCCCCGGGCCGCCCGACAGGTACGGCGAGCCCGGCCCCGGAGGGGTCGTGGAGACGGAGCTGCCCGCGGCGCTCTTCGCCCCCGCCGCCACGAGCGAGCCCGTGGCGGCGGGCGCCGCCCCCGTCCTGTCCGCACCCGCCCTCTACTGGCGGGGCCGCCATCCGGACGTGACCGCCGCGGACCGCCTGCGCGTGAACGGGACCGTCTACCGGGTCGAGGGCGCCCCCGCCCACTGGCCCATGGGACTGGCCCTCACCCTCGCGGCCGCCACCGACCCCGCCGAGACAGGAGCATGACGATGACAGCGGCCCGAGTCAGGTTCAAGGTCGACAGCAGGGGCATGCAGGCCCTTCTGGCATCAGCGGCCGCCCGGGGGGCCGTCAGCGCCGAGGCGGCCCGCCTCAGGGCGTCCGCCGGCGAGGGGTTCACCACCGTGACCGGCCACGGCAACCGGGCCCGCGCCTACGTGCGCCCCGACACCCGCCGGGCCCGCCTCCGCCAGGCCCGCGACCACGTCCTCGAACGCGTCCTGGGGGGTTCACTGTGACTGCCCCGCGCACCCTGGACGTCAAGGAGATCCTCCTGGGCTGGCTCCCCGGCGTCGTCTCCGCCCCCGTCCTGCCCGCGCGCCCCGACACCGCCGCCGCCCCCGACCGGTTCGTCCGCCTCATCCTGACCGGCGGGCCCGGCCGCCACGACCGGGCCCTGCACACCGCCCAGGTCACCGTCGACTCCTACGCCCCCACGACCGCCGGAGCGGTCGCCCTCGCGCTCGCGGTCGACGACGTCCTGCGCGCCGCGCCGGCCGCCCCGGTCCCGATCGTGCGGGTCTCGGGATCGTCCCCGGCCGAGTCCCCGGACCCGGACACGGCTTCGGCCCGCGCGACCGCCACCTACCAGATCACGACGCGCCTCACCGCATAGGAGACCCCTCATGGACCACGTCAACGCCGCCAACGCCTACATCTTCGGCTCCGACAACGACTCCCTCTACCTGGGCCCCTACGACCCCCGGCTGAGGGAGAAGATCACCGGCCTGTACACGGCCCTGCCCACTGGTCTCGTGGACTGCGGGTGGATGAGCGACGACGGCATCAAGCTGACCCTGGACGACTCGGTGTCCAAGATCAAGGGTCACCAGGGCCATCGGGTGGTCAAGACCTTCATGGACTCCTCCGAGACGTCGACGACCGCGACGCTGCTGGAGACCAAGGTGGACACCGTCAAGCACTACCTCGACGCCAAGGTCGAGCGCGTCATGGAGACCGTCGGCGCCGAGCAGAAGCCCGTCGCCAGGCTGACGGTCCCCACCTCCCGCCGGGTCCTCCAGCTGTCCGGCGTGGTCGAGCTGTTCGACACCTCCGGGTCGGACGTGAAGGTCCGCATGGTCCTCGAGCACATCGAGCTGGGTGAGCGCGGGGAGATCTCCTTCGTCACCGGCAGCATCACCGCCTACGAGCACACGCTCAACCTGCTCGACGACTTCGACATCTGGACCGACGCGCCGGCGCTGATCCCCGCCGCCTGACCCCGCCGCTCCCGCGCCCGCCCGGATGGTCGGTCCCCGGGCGGGCGCGGGTCACCAGATATCTCAGGACCGGCCCGCAGAAAGGACCGACCATGACACGACGCCGTCGCCGCGCCGCACCCAGGACAGCCCCGCCCAGGACAGCTCCGCCCGCACCCGCCGCGGAGGGCGGGACCTTCGAGCGCGCCCGGGCGGCGGGCGCCCTGACCCCCGCCGACCACCGGAGGGCCGAGGCCGTCGGAGGCGCGACCCGCATCACCGTCCAGGGCGTCGCCCTGGACGTGGATCCCGCCGCCGTCTTCGACGACTACGAGGTCGTCGAGGCCCTGACGCTCCTGAACGACGGGCGGGGCACTCCCGCCGACGTCGTCCACGTCACCCGCGCCGTCCTCGGCGAGGGGCGCCAGAAGGTCATGGACCACCTGCGCCGCCCCGACGGGCGCGTCGCCTCCGAGGACATGGCCGGTTTCCTACGAGAGGTCTTCGAGGCGCTCGCCCCGGGAAACTGACCAGCCTTCCCGCCACCCTGGCGCAGTACGGGGAGGAGATCGAGGCGGATCTGCTGCGCGTCTACGGGGTCGACCTGCTCGACCTGTATCGGGGGACCCTGTCGCCGCGGCGCGTGTGCGTCCTCATCAACGGCCTGCCGCCGGGATCCGCCTACGGCCGCGCCCGCGGCGGGGCCGAGGCCTGGTCCGAGGAGACCTCCGCCGCCCTCATCGGCTCCTGGCGAGTCGAGTCGGCCGTCCTGGCCGCCGCCGGCGCCGGCCGCGCCCTTCTGCCGGACCCTCCCCGCCCGCCCGAGGTCGGCTGGCGCGAGAAGGCCCGGCGCCGCCAGGAGCGGACCGCCCGCAAGGGCGCCGCATGGCTCGCCCGCCACCCGGAGGTGAGCCCCTGACACGACACGACGGGTGCGGGCCCGCTGAAGCGGGCCCGCACCCCGCGCACACCCGAGGGGAGGGGTCGTCGTGGCTGAGGGCTACTCCATCGGCACCGCCTGGCTCCAGGTGGCCATCTCCGGGCGGGGCATCACCTCCCAGGTCGAGAAGCAGCTCGGCGACGTCGACACCGCCCCCGCTGGCCGCAGGATCACCGCCGGCCTCGGCGGCGCCCTCAAGGGCCTCGGCTCCATCGCCGCCAAGGCCCTGGGCGCCGCCTCCGCCGTCGGCCTGGGCCTGGGCCTGGCCGACGTCACCACCCAGGCCCTGGCGGCCTCCGACGCCACCCAGAAGTTCGGCTCCACGCTGAGGTTCGCCGGCAAGGGCGACGCCGAGATCAAGGCCCTGACCGCCTCCACCAAGGAGTACGCCGACCGCACCGTCTACTCCCTGGGCGACATCCAGAACGTCACCGCCCAGCTCGCCGCTAACGGGGTCACCGGCTACGACAAGCTCGCCATGGCCGCTGGCAACCTCAACGCCGTCGCCGGCGGCAATGCCCAGACCTTCTCCTCCGTCGGCATGGTCCTGACCCAGACCGCCGGCGCCGGCAAGCTCACCACCGAGAACTGGAACCAGCTCGCCGACGCCATCCCCGGGGCCTCCGGCCGCCTCCAGGAGGCCATGGCCGCCAACGGCGCCTACACCGGCAACTTCCGCGAGGCCATGGAGCACGGCGAGATCACCGCCGCCGAATTCAACCAGGCCATCATGGACCTGGGCATGACCGACGTCGCCCAGGAGGCCGCCACCTCCACCACCACGATGGAGGGCGCCTGGGGCAACTTCGAGGCCACCCTCGTCTCCGGCGCCACCGACCTCGCCAACCGGGCCATGCCCTACCTCACCAGCGCCCTGAGCGCCATGTCCGACGGCGCCCAGGCCGCCTTCGACTGGATCTCCGACACCGCCATCCCCTCCGTCCAGAGCCTGTGGGACCTGCTGAGCCGCGGGGACTTCACCGGCCCCATCTTCGGCATGGAGGAGGACTCCGGCTTCGTCGACTTCCTCCTCAGCGCCCGCGACGCCGCCGTCGACCTCGCCGACCGCCTCCAGGGCCTCGCCGGCTGGATCGTCGACAACAAGGACGCCATCGCCTCCTTCGCCGTCGCCGCGGGTACGGCCGTGACCGTCGTCAAGACCTGGGAGGCCGCCACCACCGCGTGGAACACCGCCGCCAAGGCGCAGGCCGCCATTCAGGCCGCCGGGGGCCTCGCCCAGTGGGTCCAGACCACCAAGGCCGCCCAGGCCGCCCAGGCCGCCTGGAACCTCGTCATGAGCGCCAACCCCATCATGCTCCTGGTCACCGCGCTCGCGGCCGCGGTGGCCGGCCTGACGTACTTCTTCACCCAGACGGAGACCGGCAAGGCCATCTGGGCCTCGATCGTCGAGGCGTTCCACGCGTTCATCGACTGGGTGTCGACGGCCTGGGACGCGGCGCTGACGGCCGTCTCCACCACCTGGAACACGGTATGGGGGGCCGTCTCCGGCTTCTTCCAGTCCTACGTCGTGGCCCCGATCCAGGGTGCGATCACCACCCTGTCGGGCTGGTGGGACGCCCTCGCGTCGGCCGTGCAGACCGCGTGGGACAAGATCCGCTACGCGGCCCTGGCCGCGATCGCGATCCTGACCGCCGTCGTCCTGACGCCCCTGAAGATCGCCGTCGAGGCCCTGGGCGCCGTCTTCACCTGGCTGTGGGCCAACGCCGTCGGACCGGCCTGGGGCGCGCTCACCGGGGCGATCCAGACGGGCTGGAACTCGGTCATCAAGCCGGCCTGGGACGCTTTCACGTCGGCGCTGCGCGTCGGATATGACACGTTTATCGCCCCGGTGTTCAACGCCGCGGTCTCCCTGTGGACCTCCGTGGCCGCCGCCGCGTCGGCGATCTGGAACGGCATGAAGACCACGATCACGACGGTGTTCACCGCCATCTCCGGGTTCTTCTCCTCCATATGGGCGACGATCTCGGGGGTCTTCACCTCCGT
>ERZ772973.1158-NODE-1158-length-10068-cov-2.83302_pt1 | contig 10068 bp, 9 predicted proteins | sample MGYA00580672_ERZ772973 | MGnify/ENA primary metagenome ERZ772973 (study PRJEB29015, sample SAMEA2737938) | human oral metagenome | biome: human oral; feature: human-associated habitat; material: dental | place: China | collected 2152 ... | reverse complement strand
CGGCTCGTGCAGCGAAAAAACCTGCATGCCGGCGGCCAGCCCGGCTTCGATGCCCGGCAGGCTATCTTCGACGACGGCGCAGTGTTCCGGCGCGACGCCCATGTGCTCGGCGGCGAGCAGAAAGAGGCGCGGGTCGGGCTTGAAAAAACCGCTTTCGTAGGCTGAAAAGACACGCTCGCCAAAAAAACGGTCGAGTCCGGTCAGCGCCAGCGTCAGATCGATCTTCCGGCGCGGGCCGTTTGTCGCCAGACAAAAAGGGATGCGCAGGCCGGCGAGCAAGGCTTCCGCACCGGGCATCGGCAGCAGCGATTGACGAAAACGCTCGGCCTGCCGTTCGCGCACATGGCGCGTAAAGTCCGTCCAGTAAGTCTCATCGCGCGCGGGCTGTGTTTCCGGCGAGTTGGCCGCGATCCAGGCCACGCAGTCGGCCATGCGGCTGCCGCGGAAGCACCGGAACGCCTCTTCGCGCGAGCGCGTCAGCCCGATCCGCACAGCCTGTTCGTAGAGCACTTCCATGCCCGGTTCTTCGCTGTCGATCAGCGTGCCGTCGGCATCGAAAATCGCCGCCCTGATCGTTCTGCCCGGCGCAGCCGCCGCATGGGTCATCATTTTACTGTCGTTCATTTTTCGTTCGCGATCCGTCACGATTCGCCCAACCTGACCGATCTGTCGCGCCCTGCCCGTATTCGGCGGCGGCAACGATACGACGCGGCGCCGGGGCGCGCAACGCCGTTGATTGGGCGGCAAACACCCGCTTTGCCGGACGCCGGTGAAATCTGCCGCAGCGCGTCGCCGGCCGTCACGGCAGCCGTCCGGCGAAAGGCAAACGCAGGCCGAGCGGCCGGACGTCGATGCCGAAATTGAGCCCCAGCACGTTGGCTTCAAAGCCCTCTTCCGGCCCGACGCTCAGGCCAAGCATGCCCAGCAGAGAAACCTGTCCGCCGCTGCCGCTGGGCGAGCGCCCGAACGGATGGGCAAGCGGCCGGTAGTCCTTGCCAATGGCGTTGGCCGGCAGATCGAGCGCCAGCGCCGGCCAATGTGCGCGATGAAGGTGTTGCTGTTGGGGCCGGGATAGCTGCGGTACTCGCGCGGATAGGGGTAACTGCGGACGGCCGCCTCAATGCGGTTGATCATCGCCTCGACGCCCGCACCGCGATGCTCGATGAGCAGGCGCGGTCGCTTGCCGGCCCAAAAGGCATCGGGCAGGTCGGCGTTACGCTTGACGACGCCTGCCCCGCCCGCTTGTAGATCAGCCACGGATGCACGGCTACGTAGCCCCGCCAGCCATAGGTGGGCGCGACGTACACCTGCACGATGGCCGTGTCGACGTGCTTTTTCGGGTCGGGCGCCAGTCCCGCCGAGCGGCGCGGCATCGCACGCCAGTCGAGGCGCCGGCCGTCGTTGTGCCAGGCGGACAGCCCGCCGCCCAGCAGCAGCGCGGCGCCAAAGCTCAGGGCGAAAACAACGCCCGCCCCCTTGAGCGCGCGCAAAAACATTTTTGCAAAGCGTTTCATGAAAAATTCACTGACCCATCATGATCGGGATTGTACGGTTTGGGCATCGGCCAGGAAACACAACGCCTGCCGCACGGATTCAGCGGCCGCCGCCGAGGCAGCCTGCGGCGCGCCGATCGTGACGGCAACCCGGCGGAACGGGCGCAGCCGCGCCAGGCGCTGACCAAGGCGCAGACGGGCAGCGGCGAAGGCGCTGTCCTCCAGCCCATGCAGCGCCAGAGGAAGCACCGGCGTTGCCGGATGCCGCGCGCGCAGCGCCTCGAGCAACGCCGCAAACCACGGGCAGAAGGGACGCACTTGCCCGTCGGCCTCAGCGCCGGTTTCGGGAAAAACGACTACGATTTCACCGACAGCCAGCGCCGATTCGATGGCGGCTTGCGCCGTCTGCATGGCCACCGACGGTGCGCCGTTTCTTGCGGCCTCGCCGGCCTGACCGGCCTCACCGGGCAAAGGGATCGCCCGGCCTTCACGCAGCACGGCGCCGAGCAGCGGCCGCGCAAAGTGCCTCGGGTCGATGGCAAAACGCGGCGGGCGGACACTGGCGGCCGTAATCAGAAGGACATCGGCAAGGCTGGTATGGTTGCTGACCAGCAGCGCGCCGCCGCTTTCCGGCACGCGCTCAATACCCCGTTTCTCCAGCCGGTAGACAGAATGAACGAGCAGCCAGACGACGAAGCGGATGAGGAACTCCGGCACCAGGCGGTAGATGTACGCCGCCACGACGATGTTGAATAGCGCCGTTGCCAGAAAGAGCTGCGGAATCGACAGCCCCAGCGCGAACAGCGCCATGGAAACGACAGCGGAAATCACCATGAACAGGGCGTTGAGAATATTGTTGGCGGCGATGATGCGCGACTGGTGGCTTTTCTCGCTGCGCGTCTGGATGAGGGCGTAGAGCGGCACGATGTAGAAGCCGCCAAACAGCCCCAGCAAGGCGATGTCCAGCAGCACGCGCCAGTGCGTGGCCTGCCCCAGTGCGCTCAGAAAATCATAAGCGCCGTGGGCAAGCCCGGCGGGCAGGCTGGCTGCGCCAGCGTTCAAGCTCGCCCAGTAGAGGTCGACGCCGAAAACCGTCAGGCCGATAGCGCCGAAAGGCACCAGGCCGATTTCCACCTTGCCGCCGGAGAGTTTTTCGCACAGCAGCGAACCGATGCCGATGCCGAGCGAGAACACCGTCAGGAGCAGGATGAAAACGCTTTCATCGCCGTGCAGCACGTCTTTGGTGAAGGTGGGAAACTGCGCCAGAATCGTTGCCCCGTAAAACCAGAACCACGAAGTCCCGAGCAGAGACAGCCAGACGGTGCGGTTGCCGCGCGCAAATTTCAGGTTGCGCCAGGTTTCGCTCACCGGATTCCAGTTGATGCGCAGCTGGGGGTCGGCGGCTGGCGAATGCGGCACGCCGCGGCTGACCCAGTACCCCGCAACGGCAACGGCGATAACCGTCGCCGACGTCAGCAGTGCGCCGTCATTGGCCATTGCCAGCCACGCGCCGAGAATCTCGCCGGCCAGGATGGCGACGAAGGTGCCCATTTCGACCATGCCGTTGCCGCCGATCAGCTCTTCCTCGCGCAGATGCTGCGGCAGATAGGCGTACTTGACCGGGCCGAACAGCGTCGATTGCGCGCCCATCAGAAACAGGGCGGCAACAAGCGGCCAGAAGCTGCGGGCCATGAAGCCCCAGGCAGCCAGCAGCATGATGCCGATTTCGAGGCATTTGGTCAGGCGCACCAGCATCGATTTTTCGTATTTGTCGGCGATCTGCCCGCTGGTTGCCGAAAAGAGAAAGAACGGCAGGATGAACAGGCCGGGCAGCAGGGTCGCCAGCATCTTGCCGTCCAGCGTGGTGAGCTGCCCGGCGCGGAAAGTAACCAGCGTAATCAGTGCCGTCTTGAACACATTGTCGTTAAACGCGCCGAGAAACTGGGTGAAAAAGAAGGGACGGAAGCGCTGCTCGCGCATCAGTTGAAACTGGTTACTCATGGTGATGATTTCTCCAGTGTGTTTGCTCAGGCGCCGGCAGTGGCTGCGCTCCGGGCGGAGGGGTCGCTTGGTGTGCTTTGTCCACTCTCACTGCTTTCACCGTTCCCACTATTTTTACCGCCCTCATCGCCTGCGCTCTCCTCGGCCATGCGCTTGAGCGTGACGTAATCGGTTTTGCCGGAGCCGAGCAGCGGAATGGCCGCCACATGGCGGATAAGGCGCGGCACCGAGAGTTCCGGCGAACCGGCGGCCTTGGCAGCGGCGAGCAGCTGCTCGCGCGTGAGCGCGGGCGCCGTGGTGAACAGCACCAGCGCCTCGCCCTTGGCCGCGTCGCTGCGCGTTGATGCGGCGTGGGTAAAGCCTGGCGCGGCGTCGGCCGCGTTCTTCTCGACGACTTCGAGCGAAATCATTTCACCGGCAATCTTGGCAAAGCGCTTGATGCGCCCGCGAATGGTCACAAAGCCTTCATCGTCGATCGTCACGATGTCGCCCGTTGCGTACCAGCCCGCGCCCTTGGCGGCCGGCGGCTGAATCACGCCGGGCTGGTCGTAGAGCAGATAGCCCTTCATCACGTTCGGCCCCTTCACGTACAGCGCGCCGCCGTTATCGATGCCGGGCACTGGCTCCAGCACCTGTTCGATGCCGGGCAGAAGCTGGCCGACCGTGCCGATCTTGCAGGCCATGGGCACATTGACGGCGACGACCGGCGCACATTCGGTCACGCCGTAGCCCTCCAGAATGCGGATGCCGAACTTCTCAATCCATAGGCGGCGCACTTCTTCGGAAAGTTTTTCCGCGCCGGCAACGACGTAGCGCAACCGCCCGAAATCGTAGGGATGCGCGTACTTGCCGTAGTTGCCGAGGAAGGTAGACGTCCCGAACAGCACGGTGCAGTCGCGGTCATAAACGATCTCCGGAATGATGCGGTAGTGCAACGGGCTGGGGTAGAGAAACACCTTGCAGCCGGCCACCAGCGGCAGCAGCACGCCGCAGGTGAGGCCGAAGGAGTGGAACAGCGGCAGCGCCATCATGAACTTGTCGTGCGGCGTAAAGTCGGCGACGGCGCGAATCTGCGCAACGTTGGAAAGCAGCGAATTGTGCGAATGCACGACACCTTTGGGCTTGCCCTCGGAGCCGGAAGTAAACAGCACCACGGCGGGGTCGTCGGGCGTTTGCGGCACGGCCGCGCCGGCGGGGAAATACATGCGCCAAAGCAGCCAGAGCTTGTCGGCCGAGGTGATCTGCGCGCGGAAGTCTTCGACATAGACAACCCGAATCGCTCCCGCCTCGGCCAGCTGCGCAACCGTCGCCGTCAGGCGCGCTTTTTCGATGAAGCCGCGCGAAGCGATGACGGTTTTGATGCCGGCTGCGACGCAGGCCGAGCGCATGCCGTCCGCGCCAGCCGTGTAGTTAAGCAGCGCCGGCACGCGCCTGCCGATTGACAGCGCCAGAATCAGCCCCATGGCGGGCGCGGCGTTAGGCATGAGCAGGCCGACGATTTCGCCGGGCTGGCTCAGCCGGCCAGTGATGCGCGACAGGCCGAGCGACATTTTGAGCAGCGAGCCGTAGGATTCCTCGACGAGGCGAATATCTTCGACCAGCTTGTACTGTGCGCCGAAAATCGAGCGGCCTTCGAGGAACGCCTCGAACAGCGTGCGCTGCGGCCGCGTCGCTACCAGCATGTCGAGCAGGATATGGCGCATCAGCTCGCCGGCGCGGCGGCGGCGTTCTTTGGCAGAAGGCAAATCGGGCATGGGAATCGCGCGGCGCGGCAGTACCGTCATCGTCACCTTCGGGAACAGCTTGCGCGGATAGATGCCCGCCAGCCGGCCAAAATAGCTGCGCGCGGCCCCGTCGATGCGCACGGGAACAACGGTTGCGCCGGTTCGGGCGGCCACGAAGGCGGCACCGTCATAGACCTTCATCAGCGAGCCGGTTTTGGTGATGCGCCCTTCGGGAAAAATCACCACCGGCTGGCCGGTTTCCACCAGCTTGACGATCTGCTTCATGGCCAGCGGGCTGGTGGATTCGACCGTCAAATGCGGCACAAAGCGCAGCAGGAAGCGGAAAAACGGGCGCGCCGCAATTTGCGAATGAATGACGAATACGGCATCGACCGGCATCATCAACCCCATCAGCAGGCCGTCGAGGAACGATTCGTGATTGGCCACTATCAGCGTTCTCTCATTGGTAAATACTGCGGTGTCACCCTGTAGTTCGACACGAAACAGGGCTTTCATTACAAAGCGCAGCAAGGCTTTGAGCATGGGAGTTCCTTTCTTTTTCTGTCTCTCGTTATTTCTTTGTTTCTGACGGGCAGGCTGGCTGATGGGATCGCCGCACCAGGTCGGCCACAATGACGCCGGCGGCGGCCGTTGCCAGCAGATGCTTGAGCGTATGGCCGGTCAGCCCGCCAAGCAGACGGCCGATTTCGTGGTCGTACAGCTCGGCCGCTTTGGCTGCGGCGTATAGTAGCAAAGCCATGCCAAATGCACGACGCTCGGCCGCCGGACGGCCGCGCAGCCATTGCCACATCGGCACCAGAACGAAAGGCGCGATTTGCAGCAGCAGGTAGCAGCGCAGGTCGCCCTGCCCGCGCAATTCCGTGGCATACCACCAGAACACGCTGAACACGGCGAAAACCGCCAGCAGCGCGCTCAGCAAAGCACCGCTGCGCCCGCTCTCCGCGTGTGTTTCGCCCCAAACCCCCGCCAGCAGGCCGGCGCAGGCAAGCGCGATGGGCAGCCGATCCCAGATCAGGCGGGCGTTATCCGGCGCCAAGTGATACCAGGCCGAGCCGAACGCCGTCAGCAACAGGGCGGTTAGAAACAGCCGGTAGCCCGGCGCGCCGCCGCCCAGCGCGCGGAAACCCTCCCCGCTTCTCAGCCGCGCCCAGCCCCAGAGCGCGACAAGGGCAAAGCCCAGGTTGGAAACGACATCCCGCGCATGGGGAATTCCCAGCACCGGCGTCTGGTCGGCAAAATCATGGTAATGAGGCAACTGGCCAACCGGCCCGTGGAACAGTGCGGCCAGCAGCAGGGCGCACAGCGCCGCCCAGGGCAGGCATCGAGCGATGTTTTTCATCATTGTTCTCCTAAAACAAGGTGCGCTCAGAATGCCAAAAGGGAGATTAAAAAGATACTAATTCATTATTCGTATTAGGTATAATCTTATTTAGTATTAAATATCGAGACTTTTTAAGGTGCATGCCATGAATGAAACCCGTCAGCTCGTCAACACGCTCAAACGCCGCCTCAAAATCCAGGGCATGACTTACCGCGATCTGGGGCAGGCGCTGCATCTGTCAGAAGCCAGCGTCAAGCGCCTGTTCGCTTCCGGGCGCTTCAGCCTCGACCGGATCGTCGACATCGCGCATCTGCTCGGCCACACGCTCGCCGAACTGGCGCAGGAAGCGGCGGTGGCGGAAAAACGCCTGCACACGCTGAGCGCAGTACAGGAAAAGGAACTGGTTTCCGACGCAAAGCTCCTGCTCGTCGCCGTCTGTGCGCTCAACCAGTGGGAAATCGCCGACATCGTCGAGCGCTACCAAATCAGCGAAGCCGAATGCATCGGGCGGCTCGTCCGGCTTGACCGCCTGCGGCTGATCACGCTGATGCCCGGCAACCGCATTCGCCTGAACGTCGCCCGCGACTTTGACTGGCTGCCGCACGGGCCGATCCGCACCTACTTCCGCGAACACGGCATGCATGACTTTCTCTCCGGCGAGTTTGCCGGCGAAAACGCCGTCATGGCTTTTTCCCACGCCATGCTGACCGATGCCGCCATCGCCAGAATGCAGACGGAAATGCGCCGGCTGCGCCAGAAATTCGCCGAGCTGCACGAAGAAAGCCTCGCTTCGCCCCTGCCCAAACGCCACGGCACGGGCATGCTGATCGCCTTGCGCGAGTGGGAAATCGGCGCGTTCAGCGCCCTGCGAAAACCAGCGCCTCCGCGCCCCGCCGCAAACCGACATGTTTAGTACCCCGCGCCCCGTACCACTAAAACCCGCCCGAACGTATACAAGCCAGGGAAATTCCGGAAACAAGTGGGCGCAACTCCTTACCGGTGATCCTAGCAGTACCCCAATGGCAAGGCAGTCACAGGAAACCATCTCCGCCGCGGAGAGTAACGACAAGCAGCGCCGCGATTCTCGGTACCTCTATCGCGCTTCATGTGCTTTCACTGCACCAGCCTGCAGAAGCACCAGGCGCGTTAACACGCACTCCGACCTTGGGTCAATTTCGGTGTCTCTGCCGCTATCTTTGCCTCCGGGCTGATCTTAGACAAAACCCTGATTGAATCCGGATATTATTGATTTTTGGAATCTACCAAAATCCCTTTGCGTCTTCCCGAGTTTTTAAAGGCTGAGGTCTGCCAGCAGAAAAACCGGCCAACACCAGGATAAAAATAAAACCGAAAACCCTGTCGGCATGCTCAGGCAATCGCCCGGGAAACATTTATTTTAGCGTCGTCGGCTTCCCGAACTTGCGGCCGCTCAGCACATATCTGTGAGAAAGACTTTTGCCTTACTTTCTAAACGTTGGCAGATTAAAGCTTAGGCAAGTTTCCGATGATGACCTTTTGGGCAGTTGTTTTGCCATGATTATTCACTCGCCTAGAAACGCCTAGGAGAATTCTATATTTTTGGCCAGCGCATGCACATATTGGGGCAGCCCAAAGTCCGATTTTTCCAGCGCCGCAGAAAAGCGTTCACCCGCCAAAACCGCCGTATTAAGGCGCGAGAGCGATTCTTTCATGCGCGGATGATCGGTCGTCTCCAACAGGGTCGAGAATGCGTCGGACAAGCCCACGCTGGATTTCAGGAGCGTTGCAAGTTCGCGGACAAAGGCAACCACATCGGTATGGCGGATCTTCTGCGCCCCGGAGATGACTTTGCGATGATTCTCCGCAACTGTCTGCGCTTTCAGCTCCAGTGAAATCTGGCCTTTTTCCTGTAGCAACGCCAGGGCATCCGCCTCGCAAGACGCTTCAATTGCACCTTGCCTAACAGCACCGGAGGCATCGAGTACGCGGTAGGAAAATAACATGATCGATGCAGAAAATTTCCAGACTACCGCGACAGCAATGATGCGAACGCGGCGCCCGTCGCATCTTTGGCCGACACCTGCGGCGCAGCGGAAAGCGGCCAGCGGATGTTCAGCTGCGGATCGTCCCAACGGATGCAGCGTTCCAGTTCCGGTGCCCAGTAATCGGTCGTCTTGTAGAGGAACTCGGCCGCTTCGCTGAGCACGAGGAAGCCGTGGGCGAATCCGGGCGGAATCCAGAGCTGGCGCTTGTTTTCCGCTGAAAGCGTTTCACCGACCCAGGTGCCGAAAGTGGCCGATTCCGGACGGATGTCGACGGCCACATCGAACACTTCGCCAACGACGATGCGCACCAGCTTGCCCTGCGCCCGCGGCGGCAGCTGATAGTGCAGGCCACGCAGGACGTGCCGGACGCTGCGCGAGTGATTGTCCTGGACGAAATCGACCTCCAGACCGGTCGCCTGTTTAAAGCTTTGCCGGTTGAAACTCTCAAAAAAGAAGCCGCGCGCATCGCCAAATACCTTGGGTTCGATGCACAGCACGTCGGGAATCGCCAGCGGGGTGACTTTCATGGCTGCATCCTCATGACAGAATTTTTTCCCGGAATAGGCCGAGCAGATACTGGCCATATCCCGACTTGGCAAGCGCCTGCGCCATACTTTCCAGCTGACGGGCGTCAATCCAGCCGTTGCGCCAGGCGATTTCTTCCGGGCAGGCAACTTTCAGTCCCTGGCGACGCTCGATGGTATGAATGAACTGGCTGGCGTCGAGCATGGATTCGTGCGTGCCGGTATCGAGCCAGGCATAGCCGCGCCCCAGCGTCTTGACGCTGAGCTGACCGCGTTCAAGGTACAGCCGGTTGAGGTCGGTGATCTCGAGCTCGCCGCGCGCCGACGGCTTAACGCTCTTGGCCAGTTCGACGACCTGCCGATCGTAAAAATACAGTCCGGTCACGGCGTAGCGCGAACGCGGCGCCTTGGGCTTTTCCTCCAGGCTGATTGCCTGCCATTTTTCATCGAACTCGACGACACCGTAACGTTCAGGGTCGGTCACCGGGTAGGCAAAAACGGTTGCGCCCTCGCGTTTGGCATCAGCCTCGCGCAGCAGGCGGGCAAAATCATGCCCGTAGAAAATGTTGTCGCCCAGCACAAGCGCCGAAGGTGAATCGTCGACAAACGATTCGCCGATCAGAAAGGCTTGCGCCAAGCCGTCGGGCGAGGGCTGCACCGCATATTCGAGGCGGATGCCCCACTGCCCGCCGTCACCAAGCAGCTGTTCAAAACGCGGCGTATCCTGCGGCGTAGAGATGACCAGAATGTCACGTATGCCGGCCAGCATCAGCGTACTGAGCGGGTAATAGATCATCGGCTTGTCGAAAATGGGCAGCAGTTGCTTGGAGACGACCTGCGTTGCCGGATAGAGCCGGGTGCCGGAGCCGCCGGCAAGAATGATGCCTTTACGATGATTCATGGAGGTCATGGGAGATTTTCTGTGCAGGTGTTAATCACTACTGTTTCAGGATTTCGGTC
>ERZ772973.1147-NODE-1147-length-10138-cov-16.9396_pt1 | contig 10138 bp, 6 predicted proteins | sample MGYA00580672_ERZ772973 | MGnify/ENA primary metagenome ERZ772973 (study PRJEB29015, sample SAMEA2737938) | human oral metagenome | biome: human oral; feature: human-associated habitat; material: dental | place: China | collected 2152 ... | reverse complement strand
TCAAAATGAGTGTAAAGGGGGGCTGTTAATGGCTCATATGATGAAGCATACAAAGGCAAGCTGTGGGCATATGTTTGCTCATTACGACAGAAGTGCGAAAAACATCAGCAACGAGAGTTTGGATGAGACAAGAACACATCTGAATTACAATCTCGCCACCCATCAGCAGATGGATCAGGGCGAGTTTGTAAGAAAGAGGTGTTCTGAAGTCCGCTGCCAGAATCGTAAAGATGTGAATGTAATGGTATCGTGGGTAGTGACAGCCCCGAAAGACCTGCCCGAAGCGGAACACAAGGCATTTTTCCAAGCAAGCTATGACTTTTTAAAAAATCGGTACGGATTGGAAAATGTGGTATCTGCCTATGTCCACATGGATGAAGTAACACCGCATATGCACTTTGCCTTTGTGCCTGTAGTCAGGAAATTTAAAGAAGATAAAAAAAATCCGTATATTTCAACAGAGATTTTAAAAGTATCAGCAAAGGAATGTGTAAACCGTAATGATTTAAAGAGTTTTCATGAGGGCTTACAGCTGTATGTGGAGCGTGAGTTGGGTCACAAGGTTAGCATACTGAACGAAGCCACCAAAGAGGGAAATCGGAGCATTGAGGAGTTGAAAAGGCAGAGTGCAACGGAGAGACTGCAAGAAGCAACCGAGAAGGCGTCTAAAATCGTTTCTAAGGCTCAAATAGAGGCTCAGGGTATTAATGATAGCCTAATTGCTGTAAAAGCCGAATATGAGGCTAAAAAGGCTTATGTGAGGGAAGCTGATAAAATTTCAGATATATCCTTGATGTATCCGTCGGAAGCTGTAGTTATTGAAAAAGGCTTATTTAATAAAAAAAAGTATGTAACTGTACCTGTCGACATTTGGGAAGCAAAGCATGTTTCAGCTAACGAAAAAGGCTATTTACAGAAAGCCAATGAAGCGTTAGAAGCGAATTTACAGGAATTTCGCAATACTTCATCATCTAAAAATATCTCTTCACTTTCGCAGCATTGCAAAGAACTCGAGGATAGAAATTCATCTTTGAGCATTGAAAATCAAAAGTTAAAAGCAAAATTAAAAAAAGCAAATTCTGAAACTGACGATATTTTGAAAAAAGTTAATAGGGTACTTAGTAAACTTCCAGAAAGCACCGTTGAATCTTTTGTTAATGGGTGGAAAGAGGATAATAAAAACACGCATCAAAGCCACGGACATGTAAGAGAATAATAAAAAGACCGGGAATTTCTACCGGTCTTTTAGTTTAGGCGGTCTGCAGTTCCGTCTAAACCTTTTGTTTGCTGTCATCGTAGTAGTTGAGTAACAGACTTTTCTTGTGTTCAGAACCTTTCATCATGATGTTTGGAGATACTTGATAAACACCATTTTGAACTTTCTTGATGAAGCCATTATCTTGGAGTTTTCTCATAACCTTTGTAGTGGTATCGAGGGAAACTCCTGTACCTTCTGCGGTCTTTCTGTAAGTGCCTATGTAAGTATTGGTACTTGCTTCAGTGTTCTCCAAGATATAAATTAACACATCTACTTGCTTACTGTCCAACACACCTAAAACCTGCAGGAAGTCTATTAAATAAATTTTCCAAAATTGCTTTTGTCCTAATGCTCTTTTGGTAATTTGATCAACTTCATAACGCTCCCCAGTATCTTCATCAATCAGACGCTTTCTTTGAGTTCCTATCAATGTTTGGGTACTGCTGATGTACTCCATTGATTTGTCATACTCTGCCATTGTTTCACCTCCTTTCTTTTGTTATTCTAATTTCAAATAAATGTATTGTCAATAAAAATATATTTGTACTGATTATAGCATAACATAGATACCGTTATACCAGTACAGACACGCTGTTAGGGCAGTACATATTAAAACCTCGGAAACCGCATAAAATAAGGCTTTCTAGCACTTTTTATAAAATATTGCTCTCTTCTATATATCAATATTTCTAACACTCTAATTTCAAGGGGCTGTCTGCCCCTTGACCCCGACAAGGGACTTGTCCCTTGACCCTGTACCGCTTCGCGGACACTCGCCGTTAGGCAGAGGGAGCAACATTTCTTGTTGCCCCCTCTCGGGGTAGTGTCTTGGTCTGTGATGAGTGTCAAGGGTTGCCCTACGGCGTATCGCTTCGCTTGCCCCTTGACACTCTCCGACTTTATCGACTAAGGCGGAACGGAGTCAAGGGCGGACGCAGTCCGTTCACTTTACCCTTGACGGAGAGGGAGCCGACACACTTACCCGCAAGGGATAGGGTGGCTACCCTATCCCTCTGCCCCACGGCGAGTGATTAAAGTTTAGGGGAAGCCCCTCACGGCTGCCCCTTTTCAAAGGGGCAATGAGTGAGTGGGTGAGCCATTGGGAGCGGAGCGACCTTTGGCGAGGGCAAAGCCCTAAGGGGTCAAGGGGTGAAACCCCTTGCAAGTTCCATTTCGAAGAAATGGTATAACTTGCTATACCATTGACATGGGCTTACTGTACTGATATATTTAGATTAAAAAGCAGAGGGGGATATAGGTATGGCTCATGTTGCAAAGTACACTAAGGCTGCTATCGGTCATATGCTTAATCACTATGCAAGGCGTGAAGAAAAATCAGACTATAGGAGCAACGAAAGTATAGATCCGGACAAAACAGATCTGAATTATAACCTTGCTTTTGATTTGCAGCCTATGAAGCAATTAGATTTTATGCATAAACGCCTTAGTGAAGTTAAGGTACAAAACCGTAAAGATGTAAATGTGCTATGTGATTGGATAGTTACAGTACCTAAGGATCTTCCGGAAGAAGAACATAGACCTTTTTTTGAAGAGACCTATAAGTTTTTAGTAGATAGATATGGATCTGCTAATACTGTATCTGCTTGGGTACATATGGACGAGACCACTCCCCATATGCATTTTGCTTTTATACCTGTAAAGCATGGTTTTAAGACAGATAAGAAAAATCCGGAAGTATTAAAAGAGTATAACAAAGTTTCGGCTAAGGAGGTATTGACTCGTAACGATTTAATAAGCTTTCATAGTGATTTACAGGCACATATAGAACATATGTTAGGTCATAGTGTAGGTATTTTGAACGCTGCAACAATAGAGGGTAATAGAAGTATTAAAGAGCTAAAAAGGGAGAGTGCTATAGAGACACTTCAAAAAACGCAAATAGAAGCCTCTAAAATCGTTTTTAAGGCTCAAGATGATGTAAGGGTACTGGAAGAGCATAAAAGGGTCTTAAAAGAGCAAATAGAAGGTTTTAAGAGGGATATAATTACTTTTGAGCAATCTAAGACTGTACCTCATACAAAAGCCCTTATAGGGGATAAACAGGTTGTAGCTACTTCCGACTTTGAAAAGCTTTGCAAGACTGCCGGTATAGCTGAAGCTTTGCTTAAAGAGATTGAGTCGGCAAGAAAGACCAATGCATTGACGGATCGTATAATAGCTGATGCAAAACTTAAAGCTGAAGATATAGTTGATAAGGCTAAAGAAGAGGCTAAGTCTGTATCTGAAACTTGGAAATCGATTAGGTACAAGGAGACTTTAAAGCGTATAGAAAAAGTGATCAACAGTGATCCGGAGCTTGCAGCTGCTTATAAAAAAGCTGAAAAAAACTTGCAAAGACAGGAAAATATCAGTAAAAATAAAAGAAATATGAATTTGGAAAGGTAAGAAAAAAGGTAAGAAAATTAGGTACACCTATTTTTCTTACCTTTTTTTGAATATATGTCGATCTAATCCCAGCTTAGTACTTCACCTTCATCACTATAATGCCAAAATGCACCACTTTCATACTCAATGCAAATATGTTGAGTACTGTCTATCCATGCTTTGAGAGGTTCTCCATCTTTCCAATCTTTGAATTCTTTTTTATGTTTGTTATAGCACTTTTCTGCAAGCTGTTTCATTTTCTCTTTCATTTCTTTGTATTCTGCTATTGTTTTAGCGTTTTTTATTATTATATTCACATTCATTTAATACCTCACAATTAATCTTTATTTTTTAGAGTAACAGTCTTTGCTTTTTCGCTTTTCAAGTTTTCAAAACTAATCTGATGATCTTCATCTTGCTCTGACATGGCAAGTACAACATTTGCAGGAAATTTACTATACTGCCTGTTATTGCCCCAAGACTTCCAGTATACCTTATCGTTAATTGTGTAAACATTAGCATTACCACTTTTAAGAATAACTAGAAATCCAAGGTCTTTTAGAATTCTTATGTTTTTGGAAATGGTTTGACGGCTTACTCCCAGTACTTCTTGCATTACGGTAGTAGAACAAATACAGGCATTATAATTGTCCATTTGGTCTACTAAAAAATACAAAATGGCATGAGCCTTTGGGTGCTTAATAGCAAGCATCATTAATTCTCTTGTATGCTCATTATTAAACTGTGTCCAACGACTAAAAGGACTTTGTTTTTCACGCTTTCTTACTTCTGCTTCAGCTTTTTCTTGTGCTTGTAATTGTAACGCTCTTTCATCAAAAGATACGCTATTAGTATTTAATATATTAGGCTTGTCGGATACTGTTAAGGTTGACATTAAATCTCCTTTCAATATATCTATCATACGATGATAAATATATATATCGCATACTTAACAAATGTGTCTAAAATTTATACATATTGTAATTTATAGTTTACGGGTTGTCAAGTATTTAGTTTACAACCTGTAAAGGGTATGTAAAGCAAGCTAGTTTACATTAATGTAAAGCACTGCTTTACATAGATCCAGTTTTAAAAAGTACTTCAAAGCCTTTATTTATAAGGGTTTCAAGCTTTTTACATAGTTTATTCCCTCTTATATCTTCTATAAGGGGGGGCGAAGCCCCCTTATACCTTATAGAAGCGGGGAGACCCCGCACCCCCTTTAAAATAGATAGCGAACATACATAAATTAAAATTAAAAAAAGCCTTTAAAATCAAATTATAACTTTTTAAAGGCTTTTTTTAATCATTATTCATTACTTTTTGAAAATATAAATTTAAAATTAGAACTCAAATTTAATAGTGCAATTGTATAACAAAAAACTTTACTAAAAACTATAGCTGCTGTTATAGGAGTCCAGGAAAAATTATATATTAATTCATTACCTGATAAAGTATACAGTGAATTGGCTTCATATAAATTCATTGTATTAATTACAATTGATGGTACAAAAAATATAATTAAATTAATTAATAATCTTATTATTATATTTATTATTTTTTTATTTTTCAACATTCTTATATTACCATTTAAATTCTATATCTACAGGCACATAAACAGTAATAGTAGTTCTACTGATTTCTTGCCTAGATCCACCACCTGGAATTATTCTATATACAACTTTATCAATTTTATAAGGCTGATATAAGGAACGATATTTTATACTTATAGTTTTTCCTGTTCCAACATTTGCAACACAAGTAGATGTTATTGATTTTCCTCTAGTAAAACTAACTTGAAAATTGTTATATAAATAGTCGTTTGGAATACCAGCACTTACAGATCCTGTTACAGTAAATGTATCTGTTATCACTTTAGAAATACTTCCACTAGTAGAAGGAGTTTTAACTTGAGGACCTTGTCTCCAAGAACCCCTGCCTCTAGGTTTACCATCCTTTCTTTTATTCTCAAACTGAACATAATTTGCTCCTGGTGGTATATAGCTAGGACTTAGAGAATTTTCTTTTTCTACAACTGAAGCAAACGACGAAATTGAAACTAATGGTGCGAAAAGACTACTAAAAATAATAGCCAATGAAAGTATTATAGCCTTAATTTTTTTCATATCAACCTCCTGTTATAAATGAAATTTTATCCAATAACAACCAATTTGGAGTATATATTTTAATTGCATCAAAGTCAATAATTTAGTATTCTCTAAATTGTAAAAATTAAAATAAACCAAGGGGCTCTGCCCCTTTGACCCCGGTCGGCTCGTGCCGACTGCACGCCCTCTGGAGCTAATTTAGCCCGTCGGTAAGTAAGCCATAGCATATAGCCCTTTTAGCTTGTCAAGGGCAAAGCCGGCGAAGCCGGTACCTACGGTACCCTTGACTGCTAAGGCTATATGCTTTTTATGGCTTACCGACGGAGCTAATTAGCCCGGAGGGTTTGAATGCCCCCTGGGGGGCATGGCGAAAGCCGGGGGGAGTCTGGGTCAAGGGACTGGTCCCTTGTGCACTGTCGGGGGCAGTCCCGACCGGGTGAGCCATTGGGAGCGAAGCGACCTTTGGCGAGGGCAGAGCCCTTAGGGGTCAAGGGGTGAAACCCCTTGCAAGGTTCATTTCGCAGAAATGGTATACCTTGCTATACCATTGACATGGGCTTACTGTACTGATATATTTAGATTAAAAAGCAGAGGGGGATATAGGTATGGCTCATGTTGCAAAGTACACTAAGGCTGCTATCGGTCATATGCTTAATCACTATGCAAGGCGTGAAGAAAAATCAGACTATAGGAGCAACGAAAGTATAGATCCGGACAAAACAGATCTGAATTATAACCTTGCTTTTGATTTGCAGCCTATGAAGCAATTAGATTTTATGCATAAACGCCTTAGTGAAGTTAAGGTACAAAACCGTAAAGATGTAAATGTGCTATGTGATTGGATAGTTACAGTACCTAAGGATCTTCCGGAAGAAGAACATAGACCTTTTTTTGAAGAGACCTATAAGTTTTTAGTAGATAGATATGGATCTGCTAATACTGTATCTGCTTGGGTACATATGGACGAGACCACTCCCCATATGCATTTTGCTTTTATACCTGTAAAGCATGGTTTTAAGACAGATAAGAAAAATCCGGAAGTATTAAAAGAGTATAACAAAGTTTCGGCTAAGGAGGTATTGACTCGTAACGATTTAATAAGCTTTCATAGTGATTTACAGGCACATATAGAACATATGTTAGGTCATAGTGTAGGTATTTTGAACGCTGCAACAATAGAGGGTAATAGAAGTATTAAAGAGCTAAAAAGGGAGAGTGCTATAGAGACACTTCAAAAAACGCAAATAGAAGCCTCTAAAATCGTTTTTAAGGCTCAAGATGATGTAAGGGTACTGGAAGAGCATAAAAGGGTCTTAAAAGAGCAAATAGAAGGTTTTAAGAGGGATATAATTACTTTTGAGCAATCTAAGACTGTACCTCATACAAAAGCCCTTATAGGGGATAAACAGGTTGTAGCTACTTCCGACTTTGAAAAGCTTTGCAAGACTGCCGGTATAGCTGAAGCTTTGCTTAAAGAGATTGAGTCGGCAAGAAAGACCAATGCATTGACGGATCGTATAATAGCTGATGCAAAACTTAAAGCTGAAGATATAGTTGATAAGGCTAAAGAAGAGGCTAAGTCTGTATCTGAAACTTGGAAATCGATTAGGTACAAGGAGACTTTAAAGCGTATAGAAAAAGTGATCAACAGTGATCCGGAGCTTGCAGCTGCTTATAAAAAAGCTGAAAAAAACTTGCAAAGACAGGAAAATATCAGTAAAAATAAAAGAAATATGAATTTGGAAAGGTAAGAAAAAAGGTAAGAAAATTAGGTACACCTATTTTTCTTACCTTTTTTTGAATATATGTCGATCTAATCCCAGCTTAGTACTTCACCTTCATCACTATAATGCCAAAATGCACCACTTTCATACTCAATGCAAATATGTTGAGTACTGTCTATCCATGCTTTGAGAGGTTCTCCATCTTTCCAATCTTTGAATTCTTTTTTATGTTTGTTATAGCACTTTTCTGCAAGCTGTTTCATTTTCTCTTTCATTTCTTTGTATTCTGCTATTGTTTTAGCGTTTTTTATTATTATATTCACATTCATTTAATACCTCACAATTAATCTTTATTTTTTAGAGTAACAGTCTTTGCTTTTTCGCTTTTCAAGTTTTCAAAACTAATCTGATGATCTTCATCTTGCTCTGACATGGCAAGTACAACATTTGCAGGAAATTTACTATACTGCCTGTTATTGCCCCAAGACTTCCAGTATACCTTATCGTTAATTGTGTAAACATTAGCATTACCACTTTTAAGAATAACTAGAAATCCAAGGTCTTTTAGAATTCTTATGTTTTTGGAAATGGTTTGACGGCTTACTCCCAGTACTTCTTGCATTACGGTAGTAGAACAAATACAGGCATTATAATTGTCCATTTGGTCTACTAAAAAATACAAAATGGCATGAGCCTTTGGGTGCTTAATAGCAAGCATCATTAATTCTCTTGTATGCTCATTATTAAACTGTGTCCAACGACTAAAAGGACTTTGTTTTTCACGCTTTCTTACTTCTGCTTCAGCTTTTTCTTGTGCTTGTAATTGTAACGCTCTTTCATCAAAAGATACGCTATTAGTATTTAATATATTAGGCTTGTCGGATACTGTTAAGGTTGACATTAAATCTCCTTTCAATATATCTATCATACGATGATAAATATATATATCGCATACTTAACAAATGTGTCTAAAATTTATACATATTGTAATTTATAGTTTACGGGTTGTCAAGTATTTAGTTTACAACCTGTAAAGGGTATGTAAAGCAAGCTAGTTTACATTAATGTAAAGCACTGCTTTACATAGATCCAGTTTTAAAAAGTACTTCAAAGCCTTTATTTATAAGGGTTTCAAGCTTTTTACATAGTTTATTCCCTCTTATATCTTCTATAAGGGGGGGCGAAGCCCCCTTATACCTTATAGAAGCGGGGAGACCCCGCACCCCCTTTAAAATAGATAGCGAACATACATAAATTAAAATTAAAAAAAGCCTTTAAAATCAAATTATAACTTTTTAAAGGCTTTTTTTAATCATTATTCATTACTTTTTGAAAATATAAATTTAAAATTAGAACTCAAATTTAATAGTGCAATTGTATAACAAAAAACTTTACTAAAAACTATAGCTGCTGTTATAGGAGTCCAGGAAAAATTATATATTAATTCATTACCTGATAAAGTATACAGTGAATTGGCTTCATATAAATTCATTGTATTAATTACAATTGATGGTACAAAAAATATAATTAAATTAATTAATAATCTTATTATTATATTTATTATTTTTTTATTTTTCAACATTCTTATATTACCATTTAAATTCTATATCTACAGGCACATAAACAGTAATAGTAGTTCTACTGATTTCTTGCCTAGATCCACCACCTGGAATTATTCTATATACAACTTTATCAATTTTATAAGGCTGATATAAGGAACGATATTTTATACTTATAGTTTTTCCTGTTCCAACATTTGCAACACAAGTAGATGTTATTGATTTTCCTCTAGTAAAACTAACTTGAAAATTGTTATATAAATAGTCGTTTGGAATACCAGCACTTACAGATCCTGTTACAGTAAATGTATCTGTTATCACTTTAGAAATACTTCCACTAGTAGAAGGAGTTTTAACTTGAGGACCTTGTCTCCAAGAACCCCTGCCTCTAGGTTTACCATCCTTTCTTTTATTCTCAAACTGAACATAATTTGCTCCTGGTGGTATATAGCTAGGACTTAGAGAATTTTCTTTTTCTACAACTGAAGCAAACGACGAAATTGAAACTAATGGTGCGAAAAGACTACTAAAAATAATAGCCAATGAAAGTATTATAGCCTTAATTTTTTTCATATCAACCTCCTGTTATAAATGAAATTTTATCCAATAACAACCAATTTGGAGTATATATTTTAATTGCATCAAAGTCAATAATTTAGTATTCTCTAAATTGTAAAAATTAAAATAAACCAAGGGGCTCTGCCCCTTTGACCCCGGTCGGCTCGTGCCGACTGCACGCCCTCTGGAGCTAATTTAGCCCGTCGGTAAGTAAGCCATAGCATATAGCCCTTTTAGCTTGTCAAGGGCAAAGCCGGCGAAGCCGGTACCTACGGTACCCTTGACTGCTAAGGCTATATGCTTTTTATGGCTTACCGACGGAGCTAATTAGCCCGGAGGGTTTGAATGCCCCCTGGGGGGCATGGCGAAAGCCGGGGGGAGTCTGGGTCAAGGGACTGGTCCCTTGTGCACTGTCGGGGGCAGTCCCGACCGGGTGAGCCATTGGGAGCGAAGCGACCTTTGGCGAGGGCAGAGCCCTTAGGGGTCAAGGGGTGAAACCCCTTGCAAGGTTCATTTCGCAGAAATGGTATACCTTGCTATACCATT
>ERZ772973.1146-NODE-1146-length-10138-cov-63.3731_pt1 | contig 10138 bp, 7 predicted proteins | sample MGYA00580672_ERZ772973 | MGnify/ENA primary metagenome ERZ772973 (study PRJEB29015, sample SAMEA2737938) | human oral metagenome | biome: human oral; feature: human-associated habitat; material: dental | place: China | collected 2152 ... | reverse complement strand
CGGGCTCTCGCAGCTCTGATCAGAGCCCTGACAGGTTGTTGATTCAACATCTTGTTTCCTGGGGAGCCGTCCGGATGCGCCGGGCGGCTCCCCGTCATCATAGCTCTCCGGACCCGCACGTGTCCGCAGCGCATCGCGGCCCCGCAGCGCTCGGAACCTGCGGCGCCCAGAAGCAGCGCTCAGAAGTAGTAGGGGAACGGCGACCAGTCGGGGGCACGGCGCCCTGCCCGCCGCCCAGTCGGGCACGACCGCGATGACCACCTTGGGCATGGTGCGGATGAGGCGCTGGACCTCCAGGATGTGCAGGCGCTTGGCCCGAGCGGCGTTGATGCGCGCTCGAGCGTCGGCCACGTCCGCCGTGTGGTCGTGGCCGGATGCGGCGGTGGCGGTCTGCAGATGGTGGACTCCGGTGGCGGCGCATCGGGCGCTGTTCCCGGGTCGGGTGGATCCCTGTCCGCCAGGTTGCCGGTGTGCTCCCGGATCGCCACCGAGGTCGCGGCCAGCCATCACCGCCGCGACTGGGGCCGGGACGGCGGGCAGGGCGCCGTGCCCCCGCCCATCACGCCGACGACCTCGGACGTCAGACCACTTCGCCGACTTCGCCGACTCCTGAGGACGGGGCTAGGCTGTTTCCCCCTCGTATGAGAGAATCGTAACGAGGGAATGAAAGAGGTATCGCGATTATGACCGACGACGAGAATAGGGACGAGTCCGAGGACGAACTTCGCCGCCGAGCAGAAGAGTCGTTCAATACAGGGATGGAGGCGTATGAACATGGTGATTGGCGGGGTGCGCTGGAGCGCTTCGAGCGGGCTCTGGCCTTGTATCGGGGGGTTTCCGGCAGCGAGCGCAACCAGGCCAACTGCCTGTTCAACAGTGGTGTTGTGCTGGGCGAGTTGGGTGATTGGCGGGGTGCGCTGGAGCGCTATGAGCGGGCTCTGGCCCTGTATCGGGGGGGTTCCGGCAGCGAGCACGACCAGGCCAACTGCCTGAGCAGCAGCGGTATTGCGCTGGGCGAGTTGGGTGATTGGCGGGGTGCGCTGGAGCGCTATGAGCGGGCTCTGGCCCTGTATCGGGGGGGTTCCGGCAGCGAGCACGACCAGGCCAACTGCCTGAGCAGCAGCGGTATTGCGCTGGGCGAGTTGGGTGATTTGCGGGGTGCGCTGGAGCGCTATGAGCGGGCTCTGGCCCTGTATCGGGGGGTTTCCGGCAGCGAGCACGACCAAGCCGCCTGCCTGAGCAACAGTGGTGTTGCGCTGGACGAGTTGGGTGATTTGCGGGGTGCGCTGGAGCGCTATGAGCGGGCTCTGGCTTTGTTCCGGGGGGGTTCCGGCAGCGAGCGCAACCAGGCTAACTGCCTGTTCAACAGTGGCAATGTGCTGGGCGAGTTGGGTGATTGGCGGGGTGCGCTGGAGCGCTATGAGCGGGCTCTGGCCCTGTATCGGGCGGTTTCCGGCAGCGAGCACGACCAAGCCAACTGCCTGAGCAGCAGCGGTATTGCGCTGGACGAGTTGGGTGATTTGCGGGGTGCGCTGGAGCGCTATGAGCGGGCTCTGGCCCTGTATCGGGGGGTTTCCGGCAGCGAGCACGACCAAGCCGCCTGCCTGAGCAACAGTGGTGTTGCGCTGGACGAGTTGGGTGATTTGCGGGGTGCGCTGGAGCGCTATGAGCGGGCTCTGGCTTTGTTCCGGGGGGGTTCCGGCAGCGAGCGCAACCAGGCTAACTGCCTGTTCAACAGTGGCAATGTGCTGGGCGAGTTGGGTGATTTGCGGGGTGCGCTGGAATACTACGAGCTGGCTCTGGCTTTGTACCGGGAGATTCCCGGCAGCGAGCGCAACCAGGCCAACTGCCTGCACAACAGCGGCGCTGCGCTGGGCGAGTTGGGTGATTTGCGGGGTGCGCTGGAGCGCTACAAGCGGGCTCTGACCCTACTTGATCAGTATACTCCTGAAGCGGATCGTATTGAAGCCGAGCGAACCGGCGCCCGCTGCGTGCTAGGTATCGGCGCCTGTCTGATCAATCTGGACGAGGCCGTATTCCCCGACCATTTCACTCGCGCCCTGGAGGTGTTCCGGCGCCCCGAACACGTAGACCACACGAAAGCTGATCAAGCCTCCTGTTTGACCTCGATCGGGGGATGTCGATCTGCAACCGGCGATCTCAACGGCGCAGTGGACGCCTATCAGCAGGCGCAGGAGCTCCATAGAGAGGCGGGACACCCCGAAAAGGCGACGGAGATCAACGTTCCCCTCGCCCGAGTGCTCAAACGCAAAGCCGCCGCAATCGACTCGATCTTCGAGCGCTGCGCCCTGCTGGAGGAGTCCCTCAATCTCACAATCGAGGCGGCACTGTACCTGGACAGATCACGGTTCCGCCTTGATCGTCTCGACGATCGTCAACGGTGGTTTCAGGCCCACGCCCAATCGACCATGGACCTGGCCCTGGATGTCGCTGCCGAACTCGACCGCCCTCATCTCATCTCCGATCTGATCGCCACCTGGCGCACCGTCGGCACCCTCGACGTCCCGCGAACGGGACCGAGCCGAACCGCCAGCGGGGAGAACCTCACCAGTGACCAGTCCGTGACTGCAACTGGACACTTCACCGGTGCTAATAGTGCAAAGGAAATGTCGGAAGAAGACGAGGGGTCGTCTTTCGTCGCCGGTCCGGCAGTCGGATCCCAGACGGCCATTATCGCCCATCTTCCGCGCCGGCCCGGCCCCGGCCTCCTCATGCCCCACCACCGCACCGCCCTCGCCGGTTACGACCAGGCTCCCGCCCGCACCGCCGCCTACCGATGATTCACTTCGGACGCAAGCGTCCGCCGCGCCGTCGGGGAACCGCGCACGCCTCAGCGCTCCCGCCGTTCGGCGTCGGCACCGGCGTCTGCGTCGGAGCTGGCGTCCGCCTCGGCGGGCACCGAGCGGTCCGGCGCCCGGAAGGCCGTCAGCCCCGCCCACGTCAGCGGCGAGACGGCGGGGCCGGGATTCCAGCGCCACCGCCGCAGCCGCTCCCGCTTCCACTCGTTCATCTCGTGGATCGGGTCCTCGGAGCGCAGAAGATCGTCGACGACCACCGACAGGTCGAAGAAGGGCCGGATCCGCTCCGCCCGGGGCCCCTCCCCGTCGTCGGAGTCCCGGGCGGAGAGGCTCACCCGCTCGAAGAACCGGTCGGTGAGCATCGTCCACCGGGTGGCTATGACCAGCTCGGCGCCCGCCTCCAGGATCGCCGTGACCATCCCGAAGGGCTCCAGCTGGCGCGGCTCCGTACCCGACTGGCAGGCGATGAGCCCCACCCGGGGCGGCATCGGCCACAGCAGCGGGCCCGCCACCTCCTGCGGGGCGTCGAAGGGGCGCTCGTCGTCGGCGGGCCCGGCCGCGCCCACGCCCGCGGGCCAGCGGGTCCCCAGGTCCAGGGGCGCGCCGTCCTCCTCCGACTCCGCCCGCAGGCGCTCCACGTACTCGCCCCAGCCCCAGGTCCCGTGCAGCAGGTCGTCCGCGGAGAACCACCGGCACCCGCCCTCCACGCGCGTGCGCCCGAACACGTCCGCCCCGTCGGCCAGCCGCATGCGCGACATGGGCCCGTCGCCCGTCATATGACCCACGTACAGCAGGTGGGACAGCGGCCGCGCATTGTCGACCGACGTGGACCCGGCGTCGGCGCGCAGACTCGACGACAACCAGATCCGGTCCGCGCGCTCCCGACCGCGCGCCGGGGCGAGGGCCGCCGCGCCCTTGGCCGCGATCCGCCGGTCCCACTCCCGCAGCTCGGCGGGGGACAGGACCGCGTCGGCGCCCCGGGGCCAGGGCTGCACCAGGTACAGGCCCGGCCGCTCGCGGACCCCGCGCCAGTCGGGGTGGGGCGCGCCCGGATCGGCGTCCCGGTACAGGATCGCCCCCATCATGACCACGTCGACGACGTCGAGCAGGCGCTCCGGGGCGCCGTCGGCGCACCTCCTGCCCGTCGGCAGCAGCTCCCACGGCACCTGGCCGCACGACGGCGGGGTGTTGAGCACCAGCAGGACCCTGCGGTCGGGCGCCCCGGCGGCCTCCAGCAGCGAGGCGACGAACTCCTCGGGCAGGGCCGCCCGCGCGACCTCCTCCATGAGCCGCAGCTCGTCGTCGGCCCGCAGCATCGGCCCCTGGGCGACCCGCAGGAACCTGTTGCCGTCGGCCCGCGTGAGGGCGGCCGCCAGGGGGGCGTCGTCGACGGGCGGCCGGCGCGCCCGGGACGGGCGGACGGGCGGGAAGACCTCGTCGAAGCCGTGCTCGGAGGGCTCGGAGTCCTGCTCCAGGTAGTCCGGCAGGGCCCGGGCCAGGCTCTCCACCGCCTCCGTGAGCCGGGCGCGGTCCAGGACGGCGTAGGCGGGCGGGCACTGGGCGGACTCCCAGGCGAGGTAGGTGCCGGACGAGGCGTCCACTCCGTGGAGGATGAATTCGACGGTCTGCACAACGGTGGCCTTTCTTCAGGGGCGCGGCGCCGGATGCGCCGCCGGGGATGGTGGGTGCGGGGCCCGCGGGCCGGGATCTGCGGGCCGGCGGTCAGAGCGACAGGCCGCCCGAGGGCCCGACCAGCTGCCCGACCCACGGCTCCCCGTCGGCCAGGCCCTCCGGGACGGGATCATCCGGCAGGCCCCGGCCCTCGTACGGGAAGGTCTCCTCCAGGAAGTCGTAGACCTCCTCCGTCCGCCGACGCGCCCACTCCGTCGCCGCCTCCTGGTCGCGGACCATCGCCGCGCGCTCCGGGCCCCGCAGCGCCGGCATCGGACGGGGGACGGAGACGACGTCGACGCACTCGACCCGCCCCGACCGCTCCAGGGTCTCGCGCGCCGTGAGGAGGCGACCCGACGCGTCCGGGTGCAGGTCGACGAGGACGGGCAGGTCCTCGCCCTCGAAGTAGACGCGCGCGTAGGCGTGCGGCAGCGCCGCCGGCGCCTTCCCGGTCGGAGGGCCGAGGGGCGCCGTCACCCTCAACTCGCCGTCGTCGGCGCTCCAGACGACGGCGCCGGTGTCCGTGTCCAGCAGGCCGGGCGCGTTGACCTCCCAGTCGACGCTGTCGCGCGAGGCGCTGGCCCCGACCCCGGCGGGAGGTCCCGGCGCCTCGTCCTCCGCCGTCGCCCCCGCGGCCAGGGCGACGTCCGCCCGGCCGATCTCCTCCAGGACCTGCTCCCAGCCTCGGGCGGGGACCGAGTGCGCCAGGTCGTCGCGGAGGCTGTAGAGCTCGAGCAGCTCGTCGGCGTCCCCGCGCTCCCGGTCCGCATCCGGCTCGACGGCCTCCAGGTCCTGACCCTCGCACAACCAGGCGAGCACATCGCGCAGAATGACACGCAGGCGGCGCTGGGAGGTCTCGTCGGCCCGCCCCTCAAGCACGCGCCGGGCGAGCTCGGGGACGGCGGTCGCATGCCCGTCCAGCAGGACGCCCGTGAGCCCGCCGGGCCCGAAGCACTCGGGCGCCTCCGCCCGCAGCGACAGGGAGGCGAGCTCGACGGCGAGGAGGTCGCGGTCCGGCCGGGCGATCGGCGAGCCGACGGGGGACGGCCAGTAGCGGCGCATCCACAGCCCCTCGGCCATCCGGTGCAGGCACCGCGCCGTCGGCGAGGGGCGCGAGAACCACGTCGTGGAGACGGTGACGGCCGGCGGCACTGCAATCGGCGTGGCCGGATCGGACGCGGGCCCGCGCGATCCGGCCCGGCGGGCGGCCAGCAGGTCGCGGGCGGCCGTGACGACCTCGTGCCCGTAGACGAGCTCGACCCATAGCGGGACCTCATCGGTGTCGAAGCCGCCGCCCAGGTAACCGGCCGGAACGTCTCGGTCGATGCCCAGGCCGGCGCACAGTCGGCCGCCGTCGACGGGCAGGGACGGATGCATCAGGTCCTCGCGGGGCTCGATCCCTCCCGGGGCGATGAGGAGCTCGCCGTCGTCCAGCCTCAGGGCGACGTCGTCCAGTGAGGCCACGTGAATCACATCCTCTCAATGAGGTCGATGAGATGGTCGCAGGTGACGCCCTCGGCCAGCTCCGCGTGCTCGCCGTCCCGCAGGCGCTCCAGCGCCCGCGACAGGGCGGCGACGGCGAGCCCGGCCTCGGCCCTGGGCCCGGGCCCGCCCGCGAGCGCGGTCCTCGTCCCTCCCCGCGACCCCCGCCCCCGCGCCGGGGCCCGCCCGAGGATCCGGCGGATCGCGTGCAGGGCCCAGGCGGCGCTGGCCACCGGGTCGTCGGGGTCGTTCCGGGCCGGCTCGTCGCGGCGGAGCAGGAACTGCGCCAGCAGGTAGGCCGCGTGCTTCTTGACGGACGTGGGCCCGCTCGGCTCCGGCTTCGCCCTTGTGCGCAGCCCCGTTCGGGCCTGGTCCCTGATGCCGGTGTGGGCGGTGCTGATGACCCATCTGGCGCTGTCCATCATGGCGGCCCTCAGGATGCGGCCCACGGCGGCGGCGTCGACCTGGTCGTCCGGCATGAGGCCGACGCCGCGGAACTCGTACAGGTGCACCTTGCGCCACACCAGGCGCAGGTATTGCGGCTCGGCGAGCATGCCGATGGTGCGGCTGTAGATCTGGGAGGTGCTGGTATCGACGTCGGCGTGCCGGGGGCTGGCCTCGAGGCGCAGTGCGGGGGAGATGACGTGCGCCACGTCGAGGACCTGCTGGAGCAGCTCCCCGCCCCCGCCGGCCATGTCCCGGCGTCTGCCTCTGTTGCTCTGGTGCAGCAGGGTCAGGCCGCCCACGAGGCCGACGGCGACCTGCTCGCCGAGCAGCAGCGCGAGCTGGGCCTGGCAGGAGGTGACTCCGCCCCAGGTCGCGCAGCGGCCGCCTTCGGCGATCAGGCGCTCGTCGAGGTTGTCATGTGTGACGCCGGGGACCAGTTTGTTCTGGAAGGCGGGGCGGATGCGGCCGAACAGCGTCAGGTTCAGGGGTGCGGGATCCGGGCCGTTCGCCCTGCGCCGAGGATCGCGGCCGGTGAGCGGGGGCCGCGCGCACAGCGAGGATTCCTCGACCGGGTCGGCGAGCTCCGCCCGGCGGGCGACCGAGGCGAGGAGGGCGTCGGCCGCGCCCCGGTTTTTGCGGACTTGGTCGCGCAGGGCCGGGAAGGTCCTGTTCACATCCGCCCAGGACGGCGAGTCCGCCAGGTCGTCGAGCGCGCGGCGCAGCTCCTGGCCGGGGTCGGTCGGGTTCCCGTCGGGGTCGGGTTGGTCGAACGGGGTCCAGGCGTCCAGCGCTTCTTGCACCCGCTCGGCGAGTTGAGCGTCGGCCAGCCGGGAGCGCACATCGGCCAGGCTCACCCGGGCGCTGACCTCCTCCCGGACCAAGCGGAGTACGTATTGGACCTCGTCATCATAAGGTGTTAAATGCCCGGGATCCGGCAGATCGGTGATCTGCGGCCAGGTGCTGCGCAGGAACTGCCGGCGCCGGATCTGGCGTTTCTTGGAGGCGTCCTCAGCGGCCCGGAAGTCGGGTCCCGCGCGGAACGCCTCCTCCAGCAGTTCGGCCCACCGCATGACCGCGATGAAGGAGGTCTTCTCCGCTTCGAACACGTCGGCGATGCTCCGGACCTGGCCGTGGTCGAGGCGCTGGATGGCGCCCTCCGCGAGGTCGAGGATGCGGCTCACGCTGTCCGCGACGATCCGCCCCTTGAGCGCCTTGGCCAGTACCATTGAGCGGAAGTCGGTCGAGGGCGCCCCGCACACCTCGGCGCGGGGCTGCTGTCCCGGCCTGCCCATGCGCATGGTCCAGCGTTCGACGAGGTCGGAATCGAGGTCGCGGATCTTGTCCCACTCCTGGCGCAGTACCGTCGTGGCGGGCATGGTCTCGCCGAGTCGGATCTCCGGGGCGATGTTGCACGGGCGTCTGCGCCTGGGCGCGGGGTTCTCGGCGCGGTCCCAGGCGCTGCCGGCGCCGTCGGCCCGGGGGCCGTAGTCGCCGTCGTCATCGGCGTCGTGGTCCCAGGCGTCGTCGTAGTCGTCTTCGCCCCAGTCGTCGAGATCCGGGCCGTCGCCTCCGTCCTCGCCGGTTGTCGCGCCCGAGCCGCCCTCGCCCCGGATCCCGATACCCGGCTCGTCATCCGCCAGCTCGGCGCAGTCGTCGAACGGCATGGTCGGCACCCCCGTCTCGGTGAGGTTGGTCACTTCTGCGGAAGAGACTACCGTACTGCGGGTCCCGGCCCGCGCGCTGACCGCGCGGATGACCTGCTGCTGGCCAGAGCGCGGGGTTCGGCCTACCCGCGGCGGGTGCGGGCCTGGAACGAGGTGCCGAGCGAGGCGGATCGGGACTCGGCGCACCCGTGAGCGGCGGGTGCGGTGGTTCGGGGCGGACCGGCGGCGTGAAAAGGTGGCTCCCGCGTACTTTTAACGCCTCGCTCCGAGGTCGCCCGCCGTGGAAAGCGCGTCATGTCGCCACTTTCTCTGCGTCCCATCGCCGTCGGGCGGCTGAAAGATATGCGGGAGCCACCTTTTTCGCGGCACTGAACCATAACAATGAGCTGCGACAGTAGGTTGTGCGACGTCGACCTCGATGTCGCTGCTCATTGTTGGGGTTTATCGGATGCGAAAAGGTCGCACGACCGGATGGCCGAGCAACCTGTGATGCGCATGGGACGCATGAGATCAACTGACTCGCAGGCGCGTCGTCGGCGTCCGTCAGAGACGGCAGGGCGGTGCTCGTCGGAGCAGCCGTCCGGTCCAAAGAACCAGGATCATGGAGGTGCCGGACCGATGAACGTGAATGAGCAGTCGATCGCGCAGATGCTGAACGAGGCGTTTCCGCCCGCCGTGCGCTCCGCGCTGGATCCCGCGGACCTGGCGAGTCTGGCGGAGCGGGTCCGCGAGGAGCTGGAGCTGCGGGTGGGGGAGCGGCTGAGCGCAGGGCTGCCGGAGACGGCGATGGAAGAGTTCGAGCTCCTGAACGACGACCCGGACACGCCGTGGCCCGCATTCGCGGAATGGTTCCGCACCTACCGGCCGAACTACCAAGAGACGGTGAAGCAGACGCTCGAGGAGCTGATCCAGGAGACGGCGTGCAAGGTGACGGCGGCGCTGACTCGGCAGGCCTCGTAGCCCCTGCGGCTCCCGCACTTGCAAGCGGATCCCGTACTTCCGGCGCTCACCGGCGGACCTGGCCGCGTCCGGCGCCCGCTCCCACCGGCGCACTCCGCCGGCGTCAGTCGCACAACCCGTCCCCGTTAGGAGGTCACCATGCGCACCATCGTCGATCAGTCCGACGAGATCATCCCCGGCGCCGCCCACCTCGGCGACGCCGCGCTCACCATTGCGCTCGACCGCACCCGCGCGACCCGTCTCCCCCTCGCCCTGCGCCCCGTCCTCGCCGGCCGGCGCCGCTGCCTCCAGGCTCCTCTGCGCTTCCGTCGCGGCCTCCTGCGCGGTGCCCCGCACCTGCTCGAGGTTCACGCGGATCCTTGCGGGACCGGACTGCATCTCGGATGGCTGCTGGCCCGGGAGGATCACGGCGCCGCCCGCGCCCTGCTGGGTGGTGCGGCAGAACTGGTGCTGCGGCCCGCGGACCGCGTGGACGCCGGCGTCGAGGGCGAGCGGGAGCGCCTCGCCATGACGCGCGCCTTCAACGACCTCGTCTTCCTCCCCACCCTCGACGTCGTCGTCGCGGCGGTCGAGGGCCGCCCGGTGCGCAGGAGGCCCCGATGATCGACCTGCCCGTCGCCGCGTGGATCCTGCTGTACCTCGCGCAGCCGCTGCTCCTCCTGGTGCTCCTCGCGCTGCCACTGCCCGGCACCTCCGATGCCGACCCCCTCCGCAGGATGCGGGTCGTCATCGCCGCCGTGGCCTTCCTCCCCGTCCCCGGGGCGGGACTCGCCCTGACCATCATCGGCCTGGGGCTGCTGGCCGCGCGGCGTCATCGTCTCCTGGCGCGCTCGGTGGCCCTGGGCGACGAATTGACCGCCGCCGGCGCCCGGTCCCCGGCCCCGTACGACTCGCGCCGTCCGCCTCCTGGGGACGGCCACCCGCACCGGCACGACCCCCTCCCTCCCGCCCCGCCACCCGTCCGCAGACTCACGGGAGAGCCGCGATGACCAGTCTCGCGCTGTGCCTCGCCGGGCCCCAGTACCGCTGGGACTTCGCTCGGGGCGGGCTCGTCGAGACCAGGGCCTGGCTCGCGAGCCGGACGGTCGTCTCGGG
>ERZ772973.1144-NODE-1144-length-10142-cov-90.8736_pt1 | contig 10142 bp, 7 predicted proteins | sample MGYA00580672_ERZ772973 | MGnify/ENA primary metagenome ERZ772973 (study PRJEB29015, sample SAMEA2737938) | human oral metagenome | biome: human oral; feature: human-associated habitat; material: dental | place: China | collected 2152 ... | reverse complement strand
CCGTGCTGGCGCGGGCCAAGGCCGCCGCCGGGCTCGACCTGTAGCGGGTTCGGCGGCCGGCGGAGGCCGGGTCGGGGCGGCTCGGGCCTCAGCGATCGGCCAGACCCCGGCGGTGCGCCTCGACGACGACGTCCAGGCGGCTGGACACCCCCATCTTGCGCATCATGGAGGAGATATCGGCCTTGACCGCGGCCTGCGTCAGGCCCAGCCGGCGGGCGATCTCGCGGTTGGTCCGGGCCCGGCACAACAGGTGGAGAATGCGGCGCTCGCGGCCGGTCAGGTCCGGATCGGGGATTGCGGCGGCCGGGCCCTGGCCGCGGGCGCGGAGGCCGAGACTGTCCCCCGGACCGGCCGGCCGCGTGCTTGACCGTTACGTCCGCGGGCAGTCCCCGCGAGTGGCCTCAACGGAGGACCTGGATCTGTCCGAGCGCGAGCAGGAGGTTCTCCGCCTGCTGTGCCAGGCCCGGACCAATCACCAGATCGCGCGCCGGATGAATATCGCGGACACCACCGTCAAGACCCACGTTTCATCCATTATGCGCAAGATGGGGGTCGGCAACCGTCTGGAGATCGTCGTCGAGGCGCACCGGCGCGGCATCGGCGGATAACACCGCCTTTGCTGCGGGGCGGGGCACTCGGGGCTCATTCCCGCGGACAGGGGGCTTCCTCCTAAAGGAGGAGGGGCGCCGCCCCCGATGGGGATCCGCGTCACCGGCTGGACGGGTCAGGATAGGGATGTCCCAATCGGAACCACCAGACAAGGATGTCCTCCCATGCGCTTGCCCCGCCCCCTCATCGCCCTCGTACTGATTTCTTCCATTTCGGGCCTTTCTCTTCACGGAGCGGCCTCCGCCGCACCGGTTACGGGTCTGCAATCGCCTCGGACGGGAATCGTTCGATCGCTTCCCGCTTCAGGATATAAAGGGATCTGCTGGATTAACAAGTGGCTCTGTTCTTGAGTCCGCCTCAGTCCCTGCGATGCGGCTCCGCACATTCCGGGCGGCCCGTACGGTGCGCGTGCTGCAAGTCAACATCACCCTCGGCAGATGAGGTCACGAGACTTACTCGATACTTTTTGATGACCCTCCATGCCTCTGGTGCGGTCAAGCCTGTTCTTATGGTCGGGACGAACCGGCGCCAAGAGGTGTTAAGCTCCCGACCCGGGGGAGATCCCAGGGGCGGTCGGCTCGAATGGAATGAAGCTCAGCGGATCCTGAAGACTGACCGTGTGGAACGGTCGGAAGTAGTTCCATCCACACCATGAGCCTTTCTCGCCAGGAAAACCCCCGGACTGGCCAGGATCGGCGTGATGGCGCGAAAAGGTCTGGGGCAAAGCGAAGTGTGCGGCTCCTGTGCTCGCCATCCCACCACGCACCCATCCTTCCCGCAGCATCGCACCGGTCCTCGCCCCGAGCCGCCAGTTCTGGTGAGAAAGGCTCCGTGAAGGTTATTCCGGAGGCGTTTGAGTGCGTGTGGTGCGAAGCCATTGGGAGGGAGTGCGCGGAGTCGGTCGTGATGGTTACACCGCGTTCCAGTCGTGCCCGGATCGCCCGCGTCGGCGCCGTGCGGCGGCGTTGGTGGCCGACCCCCTGCCCGATGACCCCGTATCGCACGAACGCACTCAGACACCCCAGAATAACCTTTCTTGTGGAGCACCTGGATTTCCAGCTGCTACAAGTGATTCGGTGATGACGTCCGACGGCGGATCGGCCGACGCGGTGCGGCCTACCCGCGCCCCGCCTGCTCCTGGATGAGGACCGCGACCGTGCGCGCGGGCACGTTCACCGTCCCGGTGGACCGGTCGAAGCCGGTGCGCCTGACGACGTCGTCGGCCCCCTCGGCCTGGACGGGGGAGAGGCGGAAGTCCCGGCCCGCGAGCTCCGCCAGGGGCCGGGTGAGGGTGTGACCGGAGGCGTTGAAGACCACGAGCACGCCGTCCAGGTCCGGATCCGCGTCGCGCCCCCCGGCGGTGTCGTCGATGAGCATGACGATAATGCCCGACGGGGCCGCGAAGCCCGCGCCCGGGAAGCTCAGCTTGTCCTGGATCAGGCCGGTCTCCCCCAGGCTGAACAGGGGCGTGGAGGAGCGCAGGCGCAGCAGGTCCAGGGCCTGGGCGCGGGCCGCCGCGATCTCCTCCGGGGAGGGCCGCAGCCGTGCGTCCGCCAGCAGCGGGCCCTGGATGAACCAGGTCCTCTCGTTCCTGCCGGCCGGGGGCAGGCCCCGGCCGAACCCGTTGGACCGCCCCGTGAAGTCGATGGCGTTGAACCAGTCCCCGGAGTTGTAGGAGTCCCGGTCCAGGGACTTGCTGCGCAGCAGCTCGGTGCCCGCGCACCAGAAGGCCGGCGACTGCGCCAGCATCACCGTGGCCAGGCACACGGTGTTCATCCGCACCCGCTCCGCCATCGGCATCTCCAGCGGCAGCTTGTAGGTCAGCAGGTCGTAGAGGGTCTCGTTGTCGTGGGCGTCGACGTAGTTGACGTTCTCCTGCGGGCTGGAGGCGTAGGCGGCCGGGGCGCCGTTGTGGATGACGTCGGCGCCCCGGCGCACCGAGCCGTCCGAGATCGTCATGACGTAGTCCTTCAGATTGCCCGCCAGCCCCAGCCTCACCAGGTCGGTGCGGTGGGCCAGGTCCGCCGACTGGTCGTGCCAGCCGCGCGGGTCGAGCCCGCTGGGCTGGGTGAGCAGCCCCGTGCCGAAGCCCTGGAAGGTGCGGTGATCGGGGTCGAAGGGCGCCCCGCCGTGGACGGCGTCGCGCATTCGGTCGTTGAAGGCGCCGATCCCCGTGCCGTCCAGCTGGCCCTGGGTGGCCTGCACGAACAGGGCGTTGTTCGCGACCTCCCCGAAGTTCCAGCCCTCCCCGTACAGGTAGAGCGAGGCGCCGTCGACGCCGTCGTCGGCCATGGTCAGCCCGTTCAGGGCGGCGCGCACCCGCTCCATGACGGCGCGCGGGTGGTGCCCCATGAGGTCGAAGCGGAAGCCGTCCACCCGGTACCACCTGGCCCAGCGCACCACCGAGTCGATCATGAGGCGCTCGCACATGGCGTTCTCGGTGGCCGTGTTGGCGCAGCAGGCCGAGTTCGTCACCGTTCCCACGGCGTCGAGGCGGTGGTAGTAGCCGGGCACCACCTTGTCCAGGACGCTGTGGGGATCCTGCCCGCAGGCCGCCGTGTGGTTGTAGACCTGGTCGAGGACCACCTGGTAGCCCAGGGCGTGCAGGGCCCCGACCATCTGGCGGAACTCGACGATGCGCGCCCCGCCGTCCTGGTGGCCCTCGGTGGCGTAGGAGCCCTCGGGGGCGCCCCAGTGGAGGGGGTCGTAGCCCCAGTTGTAGGCGTCGCGGTCGGCGACCTCCGCGACGGCCGCCTGCTGGTCGGCCGAGTCCGGTCCGGCCCCCCGGGGGATCCGCGGGACGCGCTGGACGGCCCGGCTCTCGGGGATGGAGGCGATGTCGAAGGTGGGCAGCAGGTGGATGGTGTTCATGCCGGCGCGCGCCAGGTCGGCCAGGTGGCGCACCCCGGCAGAGTCCCCCACGGTGAAGGCCCGGTAGGTGCCGCGCAGACCGGGCGGGACGGTGGTGTCCGCGGCGGAGAAGTCCCGCACGTGCAACTCGTAGATGTTGCGGGCCGAGTCGTTGCGCACCCGCGGGGCGACGGCGGCGGCCCACTGCTCGGGGGCCAGGCGCGCATCGGCCAGGTCGACGGCGACCGACCGGGTGGAGTCGGTCGTCAGCGCCGTCGAGTAGGGGTCGGTGACGACATTGGTCTCCACCCGGCGGGTGGAGGGCACGTAGACCTCCACCTCCCACAGGTACTGGCTGCCGGCCGTGATGCGCCCGTCCGCGTTGGGCGCGCTCCAGCGGCCGTCGTCGCCGCGCACGGCCGGGGTGCGGGTGGGCGGGCCGGGAACCTCGGGCGCGCACCCCAGCGGGTCGCCGGTCCGCCAGGTCAGGAGGGTGACGGCCCTGGCGGTGGGGGCCCACAGGGAGAAGGAGGGGCGCCCGTCGTGGAAGACGACGCCCAGCTCGGCACGGGCGGCGGCCCCGGCGTAGAGGTGATCCAGGAGGATGGCGGTCTGCACGCCGGTGAAGGCGTCCAGACGCCCCCCGTGGCCCCTGGCGTCGGCGCCCGTGTACTGGACCACCGCGATCTGGCCGGTCAGGGCCGCGGCGACGGCGGCGTCGTCGAGGAGCGGGGCGCCCTCCGCGTCGGTGGGGCTCAGGGCGATGTAGCCCTCCAGATTGGGGTGGGCCGCCAGGACGTCGCGGGGCAGGTTGCCGACGACGCGGAGCGGCGTGATCGCGGGGGCGGGCAGGGAGTCGGCGCCGCGCACGCGCCCGTGGACGACCGCCGCCCCGCCGTCGGGCGCGGTGACCAGGCGCAGGGCCAGGCCGGAGCCGGGGACGGGCTCGCCGGAGTCGGTGACGACGGCGTCGCGGTTCATCCCCATGGGCAGCAGGGACAGCGGCCAGGCCAGGAGGTCGGGGGTCACCCAGTAGGCGCGCTGCTCCTCGCTGCCGGTCACGGGCGGGAGGGCGGCGGCGTCGAGCGTGAATGTGATCGTGTAGGTGAAGGTCATGGCGCTGGTGCGCATTCTACCGGCGGAGGCGCCCTCCCGCCCGCCCGGCCCGCGGGATGCGGGCCGGCGGCCTCGGCCACGGGCTCGGCCCGGCCCGGCCGCTCAGCTCCGTGGGATGCGGGGCCAGACGGACGGACGGGACTGGGCGCCGCGGGGCCGCCGGTAGGGCCGGGCGGGGGAGGGCAGCGGCCCCGCCCGGTCAGGACAGGTCGGCGTAGGCCCGGGGCACGTGGGCGACCGCCCGGGCGATGGGGGTGTCGCCGTCGTAGAAGGGGATGACCCTGCCGATGCTGGCGGGCTCGGCGAGCACCGCCGCGATGACGCGGGCGACGTTCCCGCGGGAGGTGGGGGCGGAGGAGGAGGCGGCGCCGGGCTCGAGGCGCGCCACGGTGATGGAGCCGGTGGGCTCGTCCTGCGTGAGCAGGCCGGGGCCCAGGATCGTCCAGTCCAGGTCGGTGGACTGCAGGTGCCGGTCGGCGGTGATCTTGGCGACGGCGTAGGCGCGCAGCGGGTGGTCGGCGGCCACGTCGCCGTAGGCGCTGATGAAGGAGACCATGACGTAGCGCCGCACCCCCGCCGCGGCGGCGGCCTCCATCGAGCGGATGGCGGCCGCGCGGTCGACGGCGTCGGTGCGCTGCGGTCCGCCCTTGCCGCCGGCCCCGGCGGACCAGACGACGGCGTCGGCGCCGGTCAGGGCCCGCGTGAGCTCCTCGACGGTGGCGTCCTCCACGGACAGCACCAGGGGGGAGGCCCCGGTGGCGGTGATGTCGTCGGCCTGCGCGGGGTTGCGGATGACGGAGATGACCTCGTGGCCGGCGGCCACGAGCAGCGGGGCGGCCAGGAGCGCGACCTTGCCGTGGCCGCCGATAATGACGATGCGAGACATGCGGTGACCGTAACCCGGCGGTCGCCGCCCCGGCCACCGCCCTATGCCGAGCGAGGAACCCGGCGCGTCGTGCGGCCGGGGGCCCGCGCCCGCCCAGGATGAGGACCCATGCCCAGCCGGCGCGTCGTGCGGCCGGGGGGCGGGCTCGCGGAGCATAAGGCCGGCTGTGATCGTGCTTGTGACGGGACTGGGGCCTCGGGCGGTCGGCCCTTCTCGGGGCCTCGGGCAGCCGGACCTCACCGCGATGCAGTGAGAACCGCAGGTGGGGAGCGCTTGCACGAGTCCCGCGGTCAGGGTCAGGATCGTCCCCGAGCGGCGGCGAGCGCCGTGAGTATCGAGCGGGATCGGGCGGGGCCGCCCGTGGTGAACCGTGGCGACGACGTCGAGGGGGCGTGAACGGCGTGTCTGATGGTCGGAATGACAAGAGGCGTGACAGCGGCAGCGGTGTTGATGGGGCGGGCGGTGCTGACGGCGTTGACGAGGGGTCCACGGTGGAGGAGGCGGATGACGAGACCGCTCGCATGTCGCCGGGGCGGTTGGAGGCCTTCAGCGACGGCGTCATCGCGATCGCCATCACGCTGCTGAGCCTGGAGATCAGGCTTCCGGAGGACCTGAGCCTGCTCGACGGGCTGTCCTCGCTGTGGCCAAGCTACGTGGGCTTCGTGCTCAGCTTCCTGCTGATCGGGCAGGTGTGGCTCAATCATCACGCCATCTTCCAGCGGATTCGGTATGTCGATCAGTGGGTCCTCGTCTGGAATCTGCTGCTTCTGCTGGACGTCGCCTTCCTCCCCTTCGCCACCACCGTGCTCACCCGCGCCCTCAAGACCGGTGGGGAGGCGCGGGCCGGCGCCGTCTTCTACGGCCTGGTCATGATGTTCGGCGGCTTCTTCTTCAACGGCCTGTGGCAGGCGGCCATCAGGGACAGGGGCTGCTTGAGGCCCGGGGTACCCGACGCCGTTGTGCGGGCCATGACGCGGCGCTTCGCCATGGGGCCGATCCTCTACGCGATCGCCGCGGCCGTGAGCATGGTCAGCGCCTGGCTGAGCGTGACCACGTACCTGCTCCTCATCGTCTTCTATATGCTAGGAGGCTTCCGGCGCCGCAGCGGGAGCCGGGAGCCGCGGCGGTCCGTCGGCGTCGAGCGGGCCGCGGACCGGTCACCCGACTGAGCGCGGATCCCCTGCCCGCCCGGTCGTCAGTGCCGAGCGGGCCGCGGACCGGTCACCCGATCGGCTGGAATAGTCCGGCTGCGGCCGCCCCTCGGAATCCTCATGTCCCCGTCCTCCGCGCCCCTCGGATGATTTCTATGAGCCTTTCTCACCGGGAACGGCGGTCCGTGGGCCCGGATCGTCATGATGGTGCGGGCGGGCGCGGGGCGGTGCGGGCGGGGCCGCCGCCGTGGTCCGCGCCGACCGCGACCGGTCCGCTTCTTCGCCGAGATGTGCATTTTGCACTCGAGAATGACGGTTGGAACTGCACTTTCGAGTGCGAAGTGCACGTCTCGGCGCCCGGGGGCGTAGCGGACCGGCCCGAGAGCGGGGTGATCGCCGCGGCCGCCGTCCGTGCAGGGGTCCGCGTCGACCCTCCCGGGGCCCGCGGCGGCGCGCTCGGCTGCCGCCTCGGTGAGGGTTCGTCTGCTCGTGCCGTCGGCGATCCGGTCGGCGTGGAAGAGGGCCTCTTGCATGTCGCGGTGCTCGCCGATGACCCGTTGGGCGCGCCAGTACAGGTTCAGGTCCATGCCGCCGACGCTGCAGTCCTCCATGAGGCTGTCGGCGTCCGGCCATTCCAGGCCGAGCTGGGCCAGGTCCCGGTGCAGCGCGTCGCGCCAGGCCCGCCCGCGGGTGACGATCATGGCGACGTCCGCGCGCGTGAGGCCCGAGAGCGGCCCCGCCCCGGGCCCGGTCGTGCTCGATGCCGTCATGAGACCGATTGTGCCCCGCCCGGAGGCGCCGGGACGGACCCGGGCGGGGCGAGCGCACGGGTGTGCGCGGCTCCTCAGGCGGCGTGGAAGCGCTTGTTCGCGCCCTGGCGGGTCATGCCCAGCACATCCCCGATCGCCTGCCACGACAGGCCGGCATCGCGCGCGGCCATCACGGCCCCGTCGAGCGCGCGCTCGGCGGCGCGAAGGCGCATCTGCGCGACCACGATCCTCGCGAGGACGGGATCATCGACCGTGGCCACGGGATCCGGGCCATCCCCGTCGTCGGCGTTCTCGATCTCGTCGAGCATCTCCTCGGCGGTCCTCATATTCCTGCTTCCTCCTCAAGAACTTCTCGCGCGCGGACACGGCATGGAAGACGAAGCCATCATCACTGACACCGACCTGAGCCCGCCACCTCCAGGACGCCGCCAGTATAAGCATCGACGCATCATCCGCGGCCTCAAGCCCCTCCGGGAGATCGCCGGGCGCCACCCCGCACCGCCGCCGACTTTGCCGAGACCCTGCCCTCGAGGCCCGGGAAACGCTCACTGAACCTTTCTCATCAGAACCGGCGACTCAGGGGCGGGGATAGGTGCGGTGCCACGGAAAGGATGGACGTGGAGTAGGGCGGTGCGTACGGGGCCGCGCCTCCCTGCATCGTCCCGGGACCTCCTGCGTCATCACGCCGATCCTGGCCAGTCCGAGGGTCTTCCCGGTGAGAAAAGGCTCACTAGAGAATTAATTCTTGGGAATTACGAAGGGGTCCGAGCATCTCTCCGTTCCCTGGATGATTTTAGGTCCGACATCCGGGTCGGGAGTGTATCTATGGGCGGTGACGCACACCCGCCAGGTTTCTTCGTAGTCCACTGTCTCCGAGTCGCCGAAGTCGCTCAGCTTCTCGTTCATTTCGGCGACGGGATTCGCTGTGTCACTCGTGCGGAGCTCCTCCCCTATTCTGTAACCGAGGTTGTAGTAGTTCCTGATGGGGGCCATCCCGTAAATATCCACGCTGTAACTGTGGACCTCGTCGCTGTCCGCGGGGTCCCATTGAATCTGAATCGTATCGCCCTGGCCCAGCCACCAGACCCGTACGGGGCTCTTGTCGGACAAAGCGATTCGCGTGGGTGTGGCGACCGGGCTCGAGGTGTCGTTCGGCTGAGGGGATGACATCTGTACGTACATCAGCGCGGCAGTGGCTCCGAGAAATGTTAAGAATAGTCCGATTAGAACTGGTCGAGGCCAGTTCGGACCCTTGATCCACCCGCCCACAAGGCTTGTTAATGTTCCTACAATCATGATTGTGATCGCGTAGCCCAACATTCCTCCTCGATAGATGAGATTTATGGTTTTGATTGTCGAGAACTTTCCTTGAATTGAATATTCTGACTGCTGCAAGACCTTTCCTTGAGAATTAGGCGGGCAGCGAGAAGAGAGCGCATTACCGAGCGGGGGTGATCGGCGATGGAAACTTCGGCGCAGTTTATCGGAGGGGCCTCGGCGTGTCGAGAGGGCGCCCTCGCCCCTGACTCAACCGGGTGGCCAACGCGGTGGAGTCGGTCGGGAAGCGCGGCGGAGTCGGTCGGACTGGGCGGTTCGGGGGCGGCGGCATGCCGTTCTCGTGCACGCCCCGCGAAGCCGACCGGTCGGAGCGTCGCCGAGTCATCGGCGTGCATGGCGGAGGGCTTCCGGCGTCCCGCCCGGAATAGCTGGCCGGGGTCGGGCCGCTGGCGGGTGAGACGGGAGGATCTCGGCGTCCCGCCCGGAATGATTTACTCGGAAAGACCCCCCCGGAGCGGGCCCGCTCAGGACTGCTCGCGCCCGCGGCGCACGGCCTCCAGCATGAGGGTGGCGAGGTCGGTGACCCGCACGTCGGCGCCCTGGCTCGCCACGCCGTCGGAGAGCATGGTGGTGCAAAACGGGCAGGCGGTGGCGATGACCCGCGCGCCCGTGCCAATGGCCTCGCGGGAGCGCTCGACGGCGATGCGCGTGCCGATCGACTCCTCCATGAAGGCCCTCGCCCCGCCGCCGCCGCAGCAGAAGGCGCGCTCGCGGCTGCGGGGCATCTCCACCGCCGTCGCCCCGGTGGCCTTCAGCAGTTCGCGCGGCGGGGAGTAGATCCGGTTGTGCCGACCCAGGTAGCAGGCGTCGTGGTAGGTGACGGTCGGGTCCGACGGCGCGACCGGGTCCGTTCCGTCGTCGGCCGGCGCAGGGCGGGCGGCCGACGACGAATCGGCCGGGCTCGCGGCGACCTCTGGTGCCGCGGCGCCGTCGGCCGCCCGCTCCGCACCGGCCGCCCCCGCACCGGCCTGCGGCGCCACCGGCTTGAGCCGCCCCTCGCGCACGAGCCGGCTCAGCAGCTGGGTGTGGTGCAGCACTTCGAAGCGCCCGCCGATCTGCGGGTACTCCCGCGAGATCGTGTTGAAGCAGTGGGCGCAGGTCACCACGATCCTCTGCGCCTTCGCCTCGGTGAGGGTCTCGACGTTCTGGCCGGCGAGCATCTGGTAGAGGATCTCGTTGCCGGCGCGCCGGGCCGGGTCGCCGGTGCAGGTCTCGGCGTCGCCGAGGACCGCGAAGCTCACCCCGGCCGTGTGCAGCAGCTCGGCCACCGCCCGCGTCGTCCGCTTGGCCCGGTCCTCGTAGGCGCCGGCGCAGCCGACCCAGAACAGGTAGTCGACCTCGGAGGCGTCCTCGACGTCGACCCCGATCACCGGCACCTCGAAGTCCAGCCCCTTGGCCCAGTCCATGCGCTTGCGCGGCGCC
>ERZ772973.1141-NODE-1141-length-10153-cov-89.421_pt1 | contig 10153 bp, 9 predicted proteins | sample MGYA00580672_ERZ772973 | MGnify/ENA primary metagenome ERZ772973 (study PRJEB29015, sample SAMEA2737938) | human oral metagenome | biome: human oral; feature: human-associated habitat; material: dental | place: China | collected 2152 ... | reverse complement strand
CAGGCGGGCGCCTGGGGCCGGGCGACGGACCAGGCAGCCGGTCGGGCGGCGGGGCAGGCCGCCCGGGCCGCCGACGCGGCGCGCTCCGCTCTGCCCGGCGGGATCCGTTCCGGGCAGGGCTTCGAGGGCACGCTCTTCCAGCGCCGGCTGGCCACGGCCCTGGCAGCACAGCCGCATTCGCGCAGCCTGGGGACGTACGTCCTCGGGGCGTCCCTGCTGCGCACGGGCCTGTCCTTCGGCGGGCGCAGGAGGCGCATCCTGGAGCGCGGGGGCTTCGATACCACCGTTGCGCCGGGAGGGGTCCTCGATACCGACGAGCTCATCTACGTCCACGGGCGCCGGCTGCCGAGCATCATGCGCAATGGTACGGATCTGATACGACGACACCAGGATAAGGAGCTCCAGCCGACGGAATTCGGCCCCGCCACTGGCTCCCTGCGCCGGGTGACCGTCTCCGAGGCCGACCGCCGGCGCGGCGCCGTGGACTGGGACCGCCTGTGCGTGGACACCAACGCTGGCATAGGCAACCAGCACGTCGACGTCCTCGTCGCGCCGATCGGGCAGGACGAGGCCGAGTACGCCGCCGACATGGGCCTTCTCCTGCCGGAGTGGCTCCCGCCCCGGGCCGCCCAGGCCCTCGTGGCGTACTCGGACCGGCCCACCGTCCGCCTGCACCTGCTGGGCGAGGGCCGGGTCGGCGTCGACGAGGGGGCCCGCTTCCGCCTGTACGAGGGCGTCCCCCACGCCATGCGCGGGTCCCTCGTGATGACGTCGGGCCGGGCGACCCGGGCCGAACTGTGGATTTCGAACCGCGACAGTCTCGGGTCCAGCATCTTCAACACCCTCGATTCCCTCGGCAATTTCCTCGGCTTCCTCGGCGAGATCGGCGAGGTCGTCGCCGCGTTCTTCTGAGGTGCCGACGGCGAAGAATCGGCGGGCGGGGCCGCGCCCGAGGGGGCGGCCGGACCACGACCCCGTCCCGAACCGTCCCAGGAGCCCCGCCGCGCCCGCGGGACCCGGACCGGGCGGGCGGCGGGCGACGGCGGAGCGCGCCGCGGACGCCGTCGTCAATATGCACTCCGGAACATATCCGTCCGCTGAGCGGGAACCCCGGGACAATCGCGAGTGGCCCGTGACACACTAGGGCCCATGCACCCACGAGCAGGACAACCAGCACAGCCCGAGGACCTCATCGACATCGACGAGGTCATCAACGCCTACTACGACCTCGTCCCCGACCCGGCGGTCCCGGAGCAGAAGGTGGTCTTCGGCACCTCCGGACACCGCGGGGCCTCCCTGGACACCGCCTTCAACGAGGCCCACATCGTGGCCATCACGGCCGCGATCGTGGAGTACCGCCGCTCGCAGGGGACCGACGGCGTCCTCTACATCGGCCGCGACACCCACGGACTGTCCGAGCCCGCCTGGCGCACCGCCATCGAGGTGCTCGCCGGGGCGGGGGTCACCACCGCCGTCGACGCCCGCGGCGCCTACACGCCCACCCCCGCCGTCTCCCACTCCATCCTCCTGGCCAACGGCGCCGGCACCGAGGCGGGCGTGCGCACCACCGGGCCGGGCCTGGCCGACGGCATCGTCATCACCCCCTCCCACAACCCGCCGCGCGACGGCGGCTTCAAGTACAACCCTCCGCACGGCGGCCCCGCCGACTCCGACGCCACCAGCTGGATCGCCGAGCGCGCCAACGAGCTGCTCACCGACGGCTGGCAGGACGTCACGCGGATCCCGATCGCCGAGGCGCTGGACGGAAACTACGTCATCCGGCACGACTACCTGGAGACCTACGTCGCCGACCTCGAGAACGTCATCGACATGGACGCCATCCGCGACGCCGGAGTGCGCATCGGCGCGGACCCGCTGGGCGGAGCCTCGGTGGACTACTGGGGGGCCATCGGCGAGCGCTACGGCCTGGACCTGACCGTGGTCAACCCGAAGGTGGACCCGACCTGGCGCTTCATGACCCTGGACTGGGACGGCAAGATCCGCATGGACTGCTCCTCCCCCAACGCCATGGCCTCGCTGCGCGCCAAGATGACGCCCGACGCCGAGGGCAAGACCCCCTACGACGTCGCCACCGGCAACGACGCCGACTCCGACCGCCACGGCATCGTGACCCCCGACGGCGGGCTCATGAACCCCAACCACTTCCTGGCCGTGGCCATCGAGTACCTGTTCACCCACCGCCCCGGCTGGCCCGAGGGCTGCGCCGTGGGCAAGACCCTGGTGTCCTCCTCCCTCATCGACCGGGTCGTGGCCGCCATGGGCCGGCGCCTGGTGGAGGTGCCGGTGGGCTTCAAGCACTTCGTGCCCGGCCTCATCGACGGCTCCGTGGGCTTCGGCGGCGAGGAGAGCGCGGGCGCCTCCTTCCTGCGCAAGGACGGCACCGTGTGGACCACGGACAAGGACGGCATCATCCTGGCCCTGCTGGCCAGCGAGATCATCGCCGTGACCGGCAAGAGCCCCTCCCAGCTGCACGAGGAGCAGGTCGAGCGCTTCGGCGCCAGCGCCTACGCCCGCATCGACGCCCCCGCCACCAAGGCTCAGAAGGCCAAGCTCGCGGCCCTGTCGCCGCAGGACGTCACCGCCACCGAGCTGGCCGGGGAGCCGATCGTCGACCGTCTCGTGCGCGCGCCGGGCAACGACGCGCCCATCGGCGGCCTCAAGGTGACCACCGCCGACGCCTGGTTCGCCGCCCGCCCCTCGGGCACGGAGGACGTCTACAAGATCTACGCCGAGTCCTTCAAGGGCGCCGAGAACCTGGCCGTGGTCCAGGAGGAGGCCAAGAAGGTCGTCGACACCGCGCTCGAGGAGTGACGACGGCGGTCCCGCGGGCAGCGGGTCCTCGGCCAGCGGGCCCTCGGACGTCGGGTCCTCGGCCGGTGGGTTTTCGGACAGCGGACCCCCGGACGTCGGGCTTCCGGACGGCAGACCCCCGAACGCGGCCGACCGGCCGCCTCGCCGGCACCGCGCCCGGGGGATGAGCCCCCGGCGGCCGACCCCTTCGTCGCTGGCATCGCGACCGGAGTGATCATCTGAGCGGGTCCGGCCGCCCGGTTCTGCGGAATCGGGCGGCCGGACCCGTCGCGCCCGTCCAGCGGCGCGGTGCGAACAGCCGCGTCGCGGCGACGGCGAGATGCCCGGGAACCGGGACGCGGCCCGTGAGGCCGCCATCCCCGCCTCGACGAGACACCCCGCCGACACCCCGTCGTTCCGGGGGAGGAAAGATAATTGATCTGAGCCTGAGGAGGATGGGCATGGGAGAGGTGCGGCTGGGTCCGATCGAGTGGGGCGTTGTGACGGTTCATCATCTCTGGGGCATGGGGGTGCGTCTGGAGGAGTCCGGCGATGAGGGGGTCATCGTCCTGGACTCCATTCACGACGACTTCCTGCGCTGCAACGGGGAGTACTGGCCCGAGATCGGCGAGCGCATCCGGGTGCGCAGGTACATCTACAGGTCCCCCAATAACGAGGTGCGCCTGACCAGTTGCGAGAGCGCCATGGAGGGGCTGGTGCACGGGTACGACCCGCCGCGCCAGTACCCGCTCCCGGAGGGGTTCGGGCCGGTCGAGGAGGGGACGGTCGTCGCCCGCCGCGACTGGGGCGTGGAGGTGCGCCTGGACTCCGGTCAGGTCGGGCAATTGCGGGCCCGGCTCATGGAGAGCGGGCCCGATCCCGCCCCCGAGGAGCGCTGGCCCGGCATCGGGGAGCGGGTCCGCGTCCGGCCCCTGGGCCTCTGGCCCGACGGCGGCCTGCGACTGAGCGGCAGACCCCGCTGCGTGGAAGGGATGCCCAGACGCCACCGGTGGCCGGGGAAGCGGCTCCCCTCGGAGTCATAGAAATATCCTCCGTCGAGAGTCTGACGCAATTCCATGGACGACGCGCCCGGCGCCGGCGACGAATCCCGGCTCCTTTATGAGTGACTCGACAACGGCTCAGCCGAATGTAAGAGCACAGATATGAATGCGATGCGAAATGTCAGTTGGGATGACGAGGACGGGAACCACGACACGGTCGAGCCCGTGGACACTATCTGCGCCCTCATACGCAGGCTCAACGGCCTGTCGAGAAGCTGCGTGACGGTTTTCGACGACCCGCAGACGATCGGGGTGGGCGGAGGTGAGAACGGAGAAGTCGTCGTATACCGCACCGAGGACGACACGACGTTCTACAATCTCATTGGCGACCAAGAGGCGGACGGCACGACCGAGTTGTTCGCCTGCGGACAGCCGGGCGAGTTCCCCGACCGCACGATCGTGAGCGCCAGAATCGCTGCACTGGCCGTGGGAGAGCTGCTCTCCGGGAAGCCCTCGAGCTTCGTCTGGGAGATGGAATGAGCAGGACCATCGGGATCGAGATGCGCGCTATCGCCCCGAGGAGATGCGAACCCAATTCTTCGCGCGCAACATCATGATGGGCACTCATCGGCTCTCTCTCGCCGAGATCGCGCATCGGAAATTCGAAATCTCCGCATTCAACCTGAAAGGACTTGAACGCATGTTTCGATCGCTGCACTGCTGTGATTTCGAAGTCAACAATATCTTGCTCTCGGACGAGGCGGCTCTGTGCCGTTTTCTTGCACGACGCTTCGAAGGCGATTCGAATCGGTTCATCATGTCATTCGATCAAGTCATCTTCCCAAACATCACCATATTCGTCCGAGGAAACGAGTGCGTTGTTCACTACGCCTCGAGGGATGAGGAGCCGTACATCAGCACAGGCGATCGAAGCAGGAACGACTGGGTTCCCTTCAAAGATTATATGACCGGAGGGATCAGAGCCGTCTCCGACATGCCCGGCGACGCAATCATTCCATGGAGTCTGGGGAAACGGTGCGCCCTGGAGTTCGCGCGCAATGGTGGGCGCTTCACCGGAGTCGATTGGGAAGAATTGTGATTGAGGGCGTCGACGGAATCGGCGAACTGATTGCGTGACGCCGCAGAACGGAGTACTATGAATGTCGGAAACGAGCATTCGTGATTCATGAAGAACGGGCCGTCGTCATACCGTCTCCGGAAACGCATCCAGATACCTCCAGGACAATCTCCTACACGAAGAGGACTAATGTGATCCGAGCGGAGATCCGGAACCTCAAGCGTCTCGGCCCCCTGCCGACGGACGATGACGACTATCCCGGAATCGACCGGGAACTGCTCGACTTCGAACTCCTTCTGGCCACCATCGACCCCCCTATCACAATGGAGGAAGCGAGAGTGCTGGCCTCTTTGTTCCCGGAGGACGGGAGCACGAGTTACGGCCTGGCGTGGTCCTTGGTTCACCTCATCGGCACTCTTAGCATCAATGAATACAAGAAAGTTATCCCTGATATCAGTTCCGAAGAGTGGCGCAGGGACTTCGAACAATGGGCGAGGAATGCGGAATCCGAACATCAACGGACGGACCCTCTTAACCGGGAACAGCGGTTCGGCGGTCCGGATCGACACGATGAAGCATGACCTTCCACAACCGGGTCGCATCCGCCTGAATATGGAGTTATACTGCCCTCGTTTATAGGCGTCTAGAAGCGGAAGCGGGTATGGAACGGATATGGGAGAGATACGGTTGGGTCCGATCGAGTGGGGCGTCGTGACGGCCCATTACCGCTGGGGTCTGGGTGTGCGACTGGAGGAGTCCGGCGATGAGGGGGTCATGGTTCTGACCTCCATTCACGACGACCCGCGACGCTACGACTCGGAGTACTGGCCCGACATCGGCGAGCGCATCCGGGTGCGCAGGTACCTCTACAGGTCCCCCAATGACGAGGTGCGCCTGACCAGCTGCGAGAGCGCCATGGAGGGCCTGGTGAACGGGTACGACCCGCCGCGCCAGTACCCACCCCCGGAGGGGTCCGGGCCGGCCCAGGAGGGGACAGTCGTCGCCCACCGCGACTGGGGCGTGGAGGTGCGCCTGGACTCCGGTCAGGTCGGGCAATTGCGGGCCCGGCTCATGGAGAGCGGGCCCGATCCCGCCCCCGAGGCGCGCTGGCCCGGAATCGGCGAGCGGGTCCGCATCCGGCCCCTGGGCCTCTGGCCCGACGGCAACCTGCGACTGAGCGGCAGACCCCGCTTCGTCGACCGGCCACCCGACCCGCCTTGGATCTCCCCGCATGCAATGGCGTAGCCGCACCGCGGCGACCGGCTTGGAGAACGGGCATGGGAGAAGTTCGACTGGGGCCGATCGAGTGGGGCACCGTCACAACTCATCACCCCTGGGGTCTGGGCGTGCGTTTGGAGGAGTCCGGCGACGAGGGGATCGTTGACAGGGCGCAGATTCATTATGCTCCGATCTACTTCAATGAGGAATACTGGCCGGATCCGGGAGAACGCATCCAGGTGCGACGGCTGACGGGACGGAACGAGCAGCCGCGCCTTCTGGCGATTCCGCACGATGTGCCGGAGTCGCCGGCGGGACGCGATTCCGTTCCATCCGGTCTGGGACCAGTGGAATGGGGCATCGTCGCGACTCATCACGACTGGGGCGTTTCAGTGCGCCTGGAGGTCTCGGGCGACGTCGGAGCGCTGCGGCGCCGCCTCATGGATGACGACCCCGCCCGCTGCGCCGAAGAATTCTGACCCGCGACCGGCGAGCGCATCCGCGTGTGCCGCCTCGGCACCTGGCCCGACGGCGAACTCAGGCTCACCCGCCGAGAGTGCTTTCTGAGCATGGTGGAACGACCGCAGTTCCAACGACTTCGAGCACAACGACCCGCACGGACCCGCGGATCCGCCGAAGAACCATCGGATAGAAGAACCCCGGAATTGGGATGAGCCTTTCCCGCCGGGAACGACGGTCCCTGGGCCCGGATCGGCGCGGTGACGGGGGCAGGTGGGCGCGGAGTGGTGCGGGTGGGGCTCCTGGGACGGCCCGGGGCGAGGTCGTGTCCAAGTCTGTTGCAAAGGCGTCCTGCAGCGGAATCGACGGCGAGAAGAAGCGCGGAATAGCAACGTTTCTCCTCCGGGAAGGCTATTCGGCAGGCTCATGACGGCGTTCTCCTTGGACCGCTTATGTGCAGTTGGACCACGGTGGTCCAACCGTCGTTCTCGAGGGCGGAATGCGCGTCCCGACGTCCGGGGCGCGGCGGCGCCGGGCGCCGCGGTCCGCGAGATCGCCGGGTAACCGCCGAGCACGTCACTTAACCCGCGAGCACGTCTGCCAGAGGTACGTGCTCGCGGGTTAAGTGACGATCTCGCGGGTTAAGTGACGTGCTCGCGGGTTAAGTGACGTGCTCGCGAGCCGGGGCGCGTCACGACATGCGAGACGCCGTCCCACCATGCGGGATGCGCAGTCGAGGTGAAGCAGGAAGACGTACTCGGACGCCTCCGCAACAACCCTCCGGACGAGGAGGACCCGCCCGAGCAGACCGCCACCGCAACCTTCACGCCCCACGCCTTCAAAACCATCCCCGAATAACCTTCCGCGCTCCGGCTCGATCCGGGCCTTTGCAACAGATTTGGACAAACGGCGTCGCTGCGGCCCCCGGGATGGGCAGCACGGGTCGCGGCGACGGCCCCCGGGCGCCCCCGACGCCGAGACGTGCACTTCGCACTCGAAAGTGCAGTTCCAACCGTCATTCTCGAGTGCAAAGTGCACCCCTCGAGTGCAAAACGCACATCTCGACGAGGAAGGGGCCGGTCGGCCGGGCGGCTCACAAGAGGACCGGCCGGATACCGCATTCCGGAGGCCGCATTCCGGACGCCGCGCCTCGTGCTCGACGGGCCGACCGACGCCTCACGCGCTGGCCCTCACGCCGTCGGAACCCGACCCGGTCCCGACACGCCGCCCGCCGATCTGACGGACTGTCCCCACCAATGCCGGATCGAGCCGGTTTTATTACCCTGACGGGATGAGTCAGTCGCGTCCATCCCCGCCCTCCCGACCCTCCCGCGAGGAGAGCCAGGATCCGTCGCCGGCGCCGGGCGCGCCGTCGTCGCCCTCGGCCGACCCGGCGGCGAGCCCGGCCAGCCGCGCCGCCTCCGCCATCCCCTCCCATCAGTCCAGGCCCGGCCCCGAGGACGACATCATGCTCGCCACCGGCCGCCCGCGCGGGGCCCCCGAGTCCGCCACGGTGCGCGAGCGCATCGAGGCCGCCAAGGCCGAGCAGGAGAGGATCCGCCGCCGGCCCGGCCGCAAGGCGTGGGTGCCCAACCAGCACGGCGCCTACTCGATGCTCGTGCTGCCGCCCGTCATCGGCTGGATCGTGGGCGGCTTCAGCTGGGTGAACCTGCTGCTCCTGCCCGCCTGGTGGGACGCCTATCTCACCTACTGGGCCTGGTCGCAGTGGCTGCGCACGCGCTCGCCGCGCCGCCGCCGGCTCCTTCTGCTGCCGCTGCTCGTCTACACCTGCTCCACCGCCTGCCTGGGACTGATCACGCTCCTCGTGGCGCCCTACCTGCTGGGCTGGGCGGTGCCGCTGGTCCCGCTCTTCGCCGTCGCCGCGTGGGAGGTGTGGCGGGGGCGCGAGCGCTCCCTGCTCTCCGGTCTGGCGACGACGGCGGCCGCGAGCCTCATGTCGGCCGTGACCTACAGCCTCGCGGTCGGCGGCGCGGGCGGCTTCCTGGGCACGGGCGGGGCGAGCAGGCTGCCGGGGTCGAGCCCGAACGGGGCGCTGACGGGATGGGCGTGGATGTGGGTGGTCACGGCGTCGACCGCCGCCTACTTCTGCGGGACGGTCCCCTACATCAAGTCGATGATCCGCGAGCGCTTCAACAGGCCCCTGCTGGTCGGGACGGTGGCGGCGCACGCGCTCGTCGCGGCGGCCGCGGTATGGCTGGCGGCCGGGGGGTGCCTGGGGTGGCCGCACGCGGTCGTGTGGGTGGCGCTGGCGGTGCGCTCCCTCGTCATGCCGCTGCGGCAGTGGAAACTGGCCGGGGAGAAACGGCCAATGCCTCCGCGGACTCTGGGGCGCACGGAGATGCTCTTCACCGCGGCCTTCCTGATCACGATCGCGCTCTGACGGCGGGCCGCGCCCGCGCCGGCCACCGGTCGCGCTCGCGCCGGTCGCGACGACGCCGGCACCGGCCCGCGCCGGTCGCGCGGACGCGGCGCTACTTCGGCGCGGGCCGCGGTCGTCGGACGCTGCTCGGAGCAGCCGGGCAGAAGTACCATCGGGGGCGTGCGAGCGATCACTGAACACGAACTCAACCGGTATACGGAGGCTCCCCGGGGCACCGACGCCGCCGACCTCGTGGCGGTCGAGCGCGGCGAACCGCACCAGCGGATCAGTTCAGTGCACGGCGCGGATACGACGCTGGCGCAGCTGGAACGGGAGGGGCGCTACACCCCGCCGTCATTGACGCCCGCGCCCTGGCCCCGCCACCCGGGCGGGCGGACCTATACCGCGGCAGAGGCCGATGCGCTGCTCGACGAGACGCGCGGGGACCACTGACCGCGCCCGCCGAACCCGCCCCAGCACGGGAGGAACCGGGGCACACTGGTGCCATGCCCGCCGACGACACCCCTGACCCGGCACCGACTCCGGCCGACGACCCGGTCCCCGCGACCGACCCGGACACCAGCTCAAACCCGGGCCCCGCGGCCACCCCTGGCCCCGCCCCGGCCGACCCGCGATCGACTCCGGCTGACGACCCGGTCCCCGCGACCGACCCGGCCCCGGCCCCGGCCGCCGAGCACTCGACGTCGCAGCTGGCCTTCCCTCCGACGTCGGACCACGCCGACGCCCCTCGTCCGCGCCGCCGCGGTCCCGGTCCCGCCCGCCGGCGGGCCGCCTCCACGGGCTTCCTCCTGGGCTCCCTCGTCGCCTTCGTCGTCATGATCGCCCTCGCCGTCGTCCGGTACTGGCAGATGCCCAGTGAGGCCGTGGAGGACTACATCCTGTGGGGGACGGGCGGCGGGCTCGTACTCGCATGGGCGCTGTGCGCGGGCGTCAGGCGAAGCCGGGTCCTCGCCTGGTGCGTCTGCGCGGTCCTGCTCGCGGCCACCGGCATCCCCATCGCCCTCGTACTGCACAGGTGGTGGGAGATCCACCGCGAGACCACCGTCCCGCCCCACTATCTCCCCGCCATCGCCGCCGCCTACCTGGCCGGGGGCCTCTTCGGCGTCTGCGCGCTCCGCCCCGTCCCCGCACCGCCCCGACGGCGCCGGAGCGGGCGGGCATCGGGACCCACCGCCCGGCGCGCGG
>ERZ772973.1140-NODE-1140-length-10161-cov-137.987_pt1 | contig 10161 bp, 7 predicted proteins | sample MGYA00580672_ERZ772973 | MGnify/ENA primary metagenome ERZ772973 (study PRJEB29015, sample SAMEA2737938) | human oral metagenome | biome: human oral; feature: human-associated habitat; material: dental | place: China | collected 2152 ... | reverse complement strand
TAGACGGCCGTCAGGGCGACACCACCACCAGGTACCACCGCGCCTGATGGGCACGTCTATTGAGTGCGTCTCCCACCTGGACGACTGAGGGCTCGCAAGCAGATCAGGCCCAGACCGGGAGACGCCGCAAAGCCCCCGGACTCGATCACGCCGGCGGCCTGGTGTCCACACAGCGGACACCAACGAGCCAGCCGTCGAGGCGCCCGGCGTGAACCGTTGGAATTCTACGGTTTCTTCTCAGGCTGCGAGGTCGGTGCAGTGTTGATGTCCGCTGCGTGGACACCTCGGCGCGTTTCGGGCTTCAGAGGCAGGGCGACGCGTGGCTACCCGACGGCGGCTGAGGGCTGGGCCGGGGGCACGGCGCCTCCGGCTAGGAGCTGGCGGGCGCACAGCCCGGCAACGCACTCCTCGGCCGGGTTGAGGCCGAGCCGGTTGACGTCGATGTGCAGCAGGTCCAGAGCCCGGCGCCCGTCGGTCCCCGCTCCCATGACCCCGATGGCGCGCCCGGCGTCGTCGGCCAGCTCGCCGATGGCCCCGGCCGCCTGGCTCCAGGAGGGGATCTCGTCGAACTGGAACTCGATGACCTCCAGCAGCTGCTGGACGATCGGCCCCAGGGCGCTGCCGTCGCGCAGGTGCGCGGGCAGGCGCGATCCCCACATCCGCAGGTGCGCGGAGAGCAGCTCGGCCTCCGGCAGCGGCGCGCTGCGGGCCGCCAGTGCCAGGAACCGCGCCGCCAGGGCCGCTCGCGGCACCGGCCTGGGAATCTGCCAGATCTGGTGGTCCAGACACCACCGGCTAGAGACGTAGAAGTGGCGCTCGGCCTCCTCGACGCCGGCCACACCCCCGTACTTGCCGTACTCGGGACCGTAGACGCCGAAGGCGATCCCGGGCCGGCTGGCGCCGATCCCTCCGGTCATCGGGTCGGAGACGAGGCGCTCGACCGTGCGCACCTCGGTCCGCTGGGCCACGGCACCCAGCTCGCGCATGCTCGCGTAGGCATCGTCCAGGACGCCCTGAACGGCCTTGAGCCGCAGCCGGATATGGTGCCCGCGCAGGTCGACGAAGCGCAGGAAGTGCGCCGAGCGGATGTCCCACTGGCCGCGGGCCCGGGCCAGCCACTGCGCGATCTCGGGCAGCAGGGCGTCGGTGTCGTCCCCGCCGGCGCAGTAGATCCTCGCGTACAACCAGCCGACATCCTCCGTCTGGTTGACCAGCGCCGATCCCCGCTGGCGCACCGAGCTGTGCTGGGCGCGCAGGCTGCCGAAGTCGGCGGCCGCCATCTCCAGGGGCTGGATCCCCGGGATCGAGCCACCCACCTGCGGGGTCGTGCCTCCCTGACTGGGCCGCTCAGCCTGCTCGCCGGCCCGCGAGCGCCCGCCGAGCCAGCGCAGCCGCCGGGAGCGGGTGAGCCGGCTGGGCTGGTTGCGCTGCTCGCGCCGGCTGGACTGGGCGTCGTCATGCGTGCTCATGCCATGCCTCCCAGGTTCTTGGACCACTGGAGCCCCACCAGGTACTCGGCCACGGTGGGTTCACCGTCCTGTGTGAGCCCCAGGGCCTCGCCGCGGGCCGGGAGGGCCTCGACGAAGCTGATGTGCGCGGCGGCGGGATCGATCCAGCCACGCAGCGCCAGCAGCGAGACCGGCGAAGTGAGGTCCACGTAGCGGGGCTTGTGCTGATCGAAGGTGGCGCCCTGAGAGGGCATGTGCTGGTGGACGAACACCTCCGTCGGTATCCCCCACTGCTTGCGCAGGTCGTCCATGTGCAGCAGGGTCGTGGTCAGGTCGCGGTCCATGAGCGGGGCGATCTGTGCCGCCGGGAAGGTCCAGGACTCGCGCCGGGTCACCAGCCGGCCGGCCACGGTCCGCTCGGAGTGCATCACCTCATCGGGTAGGGGCCCGTTGAGGTCCCGACGCCGACTGGTCCAGTGGTCCGCGAACGGGGGCAGCCGGGACCACGGGTCGCTCAGGAGCACCAGCCAGGACAGGTATCCGCCCAGGAGGTACTGGGGGGTCAGACCCAGGTAGGCCAGCCCCACGGGCCCGGCGTCGTCGGCCAGGAACAGGGTGCTCGTGGCCGGGTCGTGGACGAGCCGCAGGGAACTGAGGGGGACCGTGTCCGGCGCCCCCGGCTCACCGGGCAGGCCCAGCGGCGGCAGGAGCCCGCAGGAGACGGCCTGACCGGTGTTGCACTCGGTGCTGGCCTGGATCTCCAGGACCCGCTCGGTGCCCCAGGCGGTGCGGATCCGCGTGGCCAGGCGCTCCCGGAAACCGGAGCCCAGGAGCCGGTGGAATCGGGCCTGGAGCGAGCCATTGGCATTGGTGAAGGCGTTGACGACGGTCAGTCCCCCGCCGGCGGCGTAGGTCCGGGCGCTGGGGGCCACCGGCTGGAGGAAGGCGCCCAGGTGCCTCGGCGATCCGGAGAGCCCACCGGGCAGGGCGGCGCGCTCCGTATCGGGGCCGGCGGCGTAGTCGAGTCCGGCGGCGCGCAGCATCTCCTTGTCGCCGTCGGGGGCGTGGGCGATGGTCATGAAGAAGGCGAGCGGGTCCTTGCACACCCCACCGCTTCCGAACAGCGAGACGAACCGGGTCACCATGAGGTCGTAGATGTGGGAGCGGGCCACCCACGGGTCGGCGAGCTCGCCCAGGGTCTTCACATCCTGCTCGAAGGGGGCGTCGTCGAGGGGGTCGACCCAGCTGCGGGCCGACTCACAGTCCTCGTAGAGGAAGCCGCTGGGGCGCTCGCCGAGCTCGCCGTCGGGGAAGACGCGCTCGGCCAGGCGCACCGTGCGGTTGAGCAGCTCGGCACGGCCGGGCCCGTCAGCGGCGCCGACGGCGTCATCGAGCCGGGCCAGCCAGGCCAGGTCCTTGCCCCACTGGCGCTGCTGGTCCGGTGAGAGGGTGGCGGCCAGCAGCGGGAAGGGGTTCTCCCCGCGGTACCAGGGCACACGCGGCACGACGGCGCCCGAGGCCAGCAGCCGTTCCAGGCGCAGGCGCGGGTCGGCGCCACCTACGCGCTCACAGGCGTCGCGCACGCTGAGCACGGCGTGCATGCCGCCGCCGGTCAGGGCGTCGTGGGTCTCCTGGAGCCAGCGGGCGGGCTGGACGGTCTCCTGGCGGAAGACCATGCCGTTGCCGTACTCGTGCTCGCCGACGATGGTCAGCGCCTCGGCCTCGGCCTCATCGGGCGGGTACTGGCCGTAGGCGCCGGCCGCGCCTGCGCCGGGACCGGCGCTGAAGGCCCGACGCACGGGAGTGGGCTCGAGGTAGAGGGCGCCGTCGGGAGCCAGGTCCTGGGCGGTGGCGCTCAGGATTCGGTAGGCCAGGTGGGTCGCCACCATCCGGTGGCTGCGCCCGGCAGCGGGCTGGCCCGCCTCGTTGACGGTGGTCAGCCCCGAGAAGGGGCTGGTCTTGAGGGCGGCCCGGGTGGCCAGGGTGTAGAGGGTGCGCAGGACGCGGGGGTCCTCGAGCCTGCGGCCGCGAGTGGCCAGGGTGGAGACGAGGGCCGGGGCGGCGATCGCCAGGGCCTCCTGGTAACCGGGCTCGTCCAGGCCGGCCGCCAGCAGCTCGCGGCTGCGGTCCAGGTCGACGTCGACGAGGACGGCCAGGCGCGCGCGGGTCTCCTCCTTGCGGGCCACCAGGGCGTCCCAGCGCTCCAGCAGCGCGCGGAGCTCAGCGGGCAGGGCCGCGAGGACCTCGTCGGACAGTCCGGTGGCGCGCCCCTGGAAGACTCGGCGCTTGGCGCGCAGGACCGGGCGGCGCTCGGTCTTGGCCAGGGTGGGGACGATCTCGTAGAGCGGGTCGAGCAGCTGCTTCGCGGCGCCGTCGAGCACCTCGTCGAGCCGGCGCAGGTACTCCAGGTTGCCGGTAACGGCGGCCGTGGTCTCGGGAACGGCCCGCACCGGGAGTCCCCCCAGGCGCACGAGGGTCGGCAGGGCCACAGCGGGCTGCGCCAGGGCCGGAGGCTCCGGCTCCGATGCCGGCACCGACGCTGGTACGGCGGAGGATGGAGCGGATGGAACGGGCTCCCCAGGGGTCACGGCGGATTCGGGCTGCGGCTGTCGGGATGGGGAGGCACCGGCACGAGAGAGAACCGGCTGCGTCATAGGAGGAAACCTTTCAAGAGAGCTGACAGCCAGTAGCCTATCCATACAACGCTCATCCCGAAGACCAGGAGACCAAGAAGGCTGCACAGAAGCCCGTATATGAAGTAGCCCCAGCGCACCGCGGGCCGCATGACGGCCAGGGCCGGTGGCAGGGGCTGACGGGTCAGGACACGGCGCAGGACGAACATGGAGCGCCCGCGCAGGTTGACCGAACCGGTGGCCGCCTCGACCGCGGCAACGCCGTCGGACTGGGTGAAGGGATTGAGGTTGGTGACGAGCATCGTGAGCTGGAAGGCGCACAAGGTCAGGACCACCTGGCGCACCGTTCCCGTCGAGGCCCAGGCGATGGCCGCCTCCAGACCGCAGACGACGCCGTCGGAGAAGATGCCGGCCAGGGCCAGCATGGTCAGCCCGCGCCGGGAGCGCACCCGGTAGGAGTCGGTGCGGTCGACGTAGGCGATGGGGATCGCCCAGAACATGAGCGCCACCCCCAGTCCCCGGATGGGGGTGCCCAGGTAGCCGGCGACGATGGCGTGCCAGGACTCGTGCAGCAGGATGCTCACCAGCTGGATCACCACCGCCGTGATGACGACGAGGACGCCCGGGCGGGGCCCCCCGGCCAGGGAGCTCAGCGCCATCGCCCCGGCCGCGTACCCGCAGACGGCCAGCGCCAGGAAGACCCAGCTGAGCGCGCGGGCCGGCAGACGCTGGAGCAGGGTGACGATCGGGGCGACGATCCGGTGGTACTTGCGGGCGATGATGATGCGGGGCAGCCACCATCCCCCGCTGCGCCGGGGCCTCTCGACCTTGAGGTGGCGGGCCTGACGGGGCTGGGCGGTGTGACGCCCGCGAGTGCGCCTGGTGCGCGCCGGGGCCGCGGGGACCGCGGCAGCGGGGGCGGGCTCACTGCCCACGAGGAGGCTCTTGTCGCGCAGGTTGTCGACCAGGCTCGTGATGCGCTTCGCGCCCGCCTCGTCGATGTCCTGGGGCAGCTCCTCGATGATGGTCGGCAGGGAGCGCACCCCGTCGAACTGGTTGACGATGAAGGCGGCTGCCGCACCGAGCCGGTGGTACTTGCCCGAGTCGGAGTCGAACAGCATCGGCTGGTTGTCCATCCCGACGATCAGGCTCACGCCGCGGCGCAGGCGCGGGATCGGGTTCGTCGGGGCGCTCCCAGGGCTCATCGGCGTGCTCGTCGCCGTACTCATCACCGTGCTCATCGTGGGCTCTTGGCTCCCTCAGATCGGTTCGTGGGAATCCGGGGTACCGCTAGTGGCGGGTAGGAGACCCGGGTCTCCTACCCGCCACCGTGGGGTCGTCAGCAGGACGTCGTCGACGCGCTGGCGGCGCAGGCCGGGCACGAGGCCGAGGCGGCGCTGGCCGGGCAGGACGCGCAGGCGTGGCAGAAGGCGCAACCCAGAGCGTTGCCCTCGGGCAGCTCCTCGACGCCGAAGTCGCTGTCGGCGAGAGTGAGATCAATTGCGCTGTTCGTCATATGCTGTTCACCTCCTTCTCTCAGGTGTCTTGTGGGCAGGAGCGGGGCCCGATCGGGCCCCGGGGGTCCGGTCTGCCGGGACCGGACCCCAAACCCCGCGAACGGGGTGGTCTGTGGAGCTCTCTGACGCGGTATGCAGTTCTGGGGCCGTCTCGCCGGCGGCGGGCCGCCGGCGCTCGCAGGCGGTGGCCCGGGCTAGCCGGCCGCCTCATCAGGCGGAGCGGTCTGCGGACTGGCGATGGTAACGGCGAACATCTGGTGGCGGCTGACGCCGTCGGAGTCCAGCAGGTGGCGCACCGCCGAGGTGGCGAAGCCGGCGAAGACCGTCCCCACCAGTCCCCGGGCGGCGGCGCGCAGGTGCAGCGAGTAGATGAGGGCGGCGCTGCGGCTCATGGTGAAGCGGTAGCCGGCGGCCCCGCCCCAGGCGTCGGCCTCATCGAGGTTGGCGGCCACCGAGACGATGGCGCCGGCGCGGGCGAACTCCTTCTGCACCGTCATGCCCTCGATCACCTCCGCCTCCGGCAGGGGACGGACGAGGTCGACGCCGTCGAGCCGCACCCGGTAGATGCCCGGCTCAGCGCCGCTCGGGCGCAGGAGGAGGACGAAGGGCTCCAGGGGGCAGGCCTCCGCGTCCTCTCCCCAGGTGCGCGCGTCATCGGCCAGGGTGTCACGGACCATGCCCAGGAGGGGCTCGGCCTCGAGCGGCTCGGTGCCGTAGCTGGTCGACGACGAGCGGCGCTCGAAGGTCTGGTGCAGGTCGTAGGGGTAGGCCTCCTGGGGGCCGGGGACGAGCACGTCCGGCGCCTGGCAGTCCAGCGGCGGGCGCGGGCGGCTCCCGGCCAGGCCGTCGGAGGTCGGCTCACCCGGGCGAGTATCCGATCCGGCGGAGAAGCCGGAGACGAGCTCGCGCAGCGTCTCGAAGTCAGTGCGCACGGCTGCCTCCCAGGTCGACGACGATGCAGGCCGGTTCGCGGGCAGGGTCGGTGCCCAGCGCCCGGGCGATGCGCTGCTCGTCCCAGCGGGCCCGGGCGCGCAGCGGCACTCCCAGGGCGTCGGCGACGAGGCGGATGACCTCGAAGGAGCAGCCGCAGTCCTGGACCGCGATGCGCAGCGCGAAGGAGAAGTACTTGCGGGCCACCTTGTCCACGTTGCCGGTCAGGACGATCCGGGCGCCGACGCCGTCGGGCAGGACGTCCGTCTCCGCGTCTTCCCCCGAATCCGTCCCCGAGGGGGCGGGGCCGATGAGGGCCAGGGCGTGGTCGCGCTCGATGTAGACGTAGGTGCCCGGGGCCGGCTGCTTCTCACCGGCTTCACCTGCCGCCGCCCCGGCGGGGACGAGGACGTAGGCGGTCACCGAGCCGATGTTGCCGCCGGCGGCCGTCCAGCGGCGCAGCTTGGCGCTCAGCGGGGTCTGGGCGGCATCGGCCGGCCCCTGGCCGGTGGGCTCGGAGCCGAGCGGCTCGCGCACGCCGACCGACAGCGCCAGGATCGTGGCGAGCTCGGACAGGGTGGGCCGGGCGACGACGTCGGGCTCGTTGCCGTCGTCGGCGAGCGGGTGCACGACGGGCCAGGGCTGGTCCAGGCGCTCCAGGTCGGCGGGCGGCAGGGGTGTGCGCGGGCAGACCGGCCAGTCGCGGAACTCGCGCTGGAGGCGCAGGTTGGAGGGCTTGTAGTGCTGCTGGTGCCCCTTGGAGTCCACGAAGGCCGCCGGCGGGATGGCCACGGACTGCTCGTAGCGGGCTCCCACCGGGGCCGAGGGCGCCACCGGTGCCGGAGGCTCGCCCTGCCCGGCGACCGAGCAGACGGGGCAGCCGGGACGGGAGACGACCGGGCGGTCGGAGTAGGTGAAGGTGGCCAGGTCCGTGCGCCGGGCGTCGCCGGGCAGATGGGTGACGGTGGCGCGGGCGATGAGGGCGGCCACGGCCCTGGCGGCCAGGCCGATGACGATGTCGCGGCGAGAGGCGTCGGGGCTGGGGCCGAGCTCGGGCTCGTCGGCGCTCGCGCAGGCCAGGCAGGGAGAGAAGCTCTCATCGATGTAGGGGCCGACCGTCACCGCCTCCTGCTCGGCGCGCACGCGCAGCAGCGGGATCCCGGCCTCGCGGCAGCGGCGCGCCACCTCCTGGGAGCGGCCCGCGGAGCCCTGGGTCTCCATGAGGACGACGAGCGTGTCCCCTCGACGGGGTGCGCCGTCGAGCCGGACCTCGGGCAGTGTGGGCTCCAGAGCGGCGACCATCTCCCCGGCCAGCTCGGTGTCCCCGACGACGGCGACCCGTGCCGCGGCCAGGCGGCGGGCGGCGTCCTGCCAGGAGTCGTTGACCCCGGTGGAGTCGCCCAGGCGGGAGAGGAACCGTGCCAGCTCAGGCGCCGGCTCACCGGGGGCGGGCTCAGTGTCGCCCTCCTCGACAATGCCGCCGGTCCACAGCAGGGAGACGGCCTCGAAGGCGGCCTGGGGGCCGATGCCGGTGACCTCACCGATCTCATCGAGGGTCCGGGTGCCGTCACAGGCCTCGAGCAGGGGGCCCATGTGCTCGCGGGCGAAGGCCCCACCCAGGACCTGGCTCTTGCGGGCGCCGTCGATGATCCAGCCGGTCTCGTCGGGCCGGGCGCGCAGGCCCAGACGGACCACGGGCCGGCGAGGGATGCGGAACTGCAGATCGCTGCGGGCGGCGCGGCCGACGTCGCCGGCGCGCATGACGGAGCCTGTGGCGTCCCCGGCCATCTCAGGCCACCTCCTCACGGCGCTCGGGCAGGAGGGCCGCGAGCGCGGGCAGCCCGTCGCGGCGCCCCTCGTAGCGGCCCGAGCAGGTCTCACAGCGGTCCACGGCCACGGTCCGGGCGCAGGCGGTGACCCCCGAGACGAGGTCGATGGTCCACACCTGGCCCCCGATCTGCGGGAGCTCCGCGGGCTCCGCGCTGCTCTCGACGGCGTCGACCCCGCCGGTCTCGGCGTCGTCGGTCCCGGCCGCCTCCGGGCGGTCGAGGGTCTGAAGGGCCAGCGAGATGAGGCCGGCACCCAGAAGGACGTGATGCCGCGCGTAGGCCTGCTCCAGCGGACCGTGCTCAGCGACCACCTCCGCCGGCAGCGGGCGGTATCCGTGCTGGCGGCGGCGGCGGTCGTAGCAGCGGTAGCAGGCGCTGCGGCCGGGGACCACCAGCGGTCCGCAGCGCAGCTCGGTGGGGAGGAGCTCCAGGCCGAGGGAGGGCATCCCCCGGGTGAAGGACAGAGCGTCGAGGTCCTCTCGCAGGCCGGTCTGGTCGGGGTCGGCGACGAGCACAGCGCGGTCGGCGTAAGGGACGTAGGCACTGACCAGCCCGTTGTCGACCGGGATGACGACGTCGTCCGGTCCGGCGAGCCGCGCGGCGACGGCGCGCGCGAACCCGCCCTGGGGAAGGTAGACCGTCACCGGCCCCGAGGGGGCCTGCGGTGCCGGCTGCGCGGCGGGTGCGGGTGGCGGCGTGCTCATGGCGGGTCGAGGCTCCTGGGAATCGGTCGGTGGCGTGATGGACATCGGGGTCACGGCTCAGGCGAAGGGCTGGCGGACGGGGTTGATCCCGGCCTCGTCGTGGACGGTCAGGCCCATGGCCCTGGGCGCCTCGTAGAGGCGGGGCGTGGCCAGGTAGCGGGCGTGGTGGCTGAAGGACAGGGGCATGGCCTCCGGGATGAGGGCCTTGACGACGTGCATGCCGACCTGGCGGGCCTCGTCGGTGGTGATGTCGACGACGATCGCCTCGGCGCCGGCCCGCTCCAGGTTGGCGACGACCTGCTCGAGCGGGTCAGCGGCGTCACTGCCGTCAGCGCCGGGCACCGGTTCCCCGAGGGTTCCGATCCCGTCCAGGGCGTGGACGGGCCGCTCGCCTTCCAGGAGGAAGTCGAAGACGTGGCGCATGGACAGCTCGGCGTCGGCCAGGGCTCCACCGACCACGGTGAGGTCCTTGCCCTTGATCTCCTGGGCGCGCGGGCCGCGGGCGTGGCTGCGCAGGGCGATGCGCAGGGAGGCGAGCTCGCGGTAGATCTTGGCCAGGGCCCGCTGCGGATCGATATCGCAGGTGGCAGCGACCACCTGGGCCAGCTCGGGGTCGACCTGGGAGGTCTGAACGGCGTAGAGGGTGGGGACGCCGTAGTCGGTGGTGGCGTCGAACAGATGGGTCTCCAGCTCGGTGGAGGTGCCCACCCGGTGGTACTCGGCGACCTCCTCACCCAGGGTGGAGGGATCGACGGCGACCGCCGGCAGGCGCAGGCGCTGCAACCAGGTCAGGGCGATGGAGTCGCGCTCGATGACCTCGAGCAGGCCACCCAGAACCGCCTCGCGCAGGTCGGAGTGCGCGGCCGTGCCGGTGGAGATGGGATTGACGAACTGCTCAGAGGGGGCGCGTACCGGGAAGTTGAGGTATGTCAGGACTGCCGGGACGAAGACCTCTCGGCCGCGGGTCAGCGACCAGCCACGCACCCATCGCATGGGGACGCGGGGGTCCGATGCGATGAGTCCGCAGTCGGGGTCCGCCAGCTCCGTGGCCGAGCACGCCGGCCAGCGCTCCGGTCCGATCGCGGCCTCGCCGAGACCGG
>ERZ772973.1137-NODE-1137-length-10169-cov-3.12636_pt1 | contig 10169 bp, 9 predicted proteins | sample MGYA00580672_ERZ772973 | MGnify/ENA primary metagenome ERZ772973 (study PRJEB29015, sample SAMEA2737938) | human oral metagenome | biome: human oral; feature: human-associated habitat; material: dental | place: China | collected 2152 ... | reverse complement strand
TGTTTCTGCGACAAAATTCGGCAATAAACAAAAGGGGCTTTAACAACTCACTACGTGACTCACGTAAGATTTTTACGGAAGATGGCTCCGTAACCCGGTCAAACGGTGCAACAGGCAGCCTTTCAGCGGAAAACGGTACGTGTTAAGGGCTGCATCGTTACCTTTGCGGGCAAACCGATAATTGCATGAATATGGAAATAGTATCTATCGAGAAAAAGACTTTCGAGATGATGGTGGCGGCATTCGGCGCACTCTCGGAGAAGGTCGCCGCCCTAAGGCGCAAAAGCGACACGGGGCGCATGGAAAGATGGCTCACGGGCGAGGAGGTCTGCGGGCAGTTGAGAATAAGCCCGCGCACGTTGCAGACGCTGCGCGACAGGCGGCTTATCGGCTACTCGCAGATAAACCGCAGGTTCTATTACAAGCCGGAGGAGGTTAAGAGGTTGATACCGCTTATCGGCACGCTCTATTCGCACGGCAGATGATTTGATTTATTCACCCACTGAATCCGAAGTTATGATGAACGAGACCAACGATGTTTTTACGATGGAAGACGAGCCGATAGCCTCTGTGATGCAGGATATGCGCAAAGGCTCGAAATGGCTGTCTGTATTTCTGGAAAGTTACCGGGACGGGGAACGTTACCTGACTGACGGTGAGGTGGCGGAACTGCTCCGTGTCAGCCGACGCACCTTGCAGGAATACCGCAACAACCGCGTGTTGTCCTTCATACTTTTGGGAGGGAAGGTGCTTTACCCGGAAACGGGGCTGCGCGAGGTGCTGGAAGCGAACTACCGCAAGCCGCTGGAGTGAGGCGGCCAACATGAAAAAGGAAACGGGCGACATTTTGTGGTGCTGCCCGTTTACTTTTTATATACTTGGGTGTTTTAATGACCTTAAAACCAGTTTTTTGATTGATCCAACCAATTTCTATCGTTAGAAATTCATATAGTTAATAAAAAGTTGTAACTTTGCATTTAACGCAATCTAAAAATTAATTGTAATGGCAATTTTAAACAACATTAAAAATGTACTATCAGAAAAAGGAGTTATGAGCAAATGGTTGGCAAAACAATTACAGAAAGATCCTGCAACAGTATCTAAATGGTGTAATAATCATTCTCAACCTGATTTGTACACATTTGTTCGTATTGCAAATTTGCTTGATGTTGATGTTCATGAACTTATTTGTCATACAAAAAAATAGTATCTAAAGGAATATAGATGTTTCACCATTTTTAAGCATGTAAATAAAGTGTATGAGCAATAAAATTTGGAATTTTGATATATTAGTTGATGATTGTTTTGTTAATTTTAATACAAAAAAGCAAGAAATAAATCCAGATCATAATGACAGGTTATTATCAGTTGCTAATGGCTTTGAAGATGGCAGTTGGAGATATCGTCAATTCAAAGAATTTGTTTTCAGTAATATTGCAGAAACAGCTTTGTCTGCACAAGAACGAGAGAAATTAATAGATAATGATTACGGTAGGCTTATTGAGGCTGCCAAACATTTACGACTTGTTGACAAAGAGCAGAATGGAAAGGGAAGTGAAATAGCGGAAATTATTCTATATGGCATAATGAAGAACCATTATAAAGCCTTATCTGCAATACCTAAAATTTTTTATAAACAGAATGATAATGATAATGCAAAGGGCTCTGATTCTGTACACATTGTAATTGACCCAAATGGAGGCTTTCAACTTTGGTTAGGAGAAGCTAAATTTTATAATTCTCTTGAGGATGCGCGATTATACGAACCAATAAATTCTGTTGAACAAATGTTGCGCAAACCTATTATGAAAAAGGAATGCGGAATAATGACCAATCTCAATGAACTTGATAAACAAATTGAAAACCAAACATTACTTAAAAAGATAAAAGAATGTTTCGATGAGAATACTTCCATTGACGAAATAAAACCCAAACTACATATACCTATTCTTTTATTACATGAATGCCAGATAACAGCAAGTACTACTGAAATGAGTGATGAGTATAAAAATAGTATTATTTCTTTTCATAGAGATCGTGCTCATTCGTTTTTTAAGAAGCAGATCAACAAGCTTAGTTCTGTTCATAAGTATTCGGAAATAAACTTTCATTTGATTCTTTTTCCTGTTCCTGATAAAACAAAAATAGTAAACTGGTTTATTTCACAAGCAAAAAATCTCAAAAATGATGCAGACGAATGATATATATAATACATGTTTAGATATAAGTAATGTTCTAAATGCTGGTGATATAAGTAATGCAAGATCCAAAGTAATTACATTACTTCATGAGATTAATGGTACTAACAATAATTCATATATGGAATTAGTCAACCATCTTATTCGTGAAGTGGGGCTTTTACCGTATATTGATACATATACTGCATCTTGGGAAGATCGGTTTGTATGTGAAGTTTTTAAAGTTAATATTGGAGAAAGAAAACCTTGTGTCTTACATACTGCTCAATCACAGGTATTAAAGAAGTTATTAGAAGGGAAAAGCGTTGCGGTGAGTGCTCCTACAAGTTTTGGTAAAAGTTTTGTTATTGATGCATTTATTGCGATTAAACAACCAATTAATGTTGTAATATTAGTACCTACGGTTGCTCTTGCAGATGAAACAAGAAGACGAATTTGCCGAAAATTCTCTCATCAATATAAAATAATTACAACAACAGATGTAGAACTTGCGGAGAAAAACATATTGGTATTTCCGCAAGAAAGAGCTTTTGCCTATATAGATAAACTTCCTTCAATTGATATTCTAATCGTTGATGAGTTTTATAAGGCAAGTACAAATTTTGATCTTGAAAGAAGCTCCACTTTACTCAGTTCAATGGTAGAACTCGGAAAGAAAGCTAAACAAAGATATTATCTTGCCCCAAATATCCATGAAATAGAAGAAAATGTATTCACTGAAGGGATGACATTTCTGCGTATGGATTTTAAGACCGTTGTAACGCATGCATGGCGGTTATATAAAAGCAGACCAAAGAATGAAGATAAACAGAGTTTTAAGACACGTAAACTTATTGAATTAATAAATACAGGTATAGGTAAAGCTTTGATATATACCGGCACATATAAGGGAATTGAAGAAGTAACAACAATTCTTAACAGAAATTTATATAATAAAGACTCTGAACTGCTTGCTAATTTTTCTGATTGGCTGGAATGCAATTATGGAGAAAAGTATATTCTTAAAGATTTAGTCAAACATGGTATTGGTATTCATAATGGTCAGCTACATCGTTCTCTTAGTCAAATTCAAATAAAACTATTTGAAGAACAGAATGGGTTAGATTATTTGGTATCGACCTCGTCTATAATTGAAGGAGTAAATACTCAAGCAGAGAGTGTCGTTTTATGGTCAAATAAGAACGGGGCTCATAAGATTGATTATTTTACCTTTCGCAACATCATTGGACGCGCAGGCAGAATGTTTCGTTATTTTGTAGGTCGTGTCTATATGCTTGAAGAGCCACCAAGTCAAGAAAATACTAAATTGAGATTAGAGTTTCCTGATGATGTAGTAAAAAAACTTGATGGAAATGACCCCGGTATAAAATTGAATAATGAACAATATGTAAAAATTCAACGATATCAAGATGAAATGATAGAACTTCTTGGAACGGATATTTGGCATAGAATTGAAAGAATACCACAAATCAGAAGTTGTAAACCATCAATGTTAAAGATAATTGCGGAAAAATTGAAAACTGATTCCAATTGGCCAACAAATTGCGATGCTTTACAAAACAATAATACATGGGAATGGAGGGATGCTTTAGGAGATATCATAGAAATTTTGGAATATCATCGAAAAGGACATTTTCGGTATTATGCATGTGCATGTAGTAATGGATGGAAAATGACTATAAAAGAGCTATATAACACAGTAAAAGATTATGGTATTACATATGAGGATATATTTACATTTGAAAGATATGTATCCTTTAATCTCTCATCTATTATTGCGGTAATTAATATTATACGTCAAGAACTTTATCCTAATTCCTCAAATATCGCCAATTTTGTATATAAAGCATCAAATGCCTTTTTACCTAAAATTGTATTTCAACTTGAAGAATACGGATTACCGAGGATGATTAGTAAAAAGATACAAAATGCAGGTCTTATAAATCTTGAAGACGATTCTAAAGAGATTACAATCGTTATACAGGAATTTAACACGATAGGAATTGAATACCTTGAACAAAAAATACCTAATCTCCATTCATTTGACAAATATATATTAAAACATTTTATGAACGGAATTCGTTGCATAACGACAAATCAAAAGAATTAAATAATAGCCATATTATTACCTCTATATTTTTTGAGATATGATATGGCTATTTAGATAAGGATCCATATAGAAATTCTTTCGTATAATTTTCATTTGATATCTTCAACAGTACGCAGTTTTTCCGTTCTGTATAAACATCACGTATGTTTGCCGCTTCTCTTGTGAGAGAACCTTTCCTACCAGCCACATGCGGAACAGGTAGGTGTTGTAGGTGTTCAGCCGAAAAGCAATCAGAATAATGATTTCAGGCGCGTACACGTCCGCGTACAGCCCGTTTTCAAGCTGCATGTAGCGGCACACCTTGTAGTCGTTCAGCACGTCAGACTTGCGGACGGCTTTGATGACGGCGTTCACTGCCGGGACGGTCGTATGGAACAGTCCGGCTATTTCGGTGGCGGTCATCCACACATCGTTACCGGTTACGCTGACCGCCTTGTCCTCTATGATGATTATGTCACGTTTCATGGCTCCTCTTTTTTAGATGGTGCAACCTGCAAATTCCTCGACGTTGTTTAACCTTGCGGCAAGGTTTTCCATATCCTGATTGAGTTTTTCTTTGGTTATCTTCGCGTAAATCTGCGTCGTCTTTATGCTCTTGTGTCCAAGCATGGAGCTGACCGTTTCGATGGGTACGCCGTTGGAAAGGAAAACTGTCGTGGCTGCCGTGTGGCGGCTTTGATGCCACGTGATATGCTTGGTGATGCCGCAACGCTTGGCGACGGCACGGATACCGGCAAGGCACGTGTTATAATGCGGAACGGGAAATATCCTGCCGTCCCCGCACAGTCCCCGGTATTTGCCGATTATGCGGTTGGCGATGTCGAGCAGGCGGATGTTGGACACCACGCCCGTTTTCTGGCGGTTGATGTTTATCCACTCGTGTTCGTCGAAGTAGGTGCGGATATTCTCTTCCGTAAGGTTGCGCATATCCGCGAACGACAGCCCCGTGAAGGCGCAGAACAGGTAGAGGTCGCGGTACAATTCCTGTTTGGCGTTTTTCAGTTTCCCCTCCATCAGCAGGCGGATCTCATCTTTGGTCAGGAAACTGCGTGTTGTTTCCTCCTTCTTGATTTCATACTCGCGGAACGGGTCGCGCGTCAGCCACTCGTTGTTGATGGCGATGAATACCATCGTCCGTAACGGGCAGACGTACAGCCACACGGTATTGGTGCAGCAGTGCTTGTCCGTGCGCAGGAACATCTCGAAGTCGGAGATGAAAGCGGGAGTAAGCTCTTTTAGGGCGATGTCCTTCACATGGTAGCGGATGTCGAGGAACTCTTGCAGGTGCTTGTAAACGACACGGTACTTTTCCAGTGTACCTTTTGCTTTCATGCCTGCTTCCACCTGTTTCTCATAGTTCTCGTTGTGCCGACGGAACACCTGCATCAGCGTGTGGTAGCGGTGTTCCAGTCCGAGAAAGGCGTTCTTTACCTTCTCCGCCGTGACGAAGTTGTCACGCTCCATGATTTCCTGATAATGCCTGTTGATGCGTACCCGCATCTTGTCAAGCATACGGTTCGTTTCGAGTGCCGCCGCGCTTCTGCCCGTGACACGTCCCCCTTTGGTGTCCCACAGCTTCGGATCGACACTCAACTTGCAACTGAACTGCGTCTGGCTGCCGTCCACCGTGATGCGTCCCATGACGGGAACCGTCCCGTCCTTTTTCACTACCTGACGCTTGAGGTAGTAGATTACTGAAAATGTACTCTTCATCGTTCTTAATTTTTGGATTTCAAAATTAGTTGGTGAAGAGTCCGGTGTCGGTACGCAAAACGGGGAGGAACGGCGCAATCTTTTTTCCGTAACCGTATTTGTTACGTGAGTTGTGGGTAACTCACTATAACATAGTGTCTTGTTTCGCCATTCGTACCCGTTTGTCGCATTTTCGGACATGGTTACGAACAAGTAACGTTGCGGCGTCAAGATTTGGCTTCGGCAAGGATTGTAATGGCTTCACGAATTATCGCCACTTTAACTAAAACCCTTGTAACTCAATTCTATCACTATATCTTTCCGCATTTCACTTTTTTGTAGTAACTTTGCACCCATAAAGCACATAGAAGAAAGTATGAACGTATTAGAACTAAGTGAGCAGGAGATAGTAAGAAGACAGAGCCTGCAAGAGTTGCGCGACTTGGGAATAGACCCTTATCCCGCAGCAGAGTATCCCACTGATGCTTTTTCAACCGACATAAGAGATAACTTTAAGGACGACGAGCAACGCGAAGTGTGCATTGCTGGTAGGATGATGACGCGCCGCGTGATGGGAAAGGCCAGCTTTATGGAGCTGCAAGACTCGAAAGGGCGCATACAGGTGTATGTTACGCGCGACGACATCTGCCCCGATGAAAACAAGGAATTGTACAATACGGTGTTCAAACGCTTGCTCGACATCGGCGACTTTGTAGGCGTACGTGGTTTCGTGTTCCGCACACAGACGGGCGAAATATCGGTTCACGCCAAAGAACTCACGCTGTTGAGTAAGAGCATCAAGCCACTTCCCATCGTGAAGTATAAGGATGGAGTGGCCTACGACAAGTTCGACGACCCAGAATTGCGTTTCCGTCAACGTTATGTAGACCTCGTTGTGAACGAAGGCATCAAGGAAACCTTCTTAAAACGTGCGAAGGTAATTAGCACTATGCGCCAATTCTTCGACGAGGCAGGCTACACAGAGGTTGAAACACCTACGCTGCAAAGTATCGCGGGCGGTGCTACGGCGCGCCCATTCGTTACACATTTCAATGCGTTGAACCAAGAAATGTTCCTGCGTATCGCCACCGAGCTTTATCTAAAACGACTTATCGTTGGCGGTTTTGAGGGTGTTTACGAGATTGGAAAGAACTTCCGAAACGAGGGTATGGACAGAATGCACAACCCAGAGTTCACATTGATGGAGCTTTATGTGCAATATAAGGACTACAATTGGATGATGTCGTTCACCGAACGTCTGCTCGAAACCATCTGCGTGGCCGTTAATGGCAAGCCCGAAAGCGTGGTTGATGGGCAGGTTATCAGCTTTAAGGCTCCTTATCGCCGCTTACCCATCCTCGATGCCATAAAAGAGAAGACGGGTTATGCCCTCGATGGCAAGACGGAAGACGAGATTAGGCAGGTTTGCAAGGAACTGAAGCTAGACATAGACGAAACGATGGGCAAAGGAAAGCTTATCGATGAGATTTTCGGTGAGTTCTGTGAGGGTCAGTTTATTCAGCCAACCTTCATCACCGACTATCCTGTTGAGATGAGTCCGCTAACAAAGATGCACCGTTCTAAGCCTGGATTGACCGAACGTTTCGAGCTTATGGTTAACGGAAAAGAGCTGGCTAACGCCTATTCAGAGCTTAACGACCCCATCGACCAAGAGGAACGTTTCGTTGAACAGATGAAACTTGCCGATAAGGGCGACGACGAGGCAATGATAATTGACAAGGACTTCCTTCGTTCTTTGCAGTACGGCATGCCCCCAACGTCGGGTATCGGCATCGGTATAGACCGCCTCGTGATGCTTATGACGGGTCAAACTGCCATTCAAGAGGTGCTGCTCTTCCCACAGATGCGTCCCGAAAAGAGCATCCCTAAGAGCACTACGGCCGAGTGGCAAGCACTAGGAGTGCCCGCCGAATGGGTGCCCGTGTTCAATAAAGCTGGCTATAACCTCATCTCTGACATAAAAGAGGTGAAGGCGCAAAAGCTGCAAATGGACGTTTGCAACGTAAACAAGAAATATAAACTAGGGTATGAGAACCCGAAGGTGGACGCCTTCCAAGCTTGGATAGACAAGGCCAACGAAGGCTAAATAACGGCTAGGGGTGAAAGGGAACGCGTAAGGCACAGGCCTTTGTTTTCCTTTCCACCCTTTTGCCTTGTTATTTTTCGAGGTTCAAAAGGGCGATACTTGCCCGTTCCTCGCTCCTTCTCACCTTTAACCCTTTCACTTAACCATGTTCAACTGCGGTAAAATTGCAATAGTGGGAGGTGGTAGCTGGGCTACTGCCATTGCCAAAATTGTGGTGCGACACACGCATCACATCGGCTGGTATATGCGCCGCGACGACCGAATAGACGACTTTAAGCGCTTGGGGCACAACCCTGCCTACTTGATGAGCGTTCACTTTAACGTAGACGAGATTTACTTTTCGAGCGACATCAACAAGATTGTGGAGAACTACGACACACTTGTGTTTGTTACGCCCTCACCTTATTTGAAGAGTCATCTCAAAAAGTTGAAGACGCGTTTGCACGATAAGTTCGTGGTTACGGCCATCAAGGGACTTGTATCCGACGACAATTTGCTTTGCTCCGAATTCTTCCATCAGGTGTACGACGTGCCTTACGCCAATATTGCTTGCATCGGCGGTCCGTCTCATGCCGAAGAAGTAGCCCTCGAAAGGTTGTCTTATCTCACCGTAGGCTGTGCCGACAGAGAGAAAGCACAAGCCTTCACCGAGATATTAAGCAGCGATTTCATCAAGACAAAGACCAGTCAGGATGTCGTGGGCATTGAATATTCGTCGGTGTTGAAGAATGTTTACGCCATTGCCGCCGGCATTTGTAGCGGTTTGAAGTATGGTGACAACTTCCAAGCTGTGCTCATGTCCAACGCTGTTCAAGAGATGTCGCGTTTCCTTTCGGCGGTACATCCGCTCGAACGCAGTGTTTACGACAGTGTTTATCTCGGCGATTTGCTGGTTACGGGCTACTCTAACTTCTCGCGAAACCGCACCTTTGGCACAATGATTGGCAAGGGATATAGCGTTAAAAGCGCGCAAATAGAAATGGAAATGATTGCCGAAGGTTATTTCGGTACCAAGTGCATGAAGGAGACTAACAGACATCTGCACGTGAACATGCCCATTCTCGATGCCGTATATAATATATTGTACGAGAAAATTTCGCCACAAGTGGAGATAAAGTTGCTTACCGATAGCTTTAGATAAACCGTCAAAAAGATATTCATATTTTTGACAGAAGGACATAAGCACATGCTCTTGATTTAAGCTTTTCACAATACGATCGACAATATGGAGGTAGAAAATGCGATAACTAAGATTATAAATTGTGCTTATACAGTGCACAAACAGCTGTCTATTGGTTTTGCAGAGAATGTATACAAGAATGCAATGGTCATTGAGATGAGGGAACAAGGTCTTAGTGTAAAGACAGAAATGCCTTTTGAAGTAATGTATAAAGGTCGCGTAGTTGGAAGTTATCGAGCTGACATTGTGGTGGAAGATAAAGTCATACTGGAACTTAAAGCTGTTCATTCACTTGCGGTTGCGCACGAAATACAGCTAGTAAACTACCTTACGGCTCTGCATATCGATTATGGTCTACTGATCAATTTTGGTAGTGAACTCATAACTATTAAACGTAAATTCAGAACTTATCGCAAAGCACATTAAACATTTTCGCAAGCCAATAACATTCAATCTCCTCAAAGGAATTTCCTTTTCAATAAACTTATGTCCTTATGTTCTTCTGTCAAAGCAACATAAACTTCTGTCGAAAATCAACGTGTTATAAAGATTAACTTACATATAATAACCCCCGACCTAAAAACATGTCCTTCTGTCTTTCAGTCAAAAGAACATGCGCTTATGTCAAAAACAAATATACAAGATGAAAAATATCAGCTTAGACATCACCAAAGCCGCCCAATTTCTTAGTGAGGGCGCAGTGAAAGCCTACGAACCGAAAGTGAAAGCGGCGCAAGAGGCTCTGGAAAATGGCACTTGTCCTGGTAACGACTTCTTGGGTTGGTTGCATTTGCCCAGCTCCATCACACCCCAATTTCTAGACGAAGTGCAGGCCGTAGCCAACACCTTGCGTCAGAAATGCGAAGTAATCGTTGTGGCAGG
>ERZ772973.1135-NODE-1135-length-10182-cov-70.3537_pt1 | contig 10182 bp, 8 predicted proteins | sample MGYA00580672_ERZ772973 | MGnify/ENA primary metagenome ERZ772973 (study PRJEB29015, sample SAMEA2737938) | human oral metagenome | biome: human oral; feature: human-associated habitat; material: dental | place: China | collected 2152 ... | reverse complement strand
GGCGGCGGCCAGGCGATGATGGCCGCGCTGCTGCTCGCGGTCCTGGCCGTGCTGCTGGCGCCGGTGCTCGTCCCCGGGCTGCTGCGCGCCTGGTCGGCGCCCCTGGCCGCGCTGGGAGGGCCGTGGCTGCTCGCACGCCGCTCCGCGCTGTGGCGCTCCGCCCTGGCGGCCGGCGCCGTGGGGCTGCTGGCCCTGTCATTCTCCTTCACCGCGGCCCTCATGACGGTCCTCGGCACGGGGCGGGCGGTCATCGCCGCAGCGCACCTGCGCATCGATCTCAACCAGGTCGACACCCTGGTCATGGCGGCGATCCTCGGCGCGATGGCACTGCTGGGATCCGTCGCCGTCGTCGCCATGACCTCCCGCTCCAGGGAGCAGGAGGTGGCCGTCCTGCGCTGCGCCGGGACCACCATCGGCCGCCTCCGCGGACAGGTCGTCATCGAGGCGGGCCTGTACGTCGGCACGGCCCTGATCATCTCCCTGGTCCCGCTCGTCGTGGTGACGATCGGCGAGGCGCTCTTCTACTCCAGGGCGGGCCTGCCGTTCCTGCCCAGCCCCGCCCTCGGGCCGCTCGGGCTCGTCGCCCTGGTCTCCTTCGCCGCTTTGGCCGTGGTGCTCTCCGCCCCCGTGCGCCGCGCCCGCCGGGCGCCGATCGGACCCGCGCTGGCCGCGCAGTGAGGGCGGAAGGCCGGTCGTGGAATCAGCCGCGGGCCCGATGCTCAGCGCTGGGCCTCCACCAGCTCGATGAGCTCCCCGACCCCCTCGTGGATGCCGAAGGGCCGGAAGGGGAAGGTCTCGACCTCCTCCAGGGTCGTCGACCCGGACAGGACGAGGTGGGTGCGCAGCCCGGCCTCGACGCCCGCCTGGATGTCGGTGTCCATGCGGTCGCCGACCATGGCGGCGGCCTCGGAGTGGGCCCCGATCCTGTTCAGCCCTGCCCGGATCATGACGGGGTTGGGCTTGCCGATGAAGTAGGGGGTGCGGCCGGTCGCGGCCCGGATCATGGCGGCGACCGAGCCGGTGGCGGGCAGGGTGCCCTCGTCGGAGGGGCCGGTGACGTCCGGGTTGGTGGCGATGAATTTGGCCCCCGCCTCGATGAGGCGGATCGCCCTGGTCAGGGTGTTGAAGTCGTAGGTGCGCGTCTCGCCCAGGACGACGTACTCGGGGTCCTGGTCGGTCATGACGTAGCCGGCCCCGTGGAGGGCGGTGGTCAGGCCGGCCTCCCCGATGACGTAGGCCGTGGAGGCGGGCGACTGCTGGCTCAGGAACGCGGCGGTGGCGTTCGCGGAGGTCCAGATGCGCTCCTCGGGGACGCTCAGCCCCGAGCGCTTCAGCCGCGCCGACAGGTCGCGGTTGGTGAAGATCGAGTTGTTCGTCAGGACGAGGAAGGGCATCTCCTTCCGCTTGAGGGCGTCGAGGAACTGCTGCGCCCCCGGCAGGGCGCGGTTCTCCTTGACCAGGACGCCGTCCATATCGGACAGCCACGCGGTGATCGGGGGCATCTCGTCGAGGGGCGGGTGGACGTCGTCCATGGGGTTCTCCTCCGGGTGGCGGGCGAACGGGGGCGCCGGGGCGCTCCCGCGGACCCATGGTGCCACCTCCGGGCGGGGGCCGCGCCTGCTCGCGGCCGGTCCGCATGCGCGCAGCGAGGATCGCGCACTCCTCGGGGAGGACCTTGTGGACGGGCCGGTGCTGGATGTTGATACGGCGCGAAAGCGGCTGGGGCGTCGGCCCCGATAAGCCGGGGAGGGCGCGAAGAACGGATTCGGGCGCCTCTCATTCGAGCCGATCACAGGCGTCTCATGCGTCTCGTCAGACCCGTGTTTCACTCGCCGGAGAAGGGTGCCGCGAGAAATGGCGTTTTGGGAGGATCGTTCCGTCCCCGCACCCGGTAACGGTTCCGTAAAACCGCGGAATCATGCGGAAGTCTCCGCGCGTATCCGGCGGGCCGACGCGAACGATCCTCCCGGGGCGCCAAAACCGGGCCCCACGGGGACACGCCGATCGGCGGAGCCCCGCCCCGCGGGTCGGACGGGAACCCCACCGGCCCATTCGCGCCGCAACGGACGCCCCATTAACCGCAATATTGAGAATCAGATCCCGGCTCGCCCGGGAGGGTCGCAGAAGATCGGGTGAATGCGGCATACGCTGGGCCGCCAGATGCCAGATGCGTCCACCCTGAGGAGATCACCGTGACCACTCTGCCGCGCCAGCACGAAGGCTTCCTCGCCGTCGGAGGATCCACCGTCGTGATCGACGTCGGCGGTCTCCGCTTCGTCAGCGACCCCACCTTCGACAACCCGACCGACTACGGCGGGCTGCGCAGGACCCGGGGCCCGGCCATCGCGGCCGCCGACGTGGCGGATGCGGACGTGGTGCTCGTCAGCCACGCCGACCACATCGACAACCTGGACGCGTCGGGGCGGGCCTTCGCCCTGCGCGCGCCCCGCCTGCTGACCAACCCCGGCTCGGCCCGCCTCCTCGACCACGGGGCGGTGGGCCTCGCCCCGTGGAGCACGATCCACGTCGCCGAGGATGTGACCGTCACGGCCGTGCCCGCGGTGCACGGGCCCGTCGACGGCGAGCCCGACGAGCACGGCTTCGTCAACTGCGAGGTGACCGGCTTCGTCATCCAGGCCCCGGGCAGCACGATCTACCTCAGCGGGGACAACACCTGCCTGGCCGTGGTGGCCCGGGTCGCCAAGCGGTTCGGCCACCCCGACCACGCCGTGCTCCACGCCGGCCGGGCCACGGTCCCGGGCAGGTTCGACGGGCGCCCCCTCACCCTCTCGGCGGAGCGGGCCTCGGCGGCGGCCGGCATCCTGGGCTCGCCGCACGTCCTCGTCGTCCACCAGACCTGCTGGGACCACTTCCTCGACGGCCCCGAGGAGACCCTCACCGCATTCGCGGACGCGGGGCTCTCCTCCTGCCTGGACATGACCCCGCCCGGGGAGTGGAGCATGGCGGAGTCGTGGGCGAGGGACGAGGAGGATGCCTCGTCGCTCCTGTCGGACTGGTCCTGCTCGGCCTGACGGGTTCGAGCCGGCGCCATTCCCGCTCGGTCCCCTGGGGGTCGATCGCCGTCACGGCGCCTCCAGCCTCCAGGACGCCGCGGACCAGGACGTGAAGAGCTCGATGCGGCCGCCGCCGTCGTCGAGGCGCAGGTCGAGGTCGGCCACCTGCCCGACGGGGCTGACCACCGCCCGCACCGCGCGCCGCCCCACCAGGGGGGCGAGGTCCTCGTCGCCGCGGCACTCGAAGCCCGACGTCATCATGCGTCCGGCCCCGTCGACGACGCGCCACGCGCACAGCGCCCTCAGCGCCCAGCCCGGGCCGGCGACTTCCAGGTGAGTCCAGTTCGTCTCGATGTCCTCGGCCCACGGCGCGAGGCGGGCGGGCAGGCGGCCGCCGAAGCAGTCGGCGGCGCCGGGGCGCACCCGGGCCGAGGCGATCGGCAGCGACAGGGGCAGGTCGGCGGGGACGGGGCGCTCGCCGCTCAGGACCGCGCCGTGGGGCCCGGGTCCGGCATCGCCGTCGGTGCGCGGGCTCACCAGATCGTCCCGTCCATGGTCAGCGTCCACGGCTCGTAGAACGCGCAGTCCGAGAAGCACTGCACGCGGCCGCCGTCGTCGAGGCGCAGGTCGAGGTCGGCGATGTCGGCGCGGAACCTCGGCACGATCCCCACCACGCTCCGGCCGACCAGCGGTTTGAGGAGGTCCGTCGCCGCGTCGGACCCGATCAGGGCGGCGCGGACGTCGGAGAACCAGACGGTCCCGTCCGGGGCGAGTGCGCGAACGGGGCACAGGGTTGCGAACCCCCAGTCCCCGCCGGCCAGGATCAGCTGGAGGCTCACGTTGTAGAGCGCCTCCTCGATGCGGTGCGGCCCGACGCCGGCCGCCCACCGCTCGAACGCGTCCATCCACTCCATGGGGCCTCCTCATCCCGGGGCCGACGGCGGATCATCAGGGTAGTCGACGGCCTGCTCGGCGGAACCCCGGTCAGGGCTCGTCGGCGAGGTTGCCGGCGAGCCAGGCATTGTGGTCGCCGGGCCCGGGCCCCTCCAGGTCGAGGACGCCGTCCACACTCAGATGCCAGGGGTCGCCGTCGTAATCGGCCCCGATGGACAGGAGGCGGCCGTCGTCGAGGGTGAAGACGGGGTTGTAGGCGTCCTCGGGGCACTCGACCCCGGCCAGGTCTCTGCCCGCCAGGCGGGCGAGGACGGCGCGGACCGCCTCGTCGGGGTCCTGGTCGCGGGCCAGGACGACGCCCGCGGGGTCGGCCAGGGTCCAGTCGCACAGCAGGTCGAGCCTCCAGCCGGCGCCGCAGACGAAGGTGCGCCCGTAGGGGTCCCGGCCGGCCCTGGTGATGGTCAGGGGCAGGACGGCGCGCAGGGCGGTGCCGTCGTGGATGCTCCAGTCGTTGGTAGTCATGGGTTGCGTCCGAGGGTTTTCCAGGCGGCGGGGCCCCGGCCGCGTTCGGCCTGGGCCTGGGCGTAGGTCCAGGTGCGCGCCCGGGAGCTGTTCTTCCAGCGCCAGTGGACGAGGCGGGAGGGGCCGGTGTAGAAGTCGTCGTTGAAGGCGTCCACGCCCAGGGCGGTGCAGTAGTCGGCGAGCATGCGGGGCGTGAGCCGGTCGGTCAGGCGCCGGGCGGTGTAGGCGGCGGTGTCCTCGAAGGGCAGGGGGTCGCCGTACTGGTTGAAGGACCAGCGGCGCCCGGAATCGCGCTGGACGGTGACGTGGCGGTGCCCTTTGCCGAATTGGGCGGCGGGGTCGGGCCATTCGACGACGAAGTGGCGGGCTCCCAGTCGTTCCAGGTTCGGGGCGTCCCGGGGCGGGTAGACGTTGGGTTCGGCGACGATGTAGAAGCCGCGGACGCCCAGCAGGTCGACCATCCGGGAGACCACGCCCGAGGGGTCGGGCATAATGCCGTTGTCCAGGACAGCGCTCCAGGGGGAGGCGGTGCCCACCACCAGGACCTTCGTACGGCCGCTCACCAGTGCCCCCATGCGGGTCAGGGCCGCCTCCAGGCCGCCCGGGATCTCGTCGACGCCCGTGCCGTCTCCCAGGGAGCGGATCCAGCCGGCCGTCGCCCCGGCCACGTCCCCCGGCGCCGCCGCCACGAAACCGATCTTCCTGGTGGTCGGCTCGAAGCGCGCCCCCAGACGCACAAAACCCATCTCATCCATCACTGCCGATCTCCCCCTTCTAATTCTAGTGCGGCCTCATGCGGACCGGGGATATTATTCCCCCCGAATGAGCTGTGCGGGAGCGTCGTCGAATCGGGCGACGGCGATTATGCGCCCATCGCGTTCGAGGTGGAACTGGTCGCCGGGGCGCAGCCTGGTCAAGCGGTGGGCGCCGGAGAGGAAGTGGAGGCGAGCTCGCGACACGGGCTCGGATGCCGACGCGGGCTCAATCATCTCGAGGATGACCCGGTGGCGCAGGTCCGTCTCGACCACGTCCCGGGGCGCCGGCCAGAGGCTGCCGCCGAAGAAGGAGGCGATGACTGTGAAGGAGCCGGTCGTGGGCGGATGGTCGAGGCCCCCGGTCTCCGGGGAGAGCCAATTGATCGTGGCCGCGGCGATGACCTCCCGGGTCTGATCGGGTGGTGAGACGGGGGGGTTGGCCGGGGCGTGAGAGCGGTGATGGCTGTGATGCGTCGGCGGGTCCGAGGACCTCCTTGATCCGGCTGACGGCCACGATCTGCCTGCCGCCCCGGTGGATGGCGACTTGACGATCCGCCTCGAGCAGGGGCAGGACGGCGCGGCGCGCAATGAAGTCCAGTTTGGATTCCCAGACGTAAGCGGTGATCAGATCGACGGGATCGATGATCACCGTAGTGCCCCAATTCATATCAATATGCTCGGGGCGGTAGTGGCGCATCTCCTCCCATGGGAAAACAATTTCGACGGCGACGGGCCAGCCGGGAGGGCCGGTTCGGTTCCCGCCGGCCTCCGGCCGGATCCACTCGATCACCGCGGTCGCCGCGGGATCGTCAACCGGCATCGCCATGAGGCCTCCTCTCCTCGACCCGCACCGCGGGCCCTATGATCGAGACTCCCGGACGTGGATTCCATTCGTTGAGCCTTTCTCACCAGGATTCGTGCTGGAGTGCGATGATGAGGGCCGCGGGGCGGAGGCGGGAAGATGCGCGTCGGCCGCCTTTCCGAGTCGCGGACCACGCCGCTCGCCGGTCCGCCCGCGTCCGCGGTGAGACGGGCGGGGCCAATGGGGCGGAAGGGGCGAGTGGGGCGGTGGCCCCGTGCACGGCGGTGACCGCGGGCCCGTCCGCGTCCGCATCTGCTGCGCCCCTTTCACTCTGCTACGCCTCTTGACCCTCCACTGTACGAGAAGAAGAGGCGCAGCAGAGGGTGAAGGAGCGCAGCAGACGGGAAAAGGCGCAGCAGACGCGAAGGCGTGCCGCAGACGCCCCGGCGCGGTCCCCCGCGGACCCCGGGCGACCCGGAGCATCCGCCCACGGGACCGGGTTCGTGGCGACCGCCGGCGCCCTCGTCGACGACATCGCACAGACGCCCCATGCCGCTCCCCATGCCGCTCCAGTGGATCCGGACCCGGCCGCCCCCGGTCGTCCGGCCGGAACCGGTTCGGAGCACGCAGTGCGCCACCGCCTCGACGGCCGCCCCCGGCCGTCCTGCCGGAACAGCCCCGGCGGGCGCGACCGATCCCACGTGGTCCCACTCACCGCGGCGGCGGCCGGGCGGCGGCTCGGGAGGGGCTCGACGGGGGTGATTCCTCTCACCGCTACGGCGACGACCGGCATGACGCTCGTCTCCTCCAGGACGGTCCCGCCCCCGTCGTCCGGCGCCGGTCGCGGCCGGCTCTCCGGTGCGGATCCTGCGCAAAGACCCCGGGGGAGGGCGGGCGGGCCCCGGAGCCGGCCCCCGCGCCGGAGGGTCAGGCAACCGGGCAGCCTCGTGATGTCGTTGCTGGTATGTTGCCGACTTGTGATGTAGCGTCTGCCTTGCGAGCGTGATGCATTGAAGAAAGGTGACGCGGAAGAGAACTTGACTCTGGGGTTCCCCTTGCTCGACGTCCTGCATGTAGATCGTATGAATTCCCCAACGTCCGGCAGGACTTCCCTTGGTCGAGGTCGTACTTCCTCATAAGGAATGACGATGGCCTGTATGAATCTATGTCTGTGGATGCCTATCGCCGCGTCCCGCCCGGTGCGTCGGGCGGCCGGGCACCGCCGCGAGGACGGATCGCCCCGGGACGTCCCGCCGCCCCCGGAGGGGGTGAGCGGGCGATGAGCGGGGTCGATGAGCGCCCGCCCGACGGCGCCGCGCCCCTCGTCTCCGTGATCGTCCCCTCCTACAACAGCCAGGCGCACATCCTCGAGGCGCTGGAGAGCGCCCTGTCCCAGACCATGGCGGACCTGGAGGTGCTCTCGGTCGACGACGCCTCGCAGGACCGGACGCGATCGCTGGTCGAGGAGCTGGCGCAGCGGGACCGGCGGCTCAGGACCTTCGCCCAGGCCTCCAATGGGGGCGTCGCCCTGGCGCGCAACCGGGGGCTCGCGCACGCCCGGGGCCGCTACATCGCCTACCTCGACTCCGACGACCTGTGGATGCCGAACAAGCTCGAGCGCCAGATCGCCTTCATGACGGAGACGGGGGCGGGCGCCTGCTTCACCTCCTACGAGACGATCGAGGAGAACGGGGACCACCGCAACTTCGTGAGGGTCCCCGCCACGATCGACTACAAGGGGTTCTTGAAGAACACGGTGAGCTGCAGCCACACGATCCTGTTCGACACCCGGATCGTCGATCGCGGCCTTCTGAAGATGCCGGACCTCAGGCGGGGGCAGGACGCGGCGACCTGGCTGGGGGTGATGAAGGCGGGGCACATCCTGTACGGCCTGGACGAGTGCCTGGCCAAGTACCGCAAGACGGCGGGCTCGCTGTCCAGCAGCAAGACCAAGGCCATCCGCCGGACGTGGCACCTCTACCGCGACGTCGAGGGGCTGTCCCGCCCCTACTCCGCCTACTGCCTGTTCTGGCAGCTGGTGCACGCCGTTCAGAAGAGGAGAAGGGACGCATGATGAAAGCGGTGCGACGGGGCGCTCGGAGCGAGGCGCGGAACGCGGGGGCGCGGAGCGTGAGCGTCAAGGACGTCACGCTCGCCATTCTCCCGCATCTGGCGCAGACATGGGTCAAGCAGGCGGTCTACCGCCGGAACTGCCGGCTGGACCCGCACCGGTACCGCGCGGAGCTGGAGCGGTGGTACCGGCTGTCCAAGGGCCGCGACTGCGACCTCGATCACCCCCGGACCATGATGGACAAGCTCCAGTGGCTCAAGCTCTACGACAGCACCCCGCTCAAGGGCAGGGTCGCCGACAAGTACCTGGCCAGGCAGTGGATCGCGGACCGGGTCGGCGAGGAGTTCCTCGTGCCGCTCGTCGGCGTGTGGGACTCGCCCGACGAGATCGACTTCGACTCCCTGCCGGAGCGGTTCGCCCTCAAGGCCACCCACGGCTCCGCCTGGAACATCCTCGTCACGGACAAGGGCGCCCTGGACGTCCGGGGGGCCCGGCGCCGGATGGCGTCCTGGCTGGCCCTGCGGAAGGCGATGATGGGCGGGTTCGAACTGCACTACGAGTTCTGCGAGCCCAGAATCGTCTGCGAGCGGTTCATCCAGGATGAGACCGGCGGACTGCGCGACTACAAGTTCATGACCTTCGACGGGGACGTGCAGTTCGCCATCACCGTCGAGGGCAGGTCCACCCGCAGGGTCCTGGGCACGTACCTGCCCGACTGGACCAGGGCGCCGTTCGAGTACGTCTACGACGAGGGCCGGGCGCCCGACGTCCCCAGGCCGCGGGGACTGGAGCAGATGCTCGCCCTCGCCCGGGAGCTCGGGAAGGGGTTCGCCTGCGCCCGGGTCGACTTCTACGAGGTCGACGGCCGGGTCTACGTCGGCGAGATCACCTTCACCTGCACCAGCGGCCTGTCCGACTTCCGCCCACCCCGCTACGACCTCGAATTCGGTCAAAGGCTGCGCCTGCCCGAGAAGAAGCCGTTCAAAGGCGTCATGCTGTGAGGGCGCGCAGGAGGAGGATCGGCTTCATCGGCCGGATCGACCCCGACGAGACCATGGTCGACGGCCAGACCGTCAAGACCCGCACCCTGTACCGCTACCTGGTGCGCCGCTTCGGCGCCTCCAACATCCGCGTCGTGGACACGCGCGACTACCGCCGCGAGACGGGCCGGGTGGTCCGGGAGCTGCTCCGGTGCCTGCACGAGTGCGACGACGTCGTCGTCCTCCTGTCCAGCGGCGGGCGCAGGACCCTGTTCCCGATCCTGTGGCTCGCCTCCACGGCGCTGGGGGTCAGGATCTACCACGACCTCATCGGGGGGTCCCTGGCCGACGACGTCGAGGCCGACCCCTCGGGCCTCCTGGTGCACTACCTCAACTCCTTCGAGGTGAACTGGGTGGAGACCCGCGCCCTGGCGGACCGGCTCTCCGCCCTCGGGGTGCGCAACGCCTCCCACCTGCCCAACTTCAAGGACGTCGACGACGTCGACGTCGATCCGCACGCCCCGCCGTCGGGGCCCCCCTACCGGCTGTGCACTCTCAGCCGGGTGACGCCCGAGAAGGGCATCGACAACGCCGTGCGGGCGGTGGCGGCGATCAACGGGGACGGACCGCCCGTGGTGACGCTCGACGTCTTCGGCCCGATCGAGCCCTCCTACGAGGAGCGCTTCCGCCGCCTGGTCGACTCCGTCCCGCACGTGCGCTACGCGGGCCGCGTGCCCCCCGAGCGGGCCGCGGCGGCCGTCAGCGGCCACTTCGCGCTGATCTTCCCGACCGAGTGGACCGGGGAGGGCGTGCCCGGCACGATCATCGACGCCATGCACGCGGGCCTGCCGGTGGTGGCCAGCCGCTGGCGCTACTACCACGAGATGCTCCAGGACGGGGTCACCGGCCTGAGCTACGACTTCGACCGCCCCGAGCTGCTCGAGGCGACGATCCGCGAGCTGCTCGCCCTGCCGGACGAGGAGCTCGCCGCCATGAGGCGTGCGACCCTCGAGCGCGCCCGCGCCTACGCGCCCGAGGCCGTCTTCGACGAGATCGCCCGCGCGCTCGCCCGGCCCGCGAAGCCCGCGAGGGCCGCCGGGGGGGCCGGACTCGCGAAGGCGCCCGGGCCCGCCGCGCCCGCGGC
>ERZ772973.1130-NODE-1130-length-10193-cov-7.05159_pt1 | contig 10193 bp, 6 predicted proteins | sample MGYA00580672_ERZ772973 | MGnify/ENA primary metagenome ERZ772973 (study PRJEB29015, sample SAMEA2737938) | human oral metagenome | biome: human oral; feature: human-associated habitat; material: dental | place: China | collected 2152 ... | reverse complement strand
GTCGCAGCTGGACGATGCAGGTGCTGGTGGTGCTGGGCGGCCTGGCCGTGATGACAGCCCTGGCCTACCTGCTGCACTGGTACAAGACCCGCAGCAACCCCAAGGCACCCGCCCCGAAAACGGCCCAAGCCCCGGCTCCGTCCCATAACGCATGAGGAGGCCCACGATGCACACCCCGACCCGTACCGCCTGCCGCCCCCTCTCGTCGCTGGCCCTGATGGCCGCCCTGGGCGTCCTGCCTCTGGCCGCAGCTGCCCAGCAAGGCACGCCGGCCGCCAACGCGCCAGCATCCGTGGCGCCCCAGACCGCAGGTCAGCCGGTCTCCCAGGCGGCCAGTCAACCCGGCAGTCAGGCCCCCAGCCAGGGCATCCTCCCGTCGACCGGGGCCAGCCCTGCCGCCGCGTCGGCCGTCACGCCCCCTTCCTCGTCAGCCACCCCATCGGCTGCGGGCTCCCAAGCCGCAGGACAACCTGCCTCTGCCGTGCAACCGGCCGCTTCCGGGCAACCCGCCACATCCGGACAACTTGCGGCCCCCGGGCAAACCACCCCCTCTGGCCGACCCACGGCCTCCGGGCAACCTGCCTCCTCCGGTCAGCTCCCGCCCGCTACCGCAGGCACGCCAGCCGCCACCCCGCCAGCGGCCCCGCAGGCCGCCCCTCAGCCGGCGGGTAGTGCACAGCCTGCGCCTTCCCCGGCCGCCAGCAACACGCCACCGGCCCGACTTCCTTCCACCGGCACGCCCCCCACGCAGCCTGCCAACAGTGCCAACCGGCTCCCAGCCGCACCGGACACGGCCGATACCGCCAAGCAGGCCCGCAACTGCTATGTCCCGGATGACCTGCTGTCGGAACCCGGGCGCCTGCCCGGACTGTCGGCCGCACTCGTGCGCGGCAAGGGCGATCTGCTGGTGATCATGCTGGGCTCGGAAAGCACCAACCCCTCACCGGCCCGCCCGGCCAGTGTCCCCAGCAATACGGCCAATTCCGACGCCGGCGGCAGCGTCAGCAGCCGGCTGCGCGCCACGCTGGCCGCGGCTGCCCGCAATCCGCTGGCCGAACGGCTGGAAGAACGCCTGATCCAGGATCTGGGCCCCTTGCCCGGTCGCACCGTCCACGTCGAGTCGGTCGGACGGCGCAACAGTACCGTGGCCGAGCAGGCATCACTGATCGGCAAGCAGATACTGCCGCGCAAGCCGGCGCTGGTGATCTGGAACCTGGGGCGCACCGACACCCGCCGGGGTCTGCCGCCCGCCAACATGGCACGCGCCCTGGATCGGGGTCTGGAGCAGCTGCGTCGGCAGCACATCGACACCATCGTGATGGATCCGCCCTACCATCCGCAGTTCGAGGCCTTCTACCGGACCGACGACTATCGCCAGTACATCCGCTGGACGATGAACCTGCACGACCAGCCCTATCTGCATCGCTACGACATGATCGACTACTGGGCGTCAACGGGCCGAATCGATCTGGACTCCGGCGAACCTGACCGCCAGGCCGCAGCCGTGACCTTCACCGAGACCTGCATCGCCTACCAGCTCTCCCGGATGATCGACCGCGGCCTGTCGCGCAAGTGAGGACCCGGTCTCCCAGGACACATCCTCACTCCGGCTCCACCGCGTCCCCCACACGGATCAGGGCATTGCCCGCCCCTTCGGCCACGAAAGCGTGCATCCCGAACAACACGTTGTCTCCGCGCCGATTCAACCGGTACTCGCGCAACGTGCGGGTGGGCTCCTCCTGAAAGCGGCCGCTGGCCGCATCCAGATTGGGCATCGGACAACGCGCACAGGGCGCCACCATCTGGAGCACGTATCCTGGTCCGATCAGCCGCGCCATGTCGTCTTCCTCGTGCGGCTGTAATTCATCATCATGAATGACGATGTTCGGTCGGAAACGCGCCATGCCCACCGGCTGCGCACCTCGCGCCACCAGGCGCCGGTTCAGCGCATCCAGCGAACCTTGTGAGACCACCAGCAACGGATAAGCATCCGGCAGCCAGGTCGTCACCTCCCGATCTTCTTCCCAGCGCGGCTTGCAGCGTCGCCGGAAAGTCGGGTCTGCCCGCACCAGCCGTACCGGCTGCCCCAGATACTGGCTCAGCCATTCATTGACCAGCGGCCCTTCCACCAGCGTCTGAACCTCGCTGCGGAACACCGCCGAACGCAGGCGCGGTGCAGCATCCGCATCAAAGTCGGACACGGGCACCTCGATGTTCGTCCCCATGCCGGGTGCCCCCAGACGCAACACGTCTTCTTCCAGCGTCGTCCGGATGAGCGCCATGGCCGGATGTGTACGCTGCGTAACAAAATGTCCATTGGCATCCACCAGCATCCATTGCCTGTCGTGTGCCAGGCCGGTCTCGAGCAGGCTGGCCTCCGACAGCGTGATGCCGCCACAGGACTTCACGGGATAGACGAACAGACCAGTCACGATGGCCATCGCCTTACCCTTCCCTACTGAGAATGGGCATCGCCACGCCGGCGGCGCCCTTGAAGCCAATGTCGTTCATGCAAGCCTCCGAATATATTGACAAAGAGCGTCCATAATCATGAATTCAGACGAAAAGCTGTCTGTTCCATAAGGGAAAGCAGGGTTTCCGGGCACGGGTGACCACCCTCCGAAGCCGGTCTTAATAAAGAGAATGATTTGCATCGTTATCAACATCTTCTATCGCGCAAAAGGTCTTGATTTTCATCAAGCACACCCCATGGGCACCCTGCAACAATTCCGCTAGACAGCACAGGGCTGCCATACAAGTTCAGGAATTTTTTCATGAAAGAGTACAAACGACTTTGGGTGATCCTAGCGATCATCATGATCGGTTCGTTTGCGGTGCTCGGTTATTTCGGTAAAGAGGTGTACAACGAACGCCCGCCGATTCCGACCGCATTCGTGAGCGAAGACGGCAAAACCATCTACACCGAGGAAGACATCTATGCCGGCCAGACCGCCTGGCAATCCATCGGCGGCATGTCCGTGGGCTCGGTCTGGGGGCACGGCGCCTACCAGGCACCGGACTGGACGGCCGACTGGCTGCACCGCGAAGTGCTGAACTGGCTGGACCAGCAGGCCCAGCGCCAGTATGGCAAGAGCTTCGAGCAGCTGTCCGAGCGTGACAAGGCCACGCTGAGCTACGACTCGAAGGTTGCGTTCCGCACCAACACCTTCGACAAGGCGACCAACAAGGTCACGCTGTCGGAAGATCGCATCCGCTCCATCCAGAGCGTTGCGGCCTATTACGACAAGCTGTTCAGCGACGACCCGGCCTTCCAGAAGCTGCGCTCCTCCTACGCCATGAAGGAGAACACGCTGCCTGATCCCGAGCTGCGCTCGAAGATGGCTGCCTTCTTCTTCTGGTCGGCCTGGGCAGCGTCCACCAACCGTCCGGGACTGGATGTCACCTACACCAACAACTGGCCGCATGAGCCTCTGATCGGCAACGAACCCACGCCCGAGAACGTGATCTGGTCGATCGCCTCGGTCGTGACGCTGATCTTCGGTATCGGCCTCATCATCTGGGTCTGGGCCTTCTTCACCCACCAGCAGCACATCGAGGTCGAGGCTCCCAAGGCCGACCCGCTGTCGCTGATCAAGCTCACCCCCTCGCAGAAGGCACTCGGCAAGTATCTGCTGGTCGTGGCCGCCCTCTTCCTGGTGCAGGTGCTGCTGGGTGGCGCAACCGCCCACTACACCATCGAAGGTCAGAACTTCTACGGCATTCCGCTCTCCGAGTTCCTGCCCTACAGCCTGACCCGCACCTGGCACATCCAGTCCTCCATCTTCTGGATCGCCACCGGCTTCCTGGCTGCTGGCCTGTTCCTCGTCCCCATCATCAACGGCGGCAAGGATCCCAAGTACCAGAAGCTGGGTGTGGACGTGCTCTTCTGGGCGCTGATCGTCGTGGTGGTCGGTTCCTTCGGTGGCCAGTTCGTGGCGCTGAAGGGCTGGATGGCCACGAGCCTGAACTGGTGGTTCGGCCACCAGGGCTATGAGTACGTCGAGCTTGGCCGTGTCTGGCAGCTGGCGCTCTTCGTCGGCCTGGTCTTCTGGCTGGTGCTGATGATGCGCGGCATCTGGCTGGCCCTGCGCGCTCCTGGCGACAAGAGCCTGCTGATCCTGTTCACCATGGCTGCTGCTGCCATCGGCATCTTCTATGCCCCGGCGCTGATCTACGGTGAGCACACGCACATCTCCATCATGGAGTACTGGCGCTGGTGGGTGGTGCACCTGTGGGTGGAAGGCTTCTTCGAAGTGTTCGCCACCTGCTCGGTCGGCTTCGTGTTCTACAACCTGGGCGTGGTCAGCAAGCACACCGCCACCACGGCCAGCCTGCTCGCCGCCATGCTGTTCATGATCGGCGGTATCCCGGGCACGTTCCACCACCTGTACTTCGCAGGTACCACCACCCCCATCACGGCCATCGGCGCGATGTTCTCCGCCCTGGAAGTGGTGCCGCTGGTGCTGCTGGGCTATGACGCCTTCGAGAACTGGACGGTGCAGCACAAGGCCATCTGGATGAAACCGATGCGCTGGCCGCTGATGTTCTTCATCGCCGTGTCCTTCTGGAACATGCTCGGTGCTGGCGTCTTCGGCTTCCTCATCAACCCGCCGATCTCGCTGTACTACCTGCAGGGCCTGAACACGGCCGCCAACCATGGTCACGCCTCGCTGTTCGGTGTGTATGGCTTCCTGGCGCTGGGCTTCTCGCTGATGGTGCTGCGCTACATCCGCCCGACCCTGAAGCTGAACAACCGGCTGATGGGCATCTCCTTCGTGGCGCTGAACCTCGGTCTGGCACTGATGCTGTTCACCAGTCTGCTGCCGGTCGGCATCATCCAGGCCAACGCCTCCATCAGCGTGGGTCTGTGGTGGGCACGTAGCGCCGAGTTCGTGGAGCAGACCCCCATCATCCACACCCTGCGCTGGGTGCGTACCATCGGTGACGTGATCTTCATCTGTGGTGCAGCCGCCTACGGTCTGCAGATGGTGCTGGGCCTGATGCACAAGGAAACCGGCGCCGACGTGGAAAAAGCCTGATTCACCAGGCTTCACTCAGGCGGATGAACCGGGGCTAGTCCCCGGTTCCCTCCCCGAGGGCCAGGCGAAGGATGCAGAACATCGCATCCACCGCCTGGCCCTTTTTCTTTTCCGGCGTCCGGTCTGCAGCTTCAGGGACAGGCCATGAGAGCGGGGGGACCTGCCGCCATCGCCCCGCCAACCACGATCGCCCCGCCTGCTACGACAGGGACCGCAGCGCCCGGCGAACAATGCGCTGCGTGTTGCCGTCCTCCGGCCGCTCGACCTGCCAGCGCCCGCACACCTCGCGCACCCAGTCGGGCTGGTCCTTGGCCGCATCGTTCAGCCAGTTGGCCACGGAATCCTGCACATAGGCGGCCGGGTCCGCGCGCAGCGGCTCCAGGATGGGCAACCCCTTTTCCGGCTGGCGCTTGAGCGCCGCAATGTGCCCTGCCCAGACACCCCGAGGCCGCAGTGCCTCACTGGCAAAGCGCCGGACCCGTTCCGACGCATCTCCCGTCCACCCCGCCAGCAGTGCGATACTGGCATCCAGCTCGGCCACCAGATACGGCCGGACAGCTATCCAGGCCCATTCGCGCACCCCGAAGTGCGGGTCATCGGCCAGCGGACGGACCAGCGCCAGACGGGCCGCCACATCCAGGTCGTCCCGCGCGCCCACCAGGAAACACCCCCAGCCGCGCACCGTATCGGAGGGATGATCCTGCAACCGCGCCAGTCCATCAGCCCCCCAGGCCTGCCACAGCAGCTGCCCCGCCAGGCCCATCCGTTTCAGGATGCCCTCGTCTTTCGCCGCCTGCATCCGATTCACGATATCTTCGGACAACTCCGGGAAAACGGAAGTCATCAGCACGCCAAAATCCACAGCCAGGCACTCTGCCAGTATGGCCGCCTCGATCCAGCCTGCATTCAGCTCGGCCAGCCGGGCCGCGTCGATGGCGCTGCCACGCGGCTTCGATGCTGCGGGCTTTGATGCGCCTGACTTTGGCGCCGCCTTCGTTCGCTTCTGCCCGGTGGAAGCTACCTTCTCACCGCCCACTTTTCGGGCACTCACCTTCGTGGCCATCGCATCTCCTGCAAAGCTCGTTCATCATTCACGCGATCTTCGCACGCCTGCTCGCCCCTTTCCCATGTCCGCGCCCAGCCCCCTCATCGCCTTCAACAAACCCTGCGGCGTCATCTGCCAGTTCAGCCCGCACGAGACCCATCCCAGCCTCAAGGACCATATCGACGCCCCGGGTTTCTATCCCGCCGGCCGACTGGACACCGACAGCGAGGGCCTGTTGCTGCTGACCAATGACGGCAGGTTGCAGGCGCGCATTGCCGAACCCCGCCACGGCAAGGAAAAGACCTACTGGGCGCAGGTGGAAGGCGCGCCGGACGATCACAAGCTGGCCCTGCTGCGCCGCCCGATGGACCTGGGCGACTTCATCACGCAGCCCGCCCGGACACGCCTGCTGGCCGCCGACGAGACCGCACAGCTCTGGCCGCGCCAGCCCCCGGTACGCGTGCGCAAGACCGTGCCCGACTTCTGGCTGGAGATCCGCATCCAGGAAGGCAAGAACCGCCAGGTGCGCCGCATGACGGCCAAGGCCGGCTACCCCTGCCTGCGGCTCGTCCGCATCGCGGTGGGCGCCCTGAATCTGTGGGACCTCGGCCTGGCACCAGGTGAATGGCGCTTCGTCTCTCCGGCCACGCTGAACCGTCGCTGAACAGTCTGCCCCTGCCCCCTGCCCTCGAGCACCTGAGCGCCTGACGACCACCTGACCGTCACCGTCGGCACGCCTGAAAGACACCGCAGATCCGCCCCCTCATCCCTCGGCCGACAGCCCCTCCAAACGCCCTGTCCACCGCTCGTCCGGCCAGGCGTTACCTCTGGAAGGTGTGGCGTGCCTGCCCGCAACATCCCGTGCCGACACGACACACACCACGACACCGCCCGTTAAGATTCGGATGCCCGTCTTCCATGGAGCCTTCCTGATGCATCTGCGCCCAGTCTCGCCCGAACAAGCCCCTCAGCCACACGCCTCCGCAGCCCCCCGCGCCACGGCCATCCACGCCGCAGCTCCGACCCATGCCGGCCTTCGCAGCCCGCAGGGTGGCCCGGCCTGCCGTCGACAGCGCCACCTGCTGCGTGACGTGCGGCTGGCACTGCTGATACTGGGTCTGGGCGTTGCCACGGCCTTGATCGTCCCCCATGTCCAGGCCAAGGAAGCCCCCATCCCCTCCGCCGCCGTGGCCACGGTCGAAGCCACCACGCCCACGAACATCCCCGGCGTCGTGCAGGTGGGCCAGCCCATCAACGGCGTCACCCAGTACCAGCTCTCCAACGGCCTGACCGTGCTGCTGGGCCCGGACGAGTCCAAACCCACCATGACCGTCAACCTGGTCTACAAGGTGGGATCGCGCCACGAAGGGCCGGGCGAAGCCGGCATGGCGCACCTGCTGGAGCACATGCTCTTCAAGGGTACCGAGAAGATTCCCGATCCCAAGAAGGAGCTGACCCGGCGCGGCATCGACTGGAACGGCACCACCTGGTATGACCGCACCAACTACTTCGGCCAGTTCAACGCCAGCGACGCCACGCGCGACTGGATGCTGTCCTGGCTGGCCGACACGATGCAGAACATCCGCATCGATGCCGGCAAGCTCAAGAGCGAGCGCCCGGTCGTCATCAACGAGATGGAATCCAACGAGAACCGGCCCGGCACGGTGCTCTACCACCAGCTCATGGCCACCGCCTACGGCTTCCATCCCTACAGCCGTTCCGTCATCGGTGCTCTCTCCGACCTTGACGCTGTCGCGCCCGACAACCTGCAGAACTTCTACGGGCGCTACTACCGCCCCGACAACGCGGTGCTGATCATCACCGGCCAGCTCGACGTGAACGGCACGCTGGCCGCCGTGCAGAAAGCATTCGGCAGCATCCCGCGCCCGAAAGCGCCCATCGTCCAGCCCTACACCCTGGACCCCGCCCAGCAGGGCGAGCGCGAAGTGGTGGTGCGCCGCACGGGTGGTGTGCCGCTGCTGCTTGCCGGCTATCACACGCCGGCCGGTGCAGCGCGCGACACCGTGGCCCTGTCCCTGCTGGCCGAGATGCTCACGCGCGAACCCGACGGCCCGCTCTACCAGCAGCTGGTCAAGCCCGGCTACGCCGTGAACGTGGGCGCCTCCTCGTCCGACCTGTACGACCCGGGCATGCTGCTGTTCAGCGCCACGCTGGCCTCGGAAGACAAGCGGCAGATCGTCTGGGACACCCTGCGCAAGGTGGTCGAAGGCGAACTGCCGCTGTCGCAGGAGGCCCTGAACCGCACCAAGCAGGACGTGAAGAACAGCATGCAGCGCCTGGCCGAAGACCCCGAGGCCCTGGCCATGGCGCTGACCGAAGCCGTGGCCCAGGGAGACTGGCGCCTGCCCTTCGCCCAGGCCGACTGGGCCCAGGCCATGACGCTGGACGAGATCCGTGCCGCCGGCCGCCGCTGGCTGGTGCGCGACAACCGCACGCTGGCCTGGTACCTGCCCACGGCCCAGCCGGTCCGTGCCCCCAACCCGTCGCGCCCCGACATCGCTGCCCTGCTGAAGGACCACCAATGGCAGCAGGCCGAGGCCTTCACGGCCGACGTGGCGCTCACCCCCGCCAGCATCACCGAACGCACCCAGATCGGCCAGCTGCCCAATGGCATCCGCTATGCCATCCTGCCGCGCAAGGTGAAGGGCGATCGCGTGAGCCTGTCGCTGAACCTGCAATGGGGCAACCTGCAGAACCTCTCGGGCCGCTGGCGTGAAGCCGACCTGCTGGACACCATGATGCTCTCGGGCACGAAACAGCTGCCGCGCCAGGCCTTCGAGGACCGCCTGCGCGCACTGGATGCTCGCCTGAGCATCGACGCCAACGCCAGCGGCGCCAAGGTATCGCTGAGCGTCCCGGCCAGGAACCTGTCGGAAGCACTGACCCTGGCCGCGAGCGCGCTGCGCGAGCCCGTGTTTCCCAAGGACGTGTTCCAGGAGCGGCGCGACCAGGTGCTCACCGGCATCGAAGCCCAGCGCCATCAGCCGGAAGCACTGGCCGCCGAAGCCATGGCGGTCCGCGGCCATGCCTACCCGACTGACGACCCCCGCCACTACCGCACGATGGACGAGGTCGTCACCGACCTGAAGGCCCAGACCCCCGAACGGCTGATGAAGTTCTGGCAGGACTTCGCTGGCGCCTCCCACGGCCAGTTCTCGGTCGTGGGCAACGTCGACCCCGAGGCCCTGAAGGCCGAACTGCAGAAGCTGCTGGGCGACTGGAAGAGCCCGCAGGCCTATGCCCGGATCCACATGGACTACCACGGCCTGCCCACGGCCACCGAAATGGTGGAAGTGCCCGACAAGGCCAACGCCGTGCTGCTGCAGGCCCGCAACATCCCCATCTCGGAAGAGCACCCCGACTACCCCGCGCTGTCCATGGCCGTGCGCCTGCTGGGCGGCTCGGCCGATGCACGCCTCTTCCACCGGCTGCGCGAGAAGGAGAGCATCAGCTACGGCGCCTACGCCTCGCTGTCGGCCAGCCGTGACGTGGACAACGCCATGATCGACATCCGCGCCATCCTGGCGCCGGCCAACATCGACCGGCTGCAAAAGGCGCTGCAGGAAGAGATCGAGCGTGTGCACACTGACGGCTTCTCCCAGACCGAACTGGACGAGGCCCGCAACGCCCTGATGGACCAGCGTCGCCAGTACCTGGCCAGCGAGGCCAACGTGACCAGCCTGCTGTCCAGCAACCTGTTCTGGAACACCGACATGGGCCGCTGGACCCGCCGCGACGAACAGATCCGCGCGCTCACGCTGGAACAGGTCAACGCCGCCTTCCGCAAGTGGATCGATCCAAAGAAAGCCCTGACGGTGGGTGCCGGCAGCTTCACGGCCGCTCGTGAAAAAAGCAAGGAAAAAGTCCGTCAGTGACGGGAACGACCGTGGGCCCACAAAACCGGCGGTCTCCCTTACCATAGGGGACTTCTGAAACAATTCCGACGCCCGGCGCACGACCGGGCCAACGGAAGCTCCCCCCAGCTGACCGACCATGCTGCTGCGCTCGATCTGGTCCATTTCATCCCTGTTGATCGGCATGGGCCTGCTGCTGGTCGGCTCGGGCCTGCTAGGGATGGTGATTGGCCT
>ERZ772973.1128-NODE-1128-length-10202-cov-3.79974_pt1 | contig 10202 bp, 9 predicted proteins | sample MGYA00580672_ERZ772973 | MGnify/ENA primary metagenome ERZ772973 (study PRJEB29015, sample SAMEA2737938) | human oral metagenome | biome: human oral; feature: human-associated habitat; material: dental | place: China | collected 2152 ... | reverse complement strand
AAGCAGAAACAAAAGGTTTGATCCACAAAAACAAAGCAAGCCGCGATAAAGCACGCCTTTCAGCTAAACTTGCTAAATAATGCATACAAAGGGAGCTCTCAGGAGCTTTTTTTGTTTCTCACACAAAGGAGGTAGGGATGAAAATAGCAATTATTGGTTATTCCGGTTCTGGCAAATCCACTCTAGCAGCACAACTGTCCAACCACTACTCCATTCCCAAACTTCACATGGATACATTGCAGTTCCAACCTGGCTGGAAGGATAGCGACCGTGATTGGATGAGTAAACAGATAGATAATTTTTTGTCAAAAAATACCGACTGGATTATTGATGGCAACTACTCTTGGTGTTTTTATGAACGTCGGATGGCAGAAGCCGACCAAATCATCTTTCTGAACTTCTCTCGCTGGAACTGCCTCTATCGAGCTTTCAAACGCTATCTAAAATACCGAAATCGGACCAGAGAAAGCATGGCTCCCGGCTGCCCCGAAAAGTTTGACTGGGAGTTTATCTGCTAGGTTCTTTGGAAAGGACGATGTCAGACTGCACTGGCAAGATATAAGAAAATCCGACAAACCTTTCCTCAGAAATTCTACGAATTAAGAAATCAAAAAGAACTGACCAGCTTCTTACAGAACCTAAAAACAAGCGAGCCCTAATGACTCACTTGTTTTTATTTGATTTTCTTTTTCTGGGGAAAGAGGGGCAGACCTAAAGAAGCTATTTTTTCAGCTGGAACCTTCATGCCGTCCTTAATCCACTTGGAAAGAACGGAAACAACTGCCGAACTCCAGAAGGAATTCATGTAAGAGTTAGTCGTTTTCTTAGCATTGCGATTGCGCTTTTCCAAAAAGTCAAACACGGCCTGAGTCAGCAGCTTTTCAAAATTATAGTCAATGGCTAGACTGATAACCCGAGCTTCTTTCTTGGCTTCCTTAAAAAGAAAAAGCCAAATTTGGTACATCTCAGTTTTAAAGTTAAACTCTTCCAATTTATCCGTAATACCTTGAACAGTGTTTTTAAAAATCTCTTCCAGAATCTGCTCTTTAGAGCTATAATTGCGGTAAAAAGCAGCGCGGGAAACCCCTGCCCGCTCAACCAGCTCTGAAATCGTAATTTTTTTGAGTTCTTTCTTCTCCAGCAGCTGCATGAGAGAAATTTCCAGAGACTCTCTCGTGATTTGATTGGATTCCTGATTGTATTTCTTTAAATTCGCGAGTGATTTTTCCGATATTTTCTTTTCCGACATAACAATTTCTTCCCTCTTGTCTCAGCTGACAGTTTCCGCTTTCTAGTAAGCATCCTTCATGTTATAATTTTAAAAAAAGACAGGTTTTTTGTCAATTTTTTTATTGTACATACTTGACAAAAAAGGAGAAAAATATGACTTGGAAAATTATAGCTGACTCTGGCTGTGACTTTCGTGAAATGGCAAACTTGGCTAAAGACACCCAGTTTGAAAGTGTTCCCTTGACCATTCAAGTGGAAAATGAGATTTTTGTAGATGATAAGCAGCTTGATATTGACCTGATGATGGAAAAGATGTATGCTTCTACTGCTGCTTCAAAGTCAGCCTGCCCTAGTCCAGATGACTATCTCAAAAGCTTTGAGGGAGTCGACAAGATTTTTGTGGTGACTATCACTGGAACTCTCTCTGGCAGCAATAATAGTGCACAGGTTGCTAAGAAAATCTTTTTGGAAGAACATCCTGATGCTCAGATTCATGTCATTGATAGTCTTTCTGCTGGTGGCGAAGTAGACTTGCTTGTAACCAAGCTTAATGAACTCATTCAGCAAGATCTCAGCTTTGATGAAGTTGTTGAAGTCATTAGTCGCTATCAGGAGAAAACCAAGCTTCTCTTCGTTTTGGCAAAGGTAGATAACTTGGTCAAAAACGGCCGACTTAGCAAACTTCTGGGAACCGTTGTCGGCTTGCTTAATATACGTATGGTCGGTGAAGCTAGCCAGACTGGCACGCTAGAGCTTCTGCAAAAGGCACGCGGTCCGAAAAAAGCACTTGCTTCTGCAATCGAAGAGTTACTCAAAGCCGGTTACAAGGGTGGCCGACTCATTATCGCTCACCGCAATAACGAAAAATTCTGCCAGCAATTTAGTCAATTGGTACAAGAAAAGTATCCTCAAGCTCAAATCGAAACGGTGCCGACTTCAGGTCTCTGCAGCTTCTATGCTGAAGAAGGCGGAATCTTAATGGGCTACGAAATTTAATAAGGTATCTAAAAAAGTAAAGGATTAGGCTCAAATAATTGACCTAATCCTTTACTTTTTCGATTTAATTCGCTATAATAAAACCAAGTAAAGGAGTTGATATTATGGCCAGAGGAAGAGGCGCCGCAAGCCCCCAAGACAAGGAAGCAAGTCTTCTCATTTCTAAAAAGCTCAAAGAGCTTCTCAAGGAAACAGGTAAAAAACAAGTTGAGCTATCTCGTGAAACAGGCATTCCTGCTAGTACACTGACTGGCTATATCAAAGGGACATCTCTGCCTATCGCAGCCAATCTAGAAAAGATTGCAAGATTTTTTGAGGTAGAGGTCGAAGAAATCGACCCTCGTTACCGACTAATTGCAGATATCCCTCAACAATTTCCCGATTTAAATCGTATTTATCAGCAACTTGACCAAGACAGACAGGAGAAAGGATTAAAGCTACTGGAAGCTAGCCTGACTGAGCAAGAAACACAAGCCAGCTTAAAGGATGACTACTTCCCCTACTTGGTCTATGAGAATTACTATCTCTCTCAGCATAAGCCTGAACAAGCTGATTTAGTCTGGCTGGACAGAGAAATTGACTACGATATTGCCCTTTGGGTACGAACTGACTCGTTAGAGCCCAAGTATCCGAGAGATTCCGTAGCGCTAATCAAGCAGACTCATTTCGAGCTTGCTGGCGCTATCTATGCTATTGACTATGACGGCCAAACCATTATAAAAAGGGTCTTCAACGATCCATCCGGTATCCGTCTAATTTCCCTTAATAAAAAATACAGTGATAAGTTTATCCCGCATGAGGAAGAGCCTAAACTAATCGGTCGAGTTATGGCGACTTTCATGCCACTGGATGTAGAAAAAATAAAGAAAAACAAATAGCAGTTCTGCAAATGTACAGAGCTGTTATTTTTACAGTCAAAAAATCAGAAAGTCTTTCGACTTCCTGATGCTTGTTTAATAAAATACTGCTAACTCTTCATTCAGCTTCTTCATGTAGTGTTTGTGGACTATGTAAGACAACACAGCTAAGCCTGCTAAAACTAGAGCAACTATCACATAAATTACCAGAGGCGCAAGAACATTGGATATAAAGAAGAGAAGAGTAATGACAATCAACATTCCTAAAATCAGAGCGATGGCTAAGAGAGTTTTCACCATATTATTATCTCGGCTCATCAATTCTGTGACATTGGACCAATTAGTCACAAGATGCTTGTAGTCTCGGTAGTAACCCCAAGAACTCCACATTAGGCTAATTAAGGCCCAAACAATCACCATGCCCAAGAAAGTCACTGGATGCATACCGGAAACAAGGCTGGTTATCAAAAGCAAGGTCAGAGGCAGGATAGACTGGACGGCAAAGAGCTGCCAAAACTTCAGACGAATATATTGCTTCAAATCAAATGGGAGAACCTTGAGATAATCAAAATTTTCCCTTTCCAGAGAAATTCCAATAGCTGTAAGGTTGCTGCCGCCTGAGTTTAGTGTCGCAATCAAAACAGCCAGGGCCATCATTGGCAAGAGGAAACGTGGTCCCAGATAAGAAGTCAAAGACAGGCCGCCTTGTATCATGCCCATTCCCATACTGAAAATGACAATGTAAGGGAGAAAGGCCGACATAAAGATGGCTTGCATAATGACAGAACCCTCGCTCAAGAGCCTGATATTGTAGCGCCAGACAAACTTTTTAAGATTTTTTGCTTCTGTAATATTGATATCATGCACGCGCTCCCGCTTTCCTACTGAAGAGCCCGTCATGAGAGCGGCCTCATAAAATTCTGGAATCACCTTGGTCTTTACGATGAAAAATAGAAGAGCCGCAACTGCCACCCATCCCAAAAATCCCAGCAAGGAAGCTACATGAAAAGGATGAAGAATAAAATCATAAAAGACTTGAACTGGCGGGAAGAAAGCTTTGACCTCTGTACGATTTATAACGCTTCTGCTGTTCATTTGATTAATCATAAAATAGAGGAAAAAGGATCCAACGGAAACAAGAGCCAGAATGACATTGGACAGGATGGTCTTATACTTCCTGAAAAAGGCTGTCTTGGTAATGAAATGGACGGCAATCAGAATCAGAAAGGTGATGACTGAACTTAAAATCAGAATAGCAAACAGAGCCAAGAGCAGGCCCAAGAAAGGATTACCACCTTGAAAAGCCAAAACCAAGAAATAACTGAACATAGGCAGAATGGCAATCAGCAAGGTCAGAATAACCGAAATGCTTTTGCCGACAATGATTTCTGCTTCGCTAAAAGCATAAGGACGATAAGACTGTAAGTCCTTGCTTTCATAAAAGACATTGTAAAAAACCAGGAAGCCTTGAGACATAGAAAAGAGAGCAAAAGCAGAAACCAAATTGGCAAAGAGCCCCGGATTGCCAACCAGTTGGTTCAGGGAGCCCATCAAGCCGAAAAGAAAGAGATAGACCAGTCCTAAAATCAGATACATGCGGATGGCCTTCAGCGATACATTGACCTTACGCTCAGGATTCTTAGCTTGCATCTTACGGTACTGCTGCAGCTGAGAGGGCTGAATAGCATAGAGGATGTTAATATCAACGAGTTTTTTTATAGCTTTAATGCGCATCAGGACTCACCTCTTCTCTGCGGCCTGCTAGACCAAGATAGATGGTTTCAAGAGACTGTTCTGGATGTTGACCTTTTAGTTCTTCAATCGTTCCATAGAAAATCAATTTCCCTTTTTTGAGAATGGCCACCTTATCACAGAGCTGCTCTGCCACTTCCAAGACGTGGGTTGAAAAGAGAACTGTATTTCCTTTATCTGCATGTTGGCGCATCATCTGCTTGAGGTCAAAAGCTGCCTGCGGATCAAGACCCGTCAGCGGCTCATCCAGAACCCAAATATCCGGATCAGACAAAAGTGCCGCTATGACGAAGACTTTTTGCCTCATCCCATGAGAGAATGAATCAATAACCTCATACCGATGAGAGCCAAAGTCGAAAAGATGGAGCAGATTTCCCAATCGCTCTTCAACTTCAGCATTCGTCATATCGTAAGAAGTCGCTACCAGTTCCCAAAACTCATTGGCAGTTAGGCGCAAAAATAGATCAGGTGAATCAGCTACATAGCCAATTTTTTTCTTGATTTCCAAACGATTAGCGGATAATTCTTTCCCATCCACAAAAATCTGTCCACTACTAGGATTGATAACGCTGACCAATGACTTAATGGTAGTAGATTTTCCGGCGCCATTGTGACCAATCAGACCGACGATTTCTCCGCTCTGCAAGGTCAGATTCAGCTGATTGAGAGCTACCGTTCCTTCATAAACTTTAGTGACATCTTTAAATTCAATCATAAGAGAGCTCCTTTACTGATTTCTATACAGATTAGTATACTCTTTTTGAGGCTTTTTGTCTCAGCTAAAAATGTTTCATTTTCAATTTTAAAAAGATTTTTCAAATTATAAAAGAGCTAAATCTCTATGAGAGTGAAAAAACGCAAACGATTGCGCCTTTCTGCTTCTTTTGGTACAATAAAGCCAATCAGTGAGAATGAAGAGGAAAATTTATATGGAAAACCAAACCTTAATGCAGTATTTTGAATGGTATCTGCCAGATGACGGTCAGCATTGGAATCGCTTGGCGGAAGATGCACCAAACTTAGCAGCGAAAGGGATTCGCAAGGTCTGGATGCCGCCCGCTTTCAAAGGAACAGGCTCTAATGACGTCGGCTATGGTGTATATGACCTCTTTGATTTGGGAGAGTTCGACCAAAAAGGGACTGTACGCACCAAGTATGGATTGAAAGAAGAATACCTCCGAGCGATTGAAGCACTTAGCCAGAACGGTATCGAAGCTATTGCTGATGTGGTTCTCAATCACAAGGCCGCAGCAGACTATAAAGAGCGCTTTACCGTTGTTGAAGTTGATCCTAACGACCGCACAAAGGTCTTGTCAGAACCTTTCGAAATCAAAGGCTGGACTAAGTTTGTCTTCCCAGGCCGCAAAAAAGCCTATAATGACTTTGAATGGCACTGGTACCACTTCACCGGTACTGACTATGATGCCAAAAACAACAAGTCAGGTATTTTTCTCATCCAAGGCGACAATAAAGGTTGGGCAGATGATGAGCTAGTGGACAACGAGAATGGTAACTACGACTATCTCATGTATGCGGATATTGATTTCAAGCACCCCGAAGTCATCCAAAATCTCTACGACTGGGCTCATTGGTTCATTGAGAGCACTGGTGTACATGGATTTCGATTAGATGCTGTCAAGCACATTGATTCTTTCTTTATGAAGAATTTCATCCGCGATATTACTGAAAAATACGGCGATGATTTCTATGTCTTTGGGGAATTTTGGAATAGCGATGAGAAGGCCAATAACGATTATCTAGAAAATATTGACTACCGCTTTGACCTAGTCGATGTTAAACTTCATCATAATTTATTTGATGCCAGCAAATCTGGAGCAAACTATGACCTGCGAACTATTTTTGACCAGACACTTGCAAAAAATCACCCCGAATCAGCTGTGACCTTTGTAGATAATCACGATACTCAGAGAGGTCAGGCTTTGGAGTCTACCGTCGAGGAATGGTTCAAGCCGGCGGCCTATGCTCTTATACTTCTAAGAGAAGCTGGATTGCCCTGCGTCTTTTACGGAGACTACTATGGCATTAGCGGAGAATTTGCCCAAGAGAGCTTTCAAGAGCTACTGGATAAACTCCTAGACATCCGCCTCAATCTTGCCTATGGTGAGCAGACCGACTACTTTGACGATGCCAACTGTATTGGCTGGACTCGTAAAGGTATGGACGATGGTCAGCCAATCGCTGTCCTTATCAGTAATGACCAAGCAACAAGCAAATCCATGCTTGTCGGTCCAGAATGGGCTGGCAGAGAATTCAGTGACTATCTAGGCAACAGCTCTCAAATCGTAACTATTGACGACCAAGGCTGGGGAGAATTTCCTGTAGAGGAAAAATCAGTTAGTGTCTGGAGTGTTAGATAAGTCACAGCAAAAATATGGAAATAAAAAAATAAGACCAGATTGGCCTTATTTTTTTCGTTCTTTCTTGGAATGTAGTAAGCCAAAGGAAGCCAAAAGGCTAATGACTGCTGCTCCCAAAAATGATGAAGGTGCACTACCTGTATTTGGTAATGTGTGTTTCGACACTCGAGATAGAACCGGACTAGTCTCAGAGTTTTCAAGCCTTGCAGGACTCTTCTGAGCAGAAGTTTCTGTTCCCAAAGGTGTTTGAGTTTGCGTTTTTGGCTTGTAAATATAAGTGCGAACGCCATTGGCATCTGATACAGAAACGAATCCATACTCCTCAATAGCCTTAGCATCTAGCAAACCAAATTCCTCAGCTGCTAAAGGTCTTCCTTCTACATCTACAAAGCGAGTGATTTCGATAGAAGGCTTGTCCTCAACTGGAGCATCTTTCGGTACTTCATGCACACTGGCACGATAGACATGCGTACGAATGCCGTCCTCATCATTACTAGACTGGAAGTCATATCCTACAATACTCTTAGCAACTACCAGACCTTGCTCAGGAGCTGACAGCTCTTGACCGCGTTGATCTACAAAGCGAGTCATTTCCATGACGGGCTTGTCTTCACTTGGTGCGTCTGTCGGCAGTTCATGCACGCTGGTACGATAGACATGCGTGCGAATACCATCCTCGTCACTGCTGGATTGGAAGTCATAGCCGGCGATAGTCTTAGACATTACCAAACCTCGTTCTGGATCTGACAGCTCTTGACCATTTTCATCTACAAAGCGAGTCATTTCTAAAACTGGTTTCTCTTCTCGTGGAGCGTCTGTCGGTACTTCATGTACAATGGCGCGATAGAGATGAGTACGGATGCCGTCCTCATCAGTAGTAGACTGAAAGTCATAGCCAGAAATACGCTTAGATGCCACCAAACCTTGCTCAGGAGATGATAATTCTTGACCTGTTTCATCTACAAAGCGGGTCATTTCCATGACTGGCTTGTCTTCACTTGGAGAGTCTGACGGTACTTCATGCACACTTGCGCGATAGACATGGGTGCGAATACTGTCCTCGTCACTGCTGGACTGATAGTCATAGCCAGAGATTGTCTTAGACGCCACCAAACCGCGCTCTGGATCTGATAATTCTTGACCTGATTCATCGACAAAGCGAGTCATTTCCATGACTGGACGCTCTTCGCTTGGAGCATCATTTGGAAGTTGGAACTGATTGAGTTCATATTTATAAATGATCTCTTTGGTTCTTCTTGCTTCGTACTCTCCCGATTCAGCATCATAGGCAGTTAGTCGAGATTTATAAGTATAGAGCTGATTCTTATGGGAAATAAGAGGTTTAGGGCTGACTGTGTATCTAGTCTTACCTGGTTGCTCATCCGTAATAGGGTTAGCAATAGCATGACCCTGTTCGTCTTGATAACGGACAAGAACCTTGCCAGGTTCCGTATCTCTCTCATTAACCTTCTTAACACCTGAAACTTTAAAGACGAAGCCTTCAGCTTTGACCGTTCTAAATGCTGCATCTATGCCCTTTTGGTTAATTTCTAAGCCAAGTAATGTCTTACCTCCCCTGTGAAAAGTTGGTTCAACAGATTTAAGTCCACCATCAGGCGTCTCAATTAAATTATGTACACCCTCAATTTGGATCGTATAGTCTCTATCGATATAATAGCGAGTCCTGTCATGAGGTTTCATCAGATACAGTTTGTAGTGGAAGGTTTTAATATTGTTTTCACCAAACCAAGGTGGCATTACAGTCGGATTATTGCCCAGCCAGTCGATATACACTAGGTCGTTATATTTTTCTAATCCCATACGATCTAGTCGAAAAATTCTACCAATTTGAGACTCAGTGAAACGATAATTGAGTTGTCTCCATGGTGCATTGGGTTCTCTATAACCAAAGGCTAATGGATCCGTATCTCGTGTATCAAGCAATCCAATCTTTAGATTCGTATTGTAATTAGGGACATCAAAATCAATTTCCTTTTGATTAATAACAATTTTCTGAAAGTACGGATTAATAGGTACTCGTTCAGCCAATCTCCTTTCACTAGGATACGCATCAACTCGGAACATATCTGGATTTTCAGAATATATTTGCCTTATCTCTTTCATAGATAAAATCCTACGATCTGACTCAGGCAGATATTTTCTAGAAAAAGCTTCTTCATAGGTTATCCCATCCCATTTTGATGGAGTATACGCTGTCCTCAAAAACACTCTTTTGGGCATAGATTCATCAACTGTCAAATCCAATTCGGAGCGTGGAATAATAGCTTTTGGTATCTTGGCTACTTCTTCTGGAGTCGGATTTACATTCAATATAGACTCCCACTTATTCAAAAAGAAGAGTGCTGTATTATTTTGAATAAATGAATCCCAACTAGATACTCTTTTTGATGGAACTTGTCTAAAATCCTCATCTTTGACTAGATTTAAATTTTCAACTTCCTTTAAGTTAATGTATTTAAAGACACCATCCATCTTACGGATCGCATAAGCATGATCATACTTTTTAGCTGCTTCTTCTATTTGCTCCACCGACTGTATCTCTGGCATGACAGATGTCATGGTTGCAGCCTTAGTTATTTCATAACTCTCTTCCTGAGTATGATAGTCATAAAATTCTTGAGCTAACTGTTTGATTTCAGGCGTGACTTGGGCTGCTCCCTTCTCTCCTTCTTCTGAGATAGTCAGACCAGAAGGTCCCTCTGCTGGTGTATTTTTGATTGTCCCATCATTTGGCAATTCTTGATTGACAGGAGGTGTGGCTTGATTATTCTGGACTTGATTCCCCTCTGTTTCACTACTTACCTCCTCTGCTTGTACAGTCACTGCCATTGTCCCAGCAAGCAGCAAGGACAGAGGAATCGGGACTAATTTCATTCCCATTTCTACTTTTTTCCCTAAAGTCTTTTTCATCTTCTTCTCCTTTTAATCTCCTATTTTAGATAATTTAAAAACTTTTTCCCATAGATTG
>ERZ772973.1125-NODE-1125-length-10227-cov-3.11718_pt1 | contig 10227 bp, 7 predicted proteins | sample MGYA00580672_ERZ772973 | MGnify/ENA primary metagenome ERZ772973 (study PRJEB29015, sample SAMEA2737938) | human oral metagenome | biome: human oral; feature: human-associated habitat; material: dental | place: China | collected 2152 ... | reverse complement strand
AACCGACACGAAACACCAAGAATGCTGCGCAACCATCACGCAAATCCTCCCACCCGCATTCCCAGAACCGCACGGATGTGCACACCCAACCCCGGCCTCGTCCGTTGAACGTAAGGCCATGGGTCACTCTCCAGGGAAATACTCCTCGACGATCCCATCCAACTGCACACGGATCTCCTCGAAGGAGCGGTCCAGGTCGAGCGTCGTCGCGCTGATACGGTTGCCGCTCATTCGGTAGGTGGCGTCGGGCTGGATGTCCTCGTCGGTGGCGGCATAGAGGAGCATGCCCGATACCTCAACGCTCTCCCACGCTCGCGCGAGCGCAATCTGCTTGTTCTTCACGTACGCGAAAATCTGATAGAGGTTCCCCGAATGCACGGTCCTCTTGTCGAAGTTGCTCTGCATCGTGGACGCGTAGTACTTCGCGTCGATGATGAGCGCGCGGCCGCGAGCACTCAGCGTGATGTCGCTGCGCATGGCGGGCAGGCCGTCCGAAACCCCATCGTCGAGCGCCCAGTCGATGAAGGACGCGCTGGCGTTCAAACGTGGATGCTCCTTGCGGTAATACTCGAGGATGAACTTCTCGTAGAGGCGGCTCATGCGCTGCTCGTCGAAGAAATCCATCATGCGCGTGGTGCCGTCGCTCTGGGTTTGGAGGAGTCCCTTGACGACGAGCCAGCACACAGCCATCAGCATCCGGTACGTGCGGTTGTTTCGGTCGTAGCGCATGTTCCAGTCGACCGCGTGCAGGTCGATCTCGCGCACGTCCGCGAAGAAAACCATGAGCTTCTTCAGGCTCTTCTTGCGCGCCTTCGAGATGTCCGAGCGCACGAGCAGCGCAACCGTCGCCTTGATGACGCGGTTCATCGTCGTGTCGACACTGAACTCATCGTAGGAGCACACGAGCTGGCGACGCAGGATCGCCTGCGATTTCACGGACTCTGCGACCTCGATTTTGCCGCGCAGGGAGGAGCGCGCCTCGGTCCGGCTGACGTACTCCTGTCCGAGGCCCCGTTTGAGTTGCAGGGAGACGCCTCGCTCGAGAATGGCGGCGCACAGTTCGGCCGCGTTGTCGAAGTCCTCCGTGGCCACAGCACGGTAGCCCTGCTCGCGCAGCGCCGAGAAGGCGTAGGCGAGCATGTGGAAGACGTTGCGGACGCGAATCACCGCAGCGCCCTGCGCAGCCTGTCGGTCCACTCGCGGACCTTCGTGGGCTCGTCGAACCAGTATTCCTTGAGCATCGGGATGAGCTCGTAGTCCACGATCGAGGCGAGGGCCGCGTCGGTGCAGTTATCGGGTTTCATGTTGCAGAAGTAGCTGTGTCCAATGCAGAAGCCCTCGCCGAGGGACTCATCCTCGGCGATCGCGCGGTTGAGGGATTCCACCTCACGCACCAGGGCCTCGAACCTCGGATTATCGAGGCCGGAGCAGTAGTCACGGAAGCCGTCGGAGTCGAAGGCGGGGCACAGTTCCACGAAGGCGAAGCGGCGGCGCAGCGCGTAGTCGAGCATCGCGAGGCTGCGGTCCGCCGTGTTCATCATGCCGATAATGTGGACGTTGCGAGGCACGTAGAAGAGCTCGCGGGAGTAGAGGAGCTGAAGTTTGTTCTTCGGTCCGCGTTTATCGCTCTCGATGAGCATGAACAGCTCGCCGAAAATCTTGGAGAGGTTGCCGCGGTTGATCTCATCGATGATGAAGAAATATGCGTTCTCCTCGTCGTCGGTGGCCTTCTTGCAAAATGAATAGAACGCACCCTTGACAAGCTCGAACCCCGCGCCAGAGGGACGATACCCCTCGATGAAATCCTCGTAAGAGTAGCTCTGGTGGAACTGAACGAGCTTGACGCGCGAAACGTCTTTGACGCCCATCATCGAGTAGGCGAGGCGCTTGGCTGCATAGGTTTTACCGACGCCGGGTGCGCCCTGCAGGATGATGTTCTTCTTTGTTTTGAGTAGACCCACGATCGCTTCGTAGCGTTCCTCGGACATGTAGACCTCGTTGAGGAATTGCCGGGCGGAGTACTCCGGGATGATTACTAGCGGTTCCTCACTGTCGACGTCGTCCTCGCTATCCTCGAAGAACGCTTCGATGCGAGCCACCGAGTCGGGGTAATCCGTGATATCGGTGAGGGTCTTCATCGCGAACTGCTGATCGCTTCGCCAGCTCCCCTGACGCGTCCATGACACCTCGCGGAGGTGGGGATACTCGCCGCCATCCGGGTCATAGACATAGTCACCCGTGACGACGCCGCGACCGACGATCTCCTTCAGGCCTCGCTTCACGAAGATAACGTCGCCAGGGTTCATCTCATTCGCAAACTGCCAGACCGCCCGCGCCGAGTTCGTCTGGGACGTATTGTCATCGCGAGTTTCGAGCAGCCGTTGACGCATCTCCTCCTTGGTGGCGTACCCCCTCAGATCACCAAGCTCGTGCCACCCAAGCCCCATAACGCCACGCTTGTAGAACTCGTCCCACATGCAGGCTCCCCGGCCGGGGGCGTAGAGCCAGTAGCGCACGGTCTGCACATCGGCGTCCCCCAGGGCAGCCTCCTGGGTAACTTCTTCCTTCTCTTTGTTAGAGTCTTTGTTCTCACGGTTGACCTGTTCGGAAACGCGCCACGCGTGTGCCGAAAGATCGGGGAAGGATGAGTACTCGTAGGTTCCGGATTTCAACACCGACAGAATGCTGTCGCGAATCCGCAGGTATTCAGCAGATCCGGGCACTTTCTTTATCGACGCCAGCACAGAACGAACCGATGAAGGCATCCGGTCGGGCAGCGCGAGGAACCATCGGTCTCGGGAGCTCAAGTTGACGTAGGCGTATGGGCGAATCCAGAAGAGTCCCATCGTGACGTTCCAGCTAGCATGGCGCTGTTGAAGAACTGCATCGTAGGCGTGACGGAACACTGCTTCTGCCTGTTCAGTCGGCTGATCCGCGTATGCCAGCGCAACCGCAAACAAGTCCCACAGCCTTTCGATATCCCCATCGTCCCGACGCACCTGGTCGTAGAAGGTCGCGTTGATGTTGAGCAGGACGGGGACCCCGACAAAATCATGATGCAGAGGGGCCTGCACGCCGAGAGCGCCACCAATTCCAAGGGCAACCGCCCGGCGCTTATTGTCTGTGAGGCCTCGATTGAAGAGGCCGTAGACCGTGAAAGGATCAATATCGGTCGGAATGCCGCCTGAGTCAAGCGTCGGCAGGTCCATACCGAGTTCGGCGTAGACATCCTGCAACGTAGCAATAAGAGCCTGCCGATCATCCTTGAAGGCGAGCAGTTTGTCCGCTAGTTCCATGAAAAAGCGCGGCCATGAGTACTGGCTATCCGTCGTCATGGCCACACCCTACCACCCGGGTGACAGGCGACACGATTTACGCACACGAGTCCCCAACAGCAAAGCCGGGCCACGCTCTCGCGCGACCCGGCCACTGCCTCGTCAGACTGAGGCGTTTAGGCGACTTCCACCGTCGTAAGCGGAACGCTTCCGCTCAACGTATCCCCCAGTGCATCTTCAGCACGGTCAAGCTCGTAGCGCATCTACAGGTTCATCCAGAATCCCGGGGTCGTACCAGAGTAGCGGGACAGTCGCATCGCTGTATCGGCCATGGCTCCGCGCTTTCCGCGGACGATTTCATTGATACGACGAGGCGGAACACCGATATCGACGGCGAGCTTGTGCTGCGTAATTCCGAAGCCCTCAATGAAGTCCTCCATAAGGACTTTACCCGGGTGAATCGGAGTAATCGTTGTAACAGACATCGATCTCTTCCGGTTGCCACAGCAAGCCTATGCTCCCACCAAGCGCAGCATAGGCGAATCTCGTCAGGCTCACACTATAAAGCATCACCCACACCGACGTGGAGCAGCCCCAGCATCTCGATCACTTCCACCAAGAGCACTCAACTGCCGTCCAGCTTCGATGCGCACCAGAAGCTCAATAGCACTCTGAATCGGCACGGCTCGATCCTCTATACCAGTGAGGGCTGGAGCGCCCGCAAGCAACTCATCTTCAATCCAGTTGTCATTCGCACGGAACACGTCCGACACCAGGATATGGCTGATCTCCACAACAGACGATGAGCCACCCAATAGTTGTTGACAGTCATTCAACGCTCTCAACAGCTATGCCGAGGCCTCACCGTCACACAACCCAGCCATAGCCTCGTCGAAAATTTATCCTTTGAAGCAGAAATCGACGTTTAGCCAGCGGCTACGCGACTGCGGGAGTCAAACTTCCCGGTTCTCCGCTGGATCAACCTCTACCCAATGCTTTGGATTCCGTTTACATTCGAGGGCAGGAACACGCTCTGTCACCTCACGCCGTCGTCTTCCGCTTGGCTCAATGTGATCGATCCACTCGGTCGGCTTATTGTAGTAGCGCATCTTGCCGCCACACCAAGGACATTTCCCTGCAAGGATCTTCTCAATCGTTATCCGACGTCCCGAACCACTCACTGCCCACCCAAAGATCAGCGGCTTTCGCAGCTGGCCACTAGTCACACGACGCAAGTAGAGCGCAACCACGAGGACCACGATCAGGATGAAAAATACTACCAACCATACAATGGAGGCATCGCTGTCAGTGGCCCTTCGAGGACCTGCTTGAAACAGATCTACAACTGGCTGAATGATCTTCCATAGGGGGAGCAAACTCATCAAGCCGACAAGCGCTCCCACCCAGGTTAGAAACGCTTGAGTAATGGGACTACGCCATTTCGGAACGGCCTCATATGTCGCTATCGGAGTGATATCCGCAGAGTGATTCACCACCACGTCACGCCCAGCCTGGTAGATATTCCCGTGGATATCTCCGCCACCAGTACTCACAGTATGCCCAGTACCACCATTCAAGGAAGCACCACAGTTGCCGCAGAACCTTTGCTGCGGCTCCGTTACTCCTCTACATACCGGGCAGATCACTCTTCCTCCTCAGACGTTGAAGCGGAACTCCGCGACGTCTCCGTCTTCCATCACGTAGTCCTTGCCTTCCATGCGCCCCCACCGTCGGGGACGTGCCCTTGCCTTTGAGGATACGCTCAGAAACGACACGAAACACTAAGAATGCCGCGCAACAATCACGCACATTCTCCCACACCCCAACCAACAACCACACAAACGTGCACACCCAGCCCCGACCTCGTCGGAGTTTTTGAGAGACGGTCCGCTAGCTCGGGAAGTGCGCCCGCCCGATCCCCTCCAGCTGTGCGCGGATCTCATCGAAAGGCCGATCCAAATCCAGTATCGGCGCGTCTATCAGGTTGTCGCTCGTGGCGTAGGTTGCGCCGGGATGGTCTTTCTCGTCAGTAACCTCATTGAGGAGGAGTCCTGAGACCTCGATACGCTCCCCAGCACGCCCAGGATGAGCACCGCTCATCGCTTGGAAAGGCTGACGATGTTTCCAGCCGATTCGCGAGGAAACGGCTTGGCCGATCGCTTCCTATCATAGGGGCGCATCTGCCTCTCAGAAACAACGAATATCCCTGGCTGCGGTTTCAAGCGCGGAAACAATGCGGCCGATAAGTTACCGCTGGGAGCGCTCAACAATGTCGGCGCTAGCAAAAGGAAAGCACACTACCTCAAGATAATCGCAGGCTCGCAAGTCTCTTAAAGCCAATTCATTCTTTCCTTGTCTCCCGGACGGCTCCCCGCTGGTTGGCTGCAGCTACAACGCTTTCAATTCATTGCGCCGCCAGTATTCCAGAAGCGTAGGCGAGCGCCCCCATCCCAGTGTAGTGGGATGGGGGCGCTCACTCTTTGCCTCAGCAAGCTGTTAACAGCCGCCGCGGCTCAGCGATATCAAAGATCGCGACGGCGACGCTTCATCGCGATAAGGGCACCACCGGCCCCTACCAGCAAGGAAACGACAATGGCGACCACGACGACGTTCGAAGCGCCTGTCTTGGCCAGCGGCTTGGCGGGAAGCTTCGGCGTCGGCACCGGCGTGTACGTGTTCGTCGCTTTCACGGCAACCACCACGTCCTTGTCGGTGATGGTGACCTTACCGTCATTGGAAAGCTCAGACGCAACCGTATAACCGTCGCGGTTTGCCGTCTGAGCGCGCTCACTCAGCGTGCATGCCGTGCCCGTAGGCACTCGCGGACCCTCCACGATCGTGCCATCACCCGGAACGTCAAGGCGCCCCTCGGTGCCATCCGCACACACGTAGTCGAAAACGAACGTGTCCTGCACGAAAGAATCCTGACCGCCCACAACCGCCTTCGCGACTGAGAAGGAGCCACGATCACGCACGTAGGTGTTGGTGGCAGCAACCTTGACGGTAGCGCTGTCCAACACATTGAAGACCGCAGTACCGTTGTTCACACCGTTGGCAGAGCCGTCAACTGTGAGAACAGTGCTCAGGCTGGCACCATTGATAGTGGCATCACGCTCGGAGACGGAGCACGAACCGACGGGGACATCAGAGACAGCGTGGTTCTCGCCGCCCTTGACAACTACCGTTCCCTTCACCTGGGCGACGCCGGAGGTCGGAGTGCACGTGTAGTCGAAGGTGAAACGCGCGTCCTTGGCTAGCTCGGCCCCGTCACCATCCACGGTCTTGGAGATCACGAAACCACCCTTGAGAGGCGTATAGGTGTTAGTCACCGTCACCTCAGGGTTCGGGGTCGCGGTCGCCACGGTTACCTGGCCCGCGGAGTATGCCGTGGCCACGGCATATCCTGCGCGCTGCGCGGTGTCGGCGTTCTCCTTGATGGTGCAGGAAGTACCGAAGGGAAGGGAGGGGCTCTGGACTGCGGTGCCGTTACCAGTCAGCGTCAGGGTGCCAGCCTTTTGTTCCTCAGTGAGCGCCACCGAGTCGTGCGTGCACGCGTACTGCACGTTGAAGGTGTTGTCGGCACCAGTAAAGGCAGCGCCCTCCGTGACCTTCTTCACCGAGAAGGAACCCTTGTTGAGCGTGTAGGTGTTGGTGAAGGTGGCGGCGACCGTCGGTTCGCTAACCAGGCCGATCGTCACGGTCTGGACATCGTGGCCGGTCGGGTCGAGGGTGTAACCGTCAATACCGGCCACTGCAGTGTCCTCAGTCACCTCGCAGGTGGTGCCGACCGGAAACTTTTCAGGGCTGGACACGGGGGTCGAGTTACCCAAGACATCCGTGATCTGCCCCTTTTTCTCGGTCTTGTCCGGAAGGGTGCACGTGTACGTGAAGGAGTACTTTTTCGCGTCCGCCCCCTCGGCGCCGCTGGCTTTCTTGATCACTTGGAATTCATTGTCGGCAGCTCCGACGGTATTCAACAGGTTGACCTTCGTGATCTTCTGGTCTTCGATCGTCAGGCTCGTGCCAGCATCGGTGCCGATGGTGAACTTCGGGTCCTTCCACACGTAGCCCGCAGGCAGAGTGGGGTTGGCCGTCGAGGTGTCCTCACGCAGGTTGGTGATCGTCGTACCCATTGGGAACGGCGTAGCAAAGCTAGTCTCCTGGCCCCGCTTGACAACCATCGTGGCCGTGCCGGTGCGCTTGTCAGAATTGAGCGTGCTGCTCTGGTCTTCATTCGTAGGCGGCGTCCATTTCGGGTAGTTGTCTACCGTGGTGCCCGCAGGAAGCTCGTAGTCGAAGGTCACCTTGAAGCTGACGTCTGCATCTACGTGTTGCAGATAGTCGGAGGCGATCGTCTTTATGACGCTGAAGGTACCCTCACCTTGCCGCATCTCAACGTCGACGGACCCCGCCACAGTGAAATTCGTAGTCTTCTGCCATCTAAACTTGGTTCCGTCAACCACAATAGTGTTGGTGTAGTCGGTTCCCGGAAGCGCCGTCCCACCGACGAAGAGAGTCTTGTAGGAGATTGAATAGTTCGTCTTTGCCCTGAAAGGGCCCTTGGCTACGATGGTAATCGGAGTCGTTCCATCGGCTGCCATCTGCTCGCACTCACCAGTGACCTCGAAGGTCCCCTGCGCACCGGTCGTTGCCCCTGCCTCCGGTCCTTTGTCCAGAAGGACCCATTGCGAGGGGTTTTCCTCAGATTCGATGGCAGTGAGGTGGATCGACGTCATCGGGCAAGTCATACCTGCGCCGAGCGTATCCTTGAAGGTGATGGTCTGTTCCGTCTGGCCATCGAAGGTCACGCCGAGCGCTTTCATGAAGGTCGGCCCACCGAAGTTGAAGTACCAGTTCGTCTCAGTGTCCCCTTCCTTCATTACTCCGATGTAGCTCTTGTAGAACTGTATGTCCGGACGGTAGGAACTTGTGGACTTGGGGATGCCGCCAGTCCCCGGGAGATCAACGTTGACGGTCTTGTCACGGTTGATGATGAAGGGCAGCTCTTCCTTGCTCGTGTGCGAAACGACACCGAGCTGAAACTTTCCGGTCCCTCGGATGTCCTTGTTTCCAGCCTGGACCAGCGGCGTGATCCCAGCGTCGAACGCGCAAGTCAGAGTGTCGCCTGCGACGGTGCACTGACCCACCGTCTGATCGTCATACTTCATGGGTACCGCAAAGGTCGAGTGGAACTTGAACTCGGCGGGCAAGCTGATTGCGAAGGAGTCACCCTCCTTCGGCGTAATTTTCGAGGCATCCCAGTTGAATGTGAGCAAGGCCAGGCCCTGCACGTAGAGCTCACCGCTCTGCTCCTCGTTGGCAGCGTTCACCTTGGTGAGGCTCAGGTCGCTCACCTCAATCTGAGGGTTGATAGCGGCCATTGCTGGCGCAGCCAGCCCGTGGACCACCATGGCCAGGGCCGCCAGGGCGGTGACGGCAACGCCAGTCAGCCTTGATCTCACTGCCCTCAGTAGCAGGCCGCTAATTGATGTCTGCATGCTTGGACCTTTCACGTTGCAAATGGGATGGGGAAAGGGCGGATGAAGGACACGGCGAAAAGCCCAGTCCTCACGAACATTTACAAAGAAATCTTACCGTGCCTGGCGGACGTATTTCGAGACACTTATAGAACAAGTGTGTGCGAGATCACGTAAACCCGCCCGCTTGAGCACCATTAGCCCCAAAGGCAGTAGGTCTTTGACCTGCCGTTTTACTGCTGCGGGCTCACAGACGTCCAGTTGGCGGGGATCTACGGCCACCGGATCCCACTTTCCCGTCATCCTTATCACTGAAGGCGCGTCTGACCATCAGGAAATACTTAAGTGCTGAACCGAAACTCCACCACGTCACTACTCCTCGACTTGGTGCATGTCTTGAATTTCCCAACAAGCCTCGGCCACACCCCGAATAAGAAGTACTGCTACATAAAAGACGGCATTACACTGATCTGCGACAGTCCCAGGATCAGGGTGCACCCGAGCAATAGATTTGGTCGTTATGTCTTTCAATCCCATATCGTGCACGATCTGATTTCGCGCCCGAAAGAAGGGAACAAGCTGCATCACGTCATAATCGTCCACCGCAGCGTTCGAAGTACCCAGTACCCGTTTCACACGGGCAAGCAGGTCTTTGGAACCTTGATAACTGGATTTTGTTCGTTCTACTAAGTACAACGCAAGAAGATTCTCTCCTGGTTCATCTGCCACCACGGCATCGCGGAAGTCCTTTGCGACACTCGACTGCGGCATCTTTTCCTTAAGGTATTGCTGATATTGCTTTCGAGCGCTACTTCCTTTTCATCACAATGAGTTCTCGACCAACATCATTTACCAGTCGTTTCATAGAGGCATCCAATCCGGCCGAAGTCATCACAATTACGGAAGAGAGAATGTCGACTTCCAATCGGGCTTTTCGCCCCTTTTTTGAACTATTTGCCTCCCGTCGCACCGCCTCAAGAGCACCCGCAGCAGCAAAGAGCTGCTCAACTGAAGAATGTGCGCGTTTCAAGACCTTATAAGACTGACGCACGTACGGTTGCTTTCGCCCTTTCTCAAGCTCAGGCAAAGGATCTATCTCATCCACGATTGAATGTACTCCGTTCCCTCCACAACGAGTTTGAGCCAGCTTGCTTCTCATTTACATGCATTTCGATACGAACATTGTATGGACTTGGCATCGCGACTTCACCTCGTTCAAGCTCTCGACGTAAGCTTGAGCGAAGCGCTTGAATCGAGGGATCAACTGATGCGTTATGCTCTTCTGCCATCCCAACTATGAAGGAACGCGCAGTATTAATCTCATGTTTCTCACCAAGTAGCATCACATCATCCACAGCGGATTAAAGGCTCTCCACTTGCTCCTTAGACATTCCTGTCGACCTGTTCGAAACACTGATTAAACGACGATACGCAGAAATGAGATAGTCAGTTCGTATTGCACGACGCGCAGCCAA
>ERZ772973.1122-NODE-1122-length-10250-cov-3.76175_pt1 | contig 10250 bp, 8 predicted proteins | sample MGYA00580672_ERZ772973 | MGnify/ENA primary metagenome ERZ772973 (study PRJEB29015, sample SAMEA2737938) | human oral metagenome | biome: human oral; feature: human-associated habitat; material: dental | place: China | collected 2152 ... | reverse complement strand
GGGCCAGCCCGGCTACGAGGGTCAGGTCAGCTACGAGGGCCAACCCGGCCACGGCGACCAGGCCGGGCCGCAGGCGCAGGACTTCTCCTTCCCGACTCAGGGCTGGCCTGCGGAGCACCGGCGGCCTCGCAGCGCCGATTCCGACCCGCCCGCCGGCCCTGAGTCCGATGAGGAGCACGCATGATGACCAGCCGCCGAGTCTTTCTCACCTCCGCCGCGGCGACCGCCGTCGGCCTCACCCTCGCGGCATGCTCGCAGGAACTCCCTCCGGCGCCGGAGGTGAGTACCCCCACGGCCCACCCCGTCCTGGACAGTCAGCACCTCACCAGCGCCCTCGACCGGATTCAGACGGGTCTGGACGGCGCTGATGCCCAGAAGAGTCCGGAGCTCTTGTCCGGCTATCTCACCGGTCCCGCTCTGCGTGTACGGACCGAGGAATATGCTCTCGCCTCGGCGGCCCAGGACGACAGCAAGATCGAGCACTTCACGACCCTGAGCCAGGCTGGGACCGTGGGGCGGGCCACGGGCTTCCCGCGCATCGCCCTGACGGTCACCGAGACCGCCGATGGCGATGATGTTCCCTATCTGCTGGCGCTGACTCAGGACGCCGCGCGCGACAACTTCGAGCTGTGGGCCTGGGTGCGGCCGTTCGCCGGCGTCGAGGTGCCCGCGACCGCGACGGCCTCAGTCGGCAGCGAGCAGGTAGATGGCAGCGAGCAGATGGATGGCGATGTCAACGTGCTAGCCGCCGCGCCGCAGGAGGTGCTGGACTCCTACGTCGATGCCCTGAACAACCCGGACGGGGACAACGGGGCGGTCTTCGCCGACGATCTGCTGCGCCAGCAGCTGGGATCGTTGCGCAGCAAGGACGTCTCCTCCGCCGGTGAGATCGCGGTGACGGCGCGCGCCGGCTCCGACGGCTTCCGCGGTTTGCGCACCACCGACAACGGCGCGATCGTGCTCACGACCCTCAGCTACGACGTCGTGTACAAGCGCACGGTCGCCAAGTCCACGCTCAAGATGCTTCCGGAGGTCGCCTCCCTCCTGGGGACGGGCACTGAGATCACCGGCGAGGTCACGTCGACCTACGACGTCATGGTGGCCTTCTCGATACCGTCCGCCGGTTCCGGTTCCCCGGCCGTGGTGCTGGGTCGGAGCGCCGTGCTGGCCTCGGCCTCCAAGGACGACTCGAAGTCGCCCGGCTGACACGCGGGGCCGCGCGCCTCTCAAGCCCTTCTCATCCCAGCCGCACCTACTCTCGCACTGTTTCGACTCATCAGCGGGCTCAGCCCGGGAAAGGCCCTCCCATGAGCATGTTCGGCGCCGTGGACCTGTCCACTCTCGCTTCCCGACAGGGCGCTCCCGCCGCGGACGGTGGTTCGCCGGGCCGTGGGAAGTCCCCTGCGGAGCGTCCCGCGACCGGTGCCGCGGGACCGGCGGCCGCGATACCGGCGCCGCTGGTCGTGGATGTCGACGCCGCCTCCCTGCGCGACGTCGCCGAGACCTCCACTCAGGTGCCGGTGGTGGTCGTCCTGCACGCCGCGCGCTCCCGATCCTCCGCAGACCTCGTCAGCCGGCTCGAGGCACTGGCTCAGGAGTACGCCGGTCGCTTCCAGGTCGCACGTGTGGATGTCGATGCCGCCCCGGAGGTTGTCCAGGCGCTTCAGGCCACCGCCGTGCCCACCGTCGTGGCACTGATCGCCGGACAGCCGGTGCCCCTGTTCCAGGGGGCGATTCCCGCCGACCAGTTGCGGGGCCTGCTCGACCAATTGCTTGAGCTGGCGGCCCGGAACGGCGTCACTGGGCGCCTCGCCCCGCCGCCGGCCGCGGACGCGGAGCCGGTGGAGCCCGAGGAGACCGAGGTGGAGCGCCGGGCCCGCGAGGCCATGGAACGGGGCGACTACGCCGCCGCCGAGAAGGTCTACGACAGCGCCATCGCGCAGAGCCCCGCGGATGCCGAGCTCAAGGTGGCGCGGGGGCAGATCCGCATGCTGGGACGCATGGACGGCAAGGACCCCCGCGCCCTGCTGGCCGCGGCGGACGCCCCGGGGATCAGCTCGCCGGGGCCGACGCCGCTCTGTCGCAGGGGGACGTCAACGTCGCCCTGGGACGTGGGCTCGAGGCGGTGCGCTCGCGCACCGGCGAGGAGCGGGAGACCGCGCGGCTACGACTGCTCGAGCTCTTCGACATCATCGGCTCGTCGACTCCCGAGGTGACGCGGGCCCGTCGCCAGCTGGCCGCGCTGCTCTTCTGATGATCGGGAGCGGACCGGCGCTCAGAAGTGGGCCTCGACGCCCTCGGCTCTCATGAGGTCCCGGTAGTCCAGGAGATCCTCCTGGCGGAGGGCGGCGATCCCCGCCATCCGGTAGGGGCGGCCGAGAAGGGCGTACTTGCGCTCACCGAACTGGTGGAAGGGCAGGAGCTGCACCCGTTCGACCCGGAGCCGGCGCAGGAGAGCGGCGAAGGCCCGTGCGTCTCGGAGGGTGTCGTTGACACCGGGGATCACGGGGATGCGGACGCAGATGTCGATACCGCGGGAGACGGCGCGCGACAGGTTGCGCAGCGGGAGGTCGTTGTAGCCGCCGGTCCACCGCTTGTGCTCCTGGCGGTCGTGGTGCTTGACATCCATGAGCAGGTAATCGAGATGCTCCAGGGCGCGCTCGAAGACCGGGGCCGCGACGTGACCGGTGGACTCCATGGCGGTGTGGATGCCGACTGCTTGGAGGCGGCGCAGCATCTCGATGGCGAAGGCGTGCTGCATCATCGCCTCGCCGCCGGACAGGGTGACGCCGCCCCCCGACTCCTCGAAGAAGACGCGGTCCGCCTCGCAGGTCTCGAGCAGCTCCTCGATCGTGCGGGTGCGGCCGGCGGGTGTGACCTCCCCGGTGTCCGGGTCGAGGAACTCCTCCACGCCCGGGTTGATCGACTCGGGATTCGCGCACCACGGACACAGCAGCGGGCAGCCCTTGAGGAAGACCACCGTACGGATGCCCGGGCCGTCGTGCAGGGAGAAGCGCTGGATATTGAACACCACCCCGGTGCGGGCGGCGAGCGGCGTCGGGCCGGTGACCGAGGATGATGCCGGCCTCCGGTCGCGGGCCGGGGGGCGGGCCTTGCCGGTGTCGACGGAGCGGGGCGTCCTGGACGGCATGAAATCTCACGACCTTTCGTTCGCAACGATAATAACTTGCGAATGAAGGACAAAAGTCCTACTTTTGAAGGGATGTGACCCTCTACCGTTATCCTCAGCGCTTCGGACGACGACGCCCCAGGGCCTCGTGCGCTAGGAAGGGGGCATGGACACCATGAGTACTCGTCAGCTCACCCTTCTCGAGTCCATCGTCGGCGCCGGTCGCATCGCCGTCGCCGAGCTCGCCGGCATCGCCCACGTCTCCACCGTCACCATCCGCAAGGACCTCGACGACCTCGAGGCCCGCGGCCTCATCCGGCGCGAGCGCGGTGTCGCGATGCTCGTCTCGCCCGACGACCCCGCAGGGCGTCTCGCCTACCACTACGCGGAGAAGGTCCGCATCGCCGCAGCCGCCGCCGCGACCGTGAACGACGGCGAGACCGTCATGATCGAGGCCGGCTCGTGCTGCGCCCTCCTCGCCGAGCAGATCTCGATCCAGTGCACGGGCATCACGATCGTCACCAATTCGGCCTTCATCGCCCAGAGGCTGGGCGCCCATCCGATGGTCAGCACGGTGCTCCTCGGCGGCGAGCAGCAGCACGACTCGAGGGTGCTGGTCGGACCGATGGTCGAGCTGTGCGCCCGGCAGTTCATCGTCGACCGCCTCTTCATCGGCACGGATGGCTTCACCCCCTCGCTCGGCTTCACCGCTCGCGACTACATGCGCGCCACCGCCGTGCGCGCTCTGGCGAGCAGGGCCGAGCGCGTCGTCGTCCTCACCGAGTCCGAGAAACTCGGCCGCCACGGTCCCGTCCCGCTTCTCGACGCTCACGATGTCGCCGCGCTGTGGACCGACTCGGCCGCCCCCGACGCCCAGGTCGATGCGCTCACGGGCGCCGGCGTCGAGGTCGTCACCGTCGCCGCCGACGGGGCCGCCGTCGTCCACCCGGCCCAGGCGCGTCCGGAGCCGGACCGCGTCGTCGGAAGGGACTCGGGCCCCACCGCCCTCACCACCAGAGAGGAACCGTCATGACCGCCACGGCCGCCCCCGTCACCACGATCCCCGCGCGCCCCGCCCTGGGCGGCCCCCACTTCGGAGGACTCACCGATCGCATGGAGGCCTGGCGCGACGAGCTGCTCAGCGCCGAGCCCTCCGTGTGCGTCGAGCGCGCCGTCATCACCACCGACACCTACCGGGACAACGCCGACCAGCCGCTCGTCATGATCCGGGCCCTCATGCTGAGGAACGTCCTGGAGAGGATGACGATCTACATCGAACCCTCCTCGCGCCTCGCGGGCAACCAGGCGAGTGCCAACCGGGCCGCTCCCGTCATGCCGGAGTACGCCATGGACTGGGTGATCGCCGAGCTCGACGAGTTCGACGAGCGCCCCGGCGACCGCTTCACCATCTCCGAGGAGGCCAAGGAGACGCTCCGCGGGATCGCGCCCTTCTGGAGGGGACGCACCCTCAAGGAGCACGCGCTGACCCTCATGCCCGAGGACTCCAGGCGCTTCTACGACCTGGGCATCATCCACCCCGAGGGCAACATCACCTCGGGGGACGCCCACCTGGCCGTCAACTACCGTCGTCTCCTGCGCGAGGGCCTGGCCGGCTACAAGGAGCGCACGCGCGCCGCCCTCGACGCGCTCGACCTCACCGACCCCGCCGAGCTCGACAAGGCGCCCTTCTACCGGGCCCTGCTCATCTCCTTCGATGCCGTCATCGCCTTCGCCCACCGCTACTCGGAGCTCGCGGGCCGGCTCGCCCTGGCCGAGACGGATCCGACCCGCCGCGCCGAGCTGCGCGAGATGGCCCGGATCCTCCAGGTCGTGCCCGAGCACCCGGCCACCACCTTCCAGGAGGCCGTGCAGTCGATCTGGCTCGTGCACGTCGCCCTGCAGATCGAGTCCAACGGCCACTCCCTGTCCTACGGCCGTCTCGACCAGTACCTGTGGCCCCACCTGCGCGCCGACCTCGAGGCCGGCCGCGAGACCGAGGACTCCGCCGTCGAGCTGCTCTCCAACCTGTGGCTCAAGACGTTCACGGTCAACAAGATCCGCTCCTGGAGCCACACCCGGTTCTCCGCCGGCAGCCCCCTCTACCAGAACGTCACCATCGGCGGGCAGGACGCCGCCGGCTCCGACGCCGTCAACCGCCTGTCCCACCTCATCATCAAGGCCGTCGCCCAGACCCATCTGCCCCAGCCGAACCTCACCATCCGCTACCACAGGGGCCTGAGCGACGACTTCATGAACGAGGCCGTCGAGCTCATGCGCCTGGGCACGGGGATGCCGGCCTTCAACAGCGACGAGATCATCATCCCCTCGCTCATCGAGCGCGGCGTCTCCTCCGAGGACGCCCACGACTACTCCGCGATCGGCTGCGTGGAGGTCGCCGTGCCCGGCCGCTGGGGCTACCGGTGCACCGGTATGAGCTTCCTCAACTTCCCCAAGGCGCTCCTGGTCGCCCTCAATGACGGCCTCGACCCGGCCTCGGGGGTCCGACTGGCGCCCTCCCGCGGGCACCTGCGCGACATGACCTCCTTCGACGAGGTCATGGAGGCCTGGGACACCACGATCCGCGAGTTCCAGCGCCACTGCATCGTGCTGGACGCCTCCTGCGACCTGGCACTGGAGCACAGGACCGCCGACGTGCTGTGCTCAGGCCTCGTCGACGACTGCATCGGCCGTGGCAGGACCCTCAAGGAGGGCGGCGCCGTCTACGACTTCTGCTCCGGCCTGCAGGTCGGGATCGCCAACCTCGGCGACTCCCTGGCCGCCCTGAAGAAGACCGTCTTCGAGGACCGGGCCATCACCGGCGAGGAGCTCTGGGAGGCCCTCCAGAACGACTTCGCCGGCGAGGAGGGCGAGCGCATCCGCGGGCTGCTCGTCGCGGCCCCGAAGTACGGCAACGACGACGACTACGTCGATGAGCTCCTCGTGCGCGCCTACGCCACCGACATCGACGAGATCTTCACCTACCGGAACTCCCGCTACGGGCGCGGACCCATCGGCGGCACCTACTACGCCGGCACGTCCTCGATCTCCGCGAACGTGCCCCAGGGGGCCTCCACGGCCGCCACCCCCGACGGGCGCCACGCGGGCGAGCCCCTCGCCGAGGGCTGCTCGCCGAGCCACGGCGCCGACACCAACGGGCCGACGGCGGTGCTCAAGTCCGTCTCGAAGCTGGACACCGGCCGCATCACCGGAGGCGTCCTGCTCAACCAGAAGGTCACTCCGCAGATCCTCGCCGAGCCCGAGGACCGCGTGAAGCTCATCGCCATGCTCCGCGCCTTCTTCAACCGGCTCCACGGCTTCCACATCCAGTACAACGTCGTCGATCGGGACGTCCTCATCGACGCGCAGGCGCACCCGGAGCGGCACCGCGACCTCATCGTCCGCGTCGCCGGGTACAGCGCATTCTTCGTCGTCCTGTCCAAGCAGACCCAGGACGACATCATCGCCCGCACCGAGCAGACCCTCTGAACGACGACACGAACCACCCCGGGGAGAGACCATGAAGATCCTCATCGATGACGCCCGCCCGCAGCGCGTGGAGCACGCACTGGCGGTCTTCCCGCTGCTCGGCGTCACCACGAACCCGACCATTCTGCGGGCGGCGGAGCCGAGCGACTTCGCCTCCGACCTGGCCCGCCTGCGCGGGCTCGTCGGGGAGAGGGACCTCCACGTCCAGGTCGTCGCCCGCGACACCGACGGAATGCTCCGGGAGGCCCGGGTCATCCGGAGGATCGCGGGGGAGCGCACTCTCGTCAAGATTCCGACCACCGCGGCCGGCCTCCCCGCCATCACCGCGCTCAAGGCGCAGGGGGCGCGGGTCACCGCGACCGCCGTCTACTCGACGGCGCAGGGCCTGCTGGCCGCGGCGGCCGGAGCCGACTACCTGGCCCCCTACGTCAACAGGATGTCCGACGCCGACATCGACCCGCTGCGCGTCATCGCGGCGCTGCGGGAGGACATCGACAGAGAGGGGGCGCCGACGCGAATCCTGGCGGCGAGCTTCAAGAACGTCAAGCAGGCCACCGATGCGGTGGCCGCCGGCGCGCACGCCGTCACGGTGGGCGCGGACCTCCTCGACTCCATGCTCGCCCTGCCCCGGGTCTCCCTGGCCGTCGACGCCTTCGCCGACGACTTCCGCGAGGCCTTCGGCGCCGCCGAGATCGTCTGAGGGCGGCCGCCCGACCGGCTGAATCCACCGATCCGCCATCGCATCGCCGCGCCCCGCGTCCGGTCGCGCAACGGTGGGGGCGGACTTCCGGGGCGCCGTCGCCCCGATCCCTCGAAACCGACGGCACCACCACGATCCCGATGACCTGCTCGAACGCCGTCGAGCAGCAGGCCCGCCCGACGATGATGCCGCGGCCCGGGCCGTTCGACAACGTCGTCGAGCAGCGTCCTCATCCGCCCGCCGTGCGATCCGATCGAGTCGGTGCACGGGGGCGCCGCCATCCCCATCCCGCGGGCGATGACGCCCGCACGACCACGAAGGAGTAGTCACCATGACCAGCACACTGACCGGTACGGGCGCCGACGCGACCACCCGAGCGCCTCTGACCACCCGGGAGGAGCTCGCCGCCGCTCAGCGCGAGGCGCTCAATCCGCGCCCGTTCTTCGACGCCCCCGGCCTGCCCAGCAGAACCGGCTGCACGATCGGCGTCGACGTGGGCGGCACCAAGGTCGCACTGGGCATGTTCGACAACGAGCACGTCCTCCTGCGACGCACTCAGTTCCCCGCTGACAAGGACCTGGCCCCCGAGGCGTTCCTCGACGGCATCATCGACGCCTGTCTCGAGCTCGTGCGCGACAGCGGTACCGAGACGAGCGACCTGCGCGGGATCGGTGTGGCGATGCCGTCCTACGTGAACTACGAGGAGGGCCGCATCGTCAAGACGGCGAATCTGCCCCTTCTCAAGGACTTCCCGGCGCGCCAGTACCTCAAGGAGCGCATCGGCGGCAACGTCCGCGTGCTGCTGGACAACGACGCGCACGCCGGGGCCCTCGCCGAGCACCGTTACGGCGCGGGTCGGGGATTCCGCGACATGCTCTACTGCCCCGTGTCCACGGGAATCTCCTCCGCGATGGTCATTGACAACAAGCTCTTCCGCGGCCGTTACGGATGGGCGGGGGAGTCCGGCCACATGATCGTCAATCCGGGTCAGGGCATCGAGTGCGGCTGCGGGAACCGCGGCTGCCTCATGTCCTACTGCTCGGGCGCCATGATCGTCAGGCACATCCGGCAGTGGATCGACGAGGGCCGGGGCACCACCATGGTCGAGCTCGTCGACGGGACGGAGAACATCACGTGCCACACCCTCCAGGAGGCCTACGACCTCGGCGACGAGATGGCCCGCAGCGCCATCGATCAGATGGCGCGCTACCTCGCCCTGTGGATCTACAACGTCTACGTCCTGCTCAATATCAACTGCTACGTCTTCGGCGGCGGCCTTCTCAACCTCGGCGATCGCCTCTTCCCGAAGGTGCGGGCCTACTTCGACCAGTACAACGACAACGACGCCCCCGTCTACTTCCGCCAGGCCGAGCTCGGCGACGACTTCGGCATCATCGGCGCGGCGGAGCTGATGTTCCAGTGAGCGCCGAGACCCGGACCTGTGCACCCGGTCCCACCGGTGCGCGCGGACTGCTCGTCCGGTGGCGCGAATGGCGCGGTGCCCGCCGTCAGGCGGGCGACCGGCCCCTGTACCAGGCCGCCATCGACGCGATCAGCGCGATCTTCCTGCCCATCGTCAACGTGCTGTCGGCCGCGGGCATCCTCAAGGGGACGCTCGCCGCGGCCGTCCTCGCCGGCTGGCTCGCGGAGAGCTCGCCCGCCTACGTTGTGTGCGACGCGATCGCCTCTGCCCTGTTCTACTTCCTGCCCGTCTTCCTCGCCTCGACGACGGCCGCGCTCGTGGGCGCCGACCGTGTCACAGCCGTCCTCCTGGCCGCGGTCGTCCTCTACCCGGACCTGTCGGCGGCGCTCGAGTCCGGGCAGCGGGTGACCTTCTTCGGCGCACCCGTGGGTGCGGTCACCTACCCGTCGAGCGTCATCCCGATCCTGCTCGGCGTCCTCGTCCTCGCCGGTGCGGAGAGGGTCGCCGGGCGCTGCCTCCCGGAGGTGGTGCGCGGCCCCCTGGTGCCCCTCGTCTCCCTCGTCGTGGCGGCCGGTGGCGTCCTGGTCGTCCTCGGCCCCGTCGGGAGTGCCATCGGCCAGGGGCTCGCGCAGGGCTACGGCTGGGTCCACTCCCTGAGCCCCGTGCTCGCCGGCGCGACCCTGGGCGGGCTCATCCAGCTCATGGTGCTCTTCGGCTTCCACTGGGCGCTCGTGCCCATCGCGATCAGCAATATCGTGGCCTTCGGGTCCGACACGATCCTCGCGTTCTTCGCCCCGGCGGTCTTCGCCCAGGCCGGCGCCTGCCTCGCCGTGTGCCTGAGGACGAAGAACCGGGCGTATCGCACCGTATGCGTCTCCGCTGCGATCTCCGCGTGCTTCGGCATCACGGAACCGGCGATGTTCGGTGTCACGCTGCCGCTGAGGAAGCCGCTCGCGGCGGTGTGCGTCGCGGGCGCTGTGGGTGGTGGCGTCGCCGGGGCCAGCGGGGCGGCCGCCATGAGCTTCGCCTTCCCGGGCCTGACGACCCTGCCGATCTTTCTGGGACCGGGCTTCGGGATGTTCACGGTGGGCTGCCTGGGCGCCGCGGCCATCGCCTTCGTCCTGACGCTCGTCATGCGATTCGATGCGGACGCCGTCGCACGGGCGCAGGAGGCGCGCGAGAGCCGGGAGGACTGACGCCCGGGAACCGGGCCGGCCCGGCGCCCGCGATCCGGGGCGTCGGGCCGGTCGTGCGCCGCGCCGACCCGCCACCGCTGATGGGGGGAGGGCGCGCAGAAGGCGCTGAGGGGGCGCTGAGGGGCGCGGAACGGATCAGGCGATCGGTTCGGGCCGGATGTTCCAGAGCCTGGCGTAGTCGCTGATCGTGCGGTCGGAGGAGAAACGGCCGGAACCGGTGATGTTGACCCACGCCCTGCGCTGCCAGGCGCGCTGATCGGCGTAGTCCGCCGCCATGCGGTCCTTCGTCTCGCGGTAGGCGGCGAAGTCCCCCAG
>ERZ772973.1116-NODE-1116-length-10275-cov-9.00871_pt1 | contig 10275 bp, 10 predicted proteins | sample MGYA00580672_ERZ772973 | MGnify/ENA primary metagenome ERZ772973 (study PRJEB29015, sample SAMEA2737938) | human oral metagenome | biome: human oral; feature: human-associated habitat; material: dental | place: China | collected 2152 ... | reverse complement strand
CGCAAGACTCTCCCCGGTGCAACAACCCCGGATCCGCTGCCCGGAGCCACCTGTTCACCTGGCTTCGTGATCCCCCACAAGGGCCTGACCAAGTGGCTCGGAGGCGACTACGGAGGCCTCCCGTAGAGAGCGAGGGCTGAGCTATCCCTCCGCTGGCCGAGCTGGCCTGCGATGCGGAGCGAGCGGTCCGCATCGACCAGCGGAGGGGAAGGGCAGGGGGCACATAGAGCCCTGTACTAACCGCGGGACTGATACAAATCTGCGCATCTTTGCCTCCACAGCGGCTTTTTGCTGGTTCTCTCAAGGGCGGATTCCCTATGCTGAACACCATGTTGATCCTCTGCACTGCTCTGCTGCGTCTGCGCAGCCGCTGACCGCGGGAGCGCCCCGTCGCTGCTCCCGCCCCGGCCTCCATGCCGGGCGGCGTCCTTCAGCGTGCCCGGCTCCACGACCATCACGGAGCAAGCAGTGCCCACTTTTCATCACGGCCGTCATGAACACGGTCAGAATTTCCTCACCGACCCAGCCGTCATCGCCACCCTCGTTGAACTCGTCGCAGCAACCCGCGGACCCATCATTGAGATCGGAGCGGGCGACGGCGCACTCACCGTACCGCTGGCGCGCCTCGGCCGCCCTGTGACAGCCATCGAGATCGACGCCCGCCTGGAGCAGAGGCTGCGCTGTCGCCTTCCCTCACACGTGAAGGTGGTGACAGGTGATTTCCTCACCCATCGGCTGCCGAGTACTCCCCACGTGGTGGTGGGGAATCTGCCCTTTCACCAGACCACCGCGATACTGAGACGCCTCTTGCACTCCTTCGCATGGAGCGACGCCGTCCTGCTGACCCAGTGGGAGGTTGCCCGCCGCAGGGCTGGTGTTGGTGGGGCCACCATGATGACCGCGCAATGGGCACCGTGGTTCACGTTCACCCTGCATGGTCGCGTCCCGGCACGGGCTTTCACTCCACGCCCTGGTGTGGATGGCGGGATTCTCACCATCCGCCGTCGCGAGCACCCGCTGCTACCGGCGACCGAGCGGCGTCGATTCCACGCCCTGGTCCACCGCATCTACACAGGGCCGGGAAACGGACTGGCCCAGATCCTCGCTCGCGCCACTTCCCTCCCTTCACCACGGGCAGCCCGGGCCTGGCTCGGAGGACACGGCATCGATGCCTCAGCCCTGCCCCGGATGATGCATCCGGAGGCCTGGGTGGACCTGTTCAGGACGACGGGATCGTCGCCACCTGCCCCGCCCACACGAGGAAACCGCAGGAGACGACGATGAATCTCGCCGCTGCTCAACAGGCCGCGCGCCTGTTGGCTGAGCGACCTGAACACGACTGGCGACTGGACGAACTCGCTGCGCTGGTCCATCTCTCGGTGTCACAACTCGGGCGAGTGTTCTCTCGCAGGTTCGGCCGCACCCCGATGCGTTTCCTGATGTACCTTCGCGCACATCTGCTGGCCACACTGTTGCGGGAAACCGACCTGCCCATAGCCGAGGCGATGAACAAAGTGGGATGGCACAGCCGTGGACATGCGGCCCGTCACTTCAAAGCAGTGTTCGGAATGTCGCCGTCGAGCTACCGGGAGAGCGGATGGGAGCGGATAGGTCACGAATGATTCGGTGCCCGATGAATGAAGTGTCCTTGCTCTGGATGCTCCACGCCTTGGGAGCTGGGATTCATCACACCGCTGAGGGGCACTGCTCCAGCGGCTTTGGTCACAACACATGCTGCTACACGAACAGCTCGGGCCAGCGCTCTATCAACGTCGAGCTTGTCGACCATGACGAGCCTTCTCCCCCTCAGTGCTCTGGGTTCGGACTACCTACCGGAGCAAAGGTGATCGCCCGCTGCAACCAGGAGATCAGGCTCAACGACTAAAGCCAGCACGTGAACGCCCCTTCTCTGAAGCTGGTTGAGCCAACACGTGAGCGAAGCGAACGGCTGAGTCGACTCAACCAACTTCGAGTTGGAATGGCCTCGACACGACCCCGGCTTCGAGAGGATCCCCCATTCGATCCACGGAGCTTCCCACCCAACTTCCCACTTGGCTTACCACCCTGGGAAGTTAAGTGGGAAGTTGCGGGAAGCCGACCGCGACCCCCGCCGTCAGCGTTCCGCGGCAGGGCCTAGATCACCAGGGCTCGTTTGGTGGTGTGGAGTTGTCGGACGCCGAGCCTCACGGCCAGCGCGCCGGCCAGGAGCAGCGCCCCGGTGAACAGGACCAGACCGAGGAAGTTGACGCCCGCCAGGTCGAACACCGTCGGGTAGAGCCAGTGCAGCAGCGCCGTCGAGACGAGCCCCGCGATGAGACCGAGCCCGAGCGGCACCGCCAGGACGGGGCCGATCACCCCGGACAGGACTCGCCGTGCCCAGCTCTCCGGCATCCCCATCGCGGTGAGGTTCCGGGCAAGGGGACGCAGCGCCTGGACCTCGCGTTGAAGGGTCCAAACCAGCAGCGGGATGGCCAGCAACGCCACACCGGTGAAACCGATGGTCAACCACAACGGGGCATCGGCGCCGGTTGCCGGTCGGTGCACGTTGACCAGCACGTCACCGTGTCCCGAGGCGACGGGCCACTTCCCCATACCGGCTTCCTGCTCCAGGGTCATGCCGACGTATACCCGGTAGACACCGGCCCTTCCCTCGGCGACCGGCACGGTACTTTTCAACCCGAAGGCGTAGCCGGTGTTCAGCCGCCTCTCGGGGCTGGGTTTGAACCCGACGACGCGGACCCGGATGGTCCGCGACGGGTCGGTGAAATCCGTCAGGACGATGTCCTCGTCGGCCCCGCCCAACTTGAGCAGGCCTCCGGAGGCCAGCACGGCCGCCTGTTCCGGGGTCAGTCCCAGGACGGCAGTGGCCTCCTCCACCGAATCGAACACCTGGACCGCGCCTTCCCCGTCGATCCCGTAGGAGGTGTCGTGGAGAGTGGCGGCCGGACGAACGGCGTTGTCCCGCTCGAACTGCGCGATCACATCCTCCGGGATCCGTTCCCCCGCGGGATCGGTGATCTGCAGCAGGACCGTGCCCGGCGGGAGCTGCGGGGCCAGCAGCAGAATCTGCGCACTCATGGATGCGGAGATGTTGATGAACACACTCAGCACCAGCCCGATCAGAAGGGTCGCCACCCCGCTGACCCCGGCCCACCGGGTCCCGTCCTCGCGGAGCAGCCGGGCGGCGAGGTCTTTCGGCGACGCAACTTTGCGTCCCAGGGCACCGCTGACCCGGGCGACCATGCCCGGGGCCAGGGCCACCGTGCCCAGAACGGTGAAGATCACACCCAGGCTCATGGGCCACAGTTTTCCCGCGGAGGTGACCAGCGACCAGATGGCGAATCCCCACAGCCCCAGCGCCGCCCAGCCCAGCGCGCCGGACATGGTGGCGGACAGCGGACGCGGAGCGCGTTCCGCGAGCCGGGCGCGCACTCGCTGGGAGGCGTTGAGCGCCAGGAAACCGAGCAGCGCCCCGCCGGCGGTCAGCAACGCCACCTGAACCAGCCAGGCAAGCGAGAACTCCCACGGCCCGAGCGGCAGGCCGCTGTTCGCCTGCTGGAGCAGGGGACGCAACGCCAGGGTCGCGAGCATCCCGAGCGCACAGGCGACGGCTGAGACGACGAACGTCCCGCTGAGCAGAGCGGCCAGGGCGGCCCGGAGCATCACGCCGGGGCGGATGCCGGAGCGGACCAGGACCTGCTGGATTCCCCGGATCCACCGCGCCACCATCCCCGAGAAGACGAAGGGAATGCCCACGAGCAGGGCGAAGACCAGCGAGTAGCCTCCCAGGAAACGTTGCGCGGAGACCTGTTGCTTCTCCAGCAGGTCGGTGCGAAGCATGATGGAGGTCTCGTGGCCCGCACCGATCTCAGCCTTCAACCTGATCAGTTCATCGCGCGGGCCTTCGAGGTAGTAGCTGGCGCTGAGGGCCTCGTTGCTGTTTCCCTTTCCGGCGCGTTCCCGCCAGGTACCGGGGGCGCAGGCCAGCCGGTTGCCGCTGAGGGAGTAGATCTCGCGGAACTTTCCGACGACGTTGACGGACCATTGCTGGTGGGTGGAGGACCACTGCCCCACGGCGTCACCGCTCGCCACGCATTCGCCGGGGTGCGTCGGCCACCTCCCGGACACCAGGTCATACCGGCCCCGGCTGGCGGCAGAGGGCAGCGGCAGTTCGGTGTAGTCGAATCTGTGGGCCTCACCGTTCTGGGCGAGGTCCGCCTGTCCCGAGTACTCGACCGTAACCGTGGTCACGGTGGAGGTGGCGAGCAGGGCCGGGGGCTCGGGATAAGTTCCGGTCTCCACCTGCCCCTCCTGCCACGTCTCCAGCACGCCATCCGCCGAGCCGAGCAGCTTTTCAGCGGTCTGTTCGGGGCTGAGGGTGAGGGAGTCCAGGCTGCACCTGAAGATCCCGGCACCCACACCGACGACGCACACCGCCGCGAGAAGTCCCCGGAACACCCGCGACCGGAGCAGCAGCTGTATCAGGTGTTTCATGACAGCCGGCCATCCACGATCTCGAGCACACGATCGGCGTATCTCTCCGCGAGGGGGTCGTGGGTGGCGATGAGGCACGCCACCCCGGCCCGCCGGGTGAGGTCCCTGATCTGCCCGAACAAAGCCGTCGAGGTCCCGCTGTCCAGCGCCCCCGTCGGCTCGTCGCAGAGCATGACCGGCCGCTGCCCCGCCAAGGCACGGGCCACCCCCACCCGTTGCCGCTGCCCGCCCGACATGGCATCCGGCATCCGGTTCCACAGCTCCCCGATACCGACGAAGTCAAGCAGCCGCCGGGATTCCGCCTCGGCGTCCCGGCATCCCTGGGCCCGGAGCACGATCTGGAGGTTCTCGCTGGCCGTGAACTGGGCGACGAGGTTGTGTTCCTGAAAAACCAAACCCACTTGGCACAGCCGAAGGTCCGTGCGTTCCCCCTCCGACAACCCGACGATCTCGCGCCCCACCACCTGGATGGAACCAGTCTGCGGCACCTCGAGCCCGCCGATCACCGACAGCAGGGTGGATTTCCCGGAGCCGCTGGCCCCGTAGAGACAGACCAGTTCCCCGGCCGCCACCTCCAGATCCACCCCGTCGAGCGCCCTCACGGCACCCGCTGGGGTGGGGTAGCTGAACTCCACCCCAACGACCCTCACGGGAACTTGCATCATCAGCCTCACCCCAGCCGGAATCTCGACGTGCGGCAGGGCCTGCCCACCGCCCTTGAGAACACACCGCCCCATCCCCGGTAATCGGGACCGGCACACAGGATCGACTGCTTCGCAACAGCCACGGGAGCCACAGCCGCGACGATGCAACCCTGAAGAGACCTCTTCATCTCCACCTCGGTTGTGTCATTGAAAGCTTCCTGCTCTCGCCGAGAAGCATATGGGCAGTTCCATTGGGCCGCTACAGATTTCTCAGGTCGTCGTCTCGATCCAGTTCCTTTCGGGGGAGCTGGTCAGCAGGCGGAGTATTTGACGCCCCAAGTCCCGATGCCGAGCAGTCCCACTGCAGCCGCCAGATACAGGATGCGGAAGTCCAGGTGGGCCACCAGAACAGCGCCGAGGATCATCGTGCCCAGCGCCGCTGCTGTCGCAAGGTCTGCCACCAGCAGAGCAGCCTTGCGTGGAAGCCGACCCAGGGGCTCCCCCACAAAGATGCCAAGCAGCCGGGACGCCATGACGGCAGCGGTGCACAGCCCGGCGAGGGTGTTTGAGCCGGTGAGTTGTTTGGCCCACACACCGAGCGCGAGCAACATCATGGACCCAGCAAGAACAGAACTTGCCTGACCGATCAGGAAAAGCCATACACGTCCACGCATAAATCAAAATCCCGTGCAGCTGAAGGCGAGGGGCTGAACGCAGCATATCGAGCGGTGAACCGACCTGATCGACTCGGACGGTAAGCTATGGAACAGAGGGTGATTCAAGACATTTGTGAGACTCCTCCGCAGCCCTCATCAAACCCGCTCTGGTCAGGGGTTTTACCGGCTGCCTGCGGTTTGTGCATTGGTTTCTGCGAATCGGGAATGGTCCTGGCAGAACGTAGGTTTGGGGGCATGAGGATCGAGGACATTCGTGAGCTGCTGCGTCGCTACCCAGTGGTGGCGGAGGTTCCCCTGGAGCAGCCCGAGGAGTTCACCCGGGCGGGCATGGTCCGGGTGAAGTTCCACGGCGACAAGGAAGTCGGGATGGCCCTCGGCCTGTTCGACCAGCGGCCGGGCGAGTCACGTCAGGAATGGAAGGAGCGCCTTGATCACATCGTCAACGGCTGGGCGGTCGAGGAGATCTCCGAGGTCGTTGACGTCGAACAGGCGGTCCCGGTGGTGCGCAGCGTCGACTACTTCATGCCACGTGGTAGGTTCCGGACCCCGATGTGGGACCGGCTCACCGAGTTCATCGGCATGGGGTTGGCGATCGACACCCCCAGTCAGATCCAGTTCCTGAACAGCAGCGATCTCCCCGAGGATCGCAGCCCGGAGAACGTGGCCAGGCTGCGGGAACGGGCCTGCATCAATCTGGTGAACCTCTCGCAGCCGCCACTGGTCCAGGAACTTCCGCACGGCCCCGATGTGGTGACCTTCACCACCCCGCACGCCTACCAGGCGTCCTGGTTCGCACACACCGAGGTGCTGGCCGACACGTTGAACCATTACCAGCGCACCACGAACACCCCATGGCTGGTGATCCCAGCCCTGCGGAAGGACCTGGTGCTCATCAACTCGGCCTCACCTGGCTGGGCCGCCCTGCTGGATGACCTCGAACCCCTCGTCGATGATCGCGAGATCATTCATCCGGTCCCCCACATGCTGGTCGACGGCAGGTGGCGCGAGTACCTGCCCCCGGTCTCACCGGAAATCCAGCGCCGCCTGACGATGCTGAAACTCCGCGCCGAACGCAACGCCCACGAGGGCTGCCGGGTGCACCTGGAGGAGTTCTCCCCCGGGACGGTGGACTACATTGCCGGTTTCAACGTGGCTGTGAAGGACGACCGGTTCATCACCTGGGCTGCCGTCTCCTGCGACCTGGAAACCACCAGCATTCCACGCGTGGACCGGGTGGGTTTCCACGTCTCCGACACCCGGTTGTACGTCGTGTGGTTCGAGCATCTCATGGCGCGTCTGCCCCATCTGGTGACCCGGCACGAGGACGCCATGCCGACTCGTTGGATCGTCTCGAAGCCCTCCGAGAAGGACCTGAGGGTCATCGCCGACATGGCCATCAACCTCTGAGCCGCTTTCCCACCGGCCACGCACGCTCCGCCCCACCGGGTGCGGGCCCCGTCGAGGAGCTGTTTACGGAGTGGGATCACCGTCTCCTCGGGCAGGGCCGGCTGGCGGTCGCGGTTGGAGCGGTGATCAGTCGTTTTCCAGGCGTTCGGCGATGAGGTCCACCAGCGCCCTGGCCACGTCATCCTTGCTGCCGGATGCCCGGGCCACCTCGCGACCCTGGGCGTCCAGAACCACGACCGCATTGGGCACGTCACCGAACCCGAGGGCGGGACCGACGGCGTTGACCGCCAGGAGGTCGGCGCCTTTCCGCCACGCCTTCGCGACCCCGTGGCTCAGCACGTCACCGTCCTCGTCGCCGGTCTCGGCCGCGAACCCGACCACGAGGGTCCGTCCGTCCTCACCCCGGGGCGGGTCGGAGACCAGTCCGGCCAGGATGTCGGGGTTCTCCACCAGGGTGATCACGGGCGGCGGGACGGGGCCCGTCTCGTCGTCTTCCAGGCCGTGTTTCTTGATCTTCGCGGCCGAAACGGTGGCGGGCCGGTAGTCCGCGACCGCGGCGGCCATGACGACGGCGTCGGCGTCGGTGCAGAGGTGTCGCACGACGTCGTTGAGTTCCAGGGCCGTGTTCACCGGGATCACCTCGACGGAGGCCGGCAGCCGGGCCAGGATGCTGGCATCGACGTGCGCCGCAGCGAGGGTGACGCGCGCCCCGCGGACCGCTGCGGCCCGGGCGATGGCGCAGCCCTGCCGACCGGAGGAACGGTTCCCGAGGAACCGCACCGGGTCGATCGGTTCGCGGGTGCCGCCCGCCGAGACCACCACGCGCCGACCCTCCAGCCCGTTGGACCTGCCCTCGACATCCGAGCTCTCCAGCAGGGCCAGGGCCTCGGTGACAATCCGGTCGGGCTCGGGCAGCCTCCCAACTCCGGAGTCCTTGCCGGTCAGGCGCCCGGAGTCGGGGGTGAGCACCGTCAATCCTCTGCGGCGCAGCGTCGCGACGTTCTCCTGGGTGGCCGGGTTGAGCCACATCTGGGTGTGCATGGCGGGGGCCAGCATCACGGGCGCGGTGGTGGTGAGGATCGTCGCGGTGAGCAGATCGTCGGCCCGTCCCGCCGCGACACGGGCCAGCAGATCCGCCGACGCGGGAGCGACCACCACGAGCTCCGCCCACTCCCCCACCGCGACGTGTTCGACAGCGGCCGGGTCGTCGAAGACCCCCGACGACACCGGAGCGCCGGAGACGGCCGCCAACGCGGGGGCCCCGATGAACCGCAGCGCCGCCTCGGTGGGCACCGTCTTGACCTCGTGCCCGGCCTCCCGAAGTGCTCTGATGACGAAGGGGGCCTTGTATGCGGCGATGGAACCGGTCACCCCGACGACAATGCGTCGCGGTTCGGCGGGTGTGGGCTCGGGAGTGTCTGACATGAAGCCATGATCCCACGTCCCCGGGCACGAGAACGGGCCTCGACGCCTCGTCACCCGCCCGGGAAATCCGGCTCGGATGACCTGAGAGAGGTCAATGGGTGGGCCGAGAGCCCGCAGGCCGCGACGCACAACAGGCATCCGACCAGCACCGCCACCTGCCCGGACAGGTCGGTGACACCCAGCAACATTACCCCGGCGAGGGTGGACACAGCAGCTCCGAGCACGGACATAACAGCTGCGATCCGTACCAGGTCGAGGGCTTCCTCACCTTGGGTACGGGCGGTCCCAGTCACCACGAAGACCCAGCAGGCACAGGCATCGAAGCCAGCAGCCAGCACCAGGGTGAGTGGCAGGCTCGAACTGAGATGCAGACACACCAGGAGGATGAGTGCCCCGAGGAGCGGCACGACCAGGATCAGCCGCGATGCGTCCATTCGCAGGATGAGCCGCCCCGCGATGAGCGCTGTCGGGATGCTGCCGAGCGAGGTGGCGGCGATCACCATCCCGGACATGCTCGGCGACAACCCAAGAATTTCCAGACGGACCGAGGCCACCGGCACGCACAGCATCGTCAGCAACGACACGGTGAGCACCGCAGCCGAAACGTGCCGACGTTCCCTGCCCTCGAAAGGCACCAGGAACCACGACAGACCCCGACGACCCGGCGGTCGCGGTCGGGATTGAACCGATGCCACGATCACGTAGCGCCATCTCAAGGCTGCCACTAGGAGATACAGGGAGCCCGCGACACCAGTGCGAGTCCAGGCTGCCATGACAGGAGCATCCAGGTGGCCAACAGCGGCGCCACGAAACTGGTCAAGGAGTCGGCAACCTCAAGCTGGGCCTGCGCGCGCCCCATCCATGACGCCGGCACCACGGCCTTGACGGTGGCCCCGAACACGACCGTCTGAACGCCGGCCGCCGCCCCGAGCAGGACCCCCGCGACAATGACCCCCACCCGCACCACCGACACCGGGCCCCCACTCATGAACACCAGGCCCAGGCCGGCCATCGCGATGCCTGTCAGAAGGTTACTTCCCCCCAGCCATGGAAAGGCGGGCCACCGTGACACCCACCGTCCAGCACCCCAACTGGTCAGTGGACGCGCACATCCGGAACTCCACAGATACAGCGCAGCCCCCTGCAGATCCCCGAAAACCAACAGCGACAGGGCGGGCACCGCGGTGTCGAGCCACCGGTCCCCGGCAATCGAGAGAACATACGAGCCAAGGAACGTGCGCCAACGACCACTCATCACTGCCATCACACAACTGTCCCTTCACCTCATGGCACACCAGAATCGCAGTCCCCCCTGCGACCGAGCACCTGCGACGACGTGTCCGAGCCCGATGCCAGGCAGCCGGACCACTCACCCGGGTGGGAGGAATACGTCAATGGTCCCGGGAGCGCGCATGAACGCTCCCCGCATTTTCATTATGCGGGGAGCGCATTGTGTTCACGTCGTCGAGGAAGGTTTCGCCCCGCGCTGTCCCAATGCCGGGACCGCACGGGGCGAAGCACCGTGGTGCGTGCGTGATCAGTTCATTCCACGACGTCGTCGTCAACCCAGTCTAGGGTCTTGGTGACGGCCTTCTTCCAGTTGCGGTACAGGCGATCGCGTTCGGCCT
>ERZ772973.1114-NODE-1114-length-10277-cov-11.3269_pt1 | contig 10277 bp, 7 predicted proteins | sample MGYA00580672_ERZ772973 | MGnify/ENA primary metagenome ERZ772973 (study PRJEB29015, sample SAMEA2737938) | human oral metagenome | biome: human oral; feature: human-associated habitat; material: dental | place: China | collected 2152 ... | reverse complement strand
GAACATCGCCGCCCATCCAAACAAATTCACGCGGCCGCATATCAACCTGCTGTGCGATTATCATAGTCAATAATGCATAGCTAGCAATATTGAACGGGACGCCCAGAAACGTATCGCACGATCGCTGATCAAGCCGGCACGATAACCAGCGCCGCTGGTCGGAGTCATTGGAATCAGCGGGTGTGGTATAGAATTGAAATAGCATGTGGCATGGCGGTAAAGCCATGTTGCCTACTTCGGCAGGATTCCAAGCGGTAACGATTAGCCGCCGCGAGTCTGGACTAGCGCGTAGTTGATCAATAACGTTAGCAATCTGGTCAATATGTTCACCATTAGGTGCTGGCCATGCCCGCCACTGCGCGCCGTAAACTGGACCGAGATCGCCGTTCTCGTTAGCCCACTCGTCCCAGATATGAATTTCGCGTTCTTGCAGCCAGCGTACGTTGGTATCGCCACGCAAAAACCAAATTAACTCGCCAAAAATACCTTTGGTAAAGAGCTTTTTGGTGGTAAGTAGTGGAAAGCCTTCGTGCAAATCAAAACGCATCATATGCCCGAAGATGCTGAGCGTACCAGTACCTGTCCGGTCGCGCTTTTCGACGCCTTCTGCTAGAATGCGGTCAAGTAAATCAAGATATTGTCTCATCCCTCCCCTCCTTCTAAAAATAGAGCGAGATACTAGGTCTCGCTCTGAAATTATATGGGTTTATTTTGCTTGATAATCAACTTTGATACCGGGGCCCATCGTAGTAGCGACGGCAACCGATTTAATGTAAACACCCTTAATAGAGGACGGTTTCTGCGCCTGCAAGCTAGTAAAGAAAGTATTGGCGTTTTCAAGCAATTTTTCAGCGCCGAAGCTAATTTTTCCAACACTTAAATGGATAGCAGCCTGCTTGTCGACACGATATTCAACCTTGCCAGCTTTGGCTTCTTCGGTAGCTTTGGCGACGTCGGTCGAGACAGTACCGCTCTTCGGGTTCGGCATCAAGCCTTTCGGGCCGAGCAAACGAGCGTACTTACCGAGTTTTGGCATGTAGGCTGGCGTAGCGATTAAGACGTCAAAATCAAGCGTACCCTTGTCAAGAAGTTTGACAATAGCCTCATCGCCAGCAATATCAGCACCAGCTTTTTTGGCTTTGTCGGCATCAGCGTCAGCTGCGAAAACAGCTACTCGGACAGTCTTGCCGGTACCGTGAGGCAGGACTACGGTCGAACGAATATTTTGGTCGGCTTGACGCGGATCGACGCCTAAACGAACGTGAACTTCAACGCTAGCGTCAAATTTGCTCGGATTGGTTTCGGTAGCAAGTTTGATAGCATCGGCGAGCGTGTAGGCCTTGTCTTTTTCAACTTTTTCGGCAGCCTGGCGGTAAGCTTTGCCGCGGCGTTCAATCAACGGACGAACTTTTGGCGCTGGACCTTTTTTGACAGCTGCTTCGGCGTCGCCCTGCGGCGTAGTGTCGCCAGCTTCTTTACGAGCTTCTTTTTCAGCTTTGGCTTCAGCCTCTTCGATAGCTTTGGCGCTGCGCTTACCAGCTTTGGCAATTGTAGCTTCGCGGACTGAGTGCTTTTCAGCGGCAGCAATTGCCGCTTCAATCTCGGCTATAGTATTTTTTTCGCTGACGTCAAGCTTGAGTTCGGCAGCTTTTTCTAATAATTCGGCTTTTTTAGCCATCAGATATTTAATCCTTTCTGTGGTGCAAGCGACTTGACGTCTCCCAACATTGATTTAATAAAACGTCTACGATTATACCAAAAAATAACTAGAAAGTCCACCTAATTTTCCAGAGGTAGTGTAGCATTACCACTATAAAATTATTGACCAAAATACTACGTTTTGCTATGATTGGTCTCATGTCCTGTGAAAATTACGATTAAAACAATAATAAGCCAGGACATAAATCCACGAGTATTTGAAGTTTAGCCTATCCGTGGGGGTATTTAACTAAGGAGATAATTATGCGTTTATACGGGGTCTTGACGACACTCGGTGCCGCTGGTGCAATATGCTTAATAGCAGCACACCCAGCCTATGCCGAAACGAGTACGGGCCGCTCGCTACTACTCGCACAGCAAAATAAAAATAAATTAACAATCGCAAAGAGAACACCACTGCTAGCTACCCAAAACAAGAAAGCTTTGCTAGCAAAAGCGGACGAAAAGCAAACCAGCGGAGTTGATGACGATAAAGCCAAAAAACCAACGTCTACACCAAAGGACAAATCTAACGAGACAAAACCAATTGAACAATCAACCTACGCGATAGTAGCCGCAGGCGATAGCTTGGCGTCAATTGCCGAAAAATACAATACAACCTGGACGCGTATCTTTGACGCCAACGAGTCGCTCGGTAACCCAAATGCTATTGACATAGGACAGAAGCTGCGAATTCCTAGCGCAGAAGAGGTCTTGCCAGACCGCTCGTCAGCTATCATTGCAGTGCAACAAGCAGCCGCCAGATCTAAAGCAGCGGCGCCATCAGCTCGGACTTCTACAGTTACTACGAGATCGTATAGCTCAAAGCCGATTAATTCATCAAGCTACTACGTCGGCAACGGCATGTGGTGTACCGACTACGTTCACAGCCGCCGCCCAGACGTCGCTGTATATGGCAATGCCGGTTATGGTTGGATTTCCAGCGCCCAAGCTGCTGGTAAATCAACTGGTAGCGCACCGCGCGCTGGAGCTGTCGCGGTAACAAACGGTCATGTTGCTTACGTTGAGTCGGTTAATAATGACGGTAGTTATACTGTTTCAGAAATGGGCTGGAATTACCGCGCTGGCAATTACAACAAACGTACAGTAAGACCAGGTACATTCGGACAATTCATCTACTAAATAATTATAACTAGTAGAATTAGAAAAACCGCTACATACGCTAGCGGTTTTTTAATTTAGAACAGACAAATTACCCGCGTAAAGACTTATCCGCAGCCTCAACTAGTTCGCGCACAATCACTGCATAATCGTCATACACGCGAAAACCTGCAGCATAAGCGTGCCCGCCGCCACCAAAATATCCAGCTATCTGCTCTGACACTGGCATATTACTGCGTAATTTCCCGGTTAATTTACCGTCAGGGTAAGTTTTGATAGCGCAAGCCACTTCAACCCCCTCGACTAAACGCATTTCGTCAAGCACTAGAACGCTCGGATTATACTGATCGCTATATTTTTGGATCTCTTCCCACGGAATATGAATTATAGCTAATTTACCATCGAGCAAATATTCGATACGCTCAATCAAGCGACCTTTATATGCCAAAATCTCTGGCGACTTTTTCATAAATTCGCGGCGTCGTTCTTCAATAGCTGAGTTGCTAGCACCGAGCGCAGTTAATTCGCCAGCGACACGAAACGAGTCGGCTGTGGTATTTTGCGTTGTTAAGCCCAGGCTATCGCTCATGATAGCAATCAGCATATTTTCTGCAGCTTGCGGATTAATTACCCAGCCGGCAGTATGCGCTAGATTGTAAATCAGTTCGCCAGCTGCAACTACCGGCTGGTTGACATGAGTAGCATCAAAAGTCAGCGTCGAATCAGTTGCGTGATGATCCAACACTATAACGGGATGCGTCTCAAGAAAATGACGCACACCTGGCATACTTAAACTTTTACTGATTAATAGTTCAGCATTAGTATCAACGATAATTGCTAAGTCAGTATTCGTGTCAAAATCGCTAGTTATTCGATCCCAACCGTGAATATAACGTAAGTATTTCGGGGTATCAACTGGACAGTGCAACTGAACGCTTTTCCCGATATCGCTTAGAATTTCTTCCAAGGCTAAGCTGCTGCCGATACTATCACCGTCAGGATTTTCCGCTTGGACTACAACAATTTTCTGCGCGTTATTGATAGCGTCAATAGCTTTGTCAAACATCACCTAATAGTATAGCAGCAATTAGCTAGCCTTGCATTCGAATTAGCCAGATAAACTCTGCATAGAAAGAGCAACTTTACAGCTTCTTATCAAGAATGATTAAGTGTTCAATATGCGGCGTACGCGGGAAAAAGTTGTAGCCACGGTGCCAAGTGATTTGGTAACTTTGCTGGAGCAAGGCGACATCTCGGGCTTGGGTGACGGGATTGCAGCTGAGATAAAGGATACGTGGCGGTAGTTTTTGCAACAATGTTGCAATAACGTCGGTATGCAAGCCGGCGCGCGGCGGGTCGACGATGACGATTTCCTTGCCTGTAATATAATTGAGTGCTTGTTCGCTGGGAGCGAGGACAGCGCGGGCGTCGGTGCGGTCAAGTTCGGTGATGTTGCGCTGCATTTCGCGGACAGCGTCGGTATTGATTTCCACCAGCGTGACGTTACTGCCGCCAATAGTCAGGCCGATAGTGCCGACGCCAGCGTAGAGATCGAGGGTTGGTCGATCGGCAGTGAGCAGCACCTCAGAAAAAATTTGGGCAACTTCACGTGGGTCCCGAATTATTTTCTGGTGGTGCCCGAGCTGCCGACCCGAGTGTTGGCTATTGCAATCATATGACACCCACTCCTTCATATCGCGCAGCGCCTGCTCGTAAACCGGGATATTGACTTGGAAAAAGCCTTCGCAGGCGTAGCGGAATGGTATGCCAAGGATAGTATCAGTCAAGATGGTGTTACCGAAATGCGCCAAGCGCTCGGTGATGCGGCTGGCTGGCGAGCGCGGATCGGAATAGATAATTTCTCCACCCTGAGCCGGTAATCTGGCGGCTTCATCAGCGGTAATTATTTCGGGCAAGCGATCTTTAATATACAACTGCCATACACAACTTCCCGACTGATCGCAGCGGACGAGCAAGGTCTTGAGCTGGCGAGCCGCGACGCGTTTATGGCGCAGTAAATCACGGATAGCCCGTGCCAGGTTATTGATTGCAGGGTGCGCTAAGCTCGTGCCATCGACGACGATCTTGCCTTTGCTACCGCGGCGGAAAAATGCTAAGTCAAGCGTATCACCAGATGATTCTTCACGGTCGCTATCCGCGTCTATCCCTCGGGTATCATCAGAAAATAATCCGAAACCCGAGACAGCCCCAGGTTCTTTCTGAGATACCGCTCGGGATATTATCGATTTACTATACCAGCTAAATTCAACTTTGTTGCGATAACCATATGCGACATTGTCGCAATAAATGTCAATCGCCGCCGGTAGTGTGACATTATGCAGTGTAAAGGCGTCGTCGATCAGTTGCCTTTTGTACGCCTGTTCAATCTCGAGCGGCATAATCTGCCACGGGCTGGTCGAAAGATAGCTGTCCGGGTCGCGCGGCTGGATACGGTCGGAGCTTGGTAAAATTACTTCCTCGACAATTGCCTCGACGAAGTGTGACTTCTTTTTGGTAATACGAACAGCGACCGTCTCGCCGGGCAGCCCGCCCCACACGAAACATTTGCGGCCATCGGCCAGCGTTCCTAGTGCTTGTCCGCCGCCAACGATTTTGTCAAGGCGAATAGTCTCGAGTGACTGTCTTTTCATCGTACTTATTATAACAAAATGAAAGATACCGTTTGACATAGATCACGAAGACTATCCCCGAAGCAATAACGCATACCTTTCCAACGACCAAAATTATGACGCTAGCAACTTAACAGTGTGGCGAGCGATTTCGACGCCTTCATCTGTCGGTATGACAATTATCGGCTTACTGACTGCCGCTTGCGAGATGCTAGTGAACTCGGTCGGGTTAAGACATGATTTGTTACGATTGCCGTCAAGTATGAAGTCGAGACACTCCAAGTGAGCAACGATGCGCCGGCGCAAATTCGCCGAACGTTCTCCTACCGTGCCAGTAAATACCAGCAAGTCGGCGCCGTTCATGGCGACCACCATGGCGCCGATAGCCTTATGAATACTGTGAATCAAAGTCATCAGCGCTAGATGAGCAATATGGTCGCCATTAGCTTCGCGATCAAGAATTTCACGAATATCGCTAGTTCCGCTGAGTCCGAGTAGACCGCCCTTCTCATCAAGATAATGTTCAAACTGATCATCGTCGAGACCAAGTTTGGTTTTGAGCGCCATAGCAGCAGTGTAGTCAATCGAGCCAGTACGCGTTGCCATAATTACCCCCTCTAGCGCCGAGTAACCCATGGTGTTGTCGATGCTGCGACCATGAAAAACTGCACTCACCGACGAGCCGCTACCTAGATGACAGACGACGACCTTTGGTGGTAATTTACCGCGGTTCCACAGCTCATTAACAGCAGACGAAACCGACAAACCATGATAGCCAAAACGCTTAATCTCGAAGCGATCAGCGTCCTGCAGGTTTATGCCATAGTTCCAGGCGTAGCTCGGCTTGCGAGCGTGAAAAGCACTATCCGAAATTAGCGCCACTGGTACAGTCGGCAGCGACGAGCGCAGAGCCTCTAGCTCTTGCAGCGTACCGGAGACGTGAATCGGGTCAAGCGGCAGAATATCGCGTACATGCTGGACGACGTCGTCGTCAACAAGCCTGTCTTTGAGAAAATAGTTGCTCGGTGCAACAATACGCAGGCCGATCGCGCGAACATCACTAGGACTTTCCAGTAAATGTTCGCGGTTAAAAATGCCATATAGGTGTGCGGCCGACTGGGAGATGTCAGCAAAACCAAGCGGTACTTGCCGCGTATCGCCGCCAGTACGCAGCGTCGCGATTAATTCGCTGCCACTCTGCTCGATATGTAACGCAGCAACCTCTTTGAGCTTGTCGTCGACCAGCGCGTATTTGCGGCTAGCGCTGCCTGGATTTGCGATTAGTAGTAATGACATTCCCCCACCCTTTTCTTTACGTTAATTTGTTTGCCCGTGCCAGGCTTCCTCTTTTACCTCGTCTAATCCGCGCGCTGCTGGCCACACCCAGGCGTCAATTTCTGGCAAGTCAACGCCGTTAGCCTTGATGTAAGCAGTATTCTCGTCAATCTTACCTTGGTAAATCGAAGCTAAGTGCTCGGCCTCCTCAAACGGAACGACGCCATTGCGGCCCAGCTGGCGGAATGCAGCAATTGCCAAATCATAGCGGCTGGTTTCATTGCGAACATGCATATCAAACGGCGTGGTCGTCGACCCGATCTCTTTGTAACCGCGAATATCGAAGCGTGTCGAATCGACAGCATAGTTAAAGAGAATCGATTTAACTGTCTGCGGATAGCCATGGAAATTGAAGATAACTGGCTTATCATCTGTAAACACCTTGTCAAAGAACTTTTGGTCGGCAACGCGACGCAATGTACCAAAGCCAACAGTAGTCAGACTCGAAACGTTAACACAGCGAATTTTAGCGTTCGGGCAATGCGTTTTGACAATATCAATAGCTGCCATAGTTTCTTTGGTCGGATAATCGCCGCAAGCGGCCATAACTAGATCAGGATGTTCATCGCTAGCAAAATCCCAAACCATCAGACCAGCATCGACCTGTTGGCGAGCGAGCTCTGGCGACAGCCAGCGCGGCTCGAGAGTTTTGCCGGCCACCAGCGCGTTAATCTGGCGAACGCTTGACAGCATATGCTCTAAGCAAACTAGCGTGACATTACCGTCCGACGGGAAGTAAACATCACTGAAGTTACTCTGGCGGCGTAAAATATCGTCGATAAAGCCAGGGTTCTGATGACTAAAACCGTTATGATCTTGGCGCCACCCGCTCGAAGTCAGTATATAGTTAATACTAGGTATAGTGCCGCGCCACTCGACGTTACGGCTTTGGGTGAGAAACTTAGCATACTGGTCAACCATGCTGCCGACGACTTGCAAAAATGCTTCATAACTAGCGAACATAGCGTGGCGACCCGTTAGTACGTAGCCTTGCATCAAGCCCTGCATATTGTGTTCGGACAACATTTCCATGACTCGGCCATCACGCGACAGATCCTTGTCCCACTCCATGATCGGCCATTGCCAGCTACGGCTAGTAGCCTGGAATATCTCGTCAAGCTTGTTGGAATAAGTTTCGTCTGGGCTCATGAAACGGAAGTTCTTATTATCAGCGTTGAGACGAAAGACCTCGGTCAAGTAAGCGCCAGCCCGGCGCATACTGCTAGAGCCAATAGTACCAGGAATTTCGGCATCTTCAGCGAACTGCTCGACATCTGGCAGTACCAGCGGCCGATAAACAGTTGCGCCGCCACGAGAATGCGGCGACATACCCAAGCGCTTCTCTAGCTGTTCAGGCAAGATATCCTTGACAAAATCACCAAAACCTGTCGTTTCGTTGAATAGCTCGTCAAACTTATAACTCTTGAGCCACTGGTTCAAGATTTTGAGCTGCTCGGGATCAGATTTTGCTTCACTGAGCACTGTCTGGTGCGCCAGGCAATTACCTTCAATTTTGTTGCCTTCGACAAATTTCGGCCCAGTCCAGCCCTTTAGCGTGCGCATGATAATCATCGGCATGCGCGGCGCTTCTGTGTTCGTACTAGCACGAATCTCGGCAACCAAATTGTGAGCCCACTCAAGCGCGTTTGCCATTTCATCGTGCGGATCGACGCCGTCTTTTGTAGCATCAACAATGCGCGGCTCATAACCGTAGCCGCTAAAGAGCGTCATCAGTTCGTAATTACTCATTCGGCCGAAAACAGTCGGCGCCGAAATCTTATAACCATTGAGGTGAAGAATCGGCAATACTACGCCATCTTTGCGTGGATTGAGTAATTTGTTAAGATGCCAAGCACCAGCCGTCGGCCCAGTCTCGGCTTCGCCGTCGCCTATCAAGCAAGCTACCGTCAAGTCGGGATTATCCATCGCCGCACCGTAGCTAGTGCTGAGCGCGTAACCAAGTTCACCGCCCTCGAGAATCACGCCCGGCGTCTCGGGATTAGAATGGCTCGGAAAACCGTACGGCCAGCTAAATTCGCGGCACAGTTTGCGAATACCATCCAGATTGGTCTCCATCGAAGGATCAAAATTAGCAAGCGTACCTTCCAAAAACAGATTAGCTTGCAATGCTGGGAAGCCATGCCCTGGCCCCAGTACAAACATCATGTCCTTATTATGCTTCTTGGCCGAATAGCTGAGATGCGCGTAAGCAAAGTTAATACCTGGCCCGCTTCCCCAGTGTCCGAGAATCCGCGATTTGATATCGTCAAAAGTTAATTCCTTTTTCAGCAGATGATTTTCTGCCAAAAATATTTGCCCCACCGTCAGATAGTCTGCCGCACGCAAATATTGCTTTATCGAGTGTTTTTCGTGTGCATTCATAGCTTACTATTATAAAGGTTATGGTAAAGATTGCCAACTAGTTGGCCGCTTTTCGTGGTAAAATCGCATTATGAGACGCCAAGTCGCCACCCATTCGCAGCATTTTTTGCGTAATCCACGCTTGATTGCCGAGCTGATAGGCCACAGCAACATACGCCGCGGCGATTTGGTAATAGATATCGGCGCTGGCAGCGGCGCCATTACGGCAGTGTTAGCACGCCGATGCCGGCAAGTTTTAGCATACGAAAACGAACCAGGCGCTCTCAACAAACTAAAGCAAAATATGCGCCGGCACAAAAACGTCAAAGTAATAGCACAGGATTTTCTGCTAGCAAAACTACCAGATGAACCATACAAAGTTTTTGCTAATATTCCCTTTCACTTGAGCGCCGACATAGTACGCAAATTGACTAGTAACAACGAGATGCACGCACCGCGATCAATTTACCTAATCATCCAAAAACAATTCGCGCAAAAATTAGTACCGAGCGACCGGCACTTTACCTCTCAATTAGGCGCACAACTAGCTCCATGGTGGCAGACACGAATCCGCCGACCGCTACGCCGCACAGATTTCACACCGCCGCCAGCAGTCGATACCGTGCTGCTAGAGCTGAAGCCGCGGTCCGAGCCGCTCCTATCTACATTAGAACGCGATAAGTACCAAAGTTTCGTCGCGAAATGCTACGCTTCGCAAAAAGTCTTTGCTGCCGTACCGCGTGTCAAAGCCAGCATCAGCCCTGAACGCAAACCGTCAGAATTGACTCCCGAGGAATGGGTGCGACTATGTTCTATGTCGTAATTTCCATATCGTTGATGAGCGTGGTATAATACTTGTTGCACGCTCGTTTATTAGTGGGTCGTCGCCAAGTGGTAAGGCACTGGGTTTTGGTCCCAGCATTCGCAGGTTCGAGTCCTGCCGACCCAGCCAAATTATGCAAACGAAAATATCATAAACCGCTCAGATCTGGATAACCTAAGCGGTTTATTTTTATGAATCGTATCGACATTTAGCAAATTCATAGCTTACTTTGTTTTATTGACGCCACCCCCAAATACCATTAGTATAATAGATATGCGAAAAGTGTCTCTGCCGAGCATATTGCGGTA
>ERZ772973.1113-NODE-1113-length-10289-cov-135.876_pt1 | contig 10289 bp, 10 predicted proteins | sample MGYA00580672_ERZ772973 | MGnify/ENA primary metagenome ERZ772973 (study PRJEB29015, sample SAMEA2737938) | human oral metagenome | biome: human oral; feature: human-associated habitat; material: dental | place: China | collected 2152 ... | reverse complement strand
TCACCGCCGCCCTGCCCACGGCGCAGAACGTCTTCATGTACGCCTCGCGCTACGGGGTGGGCAAGGACCTGGCGCGTGACGCGGTCCTGCTGACCACCGCCGGCTTCGTGCCCGTGGTCCTGCTCGCCGCCGCGATCCTGCGCTGATCGCGGCGGCGCAGGATCATCGGCTCAGGGCAGCTCGTCGCGGGTGGGCGGGTTGGCCCCGGCCCGCGAGACCGTGATGTCGGCGATGGCCGCGGCGTGACGCACGATCCGCTCCAGGGTCTCGGCGTCCACCGCGCGCAGCGCCTCGCGCCGGTCCGCGCCCACGAGGTCCTCACTCCATAGGGCGTCCTCCAGGCCGCCCATGAAGGAGTCGCCTGCGCCCACTGTGTCTGCCACGACGACGCTTGGGTCGGCGGGCACCTCCAGGCGTACCCCGGAGGCGGACAGGGCCAGGGCACCCTCCTTGCCGCGTGTGACGACCACGACGGCCGCACCAGCCTCCAGCCAGGAGCGCAGCACCGTCTCCAGGTCCGCGTCCTGACCGTAGAGCCAGGCGATGTCCTCATCGGAGCACTTGACCAGGTCGGACAGGGCCACGAGGCGCTCGACGATCCGGCGGGCGTCCTCGGGCGCACCCATGAGCTGGGGGCGGGCGTTGGGGTCGTAGGCGATGGTGGAGGTGGCGCGGGTCTCGCGCAGCAGCTGCTCCACGGTGGCGGCGCCGGGGGCCAGGATCGCCGCGATCGAGCCGGTGTGCACCAGCAGCGGCGCCTCCCCGTCAGCCAGGTTCGGGCGCGGCGGGTTCCAGTCCAGGTCGAAGACATAGGTGGCGGCGCGGTCCTCACCGATGGTGGCCTGCGCCGTCGAGGTGCGCTCGGCGCCGTCGGCGCCCGCAGCCAGGCGGACCCCGGAGGCCTCTAGATGGGCGCGCACGGCCTTGCCACGCTCATCGGTGCCGATCCAGCAGTGCAGCTCGGCGTCGCGGCCCAGGCGCGCCAGCCCCAGGGCGACGTTGGCGGGCGAGCCGCCGGGGATGTCCACGGGCTCCTGCCCGGGGTGGATGACGACGTCGACCAGCGCCTCGCCGATGACGAGGGCGGATCCTTGGCGGCCGGGTGCGGTCATGGTGACTCCTTTGTGCGGGACCGGGGACCGGTCGTTGTGAGTGAGGTGAGTGGGAGAGAGGCGGCGAGGGGTGATCCGGGCAGAGGGGGACGCGTCGGCGCGAAGCTCCCCGTGGATGGTCGGCAGAATGGTCGATGAGTGGGGCCGAAGGGTGAACACTCACAGACTACCGATCCGGCACCGCCCTCAGGGCGTGTCTCGCCCGACGATGTCCACATCCGTGACAAAGGAGCTCCAGGTCCCGGAACGCATGAAGGGAAACCTTGGAATCATGCGGTTGCACTCCGTCTGAATGCGAACGATCCGAGCTTTTGTCACAGATTTGGACATCCACGGCTCCCTTCCTGCTGCACCTGTTCTGGTTCCCGGTGTCGCCCGATCAGCGCGCCGCTGCCAGCCGGAGCCCCGGCCCCTTCGTCGCGTGGACGGGCACGAGCGCGGCCTGGAGCCGCTAATCCGGGCGGGTCATGCCCTGTCAGTCCGCGGACTCGTCCTGAGCGACAGCGGCCAGGCGGGCGCGGGCATCGTCAAGCCAGGTCTGGCACCGCTGGGCCAGGGCCTCGCCGCGCTCCCACAGGGCCAGGGAGTCCTCCAGCGGGACGGATCCCGCCTCGAGGCGCTGCACGACGGCCACCAGCTCCTCGCGGGCCCGCTCGTAGCTGAGCGAGGCCACGTCCTCGTTGGCGCTGGAAGCACCATCACCGGAGGATGCCGAAGACGGTGAAGACCCTGACGATGCCGAGTAGGCGGAGTTCTGGGGTGAGTACTCGTCTGGGTACTGGTCGGAGTATGGGCCGGGGTTCATCTCGGAGCTCACATGCCGATTCTCGCACGGGCCGGGCTACAAGCAGAGCGGGCTGGGCGGTCTGAGGGGTGCCCTCGGCGCCAAAGTGTCCAAGTGGGACGACTTTGACGGTGCCCCGTCTCAGTGGCGTTCGCATCTGTGCTGGCCAGAGCGTTTTGGTGCGGTGTCGACTGGTTGTGGAAGCTCCAAAGTCGTCCCATATGGACAAAATCCCGGCCTGAGTCTCTCCTTGACTCCTGCTGGTTCCGGCCGAAGAGCACCGATGCGTCAGACCACACTTCTATCCTGCTGTGCCGTTGGAGGTCGTCTCATCGAGGTGTGTCAGCACTTCCGCCAAACCTGCCTGTGCCAGTGCCTCGCGGCCGGCCTCCGTGACCTTGACGGCCCGGCTCCGCCCGATGCGCGTGATCCAGGCCCGATCGAAGAACGCCTGCGTCAGTGCGGTCCCCAGCGGCCCGCCGAGGTGGAACCGCCGCTCAGTGGAGTCCATGCACGCCTCCCCGCGGGAACGAAGCGGCTTCTCCAGCCCCCAGGTGGCCAGCAGATCCCCTCCGGAATCGGTCAGCCGCCAGGAGGGATCCAGGTGGCCGCGCTCCTGGAGGTGCTCGGCCAGACTCACGCCGAGTCGCCCCGCCAGGTGGCGGTAGCAGGTACGGGCTGCCAGCAGCCGCTTGTTGGCGGTCCACGCATTGAGGCTGTGCGCCGTGGGCAGTACTGCTGCTGACATCACCCCCAGGACCTCGATGACTCGAGACGCCTCGGGTCCGGAGATCGTGACGTAGCAGTGCCGCCCCTGGCGGACCTTCGTGATGAGGCCGTGCGCTTCCAGCACGTCGACATGCTCGCTGGCCGTCGATCGCGCGGTCCCGGCGTATGAGCTGAGCTCGCCCACCGTCCAGGCGCGGCCACCCATGAGCGCCGCGCACATGGCGGCCCGCGACGGGTCGGCGAGCGCCGCAGCCGTGCCGGCGATGTCGGGAACCGCCTCGGGGAAGAAACGGTCGGGAATCCGTGACATGCGGCCAGTATGCGCCCGCGCCGGTTCGGTTCGCGCCGAACGATTGCGGCTCTAGCCTGCCGGTGACCGGCATCAGCCGGCAGACGGGGCCAGAGGGGCCCAGTAGGGACAAGGAGACCACTTATGAGCGGATACCGACGGCGCGGCGCCCTCATCGCGGCGCTGCTCGGGTTCTTCGTCGTCATGCTCGACACGACGGTCGTCAACGTGGCACTGGCGCGGATCGGCACGGACCTGGGCGCTTCGGTCGCCTCCCTGCAGTGGGTCGTCGACGCCTACGCCCTCACCTTCGCCGCCTTGCAGCTGTCGGCAGGGGCGGCCTGCGACCGGATGGGTGCTAGGAGCGTCCACCTGCTCGGCCTGGCGGTCTTCGGCCTGCTCTCGGCGGCCTGCGCCCTGGCTCCTGCCGGCGGAGCACTCATCGCCTTCCGGGCGCTGCAGGGTGTCGGCGCCGCTGCGATCGTCCCGGCCTCCCTGGCAATGCTCTCCCTCATCCATGACCGCCCCGCCGACCGAGCCCGAGCCATCGGCCTGTGGGGAGGTGCCGGCGGAGTCGCCGCGGCCGTCGGCCCGGTGGCCGGGGGACTGCTCGTGACCTTCACCGGCTGGCGGTTCGTGTTCTGGGTGAACCTGCCCCTCGTCGCGGTCGGCATGTGGCTCACCGCCCGCTGCCTGCCCGAGCCGGCGATCCGGTCGGCACGGCGAGGAGGAAACGGCGACCTGCCCGGACAGGTCCTCTCCGTCGCCGGGCTCGCAGCCGCCACCTACGGGATCATCGCCGCGGGTGAGCACGGGTGGAGCCTGACCGTGGTTCTCTCGACCCTTGTCGGCCTGATCCTGCTGGTGGCCTTCATTCTGGTCGAGCGCAACGCGAGCCGACCGATGCTGCCGACGACGGTGTTCTCCCGACCGCGTTTCGCCGTGGCCACTGCGGTCGGGCTCGCGCTCAACACCGGCTTCTTCGGCCAGCTCTTCGTCCTGGCCCTGTTCCTCCAGCGCTACCTGGGCTACTCACCCTGGCTCGCCGGCCTGGCCCTGGCGCCGCAGGCGTGCAGCGCCGTCGTCGCCTCCCCGCAGGGAGGCAGGATGACCGCCAGGATCGGGGCTTTCCCCACGATGCTGACGGGCCTGCTCACCGGTGCCGCCGGATTCGCGGGGCTCGCTCTCGTCACGGCCTCGACGCCGTACCCGGTGGTGGCGGCCCTGACCTTCTTGGGCGGTTTCGGCACCGCACTGACCATGCCGGCCGCGACCTCGGCCGCCGTCGCCTCCGCACCGGCGGGCTACACCGGCGTGGCCGGCAGTGTCATCAACGCGGCCCGACAGACCGGCAGCGTCGTTGGTGTGGCCGTCCTTGGCGGCCTGATCGCCTCAGGCGACTTCCTGACCGGATTCCATAGGGCGGTGACCGGGGCGTCGGCCGTCTTCGCGGTGGCCGCGATCGCGGTCGCCGTTGTCCTTGTGGCGACCGGTCGCTCGAAGCGCGCGGACGCACCGTAGGTCTCGATGACTAGCCCTAGGGTGCCGTCCACGAGCCCTATGGTGCGTCCGCGATGCATCCGGATGCTGTCGGCGGGTGGCCCCCAGGGCTTCGCCGGCGCCCAGCCGCTACTCAGTCGATATTGGCGGGCCGGGGCTTGGTTGCGCCGACGACCTGGGCGACGAGACGCCCCTGGGCCAGGACACCCTCGATAAGATCGCCCTTCTTGACGTCCTCGGCACCGGTGATGACCTTCCCGCCGGGGGTGCGCAGGATCGTGTAGCCGCGATCCAGGACGCCCTGCGGCGACAGGGCCGTCAGCCGGGCGTGGTCGGCGCGCAGGTCCGCGGCCGCCAGCGACAGGCGGTGGCTGACCGCCCGGCGCATCCGGTCACGGGCCTGGTCGAGCTCGATGACCCGGTCGCGCACGATCGAGGTGGGGTCGGCCATGACCGGCCGGGCCCGCAGCTGGTCCAGGGCCGCCTGCTCGGCGTCCAGCCGCGAAGTGAGCACGCTGCGCAGGCGCTCACGGGCCGAGTCCAGGCCCACGGTCTCCTGGGCGAGGTCGGGGACGATCCGACGGGCGGCATCGGTGGGGGTGGAGGCCCGGTAGTCAGCCACCAGGTCCAGCAGGGGGCAGTCGGTCTCGTGGCCGATCGCGGAGACCAGCGGCGTGCGGCAGGCGGCCGCGGCGCGCACGAGCCCCTCGTCGGAGAAGGGCAGCAGGTCCTCGACGGCGCCGCCCCCTCGGGCCACGACGATGACGTCGATCTGCGCATCGGTGTCGAGCTCCTGGATGGCGCGGGTGACCTCGCCGACGGCGCGCGTCCCCTGGACGGCGACCTCCCGGACCTCGAAGGGCAGTCCGGGCCAGCGCAGTCGGGCGTTGACCAGCACGTCGTCCTTGGCCTTGGCCTGGCGGCCGCACACGAGGCCCACCTTGCGCGGCAGGAAGGGAAGGGGCCGCTTGCGCTCGGCGTCGAACAGTCCCTCGGCGGCCAGGATGCGGCGCAGCTGCTCGATGCGGGCCAGCAGGTCGCCGACGCCGACGGGCCGGATGTCGTCGGCCTGCAGCTGGAGGGAGCCCCGCTTGGTCCAGAAGGTGGGCTTGGCACGAATGACGACGCGGGCGCCCTCGTTCAGCTCGGCGCCGGTGCGGGCCAGGACGGCGTCGAGGACGCGCGCGTAGATCGCCACCGACATGGAGACATCGGCGTCCGTGTCCCGCAGGGTGAGGAAGGCCATGCCGGCGCCGGGGCGGCGGTTGAGCTGGATGATCTGGCCCTCCACCCACACCTGACTCATGCGGGCGACGTACTGGTCGATCTTGGAGGACAGCAGCCGCAGCGGCCAGGGGTTCTCCGCGGTGGTGAGATTCGCGCGCGGCGCCAGCTCCTGCGGGGCCCCGTCTGCGGCGGAGGCGGACGCCGGGCCTCCGGCGGGGGAGGACTGCGGGCTGGGCTGGGAGGGGCTCTGGCCTGTCACATGCACCACTGTGCCACGTCCACCACTGGGGACCTGGGTCCCACTGTGGCACAGTGGTTGCCGTGACGATGACCGAGCTCGCCAGCGAGCAGACTGACGCCGCCGCGCCCACCATCAGCCCCGCGTCCGCTCCCGAGGCCTCGCCCTCCGCCGTGAAGAGCGGCAAGCGGATCCTCATGGCCGCCCCGCGCGGCTACTGCGCCGGCGTGGACCGCGCCGTCGACGCCGTCGAGCAGGCCCTGGCCCACTACGGGGCGCCGATCTACGTGCGCAAGGAGATCGTCCACAACAAGTTCGTCGTGGACGCCCTCTCGAAGCGCGGAGCCGTCTTCGTCTCCGAGACCGACGAGGTTCCGGTGGGGGCCCGCGTCGTCTTCTCCGCCCACGGCGTCTCCCCGGCCGTCCACGCCGAGGCCGCCGAGCGCCGGCTGGCCACCATTGACGCGACCTGCCCGCTGGTGACCAAGGTCCACAAGCAGGCGGTGCGCTTCGCGGACAAGGACTACGACATCATCCTCGTGGGCCACACCGGCCACGAGGAGGTTGAGGGGACCCAGGGGGAGGCCCCCGAGCACATCCAGGTCGTCAACGGTCCCCACGAGGTGGACCAGGTCGAGGTGCGCGACCCCTCCAAGGTCGTGTGGATCAGCCAGACCACCCTGAGCGTCGACGAGACCCTGGAGACGGTGCGCCTCCTGCGCGAGCGCTTCCCGGAGATGATCGACCCGCCCGGCGAGGACATCTGCTACGCCACCCAGAACCGTCAGGGCGCGGTCAAGCAGATCGCTCCGCAGGTGGACCTCATGATCGTTGTCGGCTCGGGCAACTCCTCGAACTCGGTGCGTCTCAAGGAGGTGGCCCTGGAGGCCGGGGCCGGCGCCTCCCACCGGGTGGACTTCGCCAGCGAGATCGACCCGTCCTGGCTCGAGGGCGTCGAGACGATCGGTCTGACCTCGGGCGCCTCGGTGCCGGAGATCCTCGTGCGTGAGGTCGTTGAGCGCCTGGCCGAGTTCGGCTTCGACGACGTCGAGGAGGTGCGCACCACCACGGAGAAGATCTCCTTCTCCCTGCCCAAGAACCTGCGCGCCGACCTCATGGCAGCCCAGGGAGGCCCGGCGACCCACAAGCGCCGCGAGCCGGGTGCTGACCACACCTGCTGAGATCCCGGCCGCCCCGGCAGCTCCGTCGACCGTGAGCGTCAGCACACACCAGGGCGCGTGAGACAGGCCGAACGTGAACGACGGGTTGCGTGCTCGACGATTACCCTCGGTTGGGTGACACACTCCCACGACGAGTCGGCCCCCAGCAGCCCTCCTTCCGCCGGGTCTGGCGGACGGTCCGGCGCTGGCGGCGATGCCCCTGCAGAGGCGCTGGTTTCCGGCGCCCCCGACCAGGTCTCCAACAAGGCGTTGGAGGAGGAGAGCGGGCTGCAGCGCAGCCTGACCAACCGGCACATGCAGATGATCGCCATCGGTGGCGCCATCGGCACGGGGCTGTTCGTGGCCTCGGGCGCCACGGTCTCCACGGCCGGGCCGGGTGGCGCCCTGGTGGCCTACGCGGCGATCGGCCTCATGGTGCTGCTCCTCATGCAGTCCCTGGGGGAGATGACGGCGCACATGCCGGTGGCCGGCTCCTTCCAGACCTACGCCACCCGGTTCGTCAGCCCCTCCTTCGGCTTCGCCATGGGGTGGAACTACTGGTTCAACTGGGCGATCACGGTGGCTGCCGAGCTGGTGGCGGCGGGGATCGTCATGGCTTACTGGCTGCCGGGGGTGCCCTCATGGATATGGGCGGCGCTGTTCCTAACCTTGCTGACAACGCTCAACGCCCTGTCCGCCCGCGCCTTCGGGGAGGGCGAGTTCTGGCTGTCGGCCATCAAGGTGGTCACCGTCATCGTCTTCCTGATCGCGGGCGTGGCGATGATCGCCGGCATCGTCGGCGGCAGGCCGGCGGGCTTCGGCAACTGGACCACCGGCGACGCCCCCTTCCACGGCGGGATGCTGGCGATCGTGTCGGTGTTCATGGTGGCCGGGTTCTCCTTCCAGGGCACCGAGCTGGTGGGCGTGGCGGCCGGTGAGGCCCGCAACCCGCGCCGGGACGTGCCCAAGGCGATCCACACGGTGTTCTGGCGGATCATGATCTTCTACATCGGGGCGATTGCGGTGGTCGGCTTCCTGGTGCCCTACACCGACCCCAACCTGCTGCGCTCGGAGACCTCTGACATCTCCTACTCGCCCTTCACCCTGGTCTTCGAGCGGGCGGGGATCGGGATCGCGGCCGCCATCATGAACGCGGTCATCCTCACCGCCGTGCTCAGCGCCGGGAACTCGGGCCTGTACGCCTCGACCCGCATGCTGCACTCGATGGCCCTGCAGGGCCAGGCACCGGCCTGGTTCGCCTACGTCAACCGCCACGGGGTCCCGGTGAGGGCCCTGGGGGCGACGGCGCTGGTGGGGGCGGCCGGCTTCCTCACCGCCGTGGTGGGTCAGGACACCGCCTACACGTGGCTGCTCAACGTCTCCGCCCTGTGCGGTTTCATCGTGTGGCTGGGGATCGCCGTGTGCCACTTCCGCTTCCGGCGCGCCTACGTGCTCCAGGGCAACGACCCGGCCGACCTGCCCTACCGGGCGCCCTGGTTCCCACTGGGCCCGATCCTGGCCTTCACCCTGTGCGCCCTGGTGATCCTGGGCCAGAACTACGAGGCCGTCTTCAAGGGCCAGCTGCTGGAGGTGCTCTCCTCCTACATCGGCCTGCCGGTCTTCGGGGCCATCTGGCTGGGGCACCGGATCGTCTCCGGCTCGCGCGTGGTGCGCCTAGAGGACGCCGACGTCTCGGGCGTCGTCGTCCGCGAGCGTCACTGAGCAGCGCCCTCCTCACCCCATATCCGACGTCGGGCCACCGGTAACTGACCGGTGGCCCGACGTCGGCTCGTGCCGGGATCTGCACGAGGGCGGGGAATCGCTGCGGATCGGGTGCCTACAGCAGGGACTGCACCCGCACTGTGACCTGGGGAGTACTCCGGCCCCCGACGCCGGGGGAGCCGGAGTCCTCGCGTGCCTCGGAGGTGCCGCCGGGCTCGCCCGCCTCCGACAGGGACCGAATGATGGTCTCCTGAACGTCGTGCACGATCTCCTTGACGGGCCGTGAGCCGTCGATACCGATCTCGATGACGGCCCTGCATGAACCCGCCTCGACGACGACTCCGAAGCGGGCCTGACGAGGGTCCTGCCGCCGGATGTGACTGCCGATCGCCCTCAACGTGCTGCCTATCCCCGGCTCGATTCCTCGTACGCCGGGGACAGCAGTGACCAGGTTTGCTAGCTCGGCTGCTGAGAGGCTAGTCGTCATCGTGGAGATCCTCGATGTGGACGTTGACGGTCGGAGACACCTCTAGGTTCTCATGGCAGGCTCCTCGAACGGCGTCGCGGACCCGCTGGGCGAGCTGCGGCAGGCTGCCCGCGGTGACGTGGGCGGAGATCCGGCAGGAGATGGTCTCCGGAACCCCCAGGCGACAGTGATCCTCGCCCGAAGGCGCGTGCTCGAAGGAGGACCGCAGGGCGCGCGCGCCGGGCACGGAGTCCACAGCTCGTCGGATGAGCGCTCGCAGCGAGAACTCGGACATGCTGTAGGGCCCCAGATCGGTGGCGGGCATCTGCACCTGGGCGCCGTGACGGGTCTCGGCGATGACGGCTTCCATCAAGTGGCGCTGCGGCATGACCGAGGCGCTCGCCTGAGACTCCAGCCGGTCCCACTCCTCGTGGAGGGAGGCGATCAGGCGCAGGTACTCCCGTGTGTCCGCGTCATCCTGCTCGTGAGACCGGGTGAATGGCCTGGCCGACGCCGTCGAGCGTCGGGCGCTGCGTGAGAGCTGGTTGGCAGTGCTCATGCCCACTCCTTCATCTGGCGCATGACGAGGGAGCGGGCACGTGCCAGCCTCCCTCGGACGGTGGACTCGGTCAGGTTCAGGGTCTGGGCGATCTCCTCGTAGGACATGTCGTCGACCTCTCGGAGCACCCAGACGATGCGCAGCTCGGGCCGCACGGAGGCCAGCAGGTCGGCCAGTGCCTCGATCTGGGCGTTGACCTCGCTGGACTCGGCCGGGTCAGTGGTGCTGCTCGACGTCGTCCCCGCCATGGCGCTCGCGGTCTCGAGGCTCTCGGAGTCGTAGGGATCGGTGGCCCGACGCTGATGCTTGCGCGTCATGCTGGTGGCCTTGTTGGTGCAGATCCGCATGAGCCAGCTCCGAAAGGCGGCAGGCTCTCTGACCAGGTGAAGACTGCGCCAGGCCTGGATGAGGGTCTCCTGGACGATGTCCTCACTGTCGTGACGGTTCCGCACGATCATGTAGGCGGTGCGGAACAGGCGCCCCTGGTAACGCTCGACGAGCTG
>ERZ772973.1112-NODE-1112-length-10294-cov-133.434_pt1 | contig 10294 bp, 8 predicted proteins | sample MGYA00580672_ERZ772973 | MGnify/ENA primary metagenome ERZ772973 (study PRJEB29015, sample SAMEA2737938) | human oral metagenome | biome: human oral; feature: human-associated habitat; material: dental | place: China | collected 2152 ... | reverse complement strand
CCGTCCTTGCCCTTCACCTTGTGGTTCATCGAGTCGGTGAAGGTGACCTTGTTGCCCTCGACCTTGCCGCCGTCGGCCTCAGTGACCTTGCCGGGGAAGGTTACCGAGTAGTTCAGCTCAAGACCCGGTACTGAATCGGCAGTGCTAGAGCTGCCGCCCGACGTGGCATCGACGATGTACTCGCCCTTCTCGTGGGTGATTCCCTTGGCGTCGGTAATCTTTCCGGATCCCTCAATGGTGCAGGTGCGGGTGTCGCCTTCCTCCTTGAAGGTGAACTTGGCGTTCTTGTAGTAGTCATCGGAGCTGAGCTCTTTGAAGCTTTCTGCGGAGCAGGAGTCTTCGGTCAGTGCCTCGACGCCGGTTGAGGAGTCGATCATGTCCATGTGGACGTTGTAGGTGTCGTTGGACTTGATGGTGACGTCGACGTTCATGGTGAGCTTGACGTCGAAGTCTGCCTGAGGGGCGGCGTGACCGGGAGTCGTGACCAACGCAAGGGTCGCGGACATGGCGAGGGCCGCGAGAGCTGTCAATGCGGATAAGGGCGCAGGGATGCGGCGGGTGGCTGCAGGTGTCATGGGCCCACAGTAGCGGTTTCGATGCCGGGTTGTAACCGGGGCTTCATGGGTATCGCTCCCCGGCGTGGGCTGTCACTGAGGCTGCTGCGGTGGGGGCCACCCGCTGTGCTGCGGAGGCGCCTGCGTCGGAACGGGGGGATAGGTGCTGTCGCCCGTCCCAGCGGGGGCGCTGGGCTGCGACGGTTGTCCGAGGTATTGCTGGTACTGCTGCTGGTACGGATGATGAGGCGTGGACTGCGCGGGGAACTGCTGAGGTGCCGGCTGATTGGGGTGGAACACCTGCGATGCGGGGCCCGGAACGGGGAAGGCTTGCGGGTGTGGTCCTGGCTGGGGCGGGCTGCTCCGCTGACGGCGTCGTACAACGACTGCCATCGTGATGAGTCCGATGACCACGAGCGATCCGACGCCGCCGATGATCCAGGGTAGGAGCTTGCTGGACGTCATCGCGGAGGCGGGACGGTCCTTGCCCTTGACCACGCGGCCCGTGAAATCGGTGAAGCTGACGGTGTTTCTCTCGTTGCCCTCGACTTCTCCGCCATCGCTCTGGGTCACCTGCCCGGGGAACGTGGCGGTATAGAACAGGCGCATCTCTGGGGGTGGCGTCTTCCGCTCGTTCAGACTGGTGGTATCGATGGCGTACTCGCCGTCCTTGTGGCTGATCGCGCCGTTGGTCTCAGAGATCTTGCCCTTCCTCGTTATGGTGCAGACTCGTTTGTCCTTCCCGTCGTCGAATTTCGTCTCAGCGTTGGCAAAGATATTCGGTTCTACAAGGAAGTACTTCGTGGTGCACCTGTCTTCGGTGATGGGGGGAGCCCAGCTGTAGTCCGTCTGGTCGGTGATGACGAAGGACGCCTCAAAAGTGTCATCGCTCTTGACGGTGACTTTCATTTCGATAGTGATATTCAACTCGTTTGCCGCCTGCCCTGGAGGAGAGGCCAGAGCCATCACAGCGATGAAAGTGAGGACAGCCAGTGCACTCAGTGCGGCATGGAGTCTCCTGGTGATGACGGCACAACTCATGACGTCACCCTAACCGTTACCTGGGCCCTCGGCGGCCGTTTGCGTAGCAGTAGGCGGTACTGCCGGCTTTGTTGCCCGCCTTGGTCTCAGGGGCGCTCCTGGGGCGGCCGGAAGTCCGAGTGGCCGGTTCCTTCCTGGTAGGGCATCTGCGCGTAGCCGGGGCCGGGGGCATAGGCCCCGTCGCCGTCCTGGGCCCCGTAGAGGCCGGGACCTGTTGAGTGTCCCGCGTATCCCGTGTCCTGGGGTGGAAAGGTGACGGCACCCGGACTTGGATCGACGTACGGGGAGTAGCCGGCTTGAAGATCGGCAACGGGATAGACCTGGGTCGGCCCCGGCGTCGGCTGCTGGGCGCCGGGAAGAGGCGACTGGTACGGCCCGCTGATGTAGACGTCTGACGGGAGCGCGCCGGCAGCCCCGGCATCCTGCGGGACCCCGCCGTATGGGGAAGCCGGACTCGTCTGCTGGGCGCGCCGGACTCGCAGAAGGTAGATCACAACCCCCACGATGATGAGGAGCACGATGCCACTGGCTATGGCAACCATCCACCACCGCAGGTGGAAACTCCCGTCCTCGCCTTCGGCGTGCAGGCTGTCTGAGCTCTCCAGCGCATTGTCCCAGGTGACCTTGTTGCCCTCGCTCCTCCCGTTGGACTTCGTCACCTCGCCGGGGAAGGTCACGGACACGGCGACCTTGGTGCTGCCCCCGATGTTCTGGGAGGGGAGCTGCGGGTTCTTCGAGCTGAGCTTGCTCAGTGAACCGGGGGACAGGTCGAAGATGTATCGCCCGTCCTTGTGCTTGATCGTCCACGTGTCAGTCTGAAGCTTGCTGAGCGGAACCGCCTTGGCAGTGACCTGACAGGCCGGATTGCTGTTGTGGGACGTGTAGGTGTAGGTCGCCTCGACACCTTCGGGGAGCGGGGAGGAGTTCCCCAGGTCCTTCTCGGTGCAGGTCTCCTTGGTGATGAGGTGCAGGTCGGATGAGTCCCACATGATGTAGGTCAAGTCAGCGGTCTCGTTGTCATGGATGACGAAGTCGTAGCGGACTCCGCAGCCGGCCAGGATCAGGGTGAGGGCGGCCAGTGCCACCCAGGCCACTGACCGCGGGACGTTGCGAGAGGCATCATTCATGCTTTGAGTCTAAAGCGGCGCAGCTCCGTGCAGGGGAGTACCCGCCTGTCAGTGGCTAGTCCTCGCGCGTGCGCCGTCGGCGTGACATGCGCCCTGTGGGGCGCCGCCGCAGAAGAACGGCCGCCGCCAGGGCTCCACCGACTGCCACGAGGCCGGCGGACAGCCAGATCCCCGACCGGCTCCACCAGGACACGCCCCTGGAGTTCTGCGCGTAACCCGAGGCGCTGACCCCCTTGGCCACGGTGTCGGGGTCGTCCCACGTGACCGTGGTGCCTGAGACCTTGCCTCCGCCGGACTGGGTCACCGCGCCGGGAAAGGTGACTGAGACCTTGGTGTCGACGACGCCCCTGAAGGAGGTGCTGCTCGGCTGGGGCTCGCCCTGGTCTCCCGACGGCGCAGCCGGGGCCTCCGGTGTGGCTCCGGCTGCGCCGTCGGTCCCGCCGGTCTCCTGTGTGGGGTCGGATGAGAAGGGCTGGATCGTCACCTTGTAGAGGTCACCGTTGCGCACGACGATCGTGTTCGGTTCGGCGGCCGAGGCCTGGGGAACCTTGACGCCACTGATATTCACCTGGCAGCCGAGCCCGTCGTCGCCGGTGATCGGCTCGGCCTTGATCGTGGTTCCCTCAGGTACGCCCAGGGCGGCCGGGTCGGAGTAGGCGGAGCAGTCGGGGGTCTTGCCCTGGGGGAAGACGGCGCCGGTCGTGTCCCGCATCTCCAGGGCGACGTCGTAGGAGCCCTGGGAGCTGATGGTCATGTCCATGTGAGCGGTGCAGGCGCTCAGTGCCAGACAGCAGGCGGCCAAGATGGTTGAACGAGCGGCTGCACCAGACAGCAGACGGGCCCGGGGACGCACGAAGGAACGCGTGGGGCTGGACGCGGGAGACGGCGCGACGGACATGCGGGCACGCTACACGCTCGCACTGGACCTTCACTGAGGGCGGAACGATGTCGTTTCAAAGGCGGCAAAAGCCGTCATCCTCCCGAATGTGGCCGATCACATGCCGGTGTGACCGGGCCGAGTGGTCGAGTTGGGACCTTCGGCGATGTGACCTCGGGCGCCACGTGGGGGAGGATTGCCCTCGACCGAGCGGGTCTCCAACGGCGCGCTCACCGGATCAACATACCCAAGGAAGGGACTCGCATGACTGTGTCTGAGAAGGACGTTCGCGCCGCCGCGCCGGCTAACGCTCCTGAGGATGTCATCGAATTCGTCACGCGTATCGCCGAGCTGGCCAAGCCCGAGAAGGTCTACTTCGCGGACGGTTCGCAGGAGGAGTGGGACCGCCTGACCACTGAGATGGTCGAGGCCGGCGTGTTCACCCGCCTCAACCCCGACAAGCGCCCCAACTCCTTCCTCGCGCGCTCCCTGCCCAGCGACGTCGCCCGTGTGGAGTCCAGGACCTTCATCTGCTCCGAGAAGGAGGAGGACGCCGGCCCGACCAACAACTGGTACGACCCGGCCGAGATGAAGAAGATCCTCCACGAGAAGTTCGACGGCGCCATGCGCGGCCGGACCCTCTACGTCATCCCCTTCTCCATGGGCCCCCTGGGTGGCCCCATCTCCCAGCTCGGCATCGAGCTGACCGACTCCCCCTACGTGGTGGTCAACATGCGGATCATGACCCGCATGGGCTCGGCCGCTATGGACCTCATCGCCGAGGGCCGCCCGTGGGTCCCCGCCGTGCACTCCGTCGGCGCACCGCTGGCCGAGCACGAGAAGGACACCACCTGGCCCTGCAACGACGAGAAGTACATCACCCACTTCCCCGAGACCAACGAGATCTGGTCCTTCGGCTCCGGCTACGGCGGCAACGCCCTGCTGGGCAAGAAGTGCTACGCGCTGCGCATCGCCTCGACCATGGCCCGCCGCGACGGCTGGATGGCCGAGCACATGCTCATCCTGCGCCTGACCGACGAGAAGAGCGGCAAGCAGTACCACGTCACCGCCGCCTTCCCGAGCGCCTGCGGCAAGACCAACCTCGCCATGCTCCAGCCCACGATCCCCGGCTACAAGGTCGAGACCGTCGGCGACGACATCGCCTGGATGCGCCCCGGCCCCGACGGCCGCCTGCGCGCCATCAACCCCGAGGCCGGCTTCTTCGGCGTCGCCCCCGGCACCTCCTACGACACCAACCCGATGGCCATGGACACCATGAAGGCCAACACCATCTTCACCAACGTCGCCCTGACCGACGACGGTGACGTGTGGTGGGAGGGCATCGACGCCCCGATGCCGGAGCACCTCATCGACTGGCAGGGCAACGACTTCACCCCGGCCGACGCCGCCGAGGGCAAGAAGGCCGCCCACCCCAACAGCCGCTTCACCACCCCGGCCTCGCAGTGCCCGATCATCTGTCCCGACTGGGAGGCCCCCGAGGGCGTGGCCATCGACGCGATCCTCTTCGGCGGCCGTCGTGCGACCAACGTGCCGCTGGTCGCCGAGCAGTACGAGAACGCCCACGGCGTGTTCATCGGCTCCGCCGTGGCCTCTGAGGTCACCGCCGCCGCCCTGGACGCCAAGGTCGGCTCGCTGCGCCACGACCCCATGGCCATGCTGCCCTTCTGCGGCTACCACATGGCCGACTACTGGTCGCACTGGCTGGAGATGCAGGAGAAGCTGGGCGACAAGTTCCCCAAGGTCTACCAGGTCAACTGGTTCCGCAAGGACGAGAACGGCAAGTTCATCTGGCCCGGCTACGGCGACAACTCCCGCGTGCTCGACTGGATCGTGCGCCGCGCCTCCGGCGAGGTCGAGGCCGTCGACGGCGTTACCGGCCGCTACCCCAAGTTCGAGGACTTCAACCTCGAGGGTCTCGACCTGGGCGAGGAGGAGTGGGCCAAGATGTACGACATCGACCCCGAGGCCTGGGCCGCCGAGATGGACGACACCGAGGAGTACTACAAGCAGTTCGGTGACAAGCTGCCCGAGGCCATCAAGGAGCAGCTCGCCAAGTTCCGTGCGCGCATTGCCGAGGCCAAGAAGGCCTGATCGCGGCTGAGGTCCTTCCCCGTGGAGGGCTGAGACGGGGGCTCCGACCGGTTCGCCGGTCGGAGCCCCCGTCTCTCTGCCGCACCGAGGTGGTGAGTTGGTGCCCATCGTGACGGGCAGATTCGTGTGACGTAAGGGAATATAGTGGAAATAATACGGCGGGCGGGTGGGTCATCTATGGTGCTGTATCGAACCGCGGTGCGTCATGCGGAGGTGTTGAGAGTGGAACGTCGAGAAAACTTCTACGTAAGTAATGTCCGCGGCATTCTAGGCGAAGATGGTGTTGGTCGCTATACCCCAGACGGTTCCTTTGTGCGCCTCAAGAATCCCTTTAGAGGTTGGGCTACTCTCAAGTGTATTCATGAGGACGACTGCAAATTGATTCTGCGTAGGTCGAAATTCGTGAGACTGGCTGCAGTGGCAGTGACATTCATCTCAATTGCGTGGCTGATCCTTCTTAATGTGCGTCTGATTGATTCTCTTTCACCGGGAGATGCTCACTTCCTTCTCTGCCTCACTGTAGGAGCGCTCGCGTGGGCGGTGAACACATTGCGGCGCCGAACTGTTTTCAGTGAATCGGGTATTGAGATGCAGGGACTGTTCTTCGCGGAGTTGCGCCCCTGGCCCGTAACTCGATCAAAAATAACCTTCTCCACTATCGAAATTGGTACGCACTCTCCGTATGGGCCGTTCATCTACCGAAATCGATTGATGTTGGTCAATGGGGCCCTGGACGACCTTATCAGACTGCCGGGAAGCGTATCCTGCATGGAAGGCGAATACATGATTGAGCGGATTTGGTCATTCGCCGAGGAGAAAGGGTGGGTGGTCTCCGGTCTCGATAATCTTCAGGCGGATCCTGAAATGGTCCGGGCTCGCGGAGAGGTAGATACGGCGGCGATCGCGAATCGAAAGGAGTTGACCTATCGTGCTCCCGCTGTGCGGAAGCTGAAGGAAATGATGTGCAACTGGGGTGTGATCATGTTCTTCATGGCTGCACTCCCCCTCGCGGGAGCGCAGGACGTGCTCAGGGATGACGCTCGCGATATTTGGTGTGTAATGCTCGGAGTGGCTCTACTCATTCTTGGCGCTATTCCCGCGGTGATTCTACTGGTGGGAATAGTGTCCTGCTTTCGGAGGACGTTGGTCCGCCGGGCCGGGATTCAAGTTAAGGGACGGGTTATTCCATGGCCGGAGTCCCGTTCTGACTTGTATGTCGCAGGCGATCGAGTCTTCTTAGCGGGGCGCGATGCTTCCCCCGTCCCCCTGCCTGCGACGGGTCTTAGGGCAGGTGGCTTTAAAAAGCGGCAGGAGAGGGCGATAGTTCAGTGTGAATCCATATGGCTCTGGGGGGTGACTCATGGTGTCGCGGAAGAGCATGACCGATATATCCGTCTTCGGGACGAAGACATGCAACGAGACCGAGAAGTGTTTGAGGTGCGTGCAGGATTGAGGTCATCGGCCACATTCGATGATTGATTGCATTTCCTGGGGAAGGGCGACGTGTGATAATGTCTTTTACGAGCCATTCTGGTGGCGCCGGGAATGCCTCTGGAGGTTCCAGGAGCAGGCGCCCAGTTAGGAGCAAGTCACTGCGGGGATGGACGACTGAGACCTCGGATGGACGACTGATCCTGAGGCGGTCGGTGCCCGTTCGGTACGCCGCGATGGCGGCGGCTGTTGTGGGAGTCGCCTGGATGGCGTTAACGGGGGCGCAATTGCTGGGCTCGTTGATGAGCGGCTTCTATCGTTCCGATGACATGTATATGCTTATGATGCTCAGCATTCCGACGATTTGGGGGATAAATGTTACGCGACGTAGATCTGTTCTGAGTGAGTCCGGTGTTGAGATGCGGCGTCTTCTGTTCACTGAGCGACGTCCTTGGACGTCAGTGCTCTCAAGGTTCACGCTTTCGACGCTTAATATGACTGCGCCTGGATACGAAGGAGGAATCGATCGAACTCGGATCGTACTCATGAATGGTGATCGTGACGATCTCATCAGGCTTCCAGGTTGTGTTCTTGGTGTGACGTTGGAAGATTCCAGCAACAGGGGCTCTGCTGCTCTCCAGGCCATGTTGAATTATGTCCGCCGACACGGCTGGATCGTCTCTGATGCTGAGTCGGTTCACGAGGATCCTCGGTTGGTGGAGGCTCGTCAGAATCATGGGGCCGACAAGATGATGCGAAAGAGTCGTCTTATGTTCTGCACCCCGGTCTGGCGCAGAATCAAAGAACATCTCTGCAACGGTGGACTCTTCCTTATCGGATTGGGGGTGCTGTTCATCCTTGTTAGCGTTCAGCAGTTTTTCTATGAAACAGCCTCGGTCGGTGACTCGGATCGGCTCTACGCGGTGCTGTTTCTTGTTCTTGCTCCCGTATTAATGGCCTACCCCTTATACAAGATCTATGGATGCTTCCAGCGAGTCGTCGTGGATGACCGAGGAATTCGTGTCGGGAGGAGGCCCTGCGCTTGGCCGGAGTCCCGTTCCGGACTGTTCGTCGCCGGGGACCGGATCTTCATCGTGTATGCCAACGGACGATATTTCGCCCTGGACGGTGCCGGCGTCACGTGGGGGAGCTTTCGGCAACGGCAGGAGCAGCTGATCGCCAGATGCGAGGCGATCTGGCTCTGGGGCATCGCGCATGGTGCCACTCGAGAAACCGGTCGCTATATTCCCGTTCCGGATGCGGACATGCAGAAAGAGCGCGAGATCCTCGAACGAGGCATCGGTTTAGCGGTTCCGCGTCGGGGTCAGCCCGCTTGAGTCTGCGCGGCGAGGGCCCGGTGGCGTCGGATGAGGAGGACGGCTGCAATGATCCAGAAGACCGCGCCGGCGCAGATCCCTGCTACGAGCGGCCACATGAATGGGCGGAAGGTGAGCCCGGCGCCCACGAGGACCGTATCGGTGTCACTCAGGTCGTCGCATGAGACGCGGTAATTTCCCGCTTTCGTGGTTTTGAATGTCAGGGCGGATTCGTAGCTGCCGTCGTTGTTGGAGATATGCGATCGGTGCTGCGGGAAACGGGGACTTCCTTGCCGTCAGGGGCGGAGACGGTGCAGGTGCTGACGATGGCGTCCTCCGGTACGTAGAGGGTCCGTTCCTCGTTGCTGCTCAGGGTGACCTGCTGTCCGTTGGTGATGACGTCTCCACTGGTGGCGATGCTGGCGGCGACGATGACGGAACCGATTCCCGCGATGAACGCTCCCAGTAATGGGCCGGTGATGAACAGGATGATCGCTGCAACCAGCTTCCCCGCGTGGGTGGGACGAGGGCGCTGCTGTCCGTAAGGAGGCACAGCCTGATAGGGAGGCTGGTACGGGGGCTGATTCTGGGGAGTCGACATCGATCCGTTTTCTGGGTGTGCTTCAGTTGTCGTCGTAGCGTAGCAAGTCAGGCTTCCTGCAGAGCGGCTTGTTTCGGCGTATCAGCTGGTGGATCCCTCGACGCGGGAGGCCCCGGCTTCTTCACCATGCGCGGGATGTGCAGATGTTCCGTACCCAGGACGCGAGTCGTCGTTTCGGAGATCACCACTGTGTAACGTATTGTCATGCGCCAGTACCCACCTGACGGGCTCATGTCGCCGTGCCCCTCCCGCTCGGTCACAGCCGCCGACGGCGCACAGGCGGGTCAGCCGCTCGACGAGGCCACCGCCGATCTGGCGCTGCGAGCCACTCGGTACCTGCGCATCCATTTCCGCGATCGTGTCACCATCGGGGACCTCTCGACACACCTCGCCTACAGCCCATCCCACCTCACTCGGGTCTTCACAGCCGCCGTCGGCACCTCGCCCATGGACTACCTGGCTGCCTGGCGACTGCACGAGGCCAAGCACCTCCTCGTCACCCACCGCCTGGGCGTGGCCGAGACCTGTCACGAGGTCGGCTACACCTCGGTGGGTACCTTCAGCCGCCGCTTTCTGCGCGACGTCGGAACCCCACCCGGCGCCTTGCGCCGTATCGCCGACCGGATCGCCGAACGAACCCTGCCGGCCGTGAGCCTCCTGGTGCCGGCGGCGGGGAGGATCCGCGTCCGTCCGCAGGTCCCGGAGGAGATGCGCCGCATGCTCGGACCTGCCCCCTATCAGTGGGTCGGGACCTTTCCCCGGCCGGTCCCCAGCGGGCTGCCGGCCACCGGGACACTGCGCCGACACATCGATGAGGTCGAGCTGCCCGTGGTCCCCGGCTCACCCTGGATCCTTGCCACCATCCTCCCCGACGGCGCCGGCGTCCACGAGCACCTGGCCCCCGCGAGCCCTCTCGTGGCGCGGCTGCGTGTCCCCGAGACTCCAGTCGCCGGCCCCGTCACCCTTCCGGTGCGCGCCGCCCTCCCCTGGGATCCCGCGGTCCTCGTGGCGCTGGCTGCGATGGTGGTCTGAGGCTCGTCCTCGGCACCGCCGGTCAGGACAGCAGGATCGGAGTCGTTCGCGGCGTACCGGTCGGTCTACCGTCATAGAACGTCAGGACGTCCCTCGACATGCACACGTAAGGAGCCTCTGATGACCGACGCCACCGCCACCGCCCTGCCCGCCGAGCGCCTTGCCGGCTTTCCCTGCTGGATCGAGCTGTACACACCGGACAT
>ERZ772973.1111-NODE-1111-length-10303-cov-2.80464_pt1 | contig 10303 bp, 5 predicted proteins | sample MGYA00580672_ERZ772973 | MGnify/ENA primary metagenome ERZ772973 (study PRJEB29015, sample SAMEA2737938) | human oral metagenome | biome: human oral; feature: human-associated habitat; material: dental | place: China | collected 2152 ... | reverse complement strand
ATAATAGACTATGCTTAACACCCCCCCGCGTAAGTCCCCCCACACCTCTAAGGTGGTTGGGATATAAGCGGCAGGAAGAAAGGAGGAAAAGTTGAATAAACAGAAAGCTTATAAGTTTCGCCTTTATCCAAATTTGGAACAAAGGGTTCTATTTGAGAAAATCTTCGGTTGTTCACGTTTCATTTGGAACCAGATGTTGGCAGATAAGATTGCTCATTATAAAAAGACTGGTGAGATCCTAAAGAATACTCCTGCTCAATACAAGAACGAGTTCCCTTGGTTAAAAGAAGTGGATAGCTTAGCGTTAGCCAATGTTCAATTGAACTTGAACAAGGCTTATAAATCTTTCTTTCAGTCTAAGTTTGGCTTTCCTAAATTCAAATCAAAGAAGGCTGCCCAATCTTACAAGACAAATAGTCAGAAAGGATCGATTGCTCTCTTAGATGGAAAAGTTAAACTTCCTAAGATTGGCTGGGTAAAAGTAAAGGCTCATCGTCAAGTCAAGGGCTTAATTAAGAGCGCTACGATTTCAAAGACGGCAACAGGGAAGTATTTTATCTCTATCCTTTGTGAAGAAGAGATTCTTCCTTTACCTAAGACCAATTCTAATCTTGGAATTGATTTAGGTTTAGAGAACTTTGCTATTCTATCGAGTGGAGAAAAGGTCAGCAACCCTAGATTTCTCACTTCCCTATCCAAGAAGTTAGCCAGAGAACAAAAGGTTCTCTCAAGAAGAACACTTCTTGCCAAAAAGAAAGGACAAAAGCTTTCTGATTGTCGTAACTACCAAAAACAAAAGTTGAAAGTAGCACGAATTCATGAAACTATCTCTAATCAAAGAAAAGACTTTCTAAACAAACTCAGTACAGAACTCATTAAGAACCACGATGTGATCTGTATTGAAGATTTAGTTAGTCAAAACCTCATGAAGAATCACCACTTAGCCAGAGCCATCGGAGATGTCTCTTGGTATGAATTCGTTCGTCAATTAAGCTACAAGGCAGATTGGTACGGAAAGAAGATTGTGACCATCAGTCGATGGTTCCCATCTTCCCAACTCTGTTCTGCTTGCGGAGTTAGTTCAGGTAAAAAACCTCTCTCTATTCGAGAGTGGACTTGTGAATATTGCGGTACACATCATGATCGTGATATCAACGCTAGTATCAATATTCTTCATGAAGGGCTTCGTCTAGCTTAATTGTTATAGAACCGTAGGGACTACGGGGATAGCTTGGCCAACTTGTGTAACCTCTGGAGGCTAGACACCTAACCTCTAAGTCAGCACACTACCCAAGAAGCTCCTCCCTCTTAATGAAATGTAGGGAGGGGTAGTTCACATCATAGAAAGGATAACATTGTGGTTTTAAAGAAATTCAAAAAGAAAAAGACGCAAGAATCTGCTAAGAAACCCGAAAAAGAAGTTGTTCAAACGGGCAAAAAGACTGAGTCAACGAAGTTGATTCGTCATTCTGATTTCTTTAGTCGGGTGAAACCGAAGAATAAGTATTGTTTCTTTAGTGATTATTTTATGATTGATGATGACACCTATGGTACGGTGTTGACGCTTCTTCATAATGATGGTGCGGATAATCGTTTGCCTCGTTTCTGGGGTGTCTTGGTGTCGGTCATGAATTGGTTAGATACGGAAGAATTTAAAGATGTTCGGATTCGTTTTTTAAATCAGGCGCGGAAGCGTCCAAAGGGTTGGGTTGATGCAAAACAATTACAATCTGAACGCGTTGTAGCGTCTGATAAGCAAGAAGCGAAAGGTTTTTCGACCAACGATAAGGCGACAGTTAGTGAAAATGAAGCGGCCTTGAACGAGGTCATGGAAGAAATTCGAAAGGGTGCGTCCTATTTAGATGTTCGAATGAATTATTTAATCAAGGCGCCGTCACTTGAGATTTTAGATACTGTCGTGCGTCGATTGAATAAGCATTTACGGAGTAATTTTGATACGCTGACGGCTAAGGCCTTTGATGGAGCGCAACGTCAGAAGCTAAATATGTTGCTTCGCTCAACTGTCATGAAGGATGAACGCCAGTTTGGTTTTACGTCAGAAGAGTACGCTGGGTTTTATAATCTGGTGACGCATGGTATTGAAGATTTGACGGGTGAATATGTCGGTCAAATGCGAGGTGATATCAATGCGTCGGCGGTCTTGTTAGATATTGACAAGTATCGGCATCACTTAGTGGTTGCGTCGGGTCGAGAAGCTCGTACGCGAAGTTATTTGCGTGAAGATTTATCACCTTTCAAACCACTCAAGGGAAGTGATTTGTGGGGTGTGAAGATTGGTCAAGTTGCTTTGATGAATCGCCATCGAGTTGTTCATTTTGTCTTAAACAATGCTGATATTGCGTCGGTTGGTCTTGATCTATCACCATTGACGGCGGTTGTTGATATGGATGATGGTGCTTTGAACCCCTTTGAAGCTTTCGGGGATCCACGGGATGAATTAACCATTTTTCCAGCGCTTCTTGAGAAAATTAAGTTGATGACTCTCATGATGTCGGGTGGCGATGAGTCGGAAAAGAATCGGATTCGAAATGAATTGACGGATATTCTGACTATGTTTTATGTGGATCGAAAGATGTGGCCCGATGATACGTCCAAGGCGGTCAATCGAGAAAGTATTCGTTTGGTTGGATTGCCTCACGATGAATATCCACGCTTGCCTGAATTCGCTGCTTATTTGCGTCAAGAATATGATAAATTAGCAAATGGGGAGTCTAATGAGCCAACGGTTCAAGAAACGTTGCGGTCGTTACGGGCTGTCTTTAACGATATGTTGAAGGTTAACGGTTCCTTGTTCGATACGATTACGTCCAGTCGTATTGATGATGCGGATCATGATTCACGCGTGATTTATGATTTTTCATCTACACTTGAGCGGGGACGAGGTGTCGCGATGGCGCAATTTGTGAATGTCTTGTCTTATGCGGTTCGCTCTCTTGGTTCGGGGGATGTCGTCATTATTCACGGTGCGGAAAATATCAATCCCGAGTTGAAGAAATATATCACAGAGCAATTTGACATTTTGTTTAATAAGGGTGTTCGTGTGGTGTATTGTTATGGAAGTATTGAAAAAGCTTTAGATGATGCGTCATTTAATAATTTAGATGAGGCAGATTATACTTTGTTTGGTCGGATGAGTCTGAGTGATATCGATCAATACAAGGAGATTATTAAACAGGATATTCCATCGAATTTGAATGAGTATATCACGGCCGATCGTGATGAGACGTGGTATATCCGGAGGACCTTTGAAAATGTAGTTTTTGATTGTGATTTCGGAATTGGATTATCTGTTCAAGGGGGTCTTTCATGAAACGATTAACGAAATGGTTGCTTCCTGTGTTCTTTGTTGGCTGTTTGCTGTTTGGGGGTCAGGTGTTCCAATCTGTCGTACCAGATAGCACGATGGTGGCGTTCACGTCTGTGGTTTATGCGGAGGATGAAGCCAAGGACAAGGATGCCATTGATAGTTCACTGTATGCGAAAGCCAGTGACATTGCGAATATTTTCAACCAAGGGCTTTCTGCGTTAGGTTCGGAAAGTGAAGAAGATGTTCAAAAAGCGAATAAGCTTTTGGACGTTGTTCGTCAAAGTCCGACGTCAGCGACCAATGTCGGAAATGCGGGGGGTGCTCTTGGTTATGCGGATAATCCGACAGGTTTTGTTGGACTTGGTACCAAGTTGAAGAACTGGATCATTTCAAAAGTATCAGCCAACTCATCAGCCTATAGCTATCGAGGACTTCAAAATATTACGTTGAGTCCCAATACGGATGAGAATAACAATACGATTAAGTCTTCTTCTTTTGCGGGGTATGCCTTTTATGGGAAGGCTCTCGTAGATAATGGCTATATGAAGATGGGCGATTCAACGATCGTGGGAACCGTCGTTCAGTTTGGTCGTGTATTAGGCGGAATGATTATTCTTGTTCTTTACATGATTAACTTGATTATTCCAGTCTTGTTCTCGATTGTTTTGAAGATGATGTTGATTTTGAACCCATTTGAGTGGATTGCCCGAGGAGTCGGTGCGGCAGGAGACGCGTCAGGTCAACTTTTACAAAAGGCTGTTGGATCTGATTATGCACCGGGTTCGAATTTCTTTGGTGATTTGCTTGGACTCTTCAATGGTTTGTATGATGGCTTGACCAAGGCAGGTCTGGTGTCTATCACGATTATGTTAGGAAGTTTAGTCTTTTCTATCTTTGCGTGGGGACGTTCAGGTGGTATTAAACAACGCTTTACGAAGATTGTCTTGCGTTTCTTCATCATGGTGCTCGGTATTCCGCTTTTAGGTGGTTCTTATACGGCTACTTTAAAATGGCTTCAAAGCGAAGCTTTCGATGCGGGATCAGCCGGTTATATCAATTACGTGATTGCGTCATCCTTTATTCGGACGGATTCATGGATTGAAAACACACGTCTAGCTCCGCCATCTTCACACGGTACGCTTGCAACCTCATCAGGAGATACATTGATTAAGTTCCATACAGGAACCTATGCTGTGTCTCGTGATACAGCGGATTTGCGTCGTGTAGCAACGTCTATCAATGTTATCTCGGGCTTAGGCTCTAACGGTGGTAGTGATGGTTGGGTGAGTGTTCTTCAAGCCAACCTTCGTAACGGAAATCACACGGGAAATATCGGAGCTGTCACAACAGCAGCGGAATATGGACAAACCGAACGTCAGGCCAAATTGGCAAGCAACGATGGTCAGTTTAAGGTCGATTTCTCTGATATTGCAGGCCCAAATGGAAATACAAGTGCGGTCTCATGGGTTGTCGAAACACTCTTCAAGTTTATGGGATCCAGCAAGTATAGTGCAGCAACGTATGATTCTTTCGTTAAGGGTACGATCCATAGTAAATCTGGGTTGAAGGCTGCAAACGGGCTCTTGTCCTTGAACTTTGACATTTTGAACAATGTCGGTGATTGGAAGAATGATAATGGTGCGGGTGTGGACCAAGGTTCAACAGGTTATATTTTGCATGATGGTCGTGGGATTAAACCACCCGATAAAGCTGAGGGGGATGCTGGGAAAGCATTCGCACAGGGTTATCAAGATCGACCGTATAACTTCTACAACAACGGTTACTTGTCAGTCACACCGACAGGAAATGCCTTTTCTGATACGATGGTTAGCTATTATTTGAATTCGGGTAATTCTACGCCAACGAATGGTTCGGCTCAACGGTCACACATTGCGGCTGGTGGTGAAGGTTCGACAGCCTTTGGTTTATCTGACTTGGCTATGTATAATTTCTTGAATACGGAATTTGGTGCGACCGGTATGACGGTCTATTCACCATCGAATTCATCTAGTATTTTGTCACTTGGTCAGTATCAAACAGTTGTCATGCCTGGTCGTGGATTTGACGTCTTTATGCTTTGGCTTGAGACTGTTGTCATCTTGTTAGTATTTGTGGTTGTCGGTTTGTTGTTCTGGTATGAGTTGATTACAAAAGTATTCTTTAACTTTTTTGGTATTTTAACGAATGTTTTTGGTTCAGCCTTTGGTAGTTTGAACTTCTTTATGAAGGCGGTTCTCTATGCCGGAGCTGGATTGGTTCAACTGGTTACAGCATTGGTGGCTTATTTAATGGTTACGAAAATTTTGATTGGTATTGTTTCTATGGCGAGTGCGATGGCGGCGTCCGCAATTGTTCCGTTAGGCGCGATTGGTCTTGATGCTGGTGTATCGATTACGTCTACCTTGTCTCGTATTTTGTCCATTGCTCTTTTGCTCGGAGTAGCGGTTAGTTCTCGTTACGTGTATAAAAAACACGTAGCGGGTGCTATTATGGAGTTTTTCACAGAATTGATTACCAAGTTTACGCATCGTTTGGATCAAGTTCGTGGTGGAGATGGAACCGTTGGACAAAAGTTGCAAGCCGCTGGTGAGCAACACCGAAAAGATGCTGATCAGTCTGATTATAAAGACGCTTTAGAACAAGAAAAAGCTTTGGATATGGAAGAACGTCGTCAGGGTGGCCCTGGTCGTTCCAATGCCGAGTTGCGTGCAGCGGCTCGTGCTAAAGCTCTTCAAACGAAATTGGCTCGTATGAATGACGTGGCACATGGGCGTACGGATAATCATGCCTTGAGTGCTGAGAAAGAGTTGAAAGATCAACGCAAAGATCAGTTGTCTCTCGCTAAGGATGAGACGAATGAGTATCGTCGTAATGCTCGTGAATTGAAACGGAATTCTGAATTGCTTCAGTCTCGTGATGAGAATATTGCAAAAGCAGTTGCAGATTACGGAAATAACGTGAAACGTAAAGGCTATAAACCGCTTGATGAAGGATTTGGTGACGTGGATGGTGACGGTAAGGATCTCGATCCACGCACGTCTAGCGATGAAGATGCTGCGGCTCTTGCAGGTATTGGTGATTATGATGATTTGTATGATGCCAATACGAAGTTGAGCGCGTCTGAGGATATTCTCAAGAAGAAAATGACGGCTAATCGTGAGCGTCGTAAAGGTGCCCTCGCTGAACAAGAAGACGCGATGGCTAATCTTCAGAAGATGAAAGCCAAGCGCGATAAAACCGAAGGCCGTCTGAACCGTGCTCGTCAAGAGCATGATATGGCGCAGACAGCCTATAATGAAGCCATTGAAGGTGGTCATGAGGCTACGATTGAAGCGGCTCGTGCGCGTTTAGACAATGCGGATAAGGGCATTGAAGCGTTAACGTCGGCTCTTGATTCGGATAACCAAGCGGTTGAAGCGGCACAAGAAAATGTGACAGCGAAAGATGTTGTCTTGAATGAGATTGAAGGCGAATTCGCTGGATATGATTCCCAATTGGATAGCATTCGAGCTAATCGTGTAACGGTTCGTCGTGCGGCTAAGCATTTAGCTCGTAAGAATGGTTTTGAGTCCAACGTGGCTGGTGAAATGCAAACCATGGCGGATGGCTCACAGGTTCGTGTCTTTAAGGCGGATCCTGATAAGGCTGCAAGCAACTTAACGGTATTGCGAAATTCTATGGTTGAAGCAGATGGTTTGAAAGGCCAACGCGCAGATGCTGAACTTAAAGGAGACATGATTGCGGTGCAACGGGTCGATCAACAGATTCAACAGAATGAACAACAACGGCAAGGCGCTGTTCAAGCTTTAGCCAATATGGGGTTTGATCCTAATCAGTTGGGTTCGTTAGACAGTGTGAATGAAGTTGGACAAGCCTTTGAAGCTGAGTTCAATCAAGTTGCTTCTGGCCAAGCTGGAAACGTTGTGGTATCGGGTCACAGTCATGCACGCGCGTCAACGGTTTATTCTCGTCCTGTTATGCAAAATGCGGAGCAAATGGCCAACATTCAGACGCAGATGGTAACACCGTCAACTGTAGCGCCTGAGTCCTATGTGAATACGGGTCAACAACAGGTTGCGGCTTTGGGTTCTCGACCCGTTGGCTCTAGCGGTGTTTCTCGCACGGTGCAAGCGCCGAGTCGGACAATTAGTGGTGGTGGTTCTACAGGAGCGGTCACACGTAGTACGGTTCAGGTGGAACAAGATGTGACGGTTGAGACTGAAGCAGGTGGTGGCGTTCATCATGTAGATGTTGTCGAAAATGCTCGCGTTCAGCATCGAGACGTCACAAAACAACCACAACGGACGATTGTCAATCGTCGATTGGGTTCTGTTCAAGAAGGTGGTCGTAAGACCGTACCTCCATTGAGCACGAATACAACTGATTTTGTAGTAGGTCGTTCTGCGGTTACGGATCAGACTTTGGTTGAGGGTTCTGGAAAGGTTTCTAAGAAGAATACCTTGTCTTCTTCGAAAGAAACAAAAGTGGTACGGAAACCTGAACGGGTGGTTCGACGTAAGAAAAATGAAAAGTGATAATGAAAATTATCACTTTTTTTCTATGGAGTCTTGACAAAAGGGTTCGATTTTTAGTATAATAATCCATATAATAAGCTTGCCCAAAAATATTTAATGAAGGAGAATATTATGAGTCTAAAAAGCGGGCAGGGTGGATTCATGATAGATTGACAGTCCAATGGATTTTTTATCTAACATTTATCTTGGGGCTTGGGATTTGACAGCGTTTTTACAAAATGCAACGAACAAAGTCCAGTTCTGGGGCGGTTTATCCTTTGGGTTGCTCGGGGTTATCTTAATCTGTATTTCCGGTTACAAGATTTTCCGTAACTTCGCAACTACAAAACAACAACACGATCCAAAATGGGGTATGGTTATCCTTGGGCTAATCGTCGGTGGTGCCTTTGCTACTGGTGGTTGGGCTCTTTTGAGCAATATCGCGTCTGGTGGTCAGAAGACCTTCCAAGATCTCGGCGGTGGAGCTATTCTGTTTAACTTGTCAAATTCTGTTGATGCGGTGAAATCATTGATTGGTTTCTAAGCATGATCGCTGAAAGATAAAGGCTAGAGTTGATTCTCTGGTCTTTTTGTGTTATAATAATCCTATGTTAGTAACAGAAAGGACGAGATATGGCTTTTTGGAAGAAACGAAATGCTGAAATAGATGGCGGTGAAGATAGCCGTAAAAATCAAATTGATTTGGAGTTTGATAAAGAATTAGCTCGTGAGGAGCGTTTGCGTAAATTTAAAATGGGGCAACACAATGCGATTGAGCGGCAGCTTTTTATTTTAGGATTGTCGGTTGTCTTGATTGGCGGTGGTTTGACCATGTCGGGTGTCGGTATGGCTCAGAAGAACAGTCAAACCTTATCGACAAAGGCTATTTATACGAAACAGTCTGAGTATTCGAAGAATTCAGCCGTTAAGGCTAAGGTTGTTTCAGTTAGTCGTTCGAAAGATGGTAAGACAGCTTATCTCTTGTTCCAGTTTGATAATGTCAATGATGTGTCCCAAGATGCCCGTAATTATAAGGTCTTCTTATCGGCTTATCAAGAACATTTGAAGACGAAACCTGTCGGGAACTTATTTGTATTTGGTTCAACGGGTTATATGGGCGTTCGTATTCATGATGAAGCGGGCATTCCCAATCAGATTTTGGATGTGACCATTCGTTCGGATAAAGATTTGGCGGTTCAAAAACAAGACAACGAACAGATCACGATGGAAAATGGTTATGGTGAGTCTTTCAAGAAGTACAATCAAATTCGTTTTTATGCCAACTTTGGGGCTAAGAAGGCGACCATTGTTGATTTGAAGTCGGATGCTACACCTGAAGAAATGTATTATACGCTTGTCGGTCGGGATGAAGATAAGAAGTTACGCGATGAGTACGATACAGAAGTCGTGCAAATGAAGACGCTTTTGGAACGTGTGGAAGAATATCAGACACGGATTGCGGATCGTGGGTATGATGTGCCGGAATTGCCTGAGATTTTCCGTGATTTGAAAGTAACGGCGGATGGTCTTGAGACGACAACGGTATTGCCAGGTGGATTTAATTTGCGAGCAGGTTCTACGCTTGAAGATGGTTATTTGAAACAATTGATTTCAGGCGAGATTACGGATGAGGATGTATCCAATCTCTTAGTTGTGAAGTCGCAAGAAACAAATGGCAAGAAGACGAAGACGATTGTAAACAGTGAAGGGAACTATGAAGAAGTAGCGGTTACGATTGATAGGTCTAAGTTGAAGGGTCTTGCAACGGTTCCGATGGATGCGTTAGATAAGTTGCAGATTAAGACCTTGAAGAAATCAGGTTCCGATCAAACGCTTGAGTTATCGTCTGTTCAATCGGATTTGAATTCGTCTACTGAAATGGCGGTGGCAAAAGACGCTGAACAACTCAATCAAACTTATCAGATGTTGGCGCAATCTTTGCAAAAGATTCAAACAACCATCAATCGAAAACGGGTGGCTCTTGATGAAGGATTATTCGCTCAGAAGAAGTTGTATACACAGACGACAGGGGATAAATCTTTCCAAGTATGGCAACAAAAATAAGGTTTTTGAGAAAGAATCGGTGACGATTCTTTTTCGTTTTTGGTTTTTTATGGTATAATAAAAGCAACAATTCGTTGAAATAGAAAGGTTTTTACATGGCTAAGCTTGAGAAGCAGAAGAAATTAAAGTATGGCGATCGGGATTATTTGGTGTCTATTAAGACCAAGTCGGGAAAAGAAATTGGAGGCCCTTTTTTTGAGTGGCTCTTACCACGATGGGCGGTCGTTCCGATTAGTGTGACGGCCTTGGTTTTGGCTTTGAATGTGACGCATTTGGTGATGACTAATAATCGGTTGTCGATAGAGAATAAGGCTTTGGTGTCGCAGATTAAAAAGGACAAGGCGACCTTAGCGTCTGAGAAAAAGAAGGCGAAACCGTCAGTCATCTATAAGGACGT
>ERZ772973.1109-NODE-1109-length-10305-cov-3.21415_pt1 | contig 10305 bp, 15 predicted proteins | sample MGYA00580672_ERZ772973 | MGnify/ENA primary metagenome ERZ772973 (study PRJEB29015, sample SAMEA2737938) | human oral metagenome | biome: human oral; feature: human-associated habitat; material: dental | place: China | collected 2152 ... | reverse complement strand
GTCCGCCTTGTCGAAAACGGCCTTGTATTTCGGTGGCGTCTTCGCCATGTCCGGCGACACGCCCCGGTCTTCAAAGCCGGTTTCGTTGGCATATCCTGCGAGGCCGAACATGCCCGACTGCCGTTTGTACACGAGGTAATGCTCCGCACCGTCCACCGCCTGCCACGTCAGTTTGTTGGTGTTGCCGGGGGTGTAGAGGTCGTTGGTGACTTCCACTTCCGCGCTTTCCTTGCTCTCCACCCCGTCTTTCACCGCCGTCACCTTGTAGCGGTATTTGAGGTCGATTTGTTGCACCCCGGACGCCAGCGGTACCCGTGTCGCTTCCGCCTTGAGGCCGGTCGGCGGCTCAAATTTCGGCACGAAGGAGATGGGCTCCAGTTTCCAGTTGGTGGCACCGAGACGGCGCAATTCCTGCGGCGGATAGTTCGGGTGGACGAGTGTCAGCACGTCCGCGCTCTGTACGTGATGAATGTCCATCAGGTGTTCTTCGGCGTAGGGGGTAGCGATTTCGTAGGGTGCGTTGCCTTCGTAAATGGTGGCCGCGCCGGTGTGGAAGCGCGCGTATTTCTCGCCCAGCTCGATCACCATCGTCTGCTCGCCGGAGAACGAGAAGGGGATGAGGCGCACCCGCTTCGCCGAATCTTTGACTTCGGCAACAAAGCGCAAGCCTGCGCGGTTCTCCACCATCCCCTGCGGCCGCACGAGGAAGTTGCGGCACCGCGCAAGGCCGTTGGCGTAACCGACGTCTTCCACCCGGCCGCGCATGGATTGCGCCACTTCGCCGCCAACAAAGGCCTGCTGGAAGAATTTGACGTTGCCCATTGTTACCTCACCTGCATCCACGGCGTTTGCGGACGCAACCGTACCCGCCGCTGTTCGCTGTCTTTGCCAATGGCGAGCCGCAGGTGGTAGGCGTACATTTCCTGACAGCGCTTGGCTTCCGCCGCCCCGGCATCGCCCTTGCGCAATGAGCCTGCCAGCATCCCCGCCAGTTTCCACGCCAGCGCTTCCACGAAGGTCGCCGGATAGAGCGCCGGGTCGTCGGCGGTGGCGAGGTAACGCACCAGCGCATCACGCTGGTTGGTGAGGATGTGGATTTGCCCGCCTTCGCGCTCCAGCTGATACTCAACAGGCACGGCATGGCCGCCTGCTTCGTAGTCGTCCGCCGCGTCCGCAGGCAATACCGCGAACACGGCCAGCGCGTCATGCGGCAGGGCGTAGTGGTACACCCATGCCGGGTTTTGTGCCGCCAGTTGTGCAGGGCGGATGCGCTTTGTCGCAAAGCCCCACGGGTGCGCTTCCAGCACCGCCTGCAATGCGTACGGCCAGTAGCGTTTGCAGTGTTCGGCTTGCGCGCTCCCTTCCGGCGGGTCGATGGAAACGACGGTCGCGCTGTCGCCAAGGAGCGAGAGCGCCAAGTTGCAGATATCAACAACGGATAGCATGGTTTATTTCCGCTTGCCCTTGCCGCTTTCCTGGACGGCTGCCGGATTTTCCGGGATTCCCCCGGTTTTTTCCGGGAAAATATTTCCGGTTTCCGGTTTTTTTTCTGCGTTTTCCGGGTTGACTTCCGGGATTGGGTTCAACCCTTCTGCGCCCAAACCGTCTTCAGGCGCGTGGTTGTCAGGTTCGGTAGGGTTGAACCCGTCATGTGCCGCAACAAACCACGCCCCGGCAACGGCATCGGGGACGTCGAACACGTCCCCGATGTTTCTGATTTGTCCGCCGTAGTAGCCTTTGGCGATGGCTCTTACTTTCATGGCCACACCTTCGGGTTCTTCGGATGGGTGATTGCCATTTGCAGGCCGTCCACCATTTGCGCGTCGACTTTGCCGCCGGTGCCGGTTTTCGTGTACTTCAGGCGCAAATAGCGTTTGTGGATGAGCGGAACGGGCAGGGCGATTTGTTGCCCAACGCCCATCGGCTGCGCGCCGGTTTGCGCTACGGTGACGAAGTTTGCCGTTTCTTCGTCGCTGTGTTGCAGGGCAACGTCGAGGGTGTCGCCTGCGGCAAAACCTTCTTTGCCGGTGACGACAATGTAGAGGTTGCGGTCGGCCATGCCGTAGTTGGCGGCTTTCACGCCGCAGTCGATGGTGTTGGTGCTGTCGCCGTCAGCGCTTTGGCCGACGGAGAAGCGGAGCAGGCTGTCGATAATCATGTTTCCTCCTTAGACAACGCGGGCTTCGGTTGAGAGCAGGGCATCGGAGATGCGCACGGGTACGCCGTCACCGTCGCCAAACTTGGTGACGCGGCGACCGCCGACCTGCTCCTGGGTGATGGTGTGTTTGGCGGACGCCGCAATTTGTCCGCGCAGGATGCGGCGCAGGTTGCGATTCATGTAGAAGGCAACGCGGCCTTTCAGGTTCGGCAGCATTTCCAGCGCGTCTGCCATCAGCTCCGGCAGGTTCGCGCCGCTGCTGAGGGCTTTGCGCAGTTGGGTGACGTTGATGTTGGCGATGCGCACCACGTAGCGCCAGTCTTTCACGCACAAGCCCAAATCCCACATGTGCTTTTTCTCGTGTACTTCGTAGCGGCCGCCCTCGCCGTCTTCCACGGTGTTGATGCCGAGGTCTTCGCTGTCAATGCCTGCTTTTGAGCCTTTCGGGTAGATGCCGAAGCAGGTGTCGCGCCCCCAGACGATGAGCCAGATAGAGGCGTTGTTGGCGCCGGTGCCGCCCGCGTCAATGATATTTTTGCCGTTGGCTGCGGCAAGCGAGTTGTAGCGCGGCGCGAAGCCCATGAAGCGCTCCGGGTGGAGGATGCCGTCGTTGTACCACAGCGTTTCCGCCATTTGCTGGTTCATCGCCTCCACAAACGGGCGCTGTTCGGCGGCCAGCCATGCGGCAGAGTTGCCGTTGAGTTTCAGCAGGCGCTCATCGACAAAGGAACGTGCTTCCAGCATCCCCATACTTTCAGATACCTGGGTGATGCTGCTTTTGCTCGGCTTGACGCCCTTGTAGAGGATGCGCCATGCCGCTTCCGGCAGGCCGTTGCGCACCGCGATTTTGTGCTGGGTGTCGCCGTTTGCCTGTTCAAATACCATGTCATCGAGGATTTCGTTGGTCTCGGTGAGGATTTCCACGATGTCGGTGATGAGGTTGCCCTTGCCGTCCTTCTGCTGGGCGAGGCTCGCCAGCGTCGGATAGAGGGCGTCTTTGTTGAGGGTAGCCATGTTTGCTCCTTATGGGTTGAGGCCGGGGGTGTTGGGGAAAAGGGTGCGCGCGTCGCCGCCGCCCGCGCCGCCCGCGCCTACCATGCGGTCAGGCGAGAGGTCGCGGCCAATGGCGAGGAAGAAGCGGATGAGGGCGGGATGGTTGCCGTAGCCGGTTTCCATCAGCATCGTGCGGATTTCGCCCTGCGGGTCGTAAGCTTCAAAGACGCGGTTGGCGGTGGCGAGGCTTTCGCCCAGTTTGTCGCCGCCAAATTCCGGGTCGGCACGGCTCGCCGCTTCCCAGTCTTGTACTTGCAGGTCGTGTTTTACCTGTCCGTACAAGGTCAGGTCTTGCACCAGTTTGGATGCCACCGCCGCATCCGCGCCGCTCTCCTGCGCGATTTTCGAGAGGAAAGCCGCCTCTCCCGCGTCCACGTTGTCGCCATAGACGCCGAAATCCAGCGCATACGGTTCGGGCGGGGTGTCTGCTTGCGCTTTCTCCCCGCCCGTGGCGTTCGTGTCCGGTTGTGGCGCTGCCGCTGGCGGCGCTGTGGGTTCTGTTGGCGGTACTGCCGCCGCTTCAGGCGGGGTTGCCGCCTCGGTTTGCCCGGTTTCGGGCGTCGCGTTCTCGTCGCTCATTGTTTGCCTCCGTAAGCATGAGTTGGTAATTCTCCCAGGCGTAGATGCTCAACCATTCGGTCAGCATCAGCCCGATTTCCCGCCGTCCTTCCGCCCGTGCCATTTGCAGCGGGTTGTCGCGGTAGCAGGTTTGGTAAACGTGGCTGGATTCAAGCAGGCGGTATGCAATGCGCCGCCCCGCCCCGCTCGCCATCAGCGCCTCAATGTCGCTTTGCAGTTGTTCGCGGTCGCGTTCGCTTTCGGTCTTGCGTGCTTCAGCCATTGCCGTATCCGGTCAGGTTGTCGAGGATGCTGCCTCCGCCCGCCGGGGTGTTGCCCAGTTTTTGCGCGGCATCCGCCATCTGCGCCATTTGCGCCTGCTGTTCGGCCTGCGCCTGTTGTTCGGCACGTGCCTGCCGTGCTTCGTCTGCCTTGTCCTGCGGCACGATGAGCATCGGGTCGATACCGAGCGCGTTGCCGTAGATGTCCACCCATTGGTCGGCGTCAAGGCGGTCGAGTACGTCGGGCTTGTATTGGGCGACGGAGGCAACGGCATTGGTGAAGCGGTCTATGCTGTTGGTGGCGATTGCCTGTTGCGCCTGCGCGAGGATGGATACCAGTTGCACCGAGAGTTCCGCGCCCTGCAATTCTTGTGGCGGCGGGGGCAGGATGCCGCCCTGCATCGCCGCGTCAAAGACGATGTCTATCATCGGGTTCAGCAACTCGTTTTGCAGGCGCTCCAGTACCGGCCCTATCATCAGCATTTTTTCTTCGTGCCGCTCCGCCACTTCCGTCGCCGTCATCCGCGTGTCCTGGTTGGTAATCATCAGGAACAGGTCGGCGTAGAAGGCGTTGTTGATGCGCCCGCGCACTTCTTGCATATCAGCGGCAAGGTGTTGCAGGTCGAGTTGTACCTGCCACAGCGGCGTAATCGGCGTGCCGCCGTCGTTGTAAACGATGCCGCCGGGGAGCAGGGCGTCGTCGTAGTTCTTCATCGTCGTCGGCACTTGCAGCGGCGGGTTGGTCAGGTAGTCAATCGCCGTTGCCTTGCGCAGTTGCTGGTGTTGCAATTGTCTGATGTCGCCCAGCGCCTCCATGCCCGGCGAGGTGCCGTAGATGTTGCCGCCCGCAACGCCCCAGCGCGGGCAGACCGCCGGAAAGCGCGGGTAGCCGCTTTCGCGCAGCACGTGCCCCTCCGGCGCGTTTTTTTCGAGATAGACGCTGCGCCACGGCATTTGTTTTGCCGTCTTGCCCCGGCTGCGAACTTCGCGCGGCTCTATCGCGTGGATGAGGGTGATGTTGTTGTCCAGCCCGCCGTTGTCGTACAGCGTACGCACCGCCTGCGAGACGTTGTTGTAGCCAAACTCGCGCACCACTTCCGCCACCGTCTTGTCAAACTCGCGGTACAGCGTGTCCACTTCGCCGCGGAAGTTGGTGGCGATGCTGTACTCGCCTGCGGTCAGCGGGTGGTGGTGGATGATGGTGTGGTAGTCAATTTCGATGACACTCGCCGCCGTGCCGTACACCGCCAGCTCCTCATACAGGGTATGCAAGGCGCGGTAGGTGTTCGAGGTGTGAAAGATGGTATGGATGATTTTCGCCACCTCATCCAGCCATACTTTCACCGGGTGGTACTTCATCATCTCCGGGTCGGGCGTCGCCAGCTTGAACCACGGGCGCGCGGGCGAGGTCATGCCGCTCATGAGGCCTGCGGCAAGGGTACGCATCGCCCGGGTCGCGGTGTTGTCGTAGATGGCGTTGAACTGCGCCGGTTTGCGGTCGCCCGTCATGAAGCGCCCGGAGGCGGGCAGAACGAGCTTGCTCAAGTCCTGCCAATGCGTCAGCCACGGCGCACGTTCGTTGCGCAGCGCCTCATGCCGCCGCAATATCTGTTGCCGTAAGGTTTGTTCCATCAGCCACCTAACAGGGTTTTGCTGCCCAGCCGTCCACGTTTGCCCAGCGTCGGTTTTTCGCTGGCACGGGTCAGCAGCGTGCCGGATGTTCCGGCTTCGCCACCGCCGCGCCGTTCGGTCGGTTCGCCTTCATACGCGCCCGCCTCAGGCCGCGCCGCCTTGTTGCCCTTTGCCTTCGTCGCCGCCAGCTGGTTCTCGGCGGCAATGCGTTGTTCTTCGGCGCGGCGCGCCATTTCCTTGCGCTGTTTGTCGTACTCGCGTTGGATACGCTCCATTTCCGCTTTCCACGCTGCCGCTTCGGCTTCCTGTTCTTGGCGCGCCTGGTCGCTTTCCCAGTTTTGCCATTCCTGTTGCCGTCTGCGGTTCAGGTCGTTGTTCTTCGCCTGCCATTCGGCGTCAATTTCCTGCTGCGTCTTCGGACGTCGCGGGCCGCCAAACCATTGGAAATTATCGCTGCCTTTGTACGGATTGACGTAGGGCGTGCTGTTTTTGTAGATACTGTTGAAACCACTGTAATTGCTGGATGGTGGCGTCCAGGTGCTGCTACTGCTGGAGAAATGACCGCCTTCAACATAGACGTCATCGCCTTGCCTCCATATTTTTGCCATAACTTACACCCCGCCCAAAAGCGTCTGCTTTTTCTTCTTCTGCTCCAGCTCGTTGGGGTCAACGCCGCCGGGGCCGGTGAGGATGGTGCCAGCGACGCCATCAGTTTTCTTGTTGTAATGCGCCTGGTCTTTCTCCTGCCCGTTAATCTGCCGCTGCAACTGCGCGTTGGCGTTGTTCTGCGCCCGCTGCGCCTGCGCCAGCGCGGCCTCCTGTGCCGCTTTCTGCTGCGCCAACCCCTGCTGCGCCTGCGCCAACTGCTCTGCCATCGTCTGACGATTGGCTTCAAACGCTTCGCGTTGTAGCCGCATATTGTCGGCATGGCGAGTAGCATCGGCGCGCATCTGCGCATCAAACTGGCGCTGGCTCTCTGCCTGGCTCTTGGCGAAATTCTCCTGCTGCGCGCGGAACTGCGCCTCTGCGTTGGATTTCTGCCACTCAAACGCCTGACGCGCCTGTTTGCGCGCCTTGTGTCCGGTGAATGGTTCGGTGATGGCGCCAATGACTTTGCCCATTTATAACTCCTTGATAAAAGTAAATTCTTCCAGCTTCGCCCAGGCGGAAACCAGCCGGGCAAAGTCGGTGTTCGGGGTAGCACGCCAGGCGATGGCTGCCGCGCCGCGCGCCCTGCATTCCGCTTCCAGCGCCACCATCAGCCGCAAGCCTAGACGCGGGCGGCGGTAATCGGGATGGATAAAAATGCCGTCATGACTGGCAACCGTGCGGTCGTGGTGCATATCCGGCAACACTGTCGCCACCGCGTAGCCTGCGAGCGCGTCACCGTCGAACAGGCCGACGCACGCCAGCAGCCCCGCCTCATGCAGCGCGTCATACGCCGCGCGGTTCAGGCGGCACGGAAGATTCATGCCCACGTCGTCCAGGTTCATCCGCGCCAGTCGTTCGATGTCGTCGTAGCGCCCGCGCGGGTCAAATATTGCGATACGGGTCATGTACCTTGCTCCGGTTGCGGCTCATAAACTCATGGATTTTCGGCGTGTCGAGCAATGCCAAACAGTAAGCGCTGGCATAATCCGGCGAGCGCCCCAGCTTTTTAACGATGTCATCGCGGCTCTCCACATAGACCTCTACCCCCTGCATCCGCCAGCACGGCGCGCACAGGTCGGCAAGCAGGCGCTTGTCCGGCGGCAGGGCAATACCGTTGTTGGCATTGGGGTCGAGCGCCTCGCGCATCATCCACCACAATTGCGAGCGCAGATTTTTGAAGGTCAGCCGCCCGCTGTTGTCGCGGCGTGTTGCCCGCTCCGCCACATTGACGCTAATCGCCTGTTGCCCGGCATGGCGCAAAAAGTCATAGACCGCAGCGCCGATGCCGATGCCGTCCACATGAACCGGCGCGCGGTCGCGCAAGGCGGCCACCACCAGCCCCGCCGTCGCCGCCCCATCAGGCGTATCCCTGCCGGGGTAGGCAACAGGCACGTCAAACCACATCCCGTGACGGCGGGCGATAATCGTCTCGTCCTTGCCGCCACGGGCGACGTCCACGCCCATGCTGTCCATCGCGGGCAAGACGTCCGGCCGGCGCCAACGCGCCATCGCCGCCTCAACCCATGCGGTCGGGATGACCTGCCACGGGTCATCACCCATCCCGGCGGAAAAATCGCCGTCCAGCATCTGCGAGCGCAGCGGTTCAGGGAGCGCCTGCAAGGTCGCCATGTAGCCGGTATTCACCAAATGCGGATTGTCCGTCACCCGCGCCGGGATGAACGTCCGCGCGAGTGGCCGCACCACCTCCTCCGGCCTGAAATCATCGGGGTCAAAATCGTACAGCCGCGCGCCGTCGGCAATGACAAACGCGCGCCCGTCATCTACCCACACATCCTTGCCGCCCACCATCGCGCAATAACGCAACTCGCCCGCCCTGGCGGGATTGGGAAACTTGCGGTCAAGCCACGGCGCGAAAAAATCAATCACCCAACGCCCATCCGTGGACGTCGGCGGATTGAACGTCAAAAGCGCCTGGCACTTCTGCCTGGGGTCGGTACTGCGCAGCCAGCCGAGCAGGGCGCGCACCTGCAACTCCAGAAAATTTGCGGCCTCATCGAAAACGAGCAGGTCATGCGGCCTGCCCTGATACTTGTTCCAGTCGCTCAAATTGGGCACCGAGCCAAACTCAATCTGCCGCCCGTCGGCCATGCGCCAAATCTTCTCCGCGCCGTTGTAGCCGTCGGAATTGCCCACCAGCGCCTTGAGACGGTCAATAATCCCGGTGAGCTGCGTTGCCTCACGGCGCAAAATCATGATTTGCCGGTGCTGCGTCAGCGCCTTGCCGCAAGCAAGGTCGGTCTTGCCTCCGCCCGCCGCGCCGCCATAACCGATAATATCGGCCTGCGACGTATAGGCGAGCGCCTGCGGCCCCGGCAACGGTTGCCAACGCGGCAGAAATCGCACCAAGCGCGCCACCTCCTCGCGCTCCTCCTCCGTCATCTGCGCCCACAAGCGCTCAACCTTCGCCATCATCGCCCCTTGCCTCGACAATCGCCAGCACGCCCAAAATCCTAGCCATCGCCTCCTCCGGCGAAGCGGGCTGCATACTTCCGTCGCTACTTACATGGTCAACCTGTTGCTTGTCGCCATACTTGCGCGGCGACATACGCGCCAACATCCACTTGCGCGCGTCAATGCGCAACTTCGAGCGCTGCACGTGTTCACCGTTTAACCGGTAGCCCTCACAATCGGGCGCATTCGCCGCCATCCAGTCATTCGTGCCGTCATCGGCAATCTCCGCCATCTGGTCGAAGAAAAACTCCGCCTGCAACTCACGCGCGCGCGCGTACTGCTCGCGGAATTCCTTGTTCGCGCCCAGCCAACGCATCACCGTTGCGAGGTGCGGCATATCCTCGCCCTCGCAAATGCGGCGCAAACTCTCCCCATTGGCGAGACGCTCACAAATCACATCAGCGATTTCTTGCGTATAACCGGACGGACGACCCTTCACAGCAACCTCTTGATAACCTCGGTCAGCCCGACCGCATTGACGAGATACATCCCCGCCGCGCCAGACACCACCCACAAAATCTTTTCCATCGTCTTCTGCAACTTCAAAACCGCTGCCGTTAATTGCCTGCTCTCATTCTTCAGCCAGCCGATTTCTTCCGCGTGGTGTTGCTGCGTCGCTTCAAGCAGCGTCATACGTCGCTCCATCTCAGCCTCCACAATTCGCCTCCAACTGTCCGATAAACTCCTTCAACCGCAATTCGCGCTCCACCAGGCGGCGATAAACATCGTCGCTCACCCCGCCTAACTCCTGCGCGCTGATAGAAGGCAAAGTTGGCATCGGCGGACAGGGCGGAGGCGGCAAAGGTACAAACTCCACCTGCCGCGCACAGCCCGCCGCGCCAAAAACAAAAACGGCGGCCAAAGCCACCGCAGTATTACGCTTCATCGCCCATCCTTTCCGAGTTGGTCGCCATGCCATAATCCTCAATCAGGTCATGCACAATCCATTGCAGCGAGTACGCCTCAAACTCATGACTTGGCGATTCCTCGTCCATCGCTTCACGAATGTTCTGCCAGACGTGGGCAGCTTCATGGACAATCATGCCGCAGATTTTGGAATTCAACTGCCCCAAATCGCGGATAACGACCAGCGCAAGCGTTTCGCCGGTTTCGCGGTCACGAAGATGATGCGTAACCGCAAGCTCCTGTTCCGGGTCAAACTCCAGCGGTGGCAATTCATGCTTTTCGCAAAACGCCTTGATGCCTTCCGCGCCGACAAAAAGACCGTAACAAACATGCTCAAAACTGGACTCATGCAGCCCGTATTTATTTTTCCCGCTCAAAATAATCCCTCCTACCCTGTTGAATTGACTTCTCAGCTTCCTCGCGCTCCCGCTTGGATACCGCCGCTGCCTGATTGGCGCGTGCCGCTCTCTCCTTGAGACCGTCGGCGATGGCCTGCAAACGGCTACGCTCGCGCCGCGCCATCTCCGCATCGAGGCGGGCATTGCGTGCGCGCAGCACATTGACCGCAACCGCGAGGGCGACGTCAACGCCAGC
>ERZ772973.1108-NODE-1108-length-10315-cov-87.1572_pt1 | contig 10315 bp, 8 predicted proteins | sample MGYA00580672_ERZ772973 | MGnify/ENA primary metagenome ERZ772973 (study PRJEB29015, sample SAMEA2737938) | human oral metagenome | biome: human oral; feature: human-associated habitat; material: dental | place: China | collected 2152 ... | reverse complement strand
ACGCCATGCCGCCGGCCTTCCCGCCGCCGCTGCCCTCCTCGCCGTCGCCGGACGACGAGGAGGACTACGACGAGGACGAGTCGCCGTCGCTGAGCCGGACCTCCACGATCATCATCGTGGTGACCATCATCGCCCTCCTCGTCGGGCTGCTCTTCGCGGTGAAGAACCTGGTCCAGCTCTCCAAGGTCTCCTTCGCCGACAAGGACATCCCGGCGGCGGACACGGTGCCCTCGGCCTCGGCCGGCGCCAACCCCGCTCCGCAGCAGCCGGCCCAGCCCGCGCAGCCCGCCGCGCCCATCACGATCTCCGGCGCCCAGTCGCTCGATCCCTTCGGGGACAACAACGAGCACCCCGAGCTGGCCGGCAACCTGGTGGACGGGGACCCGAGCACCGAGTGGTACTCGCGCTTCTACACCTCCTCGACGATGGACTCCAAGAAGGGCATCGGGGTGGCCGTGACCCTGGCCTCCCCCGCGCGGGTCTCCGCCATCGAGCTCCAGGGCACCGGAAACGGCGGGCACGTCCAGATCCGCGCCACCAGTCCCGAGGACCCGCAGGGCGGCACGATCCTGGCGGAGGGATCCTTCGCCCAGGGCACCACCACCTTCGAGTTCACCCCGACCGAGACCAGTTCGATCGTCGTGTGGGTGACCGAGATGCCCAAGGCCTCCGACGGGCTCAACAAGGTCACTATCTCGGAGATCACCCTCCGATAGGCGATCCCACGGGAACAACCCCGTTCCATCACGAGTTGCGACCAACGGCGAATCGTCATCGCATCAGCGGTTCCGCCGCCCCGCGCCGTCCACCTGGAGGAGAGTCATGATCCACGACGTCATCATCGTCGGCTCCGGCCCGGCCGGCTACACGGCCGCCATCTACGCCGCGCGCGCCCAGCTGTCCCCGATCGTCCTGGCCGGGTCGGTGACCGCGGGCGGGGCCCTCATGAACACCACCGAGGTCGAGAACTACCCGGGCTTCGTCGAGGGCGTCATGGGGCCCGACCTCATGACGCGGATGCAGGAGCAGGCCGAGCGCCTGGGCGCCGACATCCGCTACGAGGACGTCACCTCCCTCGACCTGGACGGCGAGATCAAGAGGGTCACCACCGACGACGCCGTCTACGAGACCCGCACGGTCATCATCTCCACCGGCTCGGAGCACCGCCGGCTCGGGCTCGACGGCGAGGAGCGGCTCTCCGGCCACGGGGTGTCCTACTGCGCCACCTGCGACGGCTTCTTCTTCAAGGACCAGGACATCGCCGTCGTCGGCGGGGGGGACTCCGCCATGGAGGAGGCCCTGTACCTGACCCGTTTCGCCCGCTCGGTCACCGTCGTCCACCGCCGCGACCAGCTGCGGGCCAGCGCCGTCATGGCCGAGCGGGCCAAGGCGAACCCGAAGATCGACTTCGCCTGGAACTCCAGGGTCGTGGGCCTGGGCGGGCGCCGGGCCCTGGAGTCGGTGACCCTGGAGGACACCGCCACCGGCGGGCGCCGCGAGCTGGCCGTGACCGGATTGTTCGTGGCCATCGGCCAGGTCCCGCGCTCCGAGCTCGTCGCCGGAGCCCTGGAGCTCGATGAGGCCGGCTACATCGTGGTCCGCCACCCCAGTCAGCGCACGGCGATCCCGGGCGTGTTCGCCTGCGGCGACGTCGCCGACCCGCACTACCAGCAGGCCGTCACCGCGGCGGGATCCGGCTGCCGGGCCGCCCTTGACGCCCGGCACTACCTGGAGAACCTCGCCTGACCGCCCCCGGCGGCCCGTCCGACGGCCGCCCGGTGATCGAACGAGAACCGCACGAAGAATCACCCGTCAACCCGGGGGGCGACAACCCGTCCGGGACCAGCCCCGATAAGGAGAACAGCCATGTCTCATGTCCTCGCCGTCACCGACGCCACCTGGCAGTCCGAGGTCCTGCACTCCGACCTTCCCGTGGTGGTCGACCTGTGGGCCGAGTGGTGCGGACCGTGCCGCCAGATGAGCCCCGTCATCGACGAGGTCGCCGCCGAGATGAGCGGTCGGGCCAAGTTCGTCAAGGTCGACATCGAGGAGAACCCCGAGGTCGCCCACTCGCTGGGCGTGTCCTCGATCCCGACCTTCGCGGTCGTGCGCGACGGCGAGGTGATCCACCGGTTCGCCGGCTCGCGCCCGAAGGCCTCCTTCAGGGCGCAGCTGGACAAGGCCCTCGCCTGACCCCTCTCCGCCCCTCCCGCTTCGCGAAACCGGCGGATGCGACACGCGAGACCGGTGGATGATGCACATCCTGTGGATAACTCGGTGGACTCAGGGGGCGGAGTGCGGATGTTTCACGTGGAACCCGTCGTGCGGCCCCGCGCAATGGGGCGGACGACCGCACCACCGGCCGCCCCGTCACCATCACCGACCCCGCGCCCCGCGCACCGGGGCGGACGGGTCGGATCGGTGGTGCGATCCCGGATCGCCGCCCCGCGCGCCCGGCGGACCGGTGGCGCGGGATCAGCGCAGCACCGGTAGGGTTGACGCATGCAGTTCATCTCGACGCGCGGGGGCATGAGCCCCATCGGCTTCACCGACGTCCTCCTCCAGGGCCTGGCGCCCGACGGCGGCCTCACCGTCCCCGCCGAGACGCCCCGGCTGACCGCCGAGGACCTCGAGTCGCTGCGCCCACTGCCCTACGCCGAGCTCGCCGCCCGCATCATCGGCCTGTACGCCACCGACATCCCGGCGGCCGACCTGCGCGAGATGACGGCGGCCGCCTACGGCCCGCCGCGCTTCCCCGCCGAGGCGGTGCCGCTGCACCGGCTCGACGCGGTCGCCGAGGGCCTCGTGCTGGTGGGCCTGTCCGAGGGCCCGACCCTGGCCTTCAAGGACCTGGCCATGCAGTTCCTCGGGCAGGCGATCCCCCGCGTCCTGGCCCGGCGCGGGCGCGTCCTCAATATCCTGGGGGCGACGAGCGGCGACACCGGCTCGGCGGCCGAGCACGCCTTCCGGGGGCGGGAGGGCGTCAGCGTCTTCATGCTCTCCCCGCTGGGGCGGATGAGCGATGTGCAGCGGGCGCAGATGTACTCCCTCGCGGACGCCAATATCCACAATATCGCCGTCGACGGCGTCTTCGACGACTGCCAGAACCTGGTCAAGGCGGTCAACGCCGACGCCGCCTTCAAGGCGGAGCACTCGATCGGCGCGGTCAACTCCATCAACTTCGGGCGCATCGCCGCGCAGATCGTCTACTACGTGTGGGCCTGGCTGCGCGTCTCCGACGACGCCCCGGAGCGGGCGCGGTCGCAGACGCGCGTGGACGTCGCCGTCCCCAGCGGGAACTTCGGCAATATCTACGCCGGGCACCTGGCGCGGAGCATGGGGGTGCCCATCCGGCGCCTCATTCTGGCGACGAATGAGAACAATGTCCTGGACGAGTTCTTCCGCACCGGCGTGTACGCGCCGCGCCCGCGCGAGGCGACCCTGGCGACGTCGAGCCCGTCCATGGACATCTCGAAGGCCTCCAACCTGGAGCGGTTCATCCGCACCCTCCTGGGCCCGGAGGCCTTCGCGGAGGCGTGGTCCGAGCTGGAGCGCACCGGAAGGCTCGACCTGTCGGCGCAGCGCGACCGCATGGCCGAGGAGTTCGGATTCGTCTCCGGCACCTCGACGCACGCGGACCGGCTCGCCGCCATCCGCCTGGTCCACGCCGCCACCGGCAGGCTCATCGACCCCCACACGGCCGATGGCCTCGCGGTCGCCCTGGCCCGGCGGGAGGACGGACTGCCCCTCCTCATCCCGGAGGTGGCCAAGGCCGCGAAGTTCAGCGAGACCGTGACCGAGGCCATCGGATCGGCGCCGCCCCTCGACGACTCCCTGGCGAGGATGCTCCGCGCCGAGCAGCGCGTCGTCGAGATCCCGAACGACGTCGAGCGCCTGCGCGCGCTCATCGCGGCCGACGCCGTGCACCGCTGAGGAGCGCGGGCCCGCGCTGAGCCGCGCGCCGGCGCACTGCGGCCCCGGTCGGCGTTTCACGTGAAACATCGCTCCGCCGGAGGCGCGGCCCGGCGCTCGTGGAACTACGACGGCCGATGCCGCGCACCGACCCCTTCTTCGGCCTTCGCGCCGGGCGTGGCAGACTTGGAGCGCGACCGGGACGGACCCGCCGGAGAGGAGCTGGACGTGAGCGACGCGCCCCAGGTGAAAGGCAATCGGCTCGATCCGTGGCTGGACAATTACGCCGCCCGGGCCCACGGCCTGCGCGCCTCGGAGACGCGCTCGCTGTTCGCCGTCGCCTCGCGCCCCGAAGTCGTCTCCCTGGCCGGCGGCATGCCCAATCTCAAGGACCTCCCGCTGGACGAGCTCGCCGAGGCGACCGCCCGCATGATCCGCAAGGACGGCGGCCGCGCGCTCCAGTACGGCAACGGCCAGGGCCTGCCCGCCCTGCGCGAGTGGATTCCGCAGGTCATGATGCTGGAGGGCATCGACGCCGATCCCGACGACGTCGTCGTCACCACCGGCTCCCAGCAGGCCGTCGACATCCTCACCGAGCTCTTCATCGACCCGGGCGACGTCGTCCTCGCCGAGGCCCCCACCTACGTCGGATCGCTGTCCATCTTCGCCACCTACCAGGCGGACGTCCAGCAGGTCGAGATCGACGCCGACGGCGTCGTCCCCGAGGCGCTCGAGGAGCGCATCGCCCGCCTGGAGCGGGAGGGCCGCCGCGTCAAGTTCTTCTACTGCCTGCCCAATTTCCACAACCCGGCCGGCGTCAGCCTCTCCGCGGAGCGCCGCCCCCGGGTCGTGGAGATCTGCCGCCGGCACCGCATTCTCATCGTCGAGGACAACCCCTACGGGCTCCTCGGCTTCGAGGGGCAGACCCGCACCGCCCTCAAGACCATCGCCCCCGACGACGTCGTCTACCTCAGCTCCTTCTCCAAGATCTTCGCGCCGGGCTACCGGGTCGGCTGGGCGGTCGCCCCGCCCGCCGTGCGGGAGAAGATGAAGCTGGCGTCCGAGGCCGCGATCCTGTGCCCGTCCTCCGTGGGCCAGTACTCCATCGCCATGTACCTCGACTCCTTCGACTGGAGGGCCCAGATCGGGGAGTTCCGGGGGATGTACAGGGAGCGCCGGGACGCCATGATCGCGGCGCTCGACGAGTTCATGCCCATGTGCTCGTGGAACGTGCCCGACGGCGGCTTCTACGTCTGGGTCCGCCTCCCCGAGGGCCTGGACGCCAAGGACATGCTGCCGCGCGCCGTGACGAACCTCGTCGCCTACGTCTCCGGCACGGCCTTCTACGCGGGCGGGCGGGCGGGGCACGACCACATGCGCCTGTCCTTCTGCTACCCCGAGCCGGTCGAGATCCGCGAGGGCGTTCGGCGCCTGTCCCGGGTCGTGGGCCGGGACATGGAGCTCCTCGAGCTCTTCGGACCGACCCGCTCCCGCCCGACGCGGGGCATCACCGCCCCGGCGCCCGACCAGATCTGAGGAGTCAGCATGAGCGGAACCTTCACCCCTTCGACGGAGCCCCTGCGCGTGGCCGTCCTCGCCGGCGGCCTCAGCCACGAGCGGGACGTCTCCCTGCACTCGGGCAACCGCGTGGCCCAGGTCCTCAAGCATCTGGGCCACAGCGTGCTGGTCCTCGACGTCGACGCCCGGATGATCTCCTCCCTGCGCGCCTTCGGCCCCGACGTCGTCTGGCCGCTCGTGCACGGCGGCCCCGGGGAGGACGGCGGGCTGCAGAACGTCCTCATCGCCCTGGACCTGCCGTACGTGGGCACGCACTCCGACGGCTGCCAGCGCGCCTCCTTCAAGCCCACCGCCAAGGCCATGGTGCGCACCGGGGGCGTGCTCACGCCCGATTCGGTGACCCTGCCCAAGACCTACTTCTCCCAGCTCGGGGCGCAGGAGGTCCTCGGCGTCGTCGCCGCCCACCTCGGCCTCCCCGTCGTCGTCAAGCCGAATCAGGGCGGCTCCGGGCTGGGCGTCTCACTGGCCGAGGACGCCGACGAGCTGCGCAGCGCCATGGTCGCCTGCTTCGCCTACGACGAGCGCGCCCTCATCGAGTCCTACGTCCCGGGCCGCGAGATCGCGGTCTCCGTGGTGGACACCGGGGACGGCCCGCGCCCGCTGCCGCCGGTGGAGGTCGTCACCGACGGCGAGTACGACTTCGACGCCCGGTACAACCCGGGGCGCTCGGAGTACTTCGTCCCCGCCCGCCTCGCCGCCGCCGAGCTCGCGCTCGTCCAGGAGACCGCCATGACGGTGCACCGCACCCTGGGTCTGGGCAATCTCTCGCGCACCGATCTCATTCTCGACGACGCGAGCACGCCGTGGTTCATCGACGTCAATGTCGTTCCGGGGATGACCGAGACCTCCCTCCTCCCCCTCGCCGCCGAGGCCGAGGGCGGTCTCCCGGAACTGTACGACGCCCTCGTCCGGCACCCCCTGGTGACCCCCTCCTGATCCGCGCCGTGGAACGGGGCGGGGGTCGAAGCGCGTTTCACGTGAAACATCCTCGCCGGCCCCGTCGTTGTCGTCCCCGCTCGGAGACGGCCCGGCCTCGGGCGCGACGCCCGTCATCGGCCCCGTCGTTGTCGCCTCCGTCGGCGAGCCAGTAGACTGTCGTGACTGTCCGTCGGGGTGCACCGGGGGCGTCGCACATCGCACGGGTCGAGGGGGACTGGATTCATGACGGCGAGATCGTGGCGGGTCGTGCTGAGCGACGACGAGCGGAGCCTCCTGGAGGAAGTGGTGAGCTCGGGACGGGGCGCGGCCAGACGGATCCGCCGGGCCCGGATCCTGCTGGATCTGGATGAGGGCCGGGACGAGGGGCTGCTGACGCAGCGCGAGGCGGCCGAACGGTCGGGGGTGAGCGTGACCACGGTGGTGCGGGTCGCCAAGGACTATGCGCAGCGCGGCGGGGCTCGGGCGGCGATCGACCGCAAGGCCCGACTCAAGCCGCCGGTGGAGTCCAAGGTGACCGACGGGGTGGAGGCCAGGGTGATCGCCCTGGCCTGCTCCCAGCCCCCGGAGGGGTACGGGCGCTGGTCGTTGCGGCTGCTGGAGCGGCGGATCGCGTCAACGGACGGGATTCCGAACCTGGATCATTCCACGATCGGCAGGATCCTCAAGAAGAGGGGCTTCGCCCTCACCTGAGGAGGGGCCGATGGATGGATCCGGATCGGCGATTCGAGATTCTGCCGAGAACCCCAAGGGCTCGGGATGTTTCACGTGAAACCATCCCGAGCCCCCCATGTCAGTCTCAGTTCTCCGTGAGCGTCGTCCCCGGAATCAGGGTCTCAACGATCCGCGCCAGGTCCTCATCGCCCGCGAACTCGATCGTGATCCTCCCCTTCTTCGATCCCCGGGTGACCTTGACCCTGGTATCGAAGGCATCCGACAGTCGCGTCGAGAGCGCCGGCAGCGGAGCGCTGCGACGGGTGCGCGATCCCGCCGTCCGCCGCGGCGCGTCCTGCGCCTGCGGCTCGTCGTGCAGCGCGACGAGCTCCTCGGTCACCCGGACGGACAGCCCCTCGGCCACGATCCGCTGCGCGAGCCGCTCCATGGCCGCGGCGTCCGGCAGACCGAGGAGCGCCCGCGCGTGACCGGCGGAGAGCACGCCCGCCGCCAGGCGCCGCTGGACGAGGGGCGGAAGCTTCATGAGGCGCAGCGTGTTGGAGATCTGCGACCGCGACCGCGCGATCCGCTTCGACAGCTCGGCGTGGGTGCAGCTGAAGTCGTCCAGCAGCTGCTGGTAGGCGGCCGCCTCCTCCAGCGGATTGAGCTGAACGCGGTGGAGGTTCTCCAGCAGGGCGTCGCGCAGGAGGTCCTGGTCCTCCGTGTAGCGCACCACCGCCGGAATCGTCTTGAGCCCGGCCTCCTTCGCGGCCCGGAGCCGCCGCTCGCCCATGACGAGCTCATAGCTCTCGGCCCGGCCCTCCGCATCGTCGACCCGGCGCACCACGATCGGCTGGAGCAGGCCCACCTCCTTGATGGAGGCGGCGAGCTCGGTGATGTCATCCTCGTCGAAGACCTGTCGCGGCTGGCGGGGATTGGGAACGATGATCTCCACCGGGAGCTCGGCGAAGGTCGCCCCCGGCACGGGGACCAGTCCCGCATCGTCGGAGGACCCCTTCTTCTTCCCCCCGCCCCTCGCTCCGGCCGTCTCGTCCTCGAGCGCCCCCCTCGACTCCGACCGGTCCGCCGACGGCGTCGTCTGGTCCTCGGGGCGGTCGCCCAGGCCGATGAGCGCGAGCTCGGGCGCCTCCGCCATCAGTGTTTCACGTGAAACACGACTGCGCCGCCGCCCCGTCCTCGTCCCCTCGGACCTCCCGGTGGACTCGGATCCGGACCTGGCCCTGCCGGACTTGGGCTTGGCCGCGGCGGCCGAGGGCTTCGTCGCGGTGGCCGGGGGCGACGACCTCCTGCCGCGGGTCCGCTTCGAGGGGGCGAGCAGAGTCGAGGCGATCTCCGCGGCGTGCCGCGAGGCCGCGTCCGAGGCCTCGTCCGCCGTCGTCTTCGAGCGAGCCGGCGAGCGCGACTCGGGGAAGAAGACGTCCGTCGGACGCCGCGACGGGATCTCCGTCTGCGCCTCGGGGATGAGCGCCTGCAGGCCTCGCCCCAAACCTCGCTTCTTCTGGGCCATTACGTCTCCTCAACGTCGTCGGGCACGTTGATCTCGGGCAACTCCACGCCCGTGCCCCGCAATGCGATTTCCTGAGCCAGGACCTTGTACGCCACCGCGCCGGAAGACCTCGGGTTCCAGAAGACGACCGGCGCCCCGAAGGACGGCGCCTCCGCGACGCGCACGGATCTTGGTATCTTCGTCTTGAGGGTTGCGGCGGGGAAGTATGTGCGCACCTCTGACTCGACGTCCCGAGCCAGCGTCGTCCGCTTGTCGAACATGGTCAATGCGATCATCGAGACGCACAGGGCCGGGTTGTGGATCTCGGCGACCCTCTGCACCGACCGCGTGAGCAGGGCGAGACCCTCCAGGGCGTAGTACTCGGCCTGCAGTGGGATGAGCACCTCCCCGGCGGCGACGAAGGCGTTGATCGTCATAATCCCCAGACTCGGCGGGCAGTCGATGAGGACGTAGTCCAGCCTGGGCAGGCCTCCCCCGCTCCTGCTGAGCAGATAGTCGCGAAGCGCCTGGCGGAGCTTGGACTCGCGTCCGGTGGAGTCGATGAGCTCGATCTCCACGGCGGCGACGTCGATCGACGCGGGCAGGCACCACAGGTTCTGGGAGAAGCGCGTCTGCGAGACGACGTCCTGGATGCGCGCGCCCTCGACCAGCACGTCGTAGATCGAGGTGTGCTCCTCCCCGTGCTCCACGCCCAGAGCCGTGGAGGCGTTGCCCTGCGAGTCCGCATCGATGACGAGGACATGGAGGCCGCCCTCGGCGAGCGCCGCGGCGACATTGACGGCCGTCGACGTCTTGCCGACACCGCCCTTCTGGTTCGCGACGGCGATCACCCGAGTCTGCTCGGGGCGCGGAAAGCCGACGGCTGAGACGTCCTCGAGGACGGCGTGCTCGGCCCGGAGCTGGTCGAAGATGGATGAACCTGACAACCCTGGTCTCCTCGTTCGGCTTCCCGACGGCGCACACCGCCTGGCCGCTCCAGTCTACGTGAGTCCGACGACGCCGTCGGGAATGCACCGCCGCCGATCGGCCGCGATCGTGCCCGTCCGCTCAGCCGCTCCGGCGCCGGCGGATCTCGACCACCCTGGTCGACTCCCCGCCGGGGGTGACGACGTCGTGGATGATAGCGGGTTCGAGCCCCGCCCCCTTGATGACGCGCCGCGCCTCATCGACCTCGTCCCGGGCCCGGGCCCCCTTGAGGGCGAGGAGGCGCCCGCCCGGACGCAGCAGGGGCGCGGTGATGCGCACGAGCCTGGGCAGCCCGGCCACGGCGCGCGCCGTGACCGCGTCGAAGCGGTCGCGGACCTCCTGCGCCCGCGCCCGGCGCACGACCGCGTTGGCCAGGTCGAGCTCCGCGACGACGTCGGTCAGCCAATCGATCCGCCGCTCCATCGGTTCGATGAGCGTCACCTCCAGATCGGGGCGCAGCAGGGCGATGACGACGCCGGGGAAGCCCGCCCCCGACCCGACGTCGGCCACGGCGCCGCGGCGGGGCAGGAAATCGACGACGGCGGCCGAGTTGGCCAGGTGGCGCGTCCAGAGCCGGGGGAGCTCGCGCGGGCCGACCAGCCCGCGCAGCTCGCCCTGCTCGGCCAGCATCCGCGCGAAGCGCTCGGCCCCGGGCAGGGCGGCGCCGAAGAGCTCACGCATCCGCGCGTCGGGCGCCTCGACGCCGACTGACGCCGGTCGCCCGCCGTCGGCGTCCCGCTC
>ERZ772973.1105-NODE-1105-length-10333-cov-2.90553_pt1 | contig 10333 bp, 8 predicted proteins | sample MGYA00580672_ERZ772973 | MGnify/ENA primary metagenome ERZ772973 (study PRJEB29015, sample SAMEA2737938) | human oral metagenome | biome: human oral; feature: human-associated habitat; material: dental | place: China | collected 2152 ... | reverse complement strand
AGATGCCCTATTGACGCGGGTTTTAGAGCATCGCCTCTGAGACGCCCTAAATACACGGGCTTCAGGCCAGCTCTTTTTATAGCGGCTCGGCTTTGTCAAAGACAAGGCGGCGCGCCGTAGGCAGACCACGCAGTACGGCACGGCGAAGCCAAGGCCGTATTTTTACAAAGGCACCCGGAAACGCCAAAACTAACCCCGCCACAAAGGCGGGGTTGGTGGTTGGTGGGGTTGATGGGCGTTGGCAGACTCGCCGATTTCAGGCGGCGTTATCCTGCGTCTTTTGGGCGGGCCGATCAGCCGGCCAGCACGTTCTCGACCGCTTCGACGACCTTCGGCGCGGTGATGCCGAGATAGTCGAAGACCTGCGCGGCAGGGCCGCATTCGCCGAAGCGGTCGATGCCGACAACAGCGCCATTCAGGCCGACATAGCGATACCAACCCGCCGTCGAACCGGCTTCGACAGCCACGCGCGGAACATCCGGCGGCAAAACGGCATCGCGATACGCCTTGTCCTGGGCATCGAAGGCAAACGGCGAAGGCATCGACACGACGCGCACCGAAATGCCTTTTTCCGCCAGGGTCTGCTGCGCCGCAACGGCCAGCGCAACTTCCGAGCCGGTGGCGATGATGACCGCCTTCGGCGCACCCGCGCAATCCTTGAGCACGTAGCCGCCTTTGCGGATGGCGGCAACCTGCGCGGCATCGCGCATCTGGTGCGCGAGATTCTGGCGGGTCAGGATCAGCGCCGTCGGCATCGTCCTGTGCTCAATGGCGACCTGCCAGGCAACGAAAGTCTCAACGCTGTCGCACGGCCGCCAGACGTCGAGATTGGGCACCATGCGCAGCGTCGCGGTCTGCTCGACCGGCTGGTGCGTCGGCCCATCCTCGCCGACGCCGATGGAGTCGTGCGTAAACACGTAGATCGGATTGATCTGCATCAGCGCCGCCATGCGGATAGCGTTACGCGCATATTCGGAGAACATCAGGAAAGTGCCGCCGAACGGGCGGAAACCGCCATGCAGGCAGAGCCCGTTCATGATCGCCGCCATGCCGAATTCGCGCACGCCGTAGTGAAGGTAGTTGCCACCTTCATCGAGGCTTGCCGGTTTAAGTTCGCGGCAGCCCTTCCACATTGTCAGGTTGGACGGCGCCAGGTCAGCCGAGCCGCCAACAAATTCCGGAACCAGCGGTGCCAGCGCCTGGATGGCATTCTGTGAAGATTTGCGCGTGGCGATGACTTCCGCCTTGTCGATGATGTCCTTGAGCGCTTCGGCCGACCCGGCGGCGTAACGTGCAGTCAGCTCACCCCGCATGCGGCGCTCAAATTCAGCGGCCAGATCGGGATACGCCTTGCGGTAAGCGGCAAAGCGCTCATCCCAGGCGGCCTGCTGTTTGGCGCCGGCAGCCTTGGCGTTCCAGGCAGCCAGAATATCGGCCGGGATTTCGAACGGCGGCCAGTCAATGCCAAGCGCGGCACGCGTGGCGGCAATCTCGTCCTTACCGAGCGGTGCGCCGTGCACTTCGTGCGTCCCCGCCTTGTTCGGCGAACCCTTGCCGATCATCGTTTTGCAGCAGATCAGCGTCGGCCTGTCGCTCTGTGCCTTGGCCGCGGCGATGGCGCGGTCGATGGCGTCAACATCGTGCCCGTCGATATTGCGGATGACGTTCCAGCCATAGGCTTCAAAACGTTTCGGCGTATCGTCGGCAAACCAGCCCTCGACATGACCGTCGATCGAGATGCCGTTATCGTCGTAAAAGGCAATCAGTTTGGCCAGTTTCCAGACGCCCGCCAGCGAACAGGCTTCGTGCGAGATGCCCTCCATCAGGCAACCGTCGCCCAGGAACACATACGTATAGTGATCGACGATGGCGTGACCGTCGCGATTGAATTCGGCGGCCAGTAGTTTCTCGCCCAGCGCCATACCGACCGCATTGCTGAGGCCCTGACCGAGCGGGCCGGTGGTGGTTTCGACGCCCGGCGTATGGCCAACTTCCGGATGCCCTGGTGTTTTGCTGTGCAGTTGGCGGAACTTTTTCAGTTCATCGAGCGGCAGATCGTAGCCCGTCAGATAAAGCAGCGAATAGATCAGCATCGACGCATGGCCGTTGGAAAGTACAAAGCGGTCCCGATCCGGCCATTTGGGGTCAGCCGGGTTGTGCTTCAAATTGTGGTTCCAGAGAGAAACGGCGATTTCTGCCATGCCCATCGGCGCACCGGGATGGCCAGAATTGGCAGCCTGTACGCCATCGATCGCCAGGACACGAATGGCATTGGCCAGAGATGCGGTAGTAGTCATCTGAATGCTCCTGTCTTGAGGTCTGTCGAACTGAATTTCCGTTTTAAGGGATTCCTGAACTTCGGGGCAGACCGAAAAATTCCATCAGCCCCATGCCTTATCGGCAAAACAAGGCGTACCACATGTCATCCACGGCTAGAGCCGGAAGCCGGTACGCCAAGCCTTCTAGCAATCAGCCGATTTTGAAAGCCAGGCTGTCGGCGCCGGTATTGAGCGCCACCGATATCGGCTGCTGCATGGCAATCGGCCCCCAGAGCTGGCGCGGTCCGGGAGAAGCAAAGAGATCCTTTTCTGCCCAGGTCGTGCGGTGCGCCATGAAATGGCGCATGGCTGGCGAGTCCGTTCTGACCAGCGCCTTTTCGATGACGAATTCGTCCTGCCCGTGGCGGCGTTCGATATTGAGCAGGCCGGTCAGCGGAATGGCCTTGGGCGCACCGCCCTTCGTCAGGTCGGTAATTGTCGCCATATAGCCTGTACGGCCGTCAAGAATCAGCGAACCGGCGGTCAGACCGAGATTAAATGTATAGGCAGCGTCAAACAGGGTCGGCGCGCCGCAACGGCCTTCGTAGCCGAAGAAATGGTTCATCGTGGCAAAGGGCACCTTGGCGCCCATTTCCTGCAAGGCACGCGCCGTCATGTCGATCAGCAATTGCTCGGTCGGAATCAGTGAGACTTGCAGATTGCCGTGCGAATCGCGTTCAGCCAGCAGCATATCGACGACATAGCCGGGCAAAGAGGCTAATAGACGCGCATTGTCCGGCGACAGGCGGCTACCGATAAAGGCGGGACGTTCAGCCTTGTCAAGCCTGGCAAAATCATCTGCATGGCAGGCCAGCACATCGTTCAGCTCCGCGATCAGCACATGCATTTCGGGGATAAATTCGACGACCCCCTCCGGAATAATAACGACACCATGGTGGATGCCCTGCTCGGCCCGTTTAACAACGGCCTGGGCAATTTGGCCGACGATTGAGCTCAGCGATTGCTTCTTTTCGGCAATTTCTTCTGAAATCAACGCGATGGCCGGCTGGGTTTGCAGCGCTACTTCCAGGGTAACGTGCGACGCCGAGCGCCCCATCAGCTTGACGAAATGCCAGTATTTCAGCGACGAGCGTGTGTCTTGCAAAATGTTGCCGACCATTTCGGCATAAATCTTGGTCGCGGTGTCGAAACCGAAGGAAATCGGCAACAACGCCCCCACCTGCAAATCGCCGTCGATGGTTTTGGGCACACCGATCACCTGGACACCCGAGCCGTCGGGCTTAACGCCCGCGTACAGGAATTCGGCAAGGACGGCAGCGTTGGTATTGGAATCATCACCGCCAATAACGACGATGGCGTCAAGATTGTGCTTAACGCAGGTCGCCTTGACCTGGGCAAACTGTTCCGGCGTCTTGATCTTGGTACGGTCAGTACCGAGAAAATCGAAACCGCCCGTGTTGATGATGGCGTCGACATCTCGATCGGAAATTTCAAAGAGATTGCCTTTGAGCAAGCCTTTCGGCCCCGGACGCACGCCCAGCAACGTATTGCCCGCGCCCAGTATGCGCTTCAGGCCGCAGACGACATTGTGCCCGCCCGCCGCCGGCCCGCCGGAAAAAAGAACGGCGACGCGCTTGCCCTGATCTTGGGGCGCACCCGCAGCACCGGCGGTCGCCTCCAGCACCTTGCTGCCGGAAGCCTTGACCGTGTTGGGAAAGAATTTGGATACCTGGGCGCTATCCTTCGTATTCAGCGTCTGCGCCGAGGCCTCAAAACGGGCAGGCGTCGGCTGCGCGGCCGAGCCAAATACCCGGCAAACAGGAACGGCCAACTGGCGGATAGCCTGCTCGAACGCGGCGTTGTGACCAGACTTACCGGAGGGAATGTCGTATAAAGTATTCATGGATAAAAGTCGATCTCGTCTCGATTTTCGGAAAGAAAACTATAGCTCAAAAGTCAGGGTAAAAATATATTTGCACGCTGAGGACATCACGGTGCAGAAGCAGCCAGAAATAGTGGAGAGCAGGGGCTAAGGCACAGGCCGCAAAGCAAAATGCCCAGCCGACCCCGATCGTAACTTTTATCTGTTTCCCTCGTTTCTATCCTGCTTTTATCTACTATTTTCTCCTCGTGGTCGGCGATTTTCTTGCCTTCAACGCCTGCGCGTAACAAGGCAAAACATAGCGATAACGCTTTGACGTTTTACCAGGCCATCGATATAATGCGCGTCTCTTGCAATGGTCAGGTAGCTCAGTTGGTAGAGCAGTGGACTGAAAATCCACGTGTCGGCAGTTCGATTCTGCCCCTGACCACCACAAACACTCCTGAAGTAGTCCGATAAAGGCCGGCAACCCAAGTAAATACGAAGGTTTCTGGCCTTTTTTAATTCTGGCGGTGTCCTATACGATCTATCGAAATCCGTGGGGATGCGGGTATATTGACATACCGCCATATATTCCCGATGGCGCTCGCGGATACGGTGGTACGCAATGCCAAGCTCAGCCCCAAGGCGGCCAAGCTGGCTGAGGAAAAAAGCTATTTCTCTTTATTACGCCTGCTGGCGAGAAATACTGACTGGCGGCAAAAATGCCGCTTCAACGATAGAGAAAAATTACTGGCGCATGGTGTCTATCTCGATGTAACTCTCAAGGAAGCGCGAGAACGGCGCGACACGGCTCGCAAGCCGCTAGCCAATGGGATTGGCCCGGATAAAATGAAAAATCACAGAGTGCAACAGCGGTTTTTCCTCCGGTTCTTCCTTATGATGGAAAACTCTCCGCATTTTTAGCGGCCTCCTTGCAGAGGCCGTTTTTTCTAAACACCCTAGGCGCTATTTCTACTTATTTTTTGGGCTTTTCAGCCAGCGAGGCATTGATCTTCTTCAGCCAGGCATCGCCATTTTTCTCGATGTAAGGCTTTTCGACGATCGGACGCATTTTTTCACGAAAAACGCTGGCGTCCACCTCGTTGATCGCAACGCCTTTCTGCTTCATTTCCTCAAGGAATCTGGCCGCATTGTCATTGGAAAACTGGCGCATCTTGACGGCGCCGGCATAGGAAGCCTTGAGCAGGATATTCTGTGTCGCTTTCGGCATGGCCTTGAATTTTTCCAGATTCGTGACCTGGATCAGCGGGCCATACATATGTTTTGTTAACGATAGGTATTTTTGTACCTCATAGAATTTTCCTGCGTAAATTGGGGCAATCGGGTGTTCCTGACCGTCCAGCTCGCCACGCTTGAGCTTGTCGTAAATTTCACCGAAAGGCAGTGGCGTCGGCTCGGCGCCCAGCTCTTTTCATAGCATGACATGCACCGGATTGGCCGGCATGACGCGCATTTTCAGACTTTTAATATCGTCCGGCTTGGTAATCGGGCGAACATTATTGGTCGTCGAACGAATACCGTTTTCCCAGAAGGACAGGCCCTTAAGGCCATGCGGTTCAAGCGTCGCCAGCATTTCCTCACCGAATTTGCTGTCGAGTACCTTGTAAGCCTATTCGACCGACTCGAACAGATACGGAATATCGAATACGTTAAGACGCGGTTCCATGGCCGAGAACATGCCCGCACCGCCCTGAAAGATGTCAAGCTCACCTTTCTTGACCATCTCGATCATCTGCGGCCCTGTGCCAAGTTGCTGGTCGGGAAACAGCCCGATGTTGATTCGCCCTTTGGAAAGCTTATTGGCAACCTGCGCCATTTCTTTGGCGCCAACACCTTGCGGGCTCTCAAGTAAAGACGGCCTCTTACCTACCGCCCTTGCTTCTAGGTAAGCCATTTCATCGGCGTGAGCACCAGCGACGGAAACACCGTCAGCAGGGCCAATACAATAAGTTCCGCAATCATGAAGGGCATGACGCCGACGATCGCCTCGTCCATCTTGATCTTGGCGACGCCGCAGATGACATTCAGCGTCGTACCGACCGGCGGCGTGACCAGCCCGATAGCGTTATTGATAATGAAGATGACGCCAAAGTAGATTGGATCAATGCCCGCCTGTCTAATCACCGGCATCAGCACCGGCGTCAGGATAAGAATGGTCGGCGTCATGTCCATAGCCGTACCGACGACGACGACAATGATCATGATGGCGACCATCAGCAGAATCTGATTGCCCATAAATGGCGCGAGCATTTCGGCCAGTTGTCCCGGCAGATCGGCCACGGTAATCAGCCAGGAAGAAACCATCGCCGCGCCGGCCAGCAGCATGACGACAGCAGTAATCTTTCCGGCGTTGAGCAGCAGTCCGTAAAGCTGCGAGAACTTGATTTCCCGATAAACAACCATGCCGACAAACAAGGCATAAACCGCCGCGACAACTGCGGCCTCGGTCGGCGTAAACACACCCATTCTCAGGCCAACGATGATAATCAGCGGCATGACCAGCGCCCACAGGCTATCGACCGCCGCCGCCCAGATCTGTCGGAAGCTCAGTCGCGGATGCGATTCAAGCTTATCCTTGCGGATCACCCAGGCCCAGGCAATCAGGATACTGAGGCCCATCATCACGCCCGGCACGATGCCCGCCATGAACAGCTTGGTAATTGATACCTGGGCGATGACGCCGAACATGACGAAAGGAATGCTCGGCGGAATGATCGGCGCGATGATGCCGCCCGCAGAAATCAGCCCGGCCGAACGCGGCACGCTGTAACCGGCCTGGCGCATCATCGGAATCAGCAACACGCCGAGTGCGGCGGTATCGGCCGCCGCTGAACCGGACAGGCTGGCCATGATGATTGCTGCGATGACGGCCACGTAGCCCAAGCCGCCGCGGATATGCCCCACCAGCGCCATCGCCAGATTGACGATGCGCCGCGAGAGGCCGCCCGCATTCATGAATTCACCCGCCAGCATAAAAAACGGCACCGCCATCAACACGAAGTTATCGGCGCCGTCGATCGTGTTCTGTGCGATCAGCTGCGCATCGAACATATCCATATGCAGCATCAGCGCAATGCCGCAGACCATCAATGCAAAGGCGATCGGCATGCCCAGTGCCATGGCGCCGAGCAGGGAAACAAGAAAAATCGTCACGACCATGTTTGCCCTACTCCCTATCCGCGATCAGCTGGGTTGCGATCAGTTGCGCCTACGGATTCATGTTCCGGAGTTTCTGCCGGCGAGTCCTCCGATTCAACCACCTGAATCAGGTCCGTTTCATTCGCCTGCCCACGCAGAATGCGCCAGGTATTGCCAATCAGAATGATGGCAACGCCAACGCTCATAATCAGCCCAACACCGTAATGAAAGGCCATCGGAATTCCCGTGGCCGGCTTCAATGTGCCCCAGCCCACCAACGTTTGCCGCCAGCTACCGACGAAAAAGAGGTAACAGACCCAAAGCATCAGCGCATTGCTCAACAATGCACAGAAAATTCTGCCGGCACGCGGCAGGCGCACAACCAGCGTATCGACGCCCAAATGCGCGCGTTCTCTCATGGCAACGATAGCGCCGACAAAAATCAGCCAGAGGAAAAATAACCGTGAAAGTTCTTCCGATGCGGTAATACCGGAATTAAAGGCGTAACGCAGCACAACGTTGCTGAAAACCATCATGACCATCAAGGCCAGTGAAACGACGATGATGCCGTTCATCATACGCGTCAAGAATTTATCGAAAGATTTCATCGCGACCTTCAGCGCCTGCGGATTACACCCTCAACCCGCGCCATCAACACCCCATTCTCACACTCTGATGCACCGCAAAAGCCTGCGCATGGCGGCCCGCTTTCGGCGCCGGCCGCCATGCCTCACGGCTATTTAAGATCCTTGGTCTTTTCAAGCTCCGCGCGGAAAGCCTTGACCAGCTCCGGATCGAGCTGTGCGGCGTATTTATCGGTCACGGGTTTGACGGCATCGCGCATGCGTGCAATTTCGGCCGGAGCGATCTCGTTCAACTGCATGCCGTGATCGGTCATCACCTTGCGTGATTTTTCGGTCATTGCACGCGCCGCCTTGCGCTGCACATCACGCGCCTCGACGGCGGCTTCCTCGAAAATCTTTTTCTCGTCAGCCGACAGTGAATCCCAGAATTTCTTGCCGACCATCAGCATCTGTGGATTATAGATATGGCGGGTCGCGCTGAAATACTTCTGAACCTCGTAGAACTTGCTGGCATCCACGGTCGTTTCCGGGTTTTCCTGGCCATCGACGGTCTTTGTCTCCATCGCCGAGTAAAGTTCCGGGAAAGGCATCGGCACCGCATTGGCGCCCAGCGTATTGAGCATATCGACGTACAGCGGGTTGAGAATCGTGCGGATCTTCAGCCCCTTGATGTCTTCGAGCTTGTTAATCGGGTGCTTGCTGTTGCTGATGCTGCGATAGCCCTGCTCCATAAAGCCCAGGCCGACCCAGCCCTTGGCTGGCATGTAATCCATCAGCTTTTTACCGAAGGGGCCGTCAAGCACCGCATCGGCCTGCTTCTCGCTGGCAAAAGAAAAGGGGAAATCGAGCACGACGAATTCCTTGATCGTGCCGACCAGCTGCGCGGGCGACATCATCGAAACTTCAACCGTCCCCCCCTGCATCGCCGCAGCGACCTGCTGCTCGCCGCCAAGCGTGCCATTCGGGAAAACCTTGATCTTGATCTTGCCGCCGCTCTTCTGATTGACCACCTCGACAAACTTCTGTGCGCCCAGGCCTTGCGGATGGTCGATGGCATTGACGATCGGGAACTTGACGTTGCGCGCCTTGATATCCGCGGCTTGCGCACTGCCGAAAGCCAGCGCCAGCGCCGAAGCCAAGGCAACGGAAAGGAAGGTTCTTTGAGTAACTGGGGTGTGCATGGCATATCCTTTCTTTATTTGACTGATGAAATCCACGGGTCGATTGTCGCTCCCCTGCGGCTTTTCGCAAGGCGCACACACCCCCAATTTTCCACAACCGGCAAGGAACCAGAAAGGGAGCGGGCGGGCGACATGATAGGATGCAGTGTATAGCATTGCCTTGACCTGCGACAACCACTCGCGCCCGTAAAAACAGCCAATCCCCCTTGTTTTTACCCGACGAATATCACCACATTCCCAGGCCATGAAAATTTTATTAACGACGACGAGTTTTCAAGACACCCCCGGCGCACACCACGCACTGCTGGCAGGCAGCGGTTTTACGATCGTCCCGGCGCGCGGCCCGCTCAATGAAGCGCAGATGCTGGCACTCATCGCCGAGCAGGGGCCATTTGACGGCTTTCTCAATGGCGATGACCAAATCACTGCCCGCGTCATCGACGCCGCCGGCGAGCGGCTAAAAGTCATCGCCAAATACGGCATCGGCCTGGATTCGATCGATGTCGCCCATGCGACGCAGCGATCCATTCCCGTACTATTTACGCCCGGCGTCAATCACACCACGGTCGCCGAACACACGATCGGCCTGATGATTGCCTTGGTCAAGGCATTCTGGCCGCACGCCCGTGCCGTCAAGGCCGGCCATTGGACGCGATATACCGGCCACGAACTCATGGGCAAAACCCTGGGCATCCTTGGCCTGGGCCGCATCGGCCGGGAAGTCGTCAAACGCGCCCAGGCCTTTGGCATGCGCTGCATCGCCTACAGCCCGCATTGGCCGGAGAACTGGCAGACGCAATTCGACGTGATTCGTCAGGCCGCGCCTGAAGCCGTCCTGGCCGACGCCGATATCGTTTCCCTGCATATGCCATTGAATGACACCACACGCGGCTTTATCAACGCGCGCACGCTGGCCATCATGAAAAAAGGGGCCTATCTCATCAATACGGCACGTGGCGGGCTGATCGTCGAAGCCGATGTGGCCGCCGCCTGCCGGAGCGGCCAACTGGCCGGCTATGGCGCTGATGTCCTTGCGGAAGAACCGATACGCCCCGGCCATCCGTTCCAGGAAATCGACTCGATTCTGATAACGCCGCACATCGGCAGCCGTACTTTTGAAAGCGTTGAACGGCAGGCGCTCTGCGCCGTCACCAATCTGATCGAATTCCTCACCGGCGGTAAAAACTACATCCAGGCCAATCACTTTTGAAGGGCGTATGACTGGGGAGTGCTCTGAAACCCGCGTGAATAGGGCGTTTGCGGATA